>ERZ1026776.12-NODE-12-length-129130-cov-69.565353_pt1 | contig 129130 bp, 142 predicted proteins | sample MGYA00380125_ERZ1026776 | MGnify/ENA primary metagenome ERZ1026776 (study PRJEB33269, sample SAMEA4719761) | human gut metagenome | biome: human-associated habitat; feature: organic feature; material: feces | place: Cameroon | collected 2013-10 ...
CACTATAGATGGCAAGTTTGATTTTGATAACTTTGCTGATAATTTTATGATGCGTATTGAAATAGAAAAGGAGAAATAGTTATGAAAGAATTTTATGTCATGCTTGCCCTAATCATTCTATATATAGCTTTCATGGGTGGAGTTATAGGTTATTTAATTGGTAAATATTGGAAAAAGAAATAGCTTATGAAGATAGAAAATATCAAGTTCAAGGCTAAACGTCTTGACGGCAAAGGATGGGTTGAAGGTAGCCTAATCAGAAGTACTACTGGGATAAAGGAAAGAGCCTACATAGTAGATAATTTTAGTAGTATGAGTGATTATAGTGTTATAGGTGTTAATTCTTATACCGTCTGCCAGTTCACAGGCTCACAGGATTGTGAAGGAACTTCTATCTATGAACATGATTTGCTCAGACATGAGAAGACATGCAGCACCTTTGAAGTAGTTTGGAATCAAGGCAACACTAGTTTTAGCTTGATAAATATAGAAACCCCCGTTCTCTATCCATCAAATACTTTTGGAAGAATGTTACATAATAGACGTTTAAAAGTTATTGGCAATAAGCTCGATAAGGAAAAGTAAAATGGAAATATCGAAAAAGCAAAGAGATAAGATTTGGAGTAATGTTCCTCGGCTTCTTAGCAAAGAAGAAATTGAGGAGCTAAGCAAGGTAATAAATGACCTTTATTATGATGTCCAAAAAATAAAATATAAGTATAGATAAATTTAAACAATTATGACAAAAGAAGAAACAAAACAGCGCATCGCCGTCATGCAGGCATACGTAGACGGCAAGCAGATACAAGTTTATGAAACCTCTATAGGGAAATGGTTTGACACCGACGCTCCTTCATGGATTACCAGTAAGCGATTCCGCATCAAGTCCGAACCTTCCTACCGCCCCTTCCGCAACACCGAGGAGTGGTGGCAAGAAATGTTGAAACATCAGCCGTTTGGGTGGGTGCGTACCAATAGCCATGGTTTTTATAAGCACATAAACAACCTATTGGCAAATACTATATCCTTCCAAGGATCAGAAATCGCAGAAAGTGGTAATTTTGAATGGTTTCTATCAGACCTTTTTAAGAGTACTACATTCGCCGACGGAACCCCTTTCGGCATTAAGGAGGATTAGGTATATCACAGAGCCAGCAATCACGGAACCTATAAGGTTTAGCATGACACAAGAAGAAGAGAATCAGCATATAAAGAAACTGAAAGACGCAGGGTTCGACTGCGGCAGCAGCATGTCAATGCTCGAAGCTATACAGCTCTTGAAGCTATCGAACAGAGAAGCAGAGAATGGTTTACGGAAAATTTAATAAAACAAAGCAACAATGAAACAGGCAGATTATATCAGACTGACGGCACAGATTGCCATACTAAAAGAAATCGCCGTTGATTACAGCGGCAAGACGATAGACAACATCATACAGCAGCTCGAAGCAATTAAGGAGGAGGTGGAGAATGAAGATTAGAAAAATAAAGAAGGAGTTTAAAATGCCACTCCGTCCGCTACGAAAAAACAGGAGCTACAAGGTGGCGAAAAGACTGCGCAAATTGTGGGGTATCGGTACTTTTTCTGATACGATTAGCTACTCGCAAGATATTTGGCAGGGAAAAGCTTTTCTACCCTTGCTTCTAACAATAAGAATTGGCAAAAAGCCACCCCACAAGGCTTATTTTTCGACCAGTTCTCCACTTTTCAACCAGAAACATTAAGTAAAAATCAAATGACAATGAGCAAAAAGAAAATTTACATATCATCACCAATCTCAGGCTACAATCTCAACGAGCGACACAAGTTCTTCGCACGGATCGAGAACGAACTGACAATTCTCGGCTACAAGGCAGTCAATCCCATGTCTAAACCGCTGCCCGACTCTGCGCCGCACACGGAGCACATGAAAGAGGATATACGCTTGCTCCTCGGCTGTGACGGCATCATCGTGCCTAACCGATGGCGTTGCTCGAAAGGCTGCGAAACAGAACGCCGTGTGGCTGACGCTTGCGGAATACCGGTCGTCGGCGTGATTGGCGAGGCGCACGATTTACAAATCATAAATGCAATATAATCATGAGCACAAGCTATTTAACAAGTCGCACCCCAAGAAGACCGTATGTCATCGCCCCAAGCGTAAAGCAGAAAGAGGAATTGTTAAAGAGTATTGACCGCTATTGTTCGCTGTATTACATCACAATGGGGTCGGCGTACAATATTGCCCAGACAGCTATGATAGACGCTTTGGGCGCAATTAAAGAGGACAAGAAGCTGTATCGCCAAAAGACAAAGCAAAGCATCAACAAGGCTCTTGCCGCATACAACGCATGGGATGCGAAGATGCGCTTTGTCCTCGCCGACCGCTATCAGCTTTGGCTTGACCTGTCTGACGCGTCGGAGGCTGAACTCAAACCGCTCGTCACAACGCTCTATTACTGCATCGACAACTACTTCTTGAAAAACCAGGTGCCGAAGAGCAAGATCGTCGCCCGCATGGAGGCGGCAATGGTGCTGATAGATGTTGCGGTAAGCCTGTTCAGGAATCTGTTTGACAATGTTCGGAAGAAGATAGGAGTTGACTTGCGCCCGGCGTTCAACGAAGGCAACGCTCTGGAGCTGCAACACAACTGGAGCAACGCCATGCAGTCCGTAATCAACTCGATACCGGGGATGCCGGATATTGACATCAACGACGATGCGGACAGCGTTCAGGCAGCGAAGAACATCATAACGAAACTCACGAACGAGGGCATCTACGACCGCGCAGGAGAGTATGCGTTACAGCTGAACCCTGAGTATAGACCGGAAAATTTCGGAGAGTAGACCGATATCAACCGCGCACGGGCAGCAGGAGTAACATCTTGCTGCCCGTGCGCGTTTTTTTTGTTCACCTACCCTGCAACGTAAACGCCCGACCGTACAGCAGCAACGTCAGAACAATCAGCGTATAGTCCGCTATCTGTGTCGTTTCCGAAATACACAGCGTACCGTGCCCTAACCTTATCAGAATAACTCCTGCAAGATACAGGAACGGTATTCGCCACACCCAACCGAACTTGAAAAGAAAGCTTGCAGGCAGCAGAACGGCTGGCAGCACGACATACGCCAATGCGTATAACGACACCACCAAAACGGCGTTCTCGTTCAGATCCAAACCCATTGATGCGGAGTTGTGGTGAAACCAATGCACACCGAACCAGTGTAAGACCATAAGGAGTATTGGTATTGCCCTTATGCCGATTCTGTAAAACCAGAACAGCTTTTCAGCAAGCGTATTTGTCTGTATTGTTTTCATACCGCTAAATTTATGTTAGTTTCTTGAATATCCGTTCGCATAGTTCTCCCATGATATAGCAAGCCTGCTCGCCGCTCATATCAATATCGTACGCTTCACAGATGTGTGCCGTAACGTGCAGTAGTTCGTGACCGATTGTGTTCACCATCTCGCTTTCTTCTTCTGAGTGTCCGATAGTAACCACGCTCACCTTGTCCTTAACGTTGGAGTAGGTGAGTCCTCTGCTTTCGCCGCCGCTTATGAAGTGGCGGTAGGCTTTGCTTGCCGCCTCGCTGCCACACCCGATAGTCATAAGCTCGTTGCACAAATGTACCGCGTCGCCGCTGTCATACCCGATAAAGCAACGCACGTTCCAGTCGTACTTGTCAAGCCTTATGTCGCGCCTAATCATAACAAGTCCTCCCAAGGTATAGGCATACCATTGTGGCAGCAGTCAGCATAGAAACGGTTGAAGATGAAGCCGTCTTTCTGGTCTGTATCATCAACCATATCTTTCACATACAGCGCCATTTGCTGCTCGTCTTTTATTGACTTGCCCCAAAAGTCCGCCTTGCACATGTTTGCCACATACACATGGTCGTAGCCGACGAGGTTTTCGAGCTGCAAGCCGTTCGTTTGCAACATCTCCTCAACCTTTTCTTTTGGCAGCATCTCCAAACGTTCCTCCTTGCCCGTAGCTGGGCTAATCATTCGCATTTGCTTGACTGCCCACTCACACATCTTCTTGTTGAAGTGATAGCCATTGTATCTCAGATATGCTATCATCCCCTCGGACTTCAAGTCGTACATATCCAAGGGCATCTTACATCTTCCCATAGTCTTTAGGTTTTAAAGGACTGGCAGGGAAACGAACTTCCCTACCAGTCGGGTTAATTACTTAGTAACGTCTGCGACCACGATAGCCGCCGCGTCGTTCTCCGTAGCGACCGTCATCATCGTCGTCATCGTACATATCACGCTCGCGGCGTTCGCTATCGCGTCGCCAGTCGTCGCGATAGTCGGGCATAGGTGAACGCTCGCCGTATCGACCTTCGCCACGTTGCAAGCTGTCGAGACACGCCATTGCCTTACCGCCATAGCGCAAGCACTTCTCCACGTTCTCAACAAGCTCGCCCATCTTGTTCTCTGTGATTTCTATCATATACATAGCTCTTGCATTTTAGTTATTGCTGTTTGACTTTTTCAGTGCCTTTTGCAGCATACTCTCAATGTTTGACAGAGTGCCCTCCATGCCGCAGACCTTGCTTTCGAGCTGAGATATTTTCTGCTCTTGCTCTTTGTCTTTGGCAATCTGAGGGTTGAGAACACACATTATCTTCTCGCAGTTACATACCACTTTCTCGTGATAGTCCTTGCTTGCAAGCACCTCCTGCGAGTGTCGTAACATCGCTTCCACTTCGGCAATCATCGCTTCGCGACTTTCGCTTACTACCACATCGCCAGAGTTGGCAATCTGTCCGTTCGAGGGCAGCTGCTTGAACTCCGCTTCGCCGTCGGGCAGCTTCACCTTCACATCGACAACCGTTTCCATAGGCTGTGTTGTAAACTGCCCTGGTTGGTAGGTTGGAAACTTCGGCTGCGGATTACTTACGCTTACCACCTGTCCGATTTTTAATGTCGGCTCCTCTCCTTTCTCAAGCACATAGAATATGCTGTTTGTTCTTAGTCCACTGAACATAATACAATTCGCAATTTAGTTATTAAACGATACCCGTCATTAGTTGAAGGGTACTTGTGTCTCTCTCGAACCAGAACTGAAACACACCAGTTCCGGCTACATCGGCAACGGTCAGTGCCGCACCATTGAATTTGGTTACAGCCTGTGTCGTGCCGTTGGTCTCAAAGAGGATAGGCAGCGTAGTTGTCGTACCAGTCGGTATTGCCTGTTGCAGATTAACGAATATCGTTCCTCTGTAGTTGGCATTCACGAAGGCGTGGTTCTTAAAGGTGAACACCACGTTCTCTGCACTTACCTTTACACCGGTAGAGCCTATCGCTGCTGACCCTCTTCTGTTGACCCATGAAAAAGGATAGCCCCAAATCATAGTCTCGCCCTCCTATTGTGCTTTAGTTCCAAAAACCTGTACCGTTTACAGCGTTAAAGCCGTACAAGCCCATCTGAGCTGCTACACAGTTAGGAACAGCTGTAAATGGGCTGTAAGCTACAGTCGCAGTTTCGGGTAATTTGCACTTGATACCAGCTACCTCGGTCTGCAATCCTGCCAATACCGCATTGATAGGCGCTATTGCTTGACCTACAATCTGCGAAGTCATAGCAGATGACTTGAAGGTGCTGTTCTCCTCACGCAGAGCGTCAATCTTGTTCTGCATTTCCCTCATTTCTTGCTGCTTCTGACCGTTTACGATGGTCTGAGTGCTGTCCTTGATAGCGTTGTGCAAGTCGCAAGTCTGACGCTGTGTCTCGTACGCAACATTAGAGAAGCCACGCTCCTGACCGACAGCCACGTTGTTGATTGCGTTTGTCAAAGCACCTGTCTGCTGACACATCGCTAACTTTACATTACCGTCCATAGCTGTGATGGCGTTGTTTGTCTTGCAGCAACACTCAGCCAACTGTGTGGCAATGGCATTGTTGCCCTGCATCAGAGCCGTGATAATCTGGTTAGTGTTCATACCCATCTGACTGCCGATGTTGCATACTTGCTGACCCAAGCTGTTAATAGCAGCCATAACAGCGTCGCTCGAAGTGTTGAGGGCTGTAGCCAAACTCTGAACATCATAACCATTGCGCTGAACAGCTTGCATGATTACAGCTGTGTTAGCGTCATTGTTGAGCATAGGAACAACACCGCCCTGTCCGTTAGGCATCATGCCGCCGCCAAAACCGCCGCCAAAGAAGTTACCTCTACCCATGATGATAAAGAGAAGCAGGATAGCGAACAGATTGTCTCCCCAACCGTTGCCGTTGCTCTTACCATTGCAGAGGGCAAACAAATTTGGGTCTATACCCTGCTTTTGCATGAGTGCCGGAAGCATAGCCAGAATGCTATTGAGACCACCACCAGTGCCAGTACCATTCTCACCGAACACATAAGTTTTACTCTCCATAATAACAATATTTTTTCTGTTTTACTTAATAGGTTTACTAACTCTTTTGTAACGTTACAGGCACAAAATTAGCGTGTTACGGGCAATAAAGCCATAACACGCTCATACTTTTTATTACTATTTGTAAATCAGTTATTTAGGTTGATAGCATATACTATCATTTCTTATGCTTTTTCCTTATGAATGGTAGTATATCGCATTTCTTCCACCATCTAACATGACCTCCTACGTCTTGCTGTCCGTTTGGAATATCACCTCTTTTTACCATTCTGTTGAGTGTAGCTTCACTGACACCAAGTTTACGTTGTACTTCTTCTTTAGACATCATAGGATTCATCAGATTCGGAAGATAGTCTTCGCATAATTCTTCTATATCTTCATCTGACATTCCACAAGCTGTTACCTTTTCTCCATTCTTCTGTTGTTCCCATGCCTTCATACAGCTCTCATAAAGAGATTTCAGTATGAGAGCCAAGGTGTAATAATTAAAAACTTTCCTTTTCATAACCGTTCGCTTTAGAAGAAAATTCTTTTTCCTATCCTTGTTCGTGTTAAGAACCAATCTATTACCCAGTACAAGTAAAATACTCCTGTCATTACTATTACAGACATACAGGACATTACCATTTCGTTAGTAGTATACCAAGACCAATATGTTAGATGTATAGCATTTACACCGAAGTAATAAAAGAACGGAATCCTGTATACCCAACACAGCCAGAAGAATCTACTGAACAGTATGAGCACAAGTGGTAATACATACAGTAACACATATATAAATGCGTAGCTTGGCCAGTGTTCGGAATGCACGATAAACATTTCTCTCGTATTCTTTGAGAAATCCAACATGGCAAAACTATGCCACACCATTATACATATAGGTAGCCATTTAGTTATCCACTTGATGAATTTCAACAATCTTCTTGAATAGCTGTTACCACTCATTATTAACAGCGAGATAACCTCGCTCACGTCCATTCCGTCTAAAACAGAAAGGAGTGCCTTTTTCTTTTCTTCTGTCATAATCGTTTAGTCTAAAATCTGATATTGTGCAAATATAGCAAAAATTATCAGAATGCAGTTAATTTAACTGTTAATTTCTTAAATTGTTAGTGCATACTTGATTTACGTGGCAAAGTGTTATGTAAAAAAGGTTTATTATTACAATTTGGAAATTAAAGCCTTACCTATCCTCTACGGACGGGCAAGGCTTACCTGAAACAAATCTATTAACCTTAAATTAAAAAACTAATAACTAAAGCCATTAACCATATCTAAAAATCCAAACAATTTCCTTTTATTCTTTCTTCCCGCTGCTCTTCAGCCTTCCTCTCGCATATCTGAGAGTCAGCAGAACCACAGCGCCTATTATTATGACAGCGATGCAGGACGCGATGGGCTTTTCTATGTTCCTCTCCCACCAGTTCAGCTTTCTCTCCACCGGCACAGGCACGTCATTGTTTCTTCTGCCAATGTTCGTCAGCGAGTCCACTTTCGCCTTGTACGTCTCTAAGCTGTCCTTCATTAGCGTGTTCAGCGAGTTCTCCACGTACCTGTCCCTCCAGTGCCAGGTCTCCGTCTTCTTCACGTTTCCGTCTTCGTCCACGGTCGTAGCCGTCGAGTCCCTGTTCACTGTCTTGTCCGTATTCGTCCTCTCCACGTATCTCAGCACTATGCGGTCCCAGTACACAGTGTCCTTCGCCGCCTTAGTCACCCTCACGCTGTCCGTTCTTGTCAGCACCGCAGGCTTCTTCGCTCCGCAGCCGGCCAGCATACTGACCATCATGCAGAGTAGCATTCCCCACAGCGCTCCTACAAATTTACAATATAATTCGTCCATCATAACCGTTTCTCCTTAAAAACTTTATCTTCCTTCACTCTTTTTTCATCGCTTCCTCAACAGCCTCGCCGATGTCCTCGTCTTTCTTCTTCATCAATGCTATAATGAAGCGCTTTATTGAGAATCTGTTCTTCACGCCGTGCAGTTCACACACATGTCCGACGATCGAGTCCACCTCCCACATACATCCGAACCCCAGACCTACCGCAGCCGTCACCACATGGTTCGTCCATCCCAACGGCTCGAAGATAGCCAGACCGAGCACCGAACCTAATATAAGGTACGTGATATAGTCCACCGCCTTGTTACAAGTTCTTCTGCCCGCTCTCGAAAAGCGGAAATGCTCATGTTTATGCAGACTCTCGCTCACGCCGAACCAGAAGTCCGCCACTATCAGCACCACTATCAGCACCAACATCCATCTCAGGTCGAAGAGCGCAGACAGCGCCTCCCCTCCCATTGTCCCCAAAACGACGGCCTTACCCGTACTTGTAGTCAAGTTATTAACCATCCAATCAATCTTTTTTATACTAACAAAAATAACACAAAAATCCCAAGCAAAAGAATAATCCTTCCTAAAAACCAAGAAGCTCAGCAGCTCAGTCCAGCCTCCTTCATCGCCTTTCTCACCGTCCCGAACATCTTCACCATCGTCTCCACGTAGTTCGGAGCCGTTGCATACTTCTTCCGCCCCTCCTGTATCTTCTTCACGTAGTTCTCAGGACTCATACGATACGCCCAAGCTTCCGGCCATGAATGCTTAAGTACAGCGGCATGGTCTCTCAGAGCCTCACCCAAAGTGGCGTAGTTTCTGAACAGCCGCTTGCAAGTATACTTATACAGACCCTTGCCAGCCACATACTCTATCTTCACCACCTTCTCCGGCGCCGTGAACCTCACCGTCTTAGTCTTGAAGTACTCATGCGTTGTGACAAGCAGACACTTGTCCACAGGCCATCCACCTCTTGTTATCCCAAACACATTATACTTGCCGATGGCGCTCTTGCCCCATCCGCTTTCCAAAGCCGCCTGAGCAATGATAAACACGGGCGAAATGTCCGCATTATATGCCGCAGGAGCCATCCATTTACAAAATTCCTTAGGTGTCATCTTCTTATTTATTATTTGTCAGTTATTATTTATTATTTGCGTCTATTAAGCAGCCCCGCAAAGAGGCTCAGAAAGGCCCAGTAAGGCTCAGAGTAAGGCGCCAGCCCCTAGAACAGCCTATCCCCGCTAGGACAGCCTATCTCACCATAGCCCCCAGTCCTATCACAGCCCCATACCTCACCAAGTCCCACCATTCCAGCCTCTCCAGCCTGTAGCGCTTCCACTGCCACACCTCTCTCGCCACCATCGCGGGCAGTGCCCATAGCCCGATGGCAAGAGAAGCGAGCAGCCAACAGACGCACCCTATAAGGTCACGCCTGTTGAAAGTCATCAGCTCCTTCATCCCGTTATACGTTCAAGGGCTATTATCGCCGCCACACAGCTTACAGCGCACAGCTCGCACCAGAACAGCCAGCAGCGACGGTCAGTCACAGCAGCCACCACAGCAGCCACGCCGTACACAGCCACCACAGCGGGCATCGTCGCCAGTCCCCACATCACGCTCGCCAAAGCCGAGACGATAGCCCCCGCCTTATGTACAGCTCTGTCCCCCTCCTCAAGGTAGGCAGGAGCAGTGCCCACGAAAGCCAGTCCCGCACACGTCAGAAAAGCCGCCGCGTCGAAGCCTCCCATATCAAGCATCGTAGGGAGAAACGTGAGAGCCATCGCCACAAGCAGGAGAGGCATCAGCCAGTTACGCCCCATCCCGTAATAAATCTCGCTCACCATCGTCGGTCTGCCCTTCACCACCGCATAATACATTGCCGTCACAATGAAGAGCACGTACATTATCAATGCCACTGCCATCATACGCCTACACCTCCATCTTTAGCTGTTCGGGATAGCCCTTCTTGTAGTCATAGTCAAGCACTTCCTCCACGGTCTGCATCCTCTCCACAGCCGCCTTGTGCTGCGCCGTCACGTTGTAACAGTCCTTAGCATACGCCTCGATATGGCTTATGATATTCTGCGCTTGCTCAATGCTCAAGTTATAGCATTGCTTGCCCAGCCATAGCGTAGTGTCCGTGCGACCGATACGCTGCAAACGCTCGTTGCCTTGGTACACACGGTCACGAAGCTCAAAGTCCAACCACACCCTCTGCCCGTTAAGGTAAAAGCCGTTCACCTCCGCCGACTGGTCGTAGGCGTCGATTTCCAACAGCATCTGAGCCTTCGCCGTCTCCAGCGCGTCCATGCCGCCCATTGCCTTTGCCAGCTCCAGGCGCACCCATTTCACGAAGGTCTTATATTCCTTCACTGCCGCGTCGTCGCTGCCATCAGCCATCTTCATAGCCATGTCGGCGTTATAGCGTGAGAGGTCGGCTTCGTCACGCAGACCGAATGCCGTCTGCACCGCTGCGTTAACGGCACGTTCCTCGCTGAACGGCTTCAGGCAGCGCACCGCATAGCCCACCTTCACTCTCTCTGTCTCCGATACGCCCGACTCCGGATTTCCCGACATCGAAGGACGCTCCTCATCACGGATGTCAAGATACACTGTCACCGCATTGCCCTCGTCGAGCATGCTGCCACGTACTAAACCTTCGGTAGGCAGCTCAATGTAATTTTTTGCTATCATATCATTTTTTTTAATGGTTATCCTTATGCAGTCGCTGCCGGAACGACAGGCTGCGCTACGTTCATTACACCCTCGGACGCTTCCATCTGCGCCACGTAGTCCTCAAGATACATCATCATGTTAGTCGATCCCTTGAAGATGTAGCCGCAGGAATTCTCTATCTCCGCCTCCTCGATAGGCAGTATCGCACGCTTGCCGCCGAATGCATTCTCGCACAGACTCAGATACCGGTACAGTCCGGAAAGGTCGCCGTGCATCTCACGCACCACCTTCTTGCCGGTCGGCATTCCGTCCTGGCCGATCTCGTCCATACACATCAGCAGTTTTATCCAGTTGTTCTCCCCACGTGTGTTCTGGCGTATCTCGTAGTCCAGAACGTCCATCACCACGCCCACCATGTCCTTCGGGAATACCTGTTTCGCATCCATCTTTCTGTCGATGCGCACCTTGCTCGTCAAATCTGATAATTTCATGTTTTTCTCCTGTATTGAGTTTATCAAGTTAAACGTGTCTGCTCCCTTAAGCTGTCCGAAGTAGCATGGCCAGTTCTGTGGAGTCGCTGCCTTGGCAGACTCTGCCGTACTCTTGCGGACGGTGGCAAAGCCCTTACCGTGGTCGGCATGGCTCTTGCCTTCCGTGCGATGATACACCGTACCGCAGAAGTCCACTTCCTCACCGCGTATCGGCAGTACACGGCTGTCCCAACGGTTCGCCCTTATGCCCATGCCGTACCACCATCTCTGCTTCACCCTCCACAATGCTGCGTGAGCCTCCTGCTTGCTGTTCGTGCCTATGAGGATGTTGTCTGCATAGCGCACGTAGAACGGATAGCTGGCCGACATCACAAGGTCGAAGCCGAGCATGATGATGTGGTGTGCAAGCGGGCTTACCGGGGTGCCGATGGGAAGTCTGCCGTCCACCATCGTCACATTGCAGGCATAATCGACGAGCCACCCTCTCACGCCCATCTCCTTAATTGCCCTGCGGAACGTCTTTGTCCTGACGTGTTCGTAGCAGTGACGCTGGTCAGCGAGGGCGATGTAATTCACGTCCCTCTGGTCGTAGAAGAGATGTTTTACGCGATGGCACACCGAGAGGCGCAGTGTTTTCGAGTTCAGGCCACACCCCGTCTTGCAGTTCAGAGCAGCCTTGTTGTCAAGGGCTTCATAGAGTGCATTCGCCCTGTTTATAAACACATACTGAAGTATGCGAGTCACGAGAGTAGGAGAGTCTATATGTCGCACCTTGCCGTTCTTGTTCGTCTTTTTGAGCTGCCGGTACTCTATATGCTCAACGTATGTGTCATCCTGAATCATGGCGAGGACGAGAGCGACGTTCTCCTCCCAGTCTCGGCAGAACTCCGTCACAGTCGCCTTATTGAGGTGGTCTCTTACGGCGTCATGTGCCGCCTGTTCCACCTCTTGCCACGTAACATCTTTTTCTTTATATGTCATGTTTGTTGTTGTTTTCAAGCCTTTTGAGCCAGCAGTGACACTCTGCGCCACTGCTCCACGTCACCTTCCGCTGCCGTACAACTGACAACGGACAATGCCGCTTCGTCTTGTGTGTTAATTCGCCACTCCGGGGCATGATAAAGACACATATTCGGTTTATATTTTATATATGTATATTAAGATTAATCCTTTTCTTGGGCTTGAGCCGAACCGCCATTATACCAATTCGCATTCGTGCACGCATTATTCGCATTCACATAACGCGCAGCGCAATTGCCGTTATTGGCATTGCCGCCGAAGCGCACGGCTGGTGTCTTTAACATTCTTGCAACCTCACTATCGTATTTCAGGGGACAAGTCCCGATGCTTGTCTTGTCACAAGGCGCGAGGATTTTCATTTTTATTGTTCGCCCGCCATCCCTTGACGGGACGGCGGGGAGATATGTCTTGCCGCTTGTCCGCTGCTTGTACAGACGGTTGCGCCGTCTTTTTTCCGCTTGCAGCGGGGCTGCGCCTAGCTGCGCTTGCTGAAAAGGCATTGAGCCGAACCGCCATTATACCAAGCCGCATGCGTGCACGCAGCAGTCGCATTCACATAACGCGCAGCGCAACGGCCGTGAATGGCAGTGCCGCCGAAGCGCACGGCTACACGGACGCGGAGGTCCGGCTGGTTTGAGTACCAGTTGCTGTTCTCGCTGTACGCACAAACACCAGTTGTGCGGCCTACGCCGCCTGTCTTGATAACGCAGGAAGGAGCATAGCGTTGCTTCATATACCCAGACGTTATCTTTTCAATGTGAGCTACATGGTCGTAAGTGTTCTCAAAAACGAATGCCCCCAAGTTAGGTTTCTGATACGTCTTGTCGCTGTGCCACTGGCGCTGATCGGTCATCAGATAAACGTCCATGTCGTTCACGCCGTCCTGTCCTTTGGCTTCGGTACAATGGTTTGTCGCCACCATCTCACAGCCGCCTCCGCGATAATGGAAGATGTCGCCCGCCGTGCTCACTCCGTCCATGACACCCTGTCTCAGAATCGCCTCGATTGTATAGGTTTGAGGATTGCCGTTAGCGTCAAAACCCTGCCACGTGTCGGTTTTCTTACAGTACACACGGGCGTTCATATATCCGTCAACAAGCCCCTTTGCCTTAGGAGGTGTGACATACCAGTAAGTTTTCCCGTAAAATTCAAATTCCGTGTTCTCTGCTATGCCAGCCTCTGCGGCGAACGAAAGAGCCATTTGCGCCTCGTTGGTACGCCATTTCGGAGCTTCCTTGTTAAGCCATGCGGACATATGATTGCCAATAGTTGTGCCGCTCGCGTCCTTGTATATCCAGTTAGGAGTAGTGCTCCAACTGAGATATTTCCATTCCCCGTCGCCCGTCTTGATGCGCACGCCACCATATTTGGCCCACGTTGCCTCGTTGTTACACTGGTCTGAAGAGGACGTGCCGGACGAAAAGAGATTGTCAGGGTCATTGATATAGTTCGTACCGTAAAGCAGTTCGTGAGAGCATACGAAGGTGTTATAGGCGTGATACCCAGCCTCCACAAACGGATATGTCTTCGTCTTGTCGAAGTTGTTGTTTCTTGCATAATCCATACTCGTTAGCTGCTGTACGTCAGTCACGCGGGGATAAGCGCCGTTCTCTGCAAACATAGAACCTCCATTCGCTCCCATGCTACCTTTTGTCTTGTCGTCTCCTGCATTATACAGATAGAAGAACGAACGAAACTTCACCTTGCCGTCCGTATCCTTGATGCTTGTATCGCAGCAGGGAGATATGAGCGTAGGATCGAGCTTGCGAGGCTTCATACCCTTATATTCGCGGTAGCTCTTGAGGATGCCGCGGTAGAGTATGTCTGGTTCCGATGCGGGATAGTCGTCGAGGAGATAGTTCACCGCAGGGTCACCCACCTTGATGCTGTACTGTTTGGATGTCGTCTCCCAAGGACGCAGGATGCGCACCGCATTGCCTTCCGCATTATATAGTTTCTGCGTCATGCCGTACTGGTTGTAGAAGCGTTCAGCGTCAAACGCGCCGGCATCGCAATACTTCTGAGTATGCTCGGCATCGAGATAAAGCTCCACGTCGCACTCTGCCTTCATCTCCTCAGTGATGCCGACGGCGGGAGCGAAGCTGTTGTCTGCGAAGCGCAGCCAGTTGTTGCGCTTCAGCTCGTCGGCGGGCATCACCTCCACGCCTTCCTTAGCTTCATCGTGATTGATGAGGAAGGGGCGATACATGTCTTGGAGCATCTGCTTGCCAGTGTTGGTACTCGCCTCGATGATGTCGGGAGAAGCCTTTGTTGTGTCCTGACTGCCTATGTAGTAGCTGTCTACCGTTCCTCCCATATCGCCCACTGCCTGTTCCAGGGAAGAGAGGCGTGCTGCGTGTGTAGCGTCAGTTTCTTCCAGCTCCGTCAGCTTCTTCACAGTCGCGGCGTTCTCGGCAAGCGACAGCGATGTCTCCGCACCTGTTCTGTCCGTCACCTTCAGCACGTTGTCGGCTGTGATGGTGGCGTTCACCTTCTCTGCTCCCGCAGCAGCAGCGTTCGCAGCCGTTGTAGCCGTGTCCGCATTTGTCTTTGCTGTGTTAGCAGCGGATGCGGCAGTGTTCGCAGCCTCCGTTGCCTTGTCAGCGTTCGTCTTCGCCGTGTTTGCCGCTCCTGCTGCGTCCGTAGCGCTCTTTGCAGCAGCGTTGGCGGAAGCCGTAGCTTTTTCAGCAGCCGCCTTAAAGTCAGCAATGTCCATGAACTTGTCCCAATACGCCGTGTCCGTCAGCGGATGGCCCACGCACGTCATCGTTGCCGGGTCCACCTTCTTGCAAGCGTAGATAGTCACGCCGTTAAGCACGATGTAGTCATGTAGACGATAGGCTTGCGTAGCGCTGTACGCCTCGCCGGCCTTGGTGAATACCACCTTCACCCTTGTTTCTGTCTTTGCCATAATCTATTCTGTTTTTTTATTGTTGCTTTTTTCATTTAGTTATCACCAGACAGCCGTCCGTAGGGTCAAAGCTCACGTCAAAGTCAGCCACTTTCTTGGTTTGACTCTTCCAGTCTTCCTCCGTACCCTCATAGCCGTTTTCCTTCGCCACCTCATACGCGCTCTTGCCGTGGAACGACTGGCCCTCGATGCGGAAGCACGTCTTGCCTCCTTTCCCGTCATCACGGATAAGCAGCAGCGTGTCACCGTCCTTCAGCTCGGCAGCCTCCGTCAGCGCCACTACGTTTATCATGTTGTTGTCTGCCATAAGCCCTTACTCCTCCTTTCCGGTTGTTATCACGATTGAGTAAGTATCAGCTTCATATCTCACGCTTACCTGTGCGTCCTTCACAGCCTGCTGGCAATCTTTTACAGCCTTGTCCGTCGCCGCCTTGTTCTCTGTAGCTGCCTGTTCACGTTTTATCTCAGCGACTTTGCGTCCGTCCTCGGCAGACAAGCGCAAAGTCTCGGCTGCGATACGGTCGTTCTCTGCACCCACTCTCACTGTCTCATGCAAGACGCGGACATTCTCTGCTTCCTTCCTTCTGTCCTCATTTCTCACCCTGTCAGCCTCATTGGTGTTGCGGGTGCTCTCGGCTGTCTTTCTCGACTCCTCGTCGCTTACCCTCTGCTTCTCGTTCAGACTGCGCTGGCGCTCATTGTCCGAACGGGTCGTTTCAGATTCCATGCGTACGTTCTCGGCTTCGATGCGTCTGCTTTCGTTGCTGACACGTGTCTTTTCGTTCTCAGTACGCACGTCTTCTGCCTTGATACGGACACCCTCGGCTGTCTGCACCTCATTGTTGATGCGGTCTGCTTCATCTGCGCTGGCATTGGCCCTGTCAGCCGCCTTGTCAGCCTTTACCGCTCCGTCGTAGGCAGTCTGTCCGTCCACGATGCGCTGCCACCATTCGTCATCACCTACAGGCTCATGTCCTACATTGCCATCCTTCCGGCTTGCATAGGTGCAATTCTTGTAGGTTATGACAGCCAGCCTCTTATAGGTAGTATCAGGGTTGTAAGCACCCCTCGGCACGAAGCCTACCCTTCCTAAATTTACTTTTTCGTTCATAATGCTCTTGTTTTTTTTAAATGTTGTTGTTCAGGTTTATCAGAAGCTCCCCTTCATCGTTGAGTTCAAAACGCTTGTCCGACCCGTCAGTGATAGTAACCTCCAGCTCCGCATCCTCGTTCACGTCAAACGTAGGGTAGTCGATGGTTCCTCGGCTGTAGATGTCGGTACGCACATACTCGTTTGTCTCCTCGTTCCATTTCATCCAGTAGCCGTCCTCGCCGATGATGTTAGGATGATCAGCCTGTGCCTTCGCCCTTTCCGCTTGCGCTTTTGCGTTCTCGGCGGCTTTGTCCGCATTGCCTACGGCAGTAGCCACATCGCCTAACGCCACGTCCGTGCGCTTCTCCACGTCCGTGATGGTAGCCTCAGCACGTTTCAGCGTCTCTCCCACGTCGCTTATCAGCCCGGAGAGGTCTGCTTCAGGAGCCAGCACCACCATAGCCGTGTCCATCTCCACCGAGTCCTCGCCCTCCTGCGGCTCAAACACCGTGTCACCCGCAGCGTTGTTGTCCACGATGCCGAACTGCTCGTACTCGTTAGAGCGCCAGTCGTTTCCGAACAGCTTGCCCTTCACTTCCAAGGCGTACACGCCGCAGGCAAGCTGGTCGCCCTCTACACGCGCGTTCAGCACATTGTCCTCCTTCACGTCGATGGTGTATGACAGTGATACGCGACGATAGCTGTTTACGACGTTCACCGTCACCTCCTCGCAGCCCGGCAGCGGAAAGGCGAAGCTCTCCCCGCCTACCATCTTCCTTACCGGAATCCGCAGCGTAAAGTCATTACCACGTACAATGTTCTTCATCTTCATTATTTATTAATTAGTATTTATTGTTTATTATTTGCCGCCCACCAAGCAGCCTCCCAAAGAGGCTCAGAAAGGCCCAGCGAGGCCCAGCCACCCCTCCTTCGTCTGCTCTTGCCTTACACTATCTTTTTCATATCTTAATATTTTATATTTTTACACAATATCCATTCCATACTATTTTATAGTTCTTTACCGATGTGTACTCGAACTCGCAAGTCAACACAGCCATGTAGCCCGTTTCTATCCACTGCGACTGTGTGCCGCCACCCTTGATAGTTCCTCCGCAAATAACGTTTACCGTCGTATCGCTCTTGTTCGCTATTATCGCTATTTGTCCTATGTAGGATATTGCTTCTTCCGCCGTTACGCCGAGTGATGCACTTATACTGCCTATATTGTAGAAAGGAAGTACAGGTGAAGGATAATTGTCTCCAAATTTCGCCTTCATCGCGCCCGTAAAGCACACGTATGAGCCAGCCGCTGAGAAGTCTATGTCTAAATAGCCGTTACTCTGTGAGCTTTTAAGATATTCGGAAATATTGTTAGGAGTGAATATTGTCATCTTCTTCACTATAAAACCCGAAAACAAACCGCTCTTTACCTCCAAGCGTCCCTTCTCGTTCACGGCAGCCGTCTGTTCGCCGTTGTTGTTTCTTATCTCGAACGTGTCTGCCGTAGCCTTGATGATGCCGTTCTTGATGTCTATGCCTGTTGCCACAATAGCATCGTCTATGGTTACGTCGTAAGGCGAGAGGCTCCAGCCTTGATATGTCTCGCCTTCTTCCAGCATCGGACGACACAGGTCTATCGCTCCGTTCTTTCTCACGCTTGTCTCTATCAGCAGTCGGTTGCAGGAGGCCGGCACGCTCAACGCCACCTTATGCAGCACCCACACGTTCAGCGTCTGACTGTCAGGGAACGTGATGCGTACCACATCCGTGCCCGCCACGTTGTTGTTGTATGTCTTGATAACCACATAGCTGCCGTTGTCGGGCCTCACCGTCATTCTCATCCACACGCTGAATATGTATTTTGTCTGCGGCTTCACGCGCACGTCCTTGAAGTACAGGCCCGTCCAAGAGTTTGTCGTGGCTCCGCTACAGTAGCATTGCGCGTAGTTAGTGCCACCCACACCCTGCGACATTATTGTCACTTTCTCCGTACCGTTGATGGGCGTTATTTCGTCATATTCCCTCAGCGCCGAACCCACGATGCAGTTACGTGCCATGTTCACCGTCTCCTCCGTCACCTTCAGCGATATCTCACGGGCCGTCTGCTCTATTGTAGAGGTGTATTTCTTCAGCTTGTCCTGCGTCTTGATGGGGATGCCGTCCACGTCCGTTTCCACAGCTCCCACGCGGTTCGTCAGCTCCGTATAGTCCGTCCGCAGCTTCTTGTTGTCAGCCGATATCGTGCCCGTAAACTTCGCCACGTTCACCATAAATGGTATCTGCTGAGAATACAGCGTACCTCCGATAGCCATATACACGATTACATATCCGCTCGTCACGCTCACCCCGAGCGTGCTGTCCTTGTTTATCGACGCCCCCGATATCGTCACGTCTATGCCGTCCTCCTGCTTCGTAAGCGTCGGTTTGCCGCAGCCCACGTTGCTGTTGCTCGGGAAGAGGTTGCTCACCTCAGACACGATGTTCTTTCCTGACCGCATCACCTGTATCTGGGCTGTCTTGCTCACCGATGAAGGCACCACGCCGTTCTCGTCAGTGTCAAAAACAAGAGGGGCGTTTTTCAGAATAAACTCCACAGCGTCCGTGCCGTTTGCTCCGGGGTTTCCCTTGTCGCCGTCCTTGCCCTTGTAAGCAATAGCGTATGACACGGTGGTATGCCCGCCTTCCGAGTCCTTGTAGGTCACCGTCGTCCTCGTCCAGAGGTAAGGCTTCGCGTCGGTGGCGGCGATGATGGCTGACTGCCATTCCGTAGGGGTCACCGTAGCACTGTCAGATATGGCGTACATCACGCTCATGTCCGATATCACCACGCCCTCACCCTTCACGCTGCCGATGTCCAGCCAGTAAGTGCCCGTGTTCGTCCATAATATTTCGCCTATCTTGTACGAGTCGCCGTCGTTTGAGTCACACACGATGTATTTGCCGTTCTTCCATTGCACCACGCAGGGCTTCTTTCCGCCGCCTTCCATGCCCGTTGTGTCGTCCACAAGGTACAGACCGCCGTCCGTAGGCGTTATCTGCTGTAGCTCCGTGTATGTCTGTGCATGGGCAAGAGCGTAGCCGAGCACCTTAAAGCTTGTGCCCGTGTCGCCCTTCGCACCGTCGGAGAGGACAGGCAGCGTCAGCGTTACGGCGGTGTTGTCCGCCTCGACCATTGCCCTTACCGTCACCGAAGCGAGTAGATAGAAGCTCACGCCGATGTCAGACAGGTGGTTTATCGCCACGCCGCTCTTGCTTTCGCCTGTAGTGGTCGTATAGTCCGCCTTAAGCGTATATCCGTCCTTCATATCCTCAGTCACGTTGCCCGTACGCTTGCGAAGCGTGAAGGTAATGTCGTTAGGGGTCGCCGTCTGTGAGTTCGGTTTGCGGATGATGTATTCCGACGACGGTACAAGCTCGTACGTCACCGTAATGGGGTCGATGATTTTTTCAGGGTCGTCATCGGTGAAGAACTTGAAGTTCTTGGCATTCTTGAGTACAAGAAGAGGGGAATCCAACGAGGTCAGCGTCTTCCATTGGTACGGATTCACCGTGTCCCCTGTCTTGTAAGGCGCACCCATAGCATGATAAATGGATAATGCCGGAGCCGTGCCGTTGTCGCTTCCGTCCTCCGTCGAAGTCGTCAGCTTTATGAGGTTGCCGAAGCGGTTCCACTGTATCTGGTCTCCAGCCTGCACTATCACGTCGTAGGGCTGCGGCACGTCAGGCTCTCCTCCGTCCGCGGATGGCTCGTAGCCGAAGAACATGCGGTTTGCTATGGTGTTGTTGCCGTCGTCAGTCGTCTTGCCTTCCTGCTCCTCGAACACCGCCGCTAAGCTCTGCTTCTCACCCGTTGTGGTCACCTGTATCATCACGTCGCCGAACACAAGGGCATTGCCGTCAGCGCCTATCACCTTCTGTGATGTCACCGGCACGCAAGCCTCGCTGCCCAAGAACGTCCTCTTGTTTGACAGTATCACGTAGTCATACAGCTTGCCGTCCTCTAACATCTCCTGACCCGTGCCCACCACAAGGCGCCAGTAGTAGCGGTTCTGAAGATTCTCCGTCTCACCAGCCTTCACGTTAAAGGTCTGGCACAGCGCCATCATGCCCACATGCCACCAGTTTGCCGTCCGTGTTGTGCCGTCATCAGCAGCAGCATAGCATTTGTAGCCGACAGTCACTCCTGCATCATCCAGTACGTGAGCCACCTTCATTATCGTGCTGCCAGCGTTTGAGAAGAGCGTAGTGCCGCCCGAATAGCTCACCTTTCTCACCTCCGCGCTTGCCGCAAAGAATTTCGTCCTTGTCGTCAGGTAGTCAATGTAGAGGTGGCTCTTGCCGTCCTTGCCCATGTAAAGGTCAAAGCCCTTGCCGCCCACAATGGTTCGGTCCGCGTCGGTAGCTTCAGCGTTGCGCACGCTCTCCACCACGCAGCTGCTCAGCGTGGCAGCCCCTTCGCCCGTCACGCCATATCCGTCCCCAGTCCTTCCAACGGTAAGACCGCGAAGGAAGCGGATAACGTCCTGTGCAGTGTCAGGATCTGTCTTTGAGAGGAAGTATTTCGCTCCCCTGCTGCGTATCAGACCTTCTATCTGTGCCGACGAGAGACCCGACTTCACGCTCATCGTGACCGTGTCTATGGCGTCCTGCATCTTTTGCAGCGTGCCCACGTCCTTGTCTTCTTTGATGGTCACGTCATACGTAGGGATGCTGCCAAGCTCCTCACGGATGGTGAGTCTTTCTATGACGCCGCTCTTGTCTATCTTCAGGTCTGTGTCGCTGAAGTGCAGCAGACTGCCTGCCTTGAGGGTTTCGTAAAGGCTCACCGTCTTGCCGGTGGCGTCTGCCTTCGCCTTGTCATGCTGATAAGCCATGAATATCTCGTCCACCTTCGGCTCGAACACGTATCGCGTATAGTCGTTCTTGTCCAGCCAGGCGAGGGCGTATTTCAGAAGTTTTGCCGACGCTGCCTCCACGTAAGAGTCGGGCATTTCTATGCCGGTCAGCACGAAGTGGTCTCCGCTTTCTATCTGGAAGTCCTTGTTCGGGAAGTACAGCTCTAAGGCGTCGTCCTTCACGCGGTCAAGGGTCAGCTTCCACACGCCGTTCTCCTTCACTGATTCGTTCACCTTAAACTCTCTGCCGCCACACTTGCCGTCCTTCATGCTGATTGTGAAGTCCTCCTTCTTCAGCATGTTTATGTCGAAGTTTATCTTCTCAGAGAGTGTTACTGAGAATGGCGGTACGGTCTGCCCGTCCTTGAAGATGCCGTTGTCCTTGATGGCGGAACCGCTGTTTATCTCGTCTATGCGTTGTCCGTCCACCGTCATTTCTTCGATGGTCGGATATATCTCGATGATGCCTTCCTTCTTGTTCTCCGTATCGAACATCACGCTGCCGTTTCTCACGCCAAGCTCATTGATGTTCACCGAGTCCACGTAGGGACGGTTCTTCAGTTCGGAAAGAAGGTGTTCCTTGCCGCTCGGGTTTATCCAAGCCTTCTCCTCTTCGGTAGCCTGCGTGTCCCACCATTCCTTTACGGACATCTTGGGGAAGCCAGGCAACATCAGTCTTGTCACCGCCATGTGGGACGGCATCTGGTCTGTGTTGACGGTCATGTTCTTCGAGGGGAAGCTTTGTTTGTTCACGCCTTGGAGGAAGTACACCTTTCTTTCTTTCATTACTGCGGTGTAGAAGTCTTCCACGTTCTTTACCGTCATTCCATACTCGGTGTTCAGCGGATTCAGCACGATGCAGACAGTTCCCTCGCCTTCCTTTCGTGCTGACGACACGACGTAGCCTCTGCCTTCCACGTCGCCTGCCTTTACTGTCACGTTATATTCTCTGCTCTCCGCTGTCGACCCGTCTCTCACTGAAGTGAAGTAGCTGCCAGCTGCTGTCCAGTTTAGACTCGGAATGGTTACATGCAGGATGGTGTTCTCAGAGGAGGCAAGATGGCTTATCTTCGACGTTTCTCCGAACACGTCCACGCACAGATTGGCATAATAGTGTGTCGGAAGGTTCTTTTCGCTTCCGTAGGCACGCAGACGGGTGGTCACGGCTTGGCTGTCATCAGCGGTCTGTGTTATCTCGTACAGCCCCCTGCGCTTGCCGTAGACAAATTCGTACGGAACCTCAAGCCCGGTAGTGTCCACGAAGACGTTGCGTCCTCTCACCACGAAGTTGATGTCCCATTTCGAGTTCACTAACGCGAGGGCGTTCCAGCAGTTCTGGTTGTCGATGGTCAGGGCGGTGGAATCTATGACGGTCTCAGCAGTCCCCTCGCCGTACATCTCCTCCCATACGGCTCCGTCGCAGCCTCGTTGCAGACTGCGCTCCTTGTTTCGTGAGTACAGCGCCCAGAGTCCTGCGCCCATCTGCTCGTCCATATTCGCCTGTATGCGGTCCAGGAGGTCGTCCACGGTCTGCACATAGAAGCCGAATTTTGGAAGGGCTGTGTAGGGTATCGTCTGCTCTTCCGTGTTCTCCATTCCCAATACCACGTCTAAGAACTGCGCTCTCACAAGCTCGTCCTGCAAGGCGTTCAGCTTCACGTTCTCGTATCTGAAGGCGCCTCTGTCACTGCCTGCCCTCGCTGTCTTAGCCTTGCCGGGGTCGTAGTTCAGCTCATAGCGCTCGCCACGGTATACGATGTAGTCGCCGATGGAGAAGCTTATGGGGTACGCGCTTTCGATGGTGGTCTGCACGAAGCAGTCCTCCATCCAGCCGTCCGTCATCTCCACGGCGCTAAGCTCCACGGCATTGCCTTCCATGTCGTTCAGAAGACTTCCGTCTTTATGGTACACTCGTATACGCTCTTTCATATCGTAAGGGTTATGTCGGTGACAGGGTCGTTCACCTTGAATGTTATCTTTATTATCAGCAAGTCGCCGTTGGCGTCTCTTGTGAGCGTGGCATCTTCGCCGATGCTCACGAAGCGTACGTTCTGCCTGCCTATCTTTGTGTAGTCGCAATACAGCTTCATCGTGCCGCCGCGCAGATAGTCGAGGAAGGCTTTCAGGTTCTTGTTCGCCGTGTCCTTGTCACCCTTCATGCCGAACTTCACGCTCATCTCATAGGCGCTCATCTTCAGACCTTCGGCGGGTACGTATTCGTCGTCGCCGTCCTCGTCCTTCCATTCGCGCTTCGAAGGCTCTTTTGCCTTGGTCGCCATCATGAATGGTATGTCCATGCAGTACATGCCGAACGCCGAGATGGTGTCCGTCACGGCAGCTCCTGCCGTCTCTCTTTGCATCAACACTTTATAATATTGCATACTGCTCTCTTTTAGTCCCAAAATTAGTAAAAATATTGCATAAATATACACTACTATGTGAATATTTATGCAATATCCGATATTTTTTTATTCTTTCTTCTTCTCACGTACCGTCACGTCGCCTACCGCCATCTTCACCTCGCCGCCGTATCTGTATACGAACACCTTGGCGTGACCTTCCGTCTCGGCATACACCTCGCCCGCGTCCCTCAGCGTCACGAACACCCGTGCGTAGCCGGTCGCCTTCACTCTGAGCACGCTTCCGTGGCGGACGTACACCTCGCCCGCACCCGTCCCGTCGAACGTCGCGTCGCATACGCATTCTCCGTTGAGGATGGTCATCGGGGCGTTCGTCACGCTGACGTTCTCGTCCGCCCACACGCCGTGGTTGTGTATCACGTCGCCGAACTGACGCTTTATGGTCTTCACGTCGGGCCAGTTGTGGTCGATGCAGAAGTCTATGCCGCGCACGAACTTCCTCACCATCTCGTCCTTCGAGGTGTTGTCCTCCCATTCGTTTGTCCACTGCTGGCAGAGGCCCAGTCCCATAGCCTCTGCCTTCATCTTGTCGGATAACTGTCTTTCTTTCATGTGGTTTCCTTCTTTTATTTCACGTAAATCTTTGATGATCCGTTGCTCACCTTGCGGGTCCACGTCACTATCTCGTCTATGCGGTCGTTACGCACCTGGGCGAGCGCCACAAGCTGGTTCATGGCTGCAAGCTGGCTCTTCTGTATCTCGCTCATCGCAGGGAGGAGCGACACGTTCGTGGCTATCGCCTTGATATTCTCGCGGTTCACGCTCACGTCCAGGCGGATGGCGTTCAGATAGGCGGCGAGGAGGTCGGCGGTCTCTTCCGTCACACCCTTTATGGTGTTCGTGGTCGATGAACTGCCGCTCTCGGAGAAGTCCCAGCCTCTGCGCTTCAGCTCCTCAAGGATGGCGGTGATGTTCGCCACGCTGTTCTCACCAGCTGAGTAGAGGTCGGAGGCGAGCTGTGTCACGTCATACTCGTCCAGCTTTCCCTTCTTCTCTATCTGCTGCGTCAGGAAGTCGAGGGGCTTCTGAAGGGCTTGCTCCATTATCTTCTGCGAGATGATGTTCTTCGTGAGGTCCTTCACCATTTCCTTCGCCTTCTTCTTGTAGGCGTCGATGGCGTCCTCGCCCTTCTCCCATGCGCTCACCACAGCGTCTGTCAGTTGGCTTGCCCAGCTCTTCATGTCCACGCCGTACAGCTCCTTGAGGAAGTTCTTGGCGGCGTTCTTTATCGAGCGTTCCATCTCCTCTATCTGTTGGTCGTAGTCGGCCAGCTTGTCCTTGTCCGTCTTCTTCTTGGCGTCCTCGTTGGCACGCTGACGCTGTAGCTGGTCTCGCTGTGCCATCAGCCCCGTCAGCTCCGCCTGATAGGCGTCCGTCGGGTCTGCAAGGCTCTTCTGTGCCGCCTCGTACGTGTCCTTACTGTATTCGCTCGGGTTAAAGCCGAAAACACGCATTGTGCTGCTCTTCTCGCCCTTCTCGTAGCTGCTGACTATCTTGTTCATCTTCTCCGTCGTCTTCGCGTCCATACGATAGTTGTAGATGCCGCCCAAGCTGTCCTCGATGGCGTTCTTGATGGTGGTCTGCATGTTCTCAAGGGCTTTCAGCTCGCGCTCTGCCAGCTTTATCTGATGATCCTTCTTGGCGTCATGGGCCTTGGCGAAGGCGGTTATCGGACCTATTATGATGCTTGCCACACCGCTCACCGCACCGCCGATGTCACCGTTCTTCACGGCGTTGAAGGTCTTCGAGACGCCACCCGTGATAGAGGTCAGCGACGACATCGCTGCCTGTGCGTCCTGCCATCCGTCACTCTCGGTGTCTATGCCGAGAGCGTCTGCCATGCCCTTGAACTGGTTGAAGGCGTCGCTTATGCCGTTGGCGATATTGGCTATTTCGCTGAGGGCGCTGCCGATGTTCTCGAAGCGTTTCTTCAGCGTCATGCCTTCTTCCACCAGCTTCTTGCCGGTTCTGATAAGGTCTTCGCCGGTCGCCTTGAGCTTCAGTCCTTCCGCCACAAGGCCGATGTCACCCTTTATCCTGCCCTCGCGGATCTTCTCCTCGCCCGCAGCCACACTGGTAGCGCCCATTGAGATTTTCGCGTTGCCTTCTTCCGTCTTGCGCTCGGCTATGCCGATGATGCCGCCGTTGAAGAAGCCCTTTCTGCGCTCGCTCAGCTTGCGCAGCTGCTCGTCTATTTGCTGTATCTGCTTCGCATACTCTCTTGCGTCGATGCTGCCGTCTCTCAGAGCGGCGTTAAGGTGCTGACGGATGTCTGCCGCCACCTCACGAGCCTTCACCTCTCCCATCTCCGTTATCGCACCGAAGAAGTTCAGGTAGTCCTGGCTCTGCTTGAACTGGGTGTCCCCCACCTGTCCCTTCTCCTTGTCACGCATCTGGCGGAAACGCTCGGCAGTGGAAGTGTCGCCGCGTCTGTCAGCCTGCTTTATGGTTTCGGCCCACTTCGCGTCCACGGCAAGCAGCTTCTCCTCCCAAGTCGCCGTCTCCTTGATGGCGTCAGCGGCTTTCTCCAGATAACCCGTATAGTTGTTTCTGACGAGGTCGGTTATCTTCTTCCACAGGTTATAGGCGTCGGTGTTGTCCTCCAATGCCTTCTTCGCCGTGGCGTCGGTAGCGTCCAGCAGACCGTCTATCTTCCTGCCCGTCATCTCCTCGAACATCTGGGCCATGCCGCGGGTCTGGTCGTCCCACATCATGCCGTCCCTGAAGGCAAGCGAGGCAAAGTCCTCGTCACCTGTCTTCTCCATCAGCGCCTTATGGAGGTCTGCCTGTCGGATGCCTCTCTCCAGTATCTCCGCAAAGTCAGCGGCCAGTCGGTCCGCCTCGGGCTTCAGCATCTCGGAGTATTTCCATTCGCTTCTCTCCCTATGCAGCGCAGTGATGGCCTTCTTTCTCTCCGTGGTGGTTGGCTTCAGCGCCCCCTCCAACGTCTCCAGACTCTCAAGGTATTTGTCGAAGCTAAGGTCGCCCACCTCAGGGAACAGTCCTCTGACCATATCGTCAGCCTTCTTGGCTCCCCAGTTAGGAAGCCCCTTATACTTCTGATACATCTGACGGGCAGACTTAAACGCATTAAGCCGCTCCTCCCAAGCCTTCAGCTCCTTGTCCTCCTTGTCACCCTTACCCTTCGGAGTCTTGTTGCTCTTCTTGTCCTCGGGAACATAGACATAGCCAAGTCCCATATAGGCGGCATCCTTGAGGTCTTCATATTTCTTCTTGAGTGCCAGTCTCGTTGCCTCTTTGCCCTTGCCCTTCTTCTTGGCATCCTCCTCTGCCTTCCACATATTATAACGCTTCTCCAGTTCGGTCTTCGCGTTATTGCGGGCGGTATACATATCGCTCACTCCCTTCAGCAAAGGCTTAAGCTCTTGGAATTTCTCGGCATTCTCCTTCCATTGCGTAATATTTGAGCCGAGCACATTATTATATATGCGTCCGGTGAACGGGTCGAAGTTGTCTATCATTCCCGTGTCATACACAAGCTGTATCTTCGCTTCAAAGGACGAGTTGGCAAGGAGGCGCTGTAGTTCCGTCTCCCATTTCGGATAGGCGATGCTAAGCTCGCTGACGGCACCTCGCATAAGGTTCTCCACTTTACGCTTGCTTTCCTCGTCCAGTTCTTTGTGCCCGCGGATTCTGTCGGCTATCTCGGGGAAGGCAGAGTCCACCATGTTCATGAGTTTGCTTGCGAAGGCTATCTCCATGTCATTGTCCTTCAGGCCAAGCGCACGGTTCAGAGCCGAACGTATCTGCATGGTGGCTTCCTCGCTCGCGCCCTTCAGCGCAAGAAAGTTCTTCAGCATCGTCTGCATTGCCTGTTGTTCCTGCGTACTGTTGACGATATTCGGAAATTCTTTCTTGTACCTTGCGGCAAGCTGACCGATAAACTTGTCAAACTCTTTCTCTGCATCTTCGTAAAGACCCATTTCTGCCTCGTCCACGCCTCCCTTTCCGAAGATGGATGAACGCTTTACGAGCGTCTCGGCTGCTTTTACGGCACTCTCGGTCTTGTCACGAAGGTCTTCATAGAGGTCTGAATCCTCCGACTTTTCCTGAGCCACCTTATTGGCTTCTTTCAGAAGCTTCAACTGCTCCTCAAGGTATTTCAGACGCTCCTTATGGCTTTCTATCTCCGACGCCTTCATTTCAAAGGCATTGGCGCTTTCAGGAGCTATCTCTCTGATCTTGTCCTTGTAAGATTCTATGGCATTGTCTATTTCCTTCCCGTTGTCGCCGAGCATTATCTTGCTCACGTTGTTGTCGCGCATAAAGTCGTCAATCTGCTTTATGCGGTCCTTCATTTCGTCCATAGTCTGCTGCATGTCCTGCTTCAGCTCCTGCGACTTCGATATAAGGTAGCTTATGCCAAATGTCACGCCGGATATGATAAGCCCCGGCAGACCGCCTATCGCGGACCACAGAGAAGCGCCCAATGCCTTTGCGCCCATTCCTATCACTCGGAATGACGCCAATGCGGAGGTCGTAAAACGGCCCCACATGTTCCTCATCGCGCCCATAGGATTAGCCATCATGCCGGCCATCATCATCCTCAACTGGACAAGCAGACGTCTGGCTCTCATGCCGAATGTGTTCATGCCCGTCTGCTGCTTCAAAAGAGCCGAATAGGTCAGATATTGCTGCTGTGTTATCTTGCCTGCAATGCGCAGACGCGCCAGCTCCGACTGGTTGAGCTGTTTTGACATCATCAGACTACGGAGGTCTGCTCCCGTTATCTTGTTCTTGGTAGACAGGATGTTACGTTCTATCTGTGTCAGATTCTCGCCTCGAAGCTGTTTCTCCATCGCACTCTTGGCCAGCCCACCCTTGGTGGAGAGCAAGCTCGAGGCGGTATTGCCCATCAGCGCCCTGCGCATGGCGTAGCCTGCTACGACAGCACCGACCGGCAGGGCAAGGGTGTGAAGCGCCTGCACGAGGGCGGTTGCGCCGTCAAGGGCGGTCTTGAAGAAGCTGCCCACAAGGTTGTTGCCGCTCGCAAACTCAGACAGCATGATTTCCCATGCGTCCTTCAGCTTGTTATAACGGCCAAGTAGAGTCTCACTGAGCACCTGCTGCATGTTGTAGAACTGACCGCCCGCGTCGGTCATCTCCCAGAACACGTTCTTCACGTCCTCGAAGTCCACGCCGCGGTTCGATATCCTGCTCTTCACCTCACTCGTGCTGACCTTCTGACCTTCCTTCTTGGTGTAGTATTCGCTCAACTTCTGAAGAATAGGAATACCGGCATACGATATCTGCCTCAACTCCTTGCCGTCAAGCCATCCGCGAGAACGCACCTGACCGAACGCCAAGGCTATGCGCTCGAAGCTCACGCCCAATCCTGACGCCATGTCCGCCAGTCGCTTTGTGGTATCGTAAAGCTCGTCATACTCCACGCCGTATGCTGCCAGCTGCTTCACGTCCTTGTTCAGTTCCGAGAAGGTGAACGGGGAGTTCAGCGCCAGCTCCTTCGTCTGATTGAAAAGTATGTTGGCGTTCTGTACGTCACCGATGATGCTTTGGAGCGCAATGTGCTGCTTCTCAATCTCGCCGCCAGCCTGGATTATACTCATCGCAAACTGCTGAGCGCCATAAACCAGACCACCCTGCAAGAACAGCGACTTCAGATCCTGCAACGTGGAGTTCATCCCTAAGGAATGGTTCTTTGCCTGCTCAAAAGCCTTAGCCAAATCCCCCCTAACCTTAGCAGCCGTCTTAGCCACCTCCTGCTGGTGTGCCCGCTCCAGCTCAATGCTCTTCTCCTTCTCACGGTTCGTCTTCTCCTGCGCCGCATTTATCGCCCTCTGGTCTTGCAGTACTCGTCCTGCCAGCGTGGTATCATATCCAGAGCCTGTGCTTCCCAAACGTCCAAGAGAGTTAAAGTCTCCCGATGCAAGTCTGTTTTTGAGCGTCATAAGGTAGCGCATAATGCTGATAAGACGGCGTATCTCCGCCTCCGTCTTGCTCACGTCCGCACCTAATGCCACACCACGGCTAAACTCACGTCTCAACGCCCTCACCTTATTGCCAAGCGAGTCATAACGCGCCTCCGCTGCCTTTATCTCAGATAATCTCTGCCTATTATCGCGCTCTTCCTGTCTTCTTTGCTCACGTTTTGCGGATATAGCCTTGTTCACGCTCTCCGCCGCATATCTGTTCGCCTCCTTCTCCGCCTCCGCAGCCTTCTGCGCCTCACGCTGACGGGCATGTGCTCTCTGGTCCAGAATATCCTGCACCCTCTGCTGATTACGCTGTTCCTCTGCCACCTTCACAGACGACTGAAGGTCTTCGTTTCTGAAGCGACTCGTCATCTGAGTCTTGAGCTGTGCCGCAAATTCAGCAGCAGCTCTCCTCCTCGCCGCAATCTCCTGATTAAACGCATCCTGAGCAGCCTTCGCAGAAGCCTCCATCTGTCTCTGCTTCTCCCTTTCTGCCTCCGCAGCCTTCTGTGCCTCTATCTTACGGGCCTCTATCCTCCGCTGCACAGCAGCCTCCACAACAGCCACATTCCGCTTCTCAGCAGCCTCCGCCTCCTTGTTCGCCGCTATCGTCTTACTCCTCTCTCTCCTATACGCGCTCTCCGCCACGGTCGCCTTCGTCATCTCAACGAGAACGTCAGAGATGAGGTTTCGCATCTGAGCCGCATCGGTCAGCATTGTCGGATTCAGCTTAGCAGCGTTAAGACGTGCCATGATCTTGTCAAGCTCCGTGATGCTGCCGCCAAGCATATCGGTCATAAAGCCTTTCCGTGTTCCCTCCGCCATAAGGTCACGGAGGCGTGCCAGCTTCTCCGTCACACGCGCAAGATCCGTCTCCACCTTCGCTGCACCACCGCTGAACAGCGAAAGCGGATTATCCTTCTTAAACGTAGCCACGATGTCCTGCACATCCTTCTTCGCCACATCAAGCAGCTTCTTGAAGCTGCCAAGCACATTGCTGTCGTCCACACCACCGCTTTGGAGAAGACGTGTCATCTCCGCCCTAAACCCTTCCAGCGACTTCTTGGCGTTGTCCAGACTCTTCGTGTCCACGTTCGGGTTAAGCGCCTTGGTATTGTCAAGCCTCTTCTCCTGACCGATGATGTCCTGAAGCAGCTTTATATAATCAAGGGCATTCGATATTTTAGTTCGCCAATTCGCAACCTCGGCAGTTCGGTCTTTTTTCGGCAAAACCGCTAACTTAGCATTAATTTCCAGAAGTTTCTCTGCTGCTTTTGACAAATCCTTTGCTCCAAGCAAACTTCCTGTGAATGCGTTTTCCAGCGCGGTTTTAGTGAGTATATCTTTAATCCCTTTAAGATCTTTCGAATTCTGCAAAATATACGCATTCGCCTCTCTGAATATCCTCGCAAAGTTGTTCCCGTTGACACCCTCAAGCGCCTTGACAAGGCCCTCGCCCTCCCGCTTCGCTTTTTGCGTAGCCTCGTCCACGCCCCTCATACCCTTGGTTATCTTCTCGATGGCCTTGCTCATCTCGTCCCTAATCCCAAGACTCAACCACAAACTTCCAATATTTCCGTCTGCCATAACATCCTTACATTATCCTATTAAAAAAAACAATCCTTCTCTCTCTCCCCATAACGGCGCCAGCCCCTAGAACAGCATAGCCCCGCTAGAACAGCCTATCTCCCAAGAGCCTCGCCGAGGCTCAGCCACAGCAGCCTCTCAGATAGGCTCAGAAAGGCCCAGTGAGGCTTAGCCTCCCAGTCCTCCCAGTAAGGCCCAGTCGCCTAAAAGCAAAAAAACAAGGAGCAGCAGCCCTTTTCAGCCCACTGCTCCTCGCCCCCATTCCTGTCCTCAGCCCTTCCTACGCTGCCACAGCCGCCTTTGTAAGCCAAGCAACGCTCTTCAGTCCAGCACCCTCAACAGAACCGCTGAACTTGAATGCGACAGGCTTGGTTCCTGTCTCGTCCCACTGCATAGTCGCATAGAGCGAGAGGTTTGTGATGACCATCAGGTTCTCCTTTGTCTCGTCTACGATACAGATGGTACCGGTCATCTTAAACTTCTTTGTCTCCAATGCGGTACCGGTATAACCCGTTGTAACATCAAGAGCACTATCGCCAGAACCCTTGATGGTAAACTTGGTGATTTCGCTGACAGCGTCCTCGCCGAACATCGCAGAGAGCAAGTCCTTTGCCTTCGAAGGCACAACCAACTCCACGTTAAAGTCGCCAAGCTCTGCGGTGGTCGCCCAATCGCCACCAAGACCGATTACCTTGTAATGATTGACAGTCGGGTCTTCCATCGTTGCCTTCAGTGAGTCAACCTCCACGGGAAGCTCCAACTCCGGGGTAAACTCGATTGTCCCCTTCGACAGGTCTATCAGACTCTTTGAGTACAAGATAGACTTAGGACCTACAAATCGGTCTTTAAGCTCAAGAATTTTCTTCATTGCCATAATCCTTAATTTTTTTTAAATAGTAAATTATCCCAAAAACATTCATTCTCATAATATCCAGCCGGCAAGCAGCCTATCATAAGCTTCTCACCTCGTCCTCAGCTGTCCCTGCACTATCGTCACCGCGAAACCGTCGCCGTCGTCCGTTTGCAGCGTAACGCGCGGTTTCATTACGATGATGTTGTCCGTCGAGATCGGAAACTTTTTCATTACCGCACTGACCTTCTCGGACACCGCAGCCACGTCAAACGCCCCTGGATTCTTTGCCGACACCTTGTTCCTCACATATATCTCTATCTGAGCCGTAGTAGTATAGTCATTGAACGTCCCCTCACTGTTCATCTCATTGTTAAGAATCATTGAGGGAAATGTCACCACGATATAGCTGTCCGGCCTGTCACTCACCGACTTAGGACGGTCATGGGCATAAACCCTGTCGCAAACACCCTTAACGGCATTACCGACATCATAGTACATATCTTTAATGTTCATGCCTTACGTATATTTTGTGAACTTCGATACGGATTTTACGTGATCCACAACCTTCACCCTTATGGCGCAGTTCGCAATGGCTATAGCCATATCATCCCTTGCTGCACTCATCATGTTGTGTATGTGGTTCAGGGCGTCATACTGGGCATATTCCACAGGGCAGACACACAGCATCTGCCATCTCGCACGGCTCTTGGGAGTCATGGAATGTATTCTCGCCTTTCCTAACGTAGGACCGTACTGACCGCCATGTCCTTCCGTTCCGACGTATCTTCCAAGCGAGTCGGCGTCAGAGCCGTCATAGTATTTGTCGAGAGGATAAGCCTGTCCCTTTCTCAGCGTACGCATCGTCGGGTCCTTGCCCTCGGTAGTGACAATGTCTATAAGTTCACGGTCTTCGTATATGCCTATGGTAAAGGAGCGATACGTATTACCCGTAATGTTCCTCATGCCAGCCGCCTGTATATAGTCCTCAACGCTCGCGCAAATCTCACGTGCTGCCTTATGCAGCAAGTCCTTCATTGTCTTGCTCGCTATAATCATAAGCTTAGAGCTAACAGTAGCCCTGAATTGCTCACCCAAAGAATCTCTCTTAGCCATACATTCCTCCTTTTTTCTTCCCTGCCTCACACTCTCCTCAGACTCCAGTACACCACAGTCCTGTTGTTATCGCCCTCGCAGTCCTTCACCATACCTTCCTCGATATGGTTCCCGACCCTTACTCTTATCGTGTCGCCGTCAAGAGGAAAGCCACCCTCCTTCCAGTCGTCGAACCTCATAGGTATCGAAGCCTTTCTCTTGTTCTCGTCCACGTTCTTGTCACCGGTCGTCGTTGTGTCCGTAAAGCTCCTGCCTTTACCGTCGTAGAGCACCACCTCCTCGTCGTTCACGGGAGCGTCGTCGTCAGCGAACGGATTGTCCTCGTCGCCCTTTCCGGGCACAAGCCTCACTATCGTGACCCTGTGAGGATAGCGTGGGTTGTTGATGATTCCTGTCTCCATGATGCTACGTTATCTGATTATGTGTGGAACGGGCATCCCGCATCCGTCACGGGACGCACGCTTCACGCCGTGAGAAGTCATACGGAAGGTCGATTTGCGCTTGAACACCGAACTCTTGTCCAGCTCCTCGTAGATGGCGTTAGCCTCCGCCTTCAAGGCAGCGATGTCCGCCGAGGACAGTTCATATCCTCCCTCCGTGTGACTCCAGTTATTGTCGGCATCAGAGGTGTTGTTCACCTTGCTCGCGCCAAGGACATACCATTTCAGCATGTCGGCATAAGCTAACCTGACCTTATCCTTTTCGCAGGAAAGATATTCCATACCGCCGTCCAGCTCCCTGTCCACTAAGATGGACAGCAGAGCCGCACGGGGTATACCGAACCTCACCTTGTTGATAAGGTAGTCAGCCACCGAAAGAAAACCATTCTCCGAAGCCATAATCATTCTGTCAAGTTACGTTAAACCTTCTAACCCTTCTTTGTGATGTCGATAATCCAACGATAAGGGAAGTCCAGCATCGCAGGTACTGCGGCAAACATGAGGTCGGTGTGCCACTCCTTGTAGTCACCGTTGGCGACTGTTGTGTTGCAGAGCAGACCGAGACCCTTGTTTGTCTGCGCGAACACCTTCTGAACGATGTTGTTTCCGTACTTCTCGAACATCGGCTTATCAGCAATCTGCTTGCGCTCGTACTCGAAAGCGTCACCGGCAGGACGGAGAACGACAATATTGTCATTCCAGCCCTTAACCTTGACAACCGAGCCGTCGAACTTGAGGTTGCGCTCCTCCTCGTCAACAATCTCAATGCGTGAGATTCCCTGAATGTCAGCGAATGCCTTGAGGAACATCTCGGTGTTCACGCCGTAATCCTCGACGTAAGCAACATAATGAGCCTTGCACCAGTTGATGTACAGCTCCTTAATCTGCTTGTTGCCAAGGAAGGTGTTGTAGAAGGTGTCATAGGTCATCTGCCATACAAGGGCAAGACGGCTCTGGCCGAACTCATCACGCCACTCGCTCTCAATCTTGCGCATCTGTTCGAGGATGTTACAGTCAGCGTTAGCCCATTCGAGCTTGCCGCACTTTCTGAAATTCTCCTTCGGAATCGGCACCTTGTGAAGCGGAATCTGAATACCGCGAGCGATACCCGTATAGTCAAGCTCACCGGTTGTAGCCAACTTCGCAACCATGTAGTTCATGGTCATGTCAAGAGAGTCCATCAACGTCTGGGTCTCGTCGCGCCACTGCTTTACGAGGTCGCTGTCGTTGCCGAACTCCTCAAACTGCTTCTCGCGGTAGTTGCGCTCCTCTGCGGTCTCCTTGAAGCCGTCAGTAATGAAGTCGGGGATGGTGGCAGAATAAACTTCCAATGCACCCTTGTCCTTCTGGAACGAGCCTGCGAGAGGAGCACGGAGGTTGGCGAGGGTCGCAGCCTGCAAAGCGGATGCCTCAACTGAGAATGTAGCCACGCCCTTATGGTTGGTAGGCGTGAGGTCAGGCGCGATACGACCCTGCGTGAGATACCAGCCGTAGTTCACATGGAAGATGTCCTTCTTGTCGATAAACTTCTGCAAGTATCTTGTATTCTCGGGATCGCTGAAAAAACGCGCCTTTCGGGAATTGTTAAAATCAAACTTTGGCATATCTTTTCGTTTTTGTGTTGTGTGTGTTTCCGATTAGTTCTCTGCGTACCACCACTCTGCGTAGCGGCTCTTGTTCATCGCCTCTACAGCCGGCGGAATCGGACTCATGCGCGACTTCCACATTACCACGTCAGTGCCGAGCAAGCAGAAGTCGTTGAGGTAGCGCGGAGCATAGAACTTGTCACTGCCGGTAAGTGCGTGGAATGGCATGTCAACGTCGCACGGAGCAAAGCAGTTCGGGTTAGTGACCATAGGCAGAACGGTTGCGCCTGCCTTCTCTGCCTCCACCAGTACTGTGCCCACGGTCAAAGTGCCGAGAGTCTCGCTGAGGGTCACCTTCCATACGTCGCCGGCTGTCGCGTCGGTAGTTGCCTCCACCGCAGTCACGAGCACGCCCTTGCTCTTTGTCTTGAAGTCCTTCTGACCAACCATGAGATTGTCACCGACAAACGGAATGTGGTGATAGCCGTCGCGTGTGATGTAGATGGCTGTATCAGTAGCGGCATCGGTAGCCTTAGCCACCTCGTAGCTCTTGAGAATCTTGATCGTACCGCCGCTGTTGTCCGCGAAACCGAGGCTGTGCTCGATCAAGTCACCAGCGTAAATCTTGGCTGGACCAGGGAACGGGTTTTTCAGGACACCGCCAATCGGAGGGCGACGGAACGCTTCCTTAACGGCACCAGGCAGGTCAACGAACACATGGCGCTGACCACCGATAGTCATTTCTGACTGCAAGATTACAGCGCCGGTAGCATTGACTGCACCCTGCGCCATCATCTGTCCGTAGTAATCCTTGTTGTTATCCATAACTTTTTACCTTAAAATTTTTAAATGTTTACTTTTCTTTCGGCTCGATGATGTCATCCCACTCGTCGTCACGGATTGTCCTGCCGCCGCCAGAAGAAGAACCGCTGCCCATGTGCGGTATCGCGGTATTGCCTGTAGCACGCTTGAAGTCGGTAGTGTAGATACCCTCCGCCTTTGAAACCAGATCGGTTACATCGGCATCCTTGTCTGGAATTTCAAGCTTGGAGATTGCAGTGTCAAGAAAGAAATCGTTAAGTTCGAGCTTTGCCTTGTCAAACTTGTCCTTCAAGCCCTTTCTGACCGCTTCGATTGTAGCGGCTCTTGATGCCTTCTTGTCGCGCTCCTCGTTGGCCTTTTCGAGTGCTTCGAGTTTTGCAAGCAGCTTGTCGTACTTATCGTCGGGCTTGTCCTCCCCGTCCTTCTTTCCATTGCGCTCCTCCTCTTCCTTCTTCTTGCGCTCGGCTTCCTCTCTGCTCTTCTTCAGCTCGTCAGCTATGTTCTTGTGCAGATTCTTGTCCATGCGCTTGAGTCGGTTTGCCAACTTGGTAACGATTTTGTCATTCTCGTCATCATCGTCACCCATCTCACCAAGAACGTCATTAAGCTCATCGTCAATGCTCTTCTTGCTGAGTGTGGTAAACTTAGAAGTGTCCTCCTTCTTGTTCACCAATTCCAATAGTTCCTCTATCGTCATCCTGATTTGTGTTTATGTAAAGTGAGACCTTCACCTTACTAATTGCATAAATATACATTTTATATCGCAAAAATACGCATAAATATACATCTATCCAAGAAAAATCCATTATTTTTGCATAAACATACATAAAATATTAAACAAAGCCCCATAAACGCCCCATTATCAACAGGATAACATGACAAAACTCTCACCATACCGCCTGCGCGACGGCTCTCCTGTCTACACCCAGGAGTACATACAGTCTCTCCGAGACGCAGACAAACGCCACCCCGACCGGCTCAAAATCATAGACCAACGGGGAGGACAGGAACGCATGCTCGCCATCGACGCCGACATCAAGATAGTTGGCGGTTCCCGAGGTGGTAGTAAGAGCTTTAGTTCCCTCATGGAAGCACTGAAAGACATCAAGAACCCTGACTTCCATGCCACAATACTACGAAAGGAGAAAGACGACCTTCAGTCCCTAATCTCCGATTCCTACAAGCTCTTCTCCCAGTTCGGCACATACAACAAGTCCCAGAACGACATGACATGGAACTTTGCCAGCGGAGGATGGCTCAAGTTCTCGTATTTCGAAGGAGCACTAAAGGATTTCGAGGAGCGCTTCCGAGGTCGTCAGTACGCCTATATCTGTGTCGATGAGGGTACACAGATACCGTTCAAGAAATTCAAGTTCCTCATAAAGACCAACCGTAACGCTTCACAAATCCGAAACCGATTTTGGATAACCTGTAACCCCGACCCCGAGTCATGGGTACGAAAGTTCATCGACTGGTGGGTGGACGAAGACGGCTACATCATACCCGAGCGTGACGGAGTCATACGCTATTGTTTCATGGACGGCGACACACCCGACTCTATCTACTGGGGAGACACACGCGAGGAGGTCTACGAACAGTGCCGTGGCATCATCGACAAGCTGTGGAAGCCCAGCTACGAAGAACTGGGCTATTCCAAGCTCGAGATGTTCATCAAGTCCGCCACCTTCATACGTGCCGATGTGTCCGAGAACATCAAGCTCATCTCCACCGACGTGTCTTATCTCGCCAACCTTGCACAGCAGGACGAGGAACAGCGAATGCGCGACCTCGAAGCCAACTGGAACTGGAAGGCAGCGGGCGACGACATGATAAAGATGGACGACCTCGAAGCCATATTCGACAACGCCGAACAGACCGACGACGGCATCAGACGGGCTTCTGCCGACATCGCTTTCACGGGAGGTGACAATTTCGTGATGTGGCTCTGGGAAGGATGGCACTGCAAGGACCTCATCGTACTGCGCCTCGACTCTAAGACGCTTGTCTCCACCGTCGAGGCGAAGCTGCGCGAATGGGGAGTGGAGGAGTCCAATTTCACGTACGATATGCAGGGCATCGGACAGTACTTCAAGGGATTCTTCAAGGATGCCGTGCCATTCAACAATCAGGCTGCACCATTGGCACAGTCACGAAAGGAGGAAGACGGCATAAAGTACCTCTACAAGGACCTCAAGTCGCAATGTGCGTGGCTCTTCTACAAGATGGTGAAGGAACGGCGCATATCCATAGACGCCTCGCTGCTTGAGCGCAAGTATTCGGGAGACGGCTTCGAGAAGTGGACGCTGCGCCAGATCCTCCAGAAGGAACGAAAGATGCTCAGACGTGACGAGAACAGCAGCGACCGGGGATTCAAGCTACTGCCTAAGAAGCTTGCAAAGAGATACGTAGGACACTCGCCCGACTTCTTCGAGTCTTGGTTCTACAGGATGATTTTCAGCTTAACAAAGAAAAAACACAATAAGGTAAAAGGATTATGGAGATTTTAAAGGTAAGAGAGATTCTTGTCAAGAAGCCGTTCTTCGAGGTCACGCCGGAGGGCTACAAGAAGCACGGAGCTTGGACAACCAACATCAGAGAGGACGCAACGCCGAACATGCCGGAGGACTCTGTCTATCGCAACATAAAGACGCAGGCTGACTTCCTGCGCGAGTTCTATCCCACAGGACACCGCATATTCGACGTCAAGGAATATCCCGATATATGGAAGCAGGACCCCGACACTGGCAAGTGGTATCAGCAGCCCATCACAAGAACGGCGTTCGCCTTCCAGCAGCTAATCCACACGAAGCACGTGCTTCATCTTACGGGCAACGACGTGCAGTTCGAGCTTGCTGACAGCGGCGACGACAACAGGGAGGAGGCTGACAAGGCTCAGAAATATCTCAACGTTTTCAAGAAGGGATGGCTCATGCACGATATGGAAATACGTTTCTTCGAGGCCATCAGCGCATACATGAAGGTGGCTGACTGCGCCATCGTGGGCTATTTCGACAAGAACGGAAAGTTCGGAACACGAACGCTCTCATACGACCGCGGCGACCGGCTCTATCCGCAGTTCGATTCTCTCACCGGCGACCTCCTGTGCTTCGCAAGACGTTTCAGCGACTTTGACGACGAGGGCAACGAGATTACGGAATGGGTCGAGGTGTGGGACAAGGTCAAGTTCTATCGCTTCAAGCGAAGCGTAGCGCACGGCAAGACACAGAAGGTCATTACGTATGTAGCCAAGTTCTTCGGCATCGACGGATATAACCTCGTAGAGGACAAAAAGCACGGATTCCCGTTCGTGCCAGTGGCTTACGCACGCAACGAGGACGGACCGTGCTGGTCAATGGTGCAGCACAACATCGAGGACTACGAGGAAGCCTTCTCTTATCTCTGCGAGAACAACAAGGCATACGCGTTCCCCATCTTCTACGTCAAGGGAGACGGAGAGGACGTCAACATCATAGGAGACGAGGTGACCGGCGCCGTAAAGTCCATTGCGATGAACGACACGGACAGCGAGGCGGGATTCCTCAACGGAACGGATGCTTCCAACGCATTCGCCACACAGCTCAACAAGTCATACGACCTTATCTACGAGCTGTCATTCACTGTCAAGCCGCCTGAACTCAAGTCGGGCGACCTCCCGGGCGTAGCCATAAAACTCCTCTATTCGCCAGCTCTTGAGATTGCCATGAACGACGCACAGAAGCTACAGCCGTTCCTCGACAAGCTCGTCACCATCTGCAAGTTCGGCATCGGCACGGAGGAGAATTATGTCGCTACAATGACAGGACTCCCCATCAACGCATGGATATCACCGTACACCCACGCCAACAAGACGGAGCTGATCACAAACCTCGCCACAGCCGTACAAAACCACTTCCTCTCCAAGCAGACCGCCTCCGAACGCTGCCCCGACTTCCCCAAGAACGGAGAGTTCGAGCGCATCATGCGTGAGCAGAAGGAGGAAGACCAGCAAGACCTCCTCATGGACATGCAGCGTGCCGACAACGAAACCGAGAACGCCATAGAACAGCAGGAAGCCACCGCCCGTATCAACAAACAGCAAAGCGGCTCCGACGTCAACACGGGAGGAGGAAGAAAAGCAGGACGCCCCAACCGGTCAGGAAAAGACTGGGACGAGAACAATAATTACCCCGGCAGAAACAATTGGGACGCCTACAACCGCAAACACTAAATTCCCAACACTATGTCAGCACAATACGCTCTTCTTCGCTCCAAGGCACAGCTCGCCTGCGAGTCACGCATCACAAAGCTCCTCTTCTCTGCCGCCAAGCAAATCACGCAGGCGGCAGGGAAGTACCGTCGCGGAAACGTCCTCTCCAACGAGCAGGCGCTTCTCCGCGAAGCCCAGACCATCACCTCAAAGCTCGCGGATGGCATCGAACGCCAGATCCATGACTACGCCGTAGCCTCCACCGCCCACCTCAACATCTCATCAGGAGAGGTAGAGAGCTTCCTAATGTCGGAATATTACGGCAAGACATCGGCACAGCGAACCGCCATATACCTCCGTAACTTCGCCGAAGACATCGTAAGAATGTCCAAGGCAGGCATTATGATGGGCTACACCGACACGCAGCTCCTATCTTCCGTCCGTACAGGCTACAAGAATCCCTACCTCGCCTCTGTCATCACGAAGGCAAGGACAAAGGACATCAGCATTGCCACACCGTCCTACGGCAAAGGCATCTTCCATTCAGCCTTCCAGAACATAACAAGAAACGCCCGCCAGATGGTAGCCGTAGCATGGGGAATAGCGGAGCAGCAGTACGGCAAGGAACACGGCGCAATCGCTTTCAGGGTCTTCCGCGGTTCCAGTTATTTATGCCCAATTTGTGATGATGAAACCACTTACATTCACCACTTCGGCGACCCTTATCCACCGTTCCATTTGAATTGTCGATGTGTTGTAAAATTTATTTATAATGAAGAAAAAGATGAATAATGTTGCATATCTCGTTGGTTTTTAGTAACTTTACAGGTGGGGATAGAGAGGATTAGCTACCTCTTGACAAGGCTGTCTCGGTGGGCCTTCCCCTTTATTTAATCATCGGGATTGTTTAAACACATCGAGTATGAAAGACCAAGAAATATGGAAAGATATACAAGGATATGAGGGCCTTTACAAAATTAGCACTCACGGGAGAGTGTATGCTTATTCAAAGCCAAAGTTTAACGGATTCGTCTATTACAACCATGAAGGCAGGTTCTTGAAATTATCTGACAATGGTGTCGGATATAAGTATGTGCGCCTTCTCGACAAAGAAGGGAAATACAAGAAATACTATATACATAGGCTTGTGGCATCCGCTTTCATTCCTAATCCAGACGAATACCCACAGGTAAACCATAAGGACGAAAACCCGGGAAACAACCATTTGAAAAATTTGGAATGGTGTACGCAAAAATACAATAACCGCTATGGTAACAGAATGAACAAACAGCTTACAACAATGGTTGCGCATAAATTTAATACTCCAATCGACGTTTATGACAGACATGGCAATTTTGTATGCTCATTTAATTTTACGAAATCAGCAGCCAAGTTTGCCGGCATTTCAAGAGAAAAAGTTATAATGGAATGTGATGGCATTGCAGATGCTGAATGTTTTGTCCGTTTTGCCTATAAAGGAGAAAGACCAGCGGACAAATTTGCGAAAAAACAAAGAAAGCGTATGTGTGTATTGAAAATAGCCCCAGACAATAGTTGTGTATCATGGTATAATACGGTATATGAGGCGGAGAAAGATAATAATCTGCCACGATATAGCATATACAAAAAGACTAAGCAATATAAAAATACAGCAATCATAAATAATTTTAAATATACAGTATTGACTTATTAAAAACTAATTATATATGGAAGGTTATTCATTGTCTGTGAATTTCATAAGACAAACAAAACAGTACCAGATGGCTTGTCCAGAGTACAAAATATATGCAGACCTACGGGCTGCGGGCAATTCCATGTATGATGCTTGGATTGTCGCCTTTCAGGGCAAGGGACTCTCATGGCCAAAAGCCGAACTTACAAAGGAAATGAACAAGCTCGAAGCCCTCGACTCTGTGCAGACACGCATCGCTGAACTGCAAGGCAGGAATGCCCCAAAGACCGAGGAAATAACAGCCGAGGAGCTTACCAAGGAAACCTCCAAGGAGTCCATCCTGCGAAAGCTCGTAGTAGCAGAAAAGAAAGCCAAGAAAGGCTCACCCGTCTGGCTCAAGATAGTCTCCCTTATTGCTGACTACAACAAGATCAAGCAGGACGAGATAGACACCGAGTCCAACGCCATCCATTTCCACCTCCCTGTCCAATACCCCAACCGCTGCGAGGAATGCCTCATCTTCCAAAACGGAATGGCAACAGCACAAAAGAAAAAGAAATAGTTAACCAGTGTTAAAGCAAGCTGTCACTCAAGGTAATAATAAAATAATACCGTATTTTTGCAATGGATGTTTCATATAAGTGATTATTTGACAAAAGAAAAGCGACTGCCAGTGATGGTAGCCGCTTTTCTTTTCCCCTTAATACTTCTCTGCAAAGAACCCGATTCCTCACGAGTTTCCCTCGTCCTCAGGAAACTTCTTCCCTGCCACAAGCTCAAGCGTCTTGCTAAACATATCAGCAATAAGCTCGTCATTAAACGTAGGAAGTACCCCCACAGGAGGCAGTACCTTAGTCTCTGCCACCTCCATTATCACACGCAGCCCAAGCTCAAGAGCCGCCTTGTCCTCCACAATCTCAACAAACTTCTCTATCATATTATATCCTTAATAAAAGTTAACAATAAATATCACAAGCCTCCCTTCAAATACTCACCGAGGTTCACCTTCTTTCCCACTAAGCTACCCTCTTTCTGCTTCTTCCTCTGCCAGTCATCCCAAAGCTTGTCCATCTCTTCCGCCGTATGCTTCTTGCTGCCGTCGGCGTTCTTGAGTTCATCCTTCGGGTACACCACAAGAGGCTGGTCGGCCACCATCAGCCCAATCTGAGCCGCCGTATAGCCCCACCAGTAGTCGTAAGCCCTTATACCGAACTTACGCTCAAAGAGGAAGCCGAACTTCTCGGCTAACGAGTAGGCTGCGCCCCAGCTTGTTCGGCTTGGATAGCTTTTACTTCCTCCTTTGTCATCGCCATCATCACGTCCGTCATCCCGGTCGCTAATATGGTAAGCAGAGAGTACGCTGTCGATGGAATTTTTTTTTTCGCTACATCCACCACACGCAGTATCTCCACCGCATCCACGTCCTTCACGTAATACAGCCAACGCCAAAGCAGAGCATAGCGCAGACGTATCTTCCAGATGTTGTTAAGCAGCACCAAGGCACAAAGCTTGCAGTTACGCTTAGCCTCGTTCTTCTCCTTCATCATCACATGCGTAAACCGTCGCACCGTACCGTTGGTAAGCCACCCTATCTTCCTCTTCTTACAGAGAAACACCACATCGGTGCTCTCAGCAGCCATCACCTCATCCAGAATCTTCTGAATATCCAAAGAAGGCTGCTCTATCTTCTCCTTCTCTTCCATTTCTTTCTTAATATTTATCTTGTCACTTCACATCCTCCTTGATAAACCCTACCTCCTCGCCATAATCCTTACCGGTCAACTCGGATATGATGAAGTGCTGCCTGAGGTCAGCCTCTGTCACGCCATACACCTCATAAGCTATACACTTCGGGGTCTTCTTCTTCACAAAGTGGCAGTCGTCCCACAACACCCTGCTGAACTTGTTGCTCGAAGGAATGTCATTGTCATCGAGGTTATTGTCGTTACAGAACTGCACGAAGCTCTCATAGAGCAACGACACCGGAATCCTCAGGCCAATCTCGTTCGACACACGGCGCTGGTGTTTGATGTCGTAAGCCATCAGCCAGGAAAGCACCGGCTGGCTCTTCAGATAAGCCATGATACGGTGCTTCTTCGAACCCTCTGCCTCGGGGAATCTGAAGTGGCGTTCTCTGAGCTTCCTCTCGCCCTCAAGCAGCCAGTTGAATACACCCGAAAGTTCCTTGCTGATAATCTTCGAAGCCAACTCAGGGTCCTGCTTCTCCTTCGGGACGGTCACCTCGAAGTTCACATACTGCAAGCGGCGTATCATGCCCAACGACGTGTCGTTGCTCTCTGGCTCGCTGTTAAGACTGAAGATAAGGTAAGGCACAGAGCGCGACTCAAAGACGTCCTCGCCAAGCTTTCTGTAAGTAATAGGCTCGCCGCTCACAAGACGCTTGAACATGCCCGTGTTCTTCTTGCCGAACTTGCGAACGTCAGAATCGCTCGACCAGTTGAAGATGGCGTTACGGATAGGATAGCGACCGCGCATGCCCTCGTCACCGTCAGCGGTCAGGTCGGCATAGTCCATCTTCGATATGCGGTCAGGACCGAACAGCGCACACATCACCTCAAAGATAACGCTCTTGCCGTTAGCACCCGAACCGATCATCATCAGACACAGCTCTATCTTGTTCACCACCTTCCCGTCATACACGTTAAAGGCATCGCCACGCTGCACAAGACCAAGACCGAGGAACATCTGGAGAATGTCACGCGAGTCCTTGTCGGGAAGCACGTCCATAAGGAAGCGGTTCCACAACGGGCACTTCGCCTTAGGGTCAAAGTCGTATGGATGGTAGTACGTCACGTGATAATGAGGAGAGAACGGCATCGCCTCTGGCTTCGTCTTGCGGGACAGGGTGAAGTCCACAACGCCGTTTCTGAACGCCACGATGTCAAACTGAGGCACAAGAGTGTTATAGTTCTTTATCGTCGCGATGAATATCTCCTTGCGAAGGCTCGTACGGTTCATCACCGGCGCCACACAGAGCTTCTCCAACAGAAGCTGATAAGCCTGTTCGATGACGCTCACGTCCACCACCTCGTATATCCTGCCGTCGAACATATAGAACGCAAAGGCAAAATACTTCACAGGACAGTTCTTTGCCAGCTCGCGTATGTTACGGCAGAAACGAGCCAACATGTCGTTATACTTAGCGCTGTTCGTATTGCCCCAGTCGCCACGAAGAGCCTGAAACTCATACTTGTCGTCCATGCTCATCGTGAGAAGCTGCGAGAACAGCATGTCGATATACTCGCCGCTACTCTTTGCCATCCACGTCCTCCTTTCCGCTTCCGCACTCCTCCTCCGTCGCATCTACGGCCTTCTCGCCGCTACGCTTCAGATACTCCGTCAGAGCCTTGCACTTATCTGCCTGATACTGCTCGTCACCCACCACGGAGGTGTCCATATACATGCTCGTAAACACTAACTTCGAGTTCTCGCCGTCAACGCCGGTCACTCTCCAGTCTCCACGCTCGTCCTTCTTCACGTCAAGCGCCTCGATGGCGTCATAGGCAGTAGTGCCAAGCATAAACTCCACAGCCCAGTCACCGCCGATAGTCTCCACGCGGATATAGGGAAGTCCCGAACGGCTCAACTTCTTACACAGCTCCTTATTCGTCCCGTTCATTTCACGGAGCCGAGCCATCTCCTTTTTACTCAAAGTCTTAACCTTCTTCATAATCAGGAAATTACCCGAATAAACCTTCTTACCAAAATCAATCATAACAATAATCCTTTATAACATTAAACAATAATTAACACCCACAAGCAGCTCCTCAGATAGGCCCAGAAAGGCCCAGTGAGGCTTAGCTTCCCAGCCTCACAGCCCTAATCTTCTGCCATACTCCGCTATCAGCAGCGCATCGCACGTGGCAAGCGTCACCTTTCTGCCGAGCTTCGGAAACAGCTGCTGCGCCTTGGCCTTCAGCAGATTCTTCCATTCCCTCTTCGTAAACTTCCCCGAGCTACCCATCTGAAAAGCCTTCTCCCACTTGTTTGGAGTCACGTCCTCAGTAGGAATCTCCAACGCTAAAAGCGCCATCTGAAGATGACCAAAACCCTTGCCGAAGTTAAACATCGCATGAGCGCCGTTACCCGGCATGCCGCCGACCCTCTCCAGCACGCAGACACTATCGTCCTTATAACGACGGAGAAAGTCCAGCAAGTCACGAGCCGTCCCCGGCATCTTCACCACCTCCACAACCGTCCCGTCAGCAGAAAGCACCGCAATGCCCCCATTCACCCCAGGATCAATCCCGATATATCTCTTCTCCATAATCGTAGTCTTTATATAGCCTCTTACCATCCCGTATGGTTAAACCTTCCTTCACCTCTCTCCGTGTCCTTCTCGATAGTCCCGAGAGTCAGCTCCGTGTCAGGCACCTCAGCGAGACGCATCTGCGCCACCTTTGTCCCCTTCGGAATAAACACCCTCTTCACACCGAGCGACCTCACGTCATAAGTCTTCACGATGGCAGCCACCTCACCCGTAAATCCAGAGTCCACAAGCCCGAGCTTCACGTCAGCGTCCACACGCTCGTCCTTCACGCTCTTGTTATAATACTCCACTTTCACCGGCAGTCCCTCCTTAGACATCCCGCCCCTCGGCTGAACCAAGGCACACAGATGCTTCGGAAGCTGAATCCTGAAGCCAAGAGGGATAGCAAAGCGTCCCCAGTCCTCCAGTTCAAAGTCCTCACGCGTAAACACATCATAGGCAGCATCGCTCTCAAGAGCTTTGACCGGCATCTTACCGCCATCCAAAAGCTCCACCAATATCTTCTCCATAATCATAGTCTCCTTTCGTTTCGTTATCTCTATTTTTTATAGTTGTTCTTATCCCTTCTTGTAAGCTTTTTTGTAAGCGATTTCCAGCTTTTGTAAGCGATTTCCAGCTTTTGTAAGCGCTGTAAGCGGTCGGTAGCGCCCCGACAAGCAGCAGCCCAGAAAGGCTTAGATAGGCTCAGTAAGGCCCAGTTGCTCAGTGAGGCTCAGCTCCCCTCCCAGAACTCGCAAGCCTCATCGTCCCCTCTTGCAAACTCCTCCTTCTCGCCTCTCCAACAGGCAGGAGGGCTGTCAGCGTCCTCCTTCCGAAACATAACACAGTCCCTGCACTTCATCAGCTTCCCTTCTCCTCTCCGCACTCCGCTTTCGCCTTCTGCGCAGCACCGACCAACAGGTCAAAGAAAGCGAACAGCACCCTCTCCTGGTCCATCCCAACCATCCTCGACACATACGCCACAGTAACACCTGCGAAGTCCGCGATATCCGACAATATCTCGTCACCAGGCATCTCCCCTTCCGTCTCGTTAAACACCTCCACGAACTTGTCATAAAGAGCCATACGCTCCTTGCTATAATCCTTCTTCTTTGCCATATCTCTGTTCTTTTTTAATTATGTCTATAATATCCTGCTCTTTAATTTTGAGAAAGTGATAGAAATCTATTCCCTGAACACTTTTTACACAGTGAAATTTGCTCAAATCAGCTTCATAACAGTCTATTGTTAGAGTTACTACTGGATTTGCGTAGTTCTCGTCTGGAGCTTTGAATGATGCCAAAAACCGCTTGTACTCAAAGTTGATTTCTTCAAACATTCCGCAAACCATACCATCGTATTGGAAGACTCCGTTCTTAAAGTTCTCCCTTTCCTGACCTTCGAGGTTTTCGATGAAATATGACGCGGGCGCGATAAACAGATTCCCTTTGTAACATTTCATAAGCTATTCCTCCTTATCTTTTAGCTCAACGAAATCTCCAATACCCAAACGAGCCTTGTTACGATACTTCCCTTTACCCATACGCTAATTCCTATAGTTGTTACCTACAATCCACACGCTCAGCCCTACATTCAGCAGGAGCATGAGGAAGACGATGGTCCAGTACTGCCCGTCACTCAACTCCACCGACACATACTTGAAGTCAGAGAAGTTCTTCCGCTTCCATTCCTTCTGCACGATAGGCTCTATACAGGAGACAAAGGCGCAGAGGTCAAGACGATTACTCATAAACCAGTCACGGCTCTTCACGGCAAGCACCGGCGAGTCACACCAGGAGAAAGCGTCACTCCATGTCACGCGGTTGTTCCTGTCAAGCCCAACACACACCACAAGCTCGTTCTTGTTGCCACCCTGCCAGTACGAGCGCTGCTTCTCCACAATGGATATCGGCTTGTCACGGAAGAACAGCAGATACAGACGAAACTGTTTCTGAGGTCCGTATCGAGCGTTCAGGACACGGACGGCACGCTCCTGACGGGCGGAAAACTTGGCACCGAGTATCGGACATTGGTCGCGCAGCCATATCTCAGGATAGTCATACAGACCGATACGTCGAGCCTCCTCCTTGCTGATATCCTCAAACTTGAACACCGAGCGCGAAGCCTTCACCTTGTTCTCGTATTCGTGCTCACGGGTCACAGGATAGAGCGTAACGTCACGACCGTCCCACGGATAGTCGTAAGCGTCGCCGTCGCGGGTGTCATAGTCGCGGTGCATGTCCACGAAGACAGGAGAAGACGCCAACCGCTCTTTCATGGCAGAGAAGACATCACTTGAGCAGTCACGCTCACGTCCGGAATGGTCGGAGTAAGCCCATTTCTCAGAATGCTCCTCTGTCACATAGTAGGTCTCGGTATGAGTGTTGCCCTTTGAGTCAGTGTACATACGGGTATGCGCGACACGCTCGTTCCACGGCTCATAATAGCGTATCTTCGTGACATAGCTGCCCAAATACTCCGTATCGCTCGACTCGGCACGCTTGAACGTCCACAGCAGACCAACGCCCACAAGCAACGACGGGACGATGAGCACAGCATGCTCCCACCACGTCGTCTGCTCACGGAAGAATATCAGCAGGAAAGCCGACACGAAGAAAGGAATGAGAAAGACAAGGACCTCCATAAGCCTACTTCTTATTGCCGAACAAATCCACGTCGTTGTCCTCGCCATCAATCATCACCTCCTTCGAGCGCGACGAAGAAATCACCTTATACTCTATAGGCATCGTGTTCGACACGAACCAACGCGCAGGATAAGTATGGGTGAGCGTCTCATGCTCACGGATGATGTCAAGCATACGCTCCTGGGCAGTCTGAAACTCCGAGCGCTGAATCTCTATCGACTGCATGAGGTCACGGTAGAGAGAAACGTCGAAGTTAGGATTGCTCTCCTTTATCCATTTCATCATCGTACCCTTGTCGTTCTGATAACGACCGGCGATGAGCTGAGGATAAATCTTCTCGAAGGTCCCCTTGTACTCGTCAGTCACCTGAGCCTTCTGCTGAAGGATCTTCCACATCTTGTCATGCACGCCCTCAATCTTGCCGCGCTGAGCCTCAGCCTGCTGACGAAGCGAAATCTCGCGGTTGTTGTAACTGAAATAACCCGCCACCAACGTACCGATGATGATGGCAAACACCAGCAAAGCCGATGCAAGGATAATGTTCTTAGTGTTCATATTCTCTATAATTGATTAATGATTAAAATAAACTACCCTCAGCCTCCACATATCCGAGACGCTTCAGCATCTTGCGGATATAGTCCAAGCCCCTCTGATACACGAGAGTCTTGATGTTGATTCTCGTCTCGCCGCTCGGAACGGTATACTTCTGCTCGATGGTCCTGAAATAACCGCAGTCGATGTATCTCTGGTAAGGCACGTTCACGCCGTTGAGGATGCCCTGCTCACGCAAGATGCAGAACAGCTTGTTCCTGCCGACATTCTTGAAGTGCAGAGTGTTCGCGATAAGCTTCATCTCAATAGCAGTCTTGCTCTCAGCCACAGCGTCAAAGAACTCCACCTTTGGCTGCTGCACCTCAAGCTGCTTCTGCTGAGCCTCTATCATCTCCTGCTGCTTGGCAGCAAGCATAAGAGCCTGAGCGAACGACTGAGGAACACCGCTGCTCTGACGTATCCGCTGCTCCATAGCGTTAAAGGCATTAATATACTCCAGCTTGAAAGCCAAAGCCTTCGCCCCAGTAAAGCCCATAGCCAACAAGGTAAAGCCGTCCCTGTTCATCACATACACCGGGATTTTCTTCACACCGCCGCCAACAGGCATAGGCTGTTCCACCTCCGTAAGGGCAAACATCTTCGCAAGTTGCTGATTTTCAACGAAAGCCGAATTATCGTCTCTCGTACAAAGAATACTTCTGATAGCTTCAAGGACGTGCTTATGGTCCTTTCCAAACTTCTCCGCAACAATCGCACTCGTTGTCAGCGCCTGATTGTCGCTACTCCTAAATACAATCTCTTGCATATTATTAGATTTTAAGTTGCAATTATTTCTTTGTTTTGTCAAGTTCCATGATTGTAAGTACCGCGTAGTTGGCGAGGTCAAGCAATGAGTCTCTCATACTCTCGCCCTTCGCCTCGTCAGACATCAGTGACTTCACGCGCTTCAACTTCTCTGCCATGTGTCCGTAGGCGTATGTCATGCCGCACTCCGCAAACAATTCCGAGAAACTATTGCCGTAATCGGAACTTTTAGCCTTGAAGGTGTCGTACATGCCGTTGGTAATGTCGCGGAAGGCATCAGCATCTCCAGTTGGCTGCTTAGTAAACGCGGAAGGCTTTGCAAGAACGCCAACTGGGTCAGAGGTAAATCCGTAATACTCCATACGGAATCTTTTACAGCCGCTACGACTGCCGGCAAAAAAGGTGTTGGACGCCCAGTTGTTCTTCGGGTTCTCCGTACTGAAAATAGGGTAGAGATTAGCGTCGATGGCACGTCTTCCGTGTTGCATCACGTCGTACAGGGATATGTAGAGCGGTTTCTTCACGAGCGCATCGCTGCGCACCTTGATGTACTCGCCGACCCATGCGCAATGCGGGTCTTTCTTATCGGAGAAGCTTATCAGTTTCGGACCGACGCACACCTCGAAAAGCGGCACTTTGGGTGTCACATAGTTTTTGTCTCCGTGCGGAGTTTTCAGCGTTGTCAGATACTGGATAGACTCACACATATCCGTAGCACCTCGAAAGCTCGCTACTTGATACTTCCTCCTGATTATATCGTTGGGCATCCTAAACTTCAAGCCCTTCTTAATGTCCTCTCTGTTAATCATTGTTACTCCTTTCTTTGAACGGCACCCATATCTCCTCCATCTCTTCACAACCGCATAGCAGCCATGCCACAAAATGCAAAAGTTAAAAACTTTAACATTCAAACCACACCAGACATCCAGCAAGACTATTGCACAGCAAAAGACAAATCGCTAACTTTGTCCTCGCAATAAGACCTATCACCATACATCATAAGACCTACTGGCAAGCCTTTTCACATTGTTCACGCAAAGCCGTTCCCGGCTATGCAGTTCCCAACAAGACTTATGCAGCATCCGATGCAGCTTTTCTCCCTTATATATCGGGTAGGTGCAGCTATTCTGCTTAAATCCCTATACCCTTCATACACGCACACACAAAGATACGTAATAATTATCCTTCAATACTGCACTATACCGATAAAACAACATAATTTGCTGCATAATTCCCTCCATACGATGAAGGATAAGCTGCATCATTACAAGACGCTCCATGACCGTGTGTACGAAACCCTACCAAACAACCCAACCATACCCCCCCAAACCCAACATGCATATATATGCAGGTTAACATCTGTTCACAGTCATTCACAATGGATTAACACATAGTATTAATATTCACTATTTATGCACCTCCAAAAGTCCAAAAAGGCAAATATAAGGTGTTAATTGTCAGTAAGTTAGAAAAAAAAGAAAAAATTTTCAGGTGAAGTGACTACAAGGCGTCATGCGTCCGCTGGAGGGGGTGGGTGGGGTTATTTTGTCCATATTATATGGTATAATATTTGTTAAAACACCAATTTGTAATAATTTCAATGTTTCACGCTGAACCATATTATAATATTTTGTAACTCATTGATTTACAATACATTACACCCTTATATTATTTTCTCCAACTGAATAATTATGCAAATACTAATGTTTCACACTATGTTAAATATTGCTAACAAATTGACTTATATCAATACTAAATATATTTATTAACACTATTTTTGCAAATATAGTCTCATATCTTGCAATTTAACTATGGTTAAAATATATAACTTATTGATTTTCAGTTATTTACAACAAAGTCAAAGACTGTAAATCCCTTGCTTTGCATCGAAATTATTGCTACCTTTGCAATAGAGAAAGGGGAATAAGAGACCTCTCTCTGAGGACACGCTGAAGGTAATAGGCGTGTAACTTCTTGGTTCTTTGATTTTATGTAACACAAACAGGGGTGAGCCTAAAAGACCCACCCCACGGAATGAAAGCTAATGAATGCTTTGCATACCATTCTAAACACTGCAAAGGTAGTCATTTTCTTTCGTTCCAGACAAAGAACTTTACAACTCTTAGTATTAAATAACCATTCTAAACAAATTCGATTATGAAAGCTAATGAAGTAAAGAACACAGTAAAGGAGAACGTGAACACAGTAGAGAACGCCCAGAAGTTGGCAAAGGCACAAGACGAACCCTCTTATGTTGAAATGTTCCGCCCGTGGGTTGTAGAAGCCTGTGGCGGTCTCGTTGATGACTTAACACAGGCTATCAACGAGACAATAGCGGACGCCAACGTAACGGACGAACGCTATAAGCAACTTTCAACGGACTATGAAAAGGCAAAAGCCCGCTTTGAGGCTTACCAACTCAAAACCGTGAACGCTGACCGCCAAACGCTTAAAGCCTTTAAAAAGGCGGTGGCGGTCGCAGTCTTGGAAGTTGCAGAACGCACCAACACAGGCAAATGGTTTACATACCGTAAATTATACGGTTTAGGACTATTAAACGAAATGCCAAAGCTTATTAATACCCCTAATAAGGTTAATAGTTTTGTAGCCAAAGCATTCGTATTCATGCAGCAATACACAAAGCGTTCTTCGGAACTTGCACGCAAAGAACGTGCATTGAACGCAGCCATACAAGATTTTGGCATAACGAGAGAACAGGCCGAAAAAATGTACCTTGCCGGGCTTCTCAAAATTTAGAAAACATTACACGTAGGGTGGCTATTATAGCCACCCTACAACAACCCTAAATTTAAGTAGGGCGATTATTTGCCGCCCTACTTAAATTTTTCTTGCAATTCATTTTGAGTTGCAAGCGGTTTTTTGCGTCCTTATTTTTCCAGAGCAATTTTTCTCCCTTACTGGATTCTCCCCACTATAAATTTTCCCCACACGTTTTTGGATACCTCATCGTGGTGTGTGGGTGTTCCTCGCTATGTCTTTTCCGACAAAGCGTGCTAAATTCCAAAAGAAGTAGTTCTAAGGTTTTATTTTCATAAATGGTGACACGTGTCGGACGTGCCACGCCCTTTGTTATGGGATTTCGCAAGCAGGATTTTTCTATAAGGAAATATACGGAAAGGTCTTGAACTACGAAATTTGAAACAAAGGGAGAGTTTCATAATTCATATTCTAACGTGTCACGAGCGTGTGGGTTGGTTACCCGCAAAATCGTCTGCAACGTGGTGGTTACAGTGAGCTATACGCAAAAGGGCATACCAAATTGAGAAAAAGCAGTTCCCTGTCAGCTGTTAGGAAACAGGGCGCACCTCAGCGTTACAGGCAGGGCGTGAGCCGTGAGAGAAGACAATAACGACAAACGCGGTGCCAAGATGCACGTCCTAAGGCAAATTAGGGCAGTCCTTGTGGCTGCTCTACCAATATTCACCAACAAAATCAAAGAATTATGAGCAAATATTACAAAGAGAGCTATTGTGTCACATACGGTGAGCATCCGCACGTACATTACATGGGTTTTGACAATTTCCATGACGCTTGGAATTATTTCACAGATGCCAGGGACATGGGATGTGTGGAAGTACGATTATTCGACACGTCAGAGCGTACGCCTGAGCATCCTGCGTTTGATGTATGCAGAACGTACGCGAAACCTCTCCGTATAGCCTAAAAATCCCCACGATTGTGGGGTCTACAAACCAAACCTAAAAGAATTATGGAAACAACGAATGTAAATTTATGGGCTATGTACTCAGAGATTGAGCACGCCATTGAAGTCTACAACATGGGATTTTTGACACGTGCGGATTTTGCTAACCATTGTTTTGCAGCCCGTGACCCATATATAAGTAGATTCAAGAACTATGTGTTATACCTGCGTGACAGGTATTTCTAACCGCCTCAAAAGGGTAGCCGTTTGGCTACCTTCCAGTTAACCATTAAAATTCAGAATTATGACAAAGAGACAGATTTTACGTAGCAGTACGATAATTGTGCTTGGAATCCTTCAGCTTGTTCCGTGTCTGCTTATTTTAAGTAGTACGATAATCAGTGTGCTTGGAATCCTTTACATGTTGTTTCTGCTCTATTTCTGGAGCAGTACGAAAATTGGCAACGGATTCTTCAAGAATTTCGTGCGTGAGAATGAGCGCTTGGAAAAGATCCTCCTCAAGCCGAGTTCAGAATCCTGAGCAGTACGAAAATTGTGCTTGGAAAGTTTTGAGCCTTAATTGCTACCCTGTTTTTGGGTAGTACGATAATTAACCCACAGAATAGAATTATCTCCGTGAGAGAAGAAACAGGCTCGCATCACGTTCGATTCGTGTCACGGAACAAAAGACCTCATTAGTCTTAGGTAGTCTTACAGATTTGCGGTTAGAATTTCCCTTTGAGCCGTTTCCTACCTCATAAAACAAAGAAAGGACTGAAAGAGTGGAATCGAGAGAATGTACTCTAAACATAGCGGGAAAGGGCGCTCTATCCCACCGACAAAGCTTGGTGAAGTCGTAAAATCACAAGACGTGAGCGGAGTGGATACACAGGAAAACATGACTCCACGTGTGGCGTACGTTTATATGTCACGTTGGAAAAAACGTAAAGTATGAGCTGGCGACTTTCAACAGCCGGTAGCCGTGTCACGATTTAGGCGTGAAGCGTGGTTCGATTCCACACACGGCACAAACTAACAAACCATTAAAAACAAAGGATTATGAAGTACAAGACATTTTTACTGATTGACGCAATCAGATGTGAAGGACTTGACAATGGTCAGTGGAATATCTTTTGGCACGTCAGCCCTGTTGACACAAGAGATTTCTACGGGACGAGAGAAAGTCACACGCTTCCCATTGGAATATGGATAGCGGTCTACAAATGGGACCATGAAAAGATGGGTATAATTGACAGGCTCACTCCTGACTTACGTTTAAGCATCAACGACAAAGAAGAAGTTCTTTTCTTCAATGTCAGCGACTAATTCACGCCAAAACGCCACTCTTATTTGGGTGGCTCTATTAACCAAAACAAAAAGAATTATGACAAACGGAGACAGAATGTTTCTTGCTGCGATTGTGGCAAGCTACAAGAGAGTTATTTCAGCTGAGTGTGAGAGAAGACACCTTGACGAGCGCGAGTATTCACGGAGAGCTGCGAAAGCAGACAGGAAAGCGAAGGAGATAGAACGTCATTTCTCTCGTCCGCGTTGTTTCTAAGCCTAAAAGGGACGTATCGCAAATGATGCGTCCGCACATCATTAACAACTAAAATCAGAATTATGGAATACTTTAAGACGCAAGAAAATCACACACGCATCGACGTGTATTTTGATGGTGAGAAATACGTTTTTATCAACGCTTTTCACGGAATTGTCGCAGTAGCGAGAAGACAGGGACTTGTTGATTTTTCACAGGACGGATATATGGCTCACGCCAGTTTTGAGGTGGAAAAATCTTCCACTATAAGCAGAAGTACAATTACCCGTCTTATTCACAAGCAGGAGAGCAAGTATGTGAGTGCCGTTGTTAACTGCGAATGGAACGAGGTAAAATGTGAGAGTCTTCCTTATTTCGTCAGTGTAGCCCTCGAAAAACGAGGTTAGTCTCAAAAGGGTAGCCGTTTGGCTACCTTCCAGCAAACCAATTAAAATCACAGAATTATGAGTACAAGAAGAATTGAGTGCAAAGGTGCAGCATTTATGGAAAGAGTTTTCGCAAAGATGCAGGAAATGTATACACACGTTGAATTTCTTAGTTATGACGGAAAATTCCTCACTGTAGCCTTCATCGCCTGAAAATGCCGTGGCAGCACTATTATTGTGCGTGTCACGGCTCAAGACAACCAATAAGAACAAGAGAATTATGGAAACAATTAACAACAAAGAAAGTGGATGCAGTCTTTACTCTGTAGGTCTATGGTGTGGATGCGGCTATCATATTAGTGAATACAACGTGTACGCCAACCATGAAGATGAAGCTCTTGAGCGTGTTCTTGCTTTTGTGGAGGAGCATGATTTTGTAGAGCTGTTTTATACGGACGACTATATAGACTCTAAACTCTGCCTAACAGAGGCAGAAAAAGACGAGATGTTTGTGTATGTAGACCCGACTATGATTGACAGACGTGCATACCCTGCCTATATATTGGCAGAAAACCTCAAAATAGAGGAACTTGCATCTTAGCCTAAACCGCCTCCCTTTCGGGAGGTGCAATCAACCAACAAACAGAAGAATTATGGAAAAGAAAAAGCTTACAGAGTCTGAGAGGATAGCCAAAATCTTCCTCCGCAAACTGCAAAAGATGCAGAGAAGAGTGTGTTTCGACAAGCATCTGAGTATTTCTATTGTGCAAAATATTTTCAGGTCCACTCAGATCTGTGTTTGCGTTGGCTACGCAGAGGACAAGCAGGACATTAATTCCCGTAGTTATAATGAGTATTTCCCATTCAATCCGCTCTACAGCGCAAAGGAAAACGACGCAGAGTTTGAGCGCCTTGTAGCCTACGTTAACGAGAAATCCGGCAAGTAATCCACAGCCTAAAAATCCCCACGATTGTGGGGTCTATTAACCAACAAACAAAGAATTATGACAAGAAGAAGCAAGACGCTGCTACAGCAGGCAAAGTACTACGAAGTACACAACGAGATGGAAATGATGTGCCTTATTTGGGAGGCATGGGTAAACGGGAACTTTTCCGATTTCAAGAGTTATTACCGCTCATTGAACATGGAATCCCGCCGTCGTTTCATCGGATTCATCTACAATCAAGTTGACGGACACACATTCTACAAAATGGTAGACATGCTCATGTTCGACAAACGCTGACAAGCCCAAAACAATCCTTACCCGTAAGAGTAAGGATTTCTACAAACCAAAACATCAAGAATTATGGAAATACACATCCCCTGCCCTATCAACGAGAAAGACCTATGCAGCGACGTTCTCTTCGACGATCTTTTCGACGATAATGCGTATTGCTGCGACGGACATGGCGTGCTGATAGGATTTATCCATCGCCACGTTGTCAAGATGACGTACAGATACGGCTCAAATGTCGTACACTTCGAAGTCCTCGACCATACGCTCAGTCCTGACATCAAGTCACGGATTAGCCAATGGCTCGAAATTATCCGCACCGGTGTCAACGAAAATTCCCTTGATGCTAACACAAAGCTGAACACCATCGTCTTGTACTGCAATTATACGTGCTCTGGCAATATCATCTTCGAGTACAACACGGACGAAAAGTAACCGACCTAAAAAGCCTCCTCTCACGGAGGCACACATTAACCATAAAACCAAATTGAATTATGCTTAGAGACAGAAATTGCGACCAGAATTTCGAGCGTACACTGCTCGCAGAAATCAGTAGAGCCAAGATTGCAGCCCGCAAGATGCACAACAACCGCATGACCGGTTACGAAGACCCACGCGCGGAGCGTGACTTCCATCGTGCCATAATCGAAATCGTGAGCATAGCTTATCACGATTAGCACATTGCTTATCGCCTGAAACTCAATCCCCACCCTCAACAATGAGAGTGGGGATTTCTATTATCAACCATTTAAAAACAATAGAATATGATTTACATTAAGAGTTTCAAGAATTACGACGAGTTCAAGCAGTTGTTCGGCGTCGTAAAGCACGGCAATGGCGTTGTGTCACGCAAGAACAAGATTCTCTTGGCTTGCCTCAAGAACAGAAAACTCTTCCACTGGTGGCTCGGCTTCAAGGAGCAGGATGACAGGTTGACTGACAACTGCGACTACCTCCGCGCCACCAACATGGACGACCTGAAGAACTTTGCCAAGCACATGGTAAGCGACATTGCACTCCATGACCCCGATAGCGAAGACACATTGTTCATCCTTCGTTTTGATAAAGATTTCCCCTACACTCTCTATTCCACTACGCTAAGGCTTGACAATCTCAATGGTATATGCACCGACGGAGATTCCAAGTCTATACGTTACGAGAATATAGAGCGTGGAAGAATCTTCAAGATGAAGGCAGGCAAGCTTATTTCCAGATGTATCGAGGAAAACCGCATCCCGCGCGAATACATGCCCGAACAGCTCAAACGCTGGATAGGCGAAGAGTTCGCACGCGACTGGCAGGTCTATGCAGAGCAGCGTGTCAATAACGACTACACCCTGCATGTTGACGACGACTTCGAGGCCATCTATGATGGCGACCGTTGTCTTGGCGACTTCGGAAGCTGCATGACCGACAAAGGACATCACACCTTCTATCGTGACGCCATAAAAGCCAAGGCTGCCTACATCACCGACGACGACGATATGATTGTCGCCCGTTGCATTGTCTATACAGACGTATGGGACGAGAACAACAATCATTACCGCCTCGCCGAGCGTCAATACTCTTCCGGCCAAGACGACGTCCTCAAGCAGATACTTGTTGACAAGCTTATCAAGGCTGGCGAGATTGACGGCTACAAGCGTGTCGGTGCCAGTTGTCACGACAATAGGAACTTTGTCCGCAACAACGGCGAGTCAATGCACGACCTTTCTCTCTACATTGAGTGCAACCTCGATCACAACGACGTTCTCAGTTATCAGGATTCGTTCGTCTATTACGACTACGACGACAACACGTCCTGCAACAGCTCTTCTGCGTATTACGATTACGAACTCGATTCCACGGATGAATATTTCGAGCCGGATGGCAATTATTCAGAGTGGAACGAATGCGTTATCCCTGAAGACGAAAGCGTTTACGACGACTACTACGAGGATTGGATGTATAGCAGCCAAAGCGAAGACGCCATATATAATGGTAGACACATCCATATCAATGGTAGCCGCATAGATGAAGACTATCGCTGGTGCTGGTCTGATTACGAGGACGCTCACCTGTTCAACGACGAGTGCTGCTACGTAGAGAAAGAGGAGGATTATCGTCTCCTTGACGACTGCGTAGAGGACATCGACGGCGAATATCAGCTCAGGGACGACTGCGAATGGTCCGAGTACCACGACGAATACATCCATGAGGACAATGCCGTATGGAGCGGCGTGGTCAATTCGTATCTCGACCGTAGTAGAGATACCAAATGTCCGGAATGCGGCGAGTGGTATCCTGACGGCTATGACGGCGAGTACTATTCGGATATCACCGGTGAATACTATTGCTCCGAGGAGTGTGCCAACAAAGCCGAAGCTGAGTACAGAAAACAACATGCTCTTGTTGTTGTTGCCTAAAACCAAGGCAGGAGGATTTTCCTCCTCCTGCCTTCCAAGTACAACCATTTTAATTTCAAAAACAATAGAATTATGAAAGAATTGAATTTTGACCTACTCAAGAGTCTTTATTGCGTATTCTCTCCAAGCGACGAGGAGAAGCGCATGCGTCGTTTCATCAAGAAGCACATCAAGAACACTGTTCCCTCAGCCATTGTTACGCAGGACGAGTATGGCAATCTCTTCGTCACCAAAGGCGAAGCAGAGAGCTATCCTTGCCTGTGCGCACACATGGATCAGGTGCAGCATCTTCATCCAAAGGACTTCGTGTGCGTTGAGAACCAAGGAGTCATCTTCGGCTACTCGCCAAAGGTCCGCAAGCAGTGCGGTCTCGGTGCCGACGACAAGAACGGCATATTCATCGCCCTGCAATGTCTTGAGCGTTATGACGTTCTCAAGTGTGCGTTCTTCGTGGGCGAAGAGATTGGATGCGTAGGCTCAAGTGCCGCCGACATCAGCTTCTTCAGCGATTGTCGCTTCTGTGCTCAGATCGACCGTCGCGGCAACAGCGATATGGTCACAAGTATTTCCTTTGATACCATCTGTTCTGACGAGTTCATCAAGGATGCCGACTGCACAAGCTACGGATATGTCGTCAGCACGGGTCTTATGACCGATGTCGAGGCATTGCGCAGAAACGGTGTCACCGTATCGTGCATCAATATGTCCTGCGGTTATTACGAACCGCACACCGACCATGAGTTCACAGTTATCGAGGACGTCCAGAAGTGTTACAGCTTTGTCTGCCACCTCATCGAGCATTGCACGTCCGTCTATCCTTACGAACCTGACGAAGAATGCGGCTGTGCCAGCTATGGCAGCGACAACTATTGGGAGCGTTACTGCACGTCTTGGGATTACGACGAGTGTTTCGAATATTGTTGCGAGTCCCTCTATAACGACCCGATGCTTACGCTCGAAGAATTTTCGGACAATATTAAAGGCTTCTATCGTCTTGACAAAAAACAGATTGCCGAGATTTACGATACGGCACGCAGCTACGTCGATTCCGAAACAGCCTAAAAAAGACTTACGAAGCAGCCTGAAAACCGCCACGCCTTTGTGCGTGGCACCATCAACCTTTAAAAACAAGAATTATGGAAAAGAAAAAGTACATCGACATCATTTCTGCACAAGCAGACAAGAACCATCGTCCTCACGAGTTGGCTCTTAATGATTTCCTCGACTATCTGCTCGAGTTTTTCAGCGTAAAGGCTTTCCAGTCCGGTCCCGACACCTATCATCAGCATCTTCTTGACTGCACACAAAAGTGTCCCGAATTTGCCGGTCTCGCTACCCTGTGGCTCACAGACGTTGCTACAGCTATGGAGCAAGGCAAGTGGCTTGACGTGTTCGGCATACTCTACGAGGAGCTGTATCTCACACGTGGAAAGGCGTCTCATACAGGACAGTTCTTCACACCGCCAAGCGTAGCCGACATCATGTCACGCATATCTTCGTTGAACGAAAAGCAGAGCGGTATAGTCAACGACTGCGCCTCTGGCAGCGGTCGCCTTCTTCTCGCTCATTATATGGAGAAGAGCAGCCTCGACCATTCGGCAGGACGCCGTTTCCGATACATTGCACAAGACGTTGACCCCATAGCCTGCAAGATGTGCGCCCTCAATCTCATGGCTCACGGCATGAACGCCAATGTCATTTGTCAGGACACGCTCGCCATGAGCACGCCCTCCGTGATGTATTGCGTCAACGAGGTCAAATACCCCTTCAACACGCCTTTTTACAGCGTACGGGCCGTAAGACCAGTCCGCATGTAAAAGCCTAAAAATACTCTCCCTCGCGGAGAGTGCTATTAACCAACAATTACAGAATTATGGGAAAACCTGTCAGAACAAAATTGGAGATGTGGACTTCGTGGGGCTATTGTATGACTCCGCAGATATTCAGTTCAAGAAGTAAGGCATTGGAGTACGCACGTGAAATGCGCGACAACGGCTATATCTTCGGATTCAGAGCGTCTCCCGCCTAAAACGTAGTAACACGGCTTATCCGTTGGGGAAAGAAACCACAATCGGAGCGACACCGACAACGGAACAATATTAACCCTAAAAAAGAAATGAATATGAGCAATGATGTTATCAAAACCGAACAAATCGGCGACTACAGAATCAAGATTTGTCGTGACGACTATCTTCCATGTCCGTGTAAGGACTGGGGTATGCTTGGCGTACACCTTTTCAACAGCGGCAGAAGGTTGTCAGAAGCCTCCAACTACGAAGAGTTGTTCGCAACAAACAGCTATTCGCTTGCCGACGCAGTGTGCGAGCTTGCTTGCAAGTATGTGCCGCAGAAGAAATTCATAGAGTACATCAACACATGTCTTAGCGACTCTCTACGCTTCCGCTACGACCGCTCTGACCACACATGGTATCTTGAGCAGTATTGCAGATACGGAAACGAAGGCAGCAAATGGTGTCGGATGCAGGAGTTTACGCCCGACGAGGTAAAGGACGACATCCGTGGCGAACTTTCTGAGTCTCTTGATGAAGAAGATTTCATCTATCTTCTCACAAGTTGTCAGACTGAGATTGCGGTGCATGAATGGTCGTCATCCGGCTACTGCCAGGGCGATTATGTTGAAGGCTTCTCCTTTTGCACAAAGGAGCGTTTCATCAAACGTTACGGTGGTACAACAAAGGACTGGCAGAAACGTGCTGTTTCCGCTATGGAAAGCGAAGCTGAGTGTATCGGCAAATGGATGTGGGGCGACGTGATAGGCTTTGTTCTTGAGAAGAAAGTGCGTTACACGAAGGTCTACGAGGACAGCGAGAGAGCTGACGAGGACGATTACGACTGGGAGGAGGTTGACTCCTGCTGGGGCTATTACTGTGACGAGGACGAACTGATAAAGGAAGTAATCGACAAACACCAGTTACAGCCGAGTGTTGCAGCCTAAAAACCGAGGGAGCTTAGCTCCCTTGCCATAATTAACAACCAAATATAATATGATTATGCGAAAATTCAAATGTGACTACCATTATGTTGACGACCTCGTCTATCGCTACGAGGATGCAGGCGGTTATGCCATCCATCTCAGCGAGGGTTCACTTGCCTCTGGCGATTGGATTCTCTACGACGACACGGGACAGAAGAAGTGCTACTACATCTACGAGTACGCTCTCAATTCCTGGTCTTCCTGTCAGATAGTACAGGTCTACAACGGTTGGGACAATTTCCCTAAGAAGTTCAAGCGTCTCATCGAGACGCACAACGTCTACGCCTAACCCCACACAGGTAGCGCAGCCTAAAACAGGCGTGAGCGAAGACAGGATTCAGTCTCCAGCGTCTCATCCTGGACACCGCCGCACGTTGCGGCGCCTTCCCGGATGAGTCTTACTGCTGGATACATCAACGACCTACAGTAATGCGCCAAGTCTTCGTCACGCCACATCATCAACCATCAAAACATGATTATGAGCCAGCAATAGGTATCGCAGCCTGAATAGGTACACGAGGAGGGACGATTCATTTATCCCGTGAGAATCACGCGAGATGTCTGAAGTTATCACGCAGACATCTCCGCGTGCTCCACACGGGATAACATCAACGCCATATAGCCATGCGACATTCCCTTTGAGTGTACCGCCAACAAACCAAAACATCAAGAATTATGACACACACGCAATTTATGCAGAACATCTCACAAGCCGTAGAACTCGGCTCACGTTTCACCGTCAATTTCGAGAAGCGCACACTCCGTCTGGACAGAGAGCTTGTCAGTCTCGACGATGTCAACATCCTCCCTCTCAACGGGTCCGTTATGCTCCGCGAAATCGAAAGGTATTATCAGCAGTACAAGCACTCCATCCCCTCTGAGCGGTCCGAGTCACACCGACGCAGCTATTTCAAGGCTCTCCCCGAGAAAGACCTGTCTGACCATGACATGCTCTACGGCGTATCTCGTGAAGTGGCCCGCTGCCAGCTCGAAGTCTTCGTCCTTCTCATGTTGTTTGACGGGCAGCTCCGATGGCACAACGAGTGGGGCAGCTGGTTCTGGCAGTCCCCCAACGACAAGGATCTCATCATCCTCCGCCAATGGGTAGAGCCAAAGTCGAAAGAAGAATAAGAGCGTCCTTCATCCTTAAAGAGGCTTAGTAAGGCCCAGTGAGGCTCAGCTCTCATCTGTCCTCTGTCAATCCCAAAAAACAGGACGAGTTCCCCCTCGTCCACCAACCAACCAACCAACCAACATTATTAACAATTTTAAATCTTTGAATTATGAAAAAGAGAAATCTTATCATTTCAGGTGAGTTCACAATGACAGAGGTAGCTAACGCCGACACACAGGCACAGTCGCAGAACACAACAGCGCCAAAGGCGAAGTCAGCGGCAGCACGCATCGCAGCTCTCAAGGCAGCAGGCATTGACGTTTCCAACTACTTTCCCATGGGAGAGGAGATGGTCGTCAAGGTTGTTGACGGAGTCCCCGTACAGGTTACGGACGACGATCCCGTCTTCGCGAGCATCGCAGGAGGAGGCCACATCCGCAACTACACGCTCTACCGCCGTTGGGTAATGTCACAGATGTTCCACATGCTCGACCGCATGGAGCGTCAGAACGTCTCCTTCAACGCCCTCTTGCAGGACAAGGGCTACGCCTATCAGTGGCGCATGCTTGAGAAGGAACTGCTCGACCAGTACAAGATGCTCAAGCACAAGGACAAGGTCTGCTACGAGCAGCGTGCCCTTTGGTTCAACGGCAGGGTAGCTTCATACATGGTGTTCGACTATGTTCAGAAGCTCCGCTCTTACATCGAAAAGCTGTTGCGCAATGGCACTCATACTTGCAAGGGCAAGCCATACGTGCGTCTTAGCAGAGAGAATATCTTCGTCTCTGACTTGGAGTCCAAGCTTTACAGCCCTCTCCGCGACCTTGCCCTTGCAATGAATGGCGTCAACGGAGAACGTCTCTATCGTCTTGTTGTCAAGTTCAACAAGCTTATGAAGCGACTCCCTGCCGACACCAAGCAGTCCGAGGCGTTCATCAACGCCTACAAGGGTTCCGGTGCTTACTTCACCATGCGCAACATGGTCCTGTTCCACGGAGCACGCTTCAAGCAGGGTCGTCGCAATATGTCCGAGGCCAAGTCCCTTGAGCATATCGAAAGCAAGGCTGCCGAGTATGCCCGCGGAGATGAAGGATGGCGCTTGTTGGGCGTGCTCAAGCAGCTCATCGCTGATTCTGACATGTCCGTGAGCGACAAGATTGACGAGTGGGCTGACCGATAGTCCGTCATTACTCCCCCGAAAGTCACCGCCGTGCAGTGGGTGGGCATCGTTCACACGCTGCTCTCTGAGACTCAGGAACCAGCCAGGTCGATTACCGTGGCTGGGTCCTGACCTCGAACCGCAGTCGTCAGATCATTCGCCTACAGCCAGACTCCAAGGCCACGGCTGCACAGCCTGTCCAAAACCGCGTGAAACTTTATGTTTCACGCTCTATTAACCATAAAATCCAAAGAATTATGAAAGAAGACAAAATCTTACAGATGGCCTTCCAGTCCGAGCGTTGGCAGTACGCCATACAGAAAGGACTCGACAAGGACATCAACAAAGCCACGCTCTATCAGCTCACCACACCCGAGGCACGTGCCTTGATGTATCAGAAGATACGCGACGGCAAGTACAGGATAATGCCACCTCACACGGCTCTAATACCGAAGGACAACGGAGAATTCCGCACCGTCTACATCAACGAGCCTGCCGACCGCATACTCCTCTCCATTGCCAACGACCTCCTCTTCGAGCTGACACCCGAAATGGTCCATCCCTGCTGCACTTCCTATCAGAAGGGCATCGGATGCGGACGTGTCGTACAGAACATATCCCGACATATATCCTTCGCGAAAGGACGCATCGGAGGGTTCAAGTCCGACCTGTCCAAGTATTTCGATACGGTGCTCCTCTCATACATCGACTGGGCGTTCAATCAGGTCGAGCTTCGCCACGGCCATTCCGCGCTGATAGACGTCCTACGCGCTTATTATCACTGCAATCTCTATTTCGACACCGACGGCTCTCTCTCCGAGAAATACCAGTCGCTCAAGCAGGGATGCAGCGTAGCCTCATGGCTTGCCGACGTGGTTCTCTATCACATCGACGAGCGCCTGTCCCGTCTCCGTGGCGTCTACTGCCGTTATTCGGACGACGCCATCTTCGTGGGCGAGGACTGGCTGGAAGCCAAGCGCATCATGGAGGAGGAACTGGCGAAGATGCAGATGAAGCTCAATCCCAAGAAGGTAGAATTTCTCGACGCTGACCATTGGTTCAAGTTTCTCGGATTCTCCATCAAGGGCAGCAGCATCTCGCTCTCGTCCACGCGCATCAAGACATTCCAGAAGGAAATCGAGAAGCGCACCGTCAAGAAGCGTGACGTCACCCTGCAAAAAGCCATAAACTCCGTCAACCGCTATCTCTACAAGGGCTACGAAGGACATTCATGGTCCACGCAGGTCCTGCCCATCATCAACGCCGAAGAGGACGTCCAGACGCTCAATACATTCGTGATAGACTGCCTCCGAGCAGTCAAGACGGGCAAACGGAAGATAGGAGGCATCGGGTTCGTCAAGAATCAGCAAGTCGGCTGCATACAGCGAGGACGAGGACGAAACGTCACCGCCAACCGCAGCAAGACCTCACCTCTCATCACCGGCTATCTCACCTTAGGCTGCGCCCGCAAGGCCCTCCTGACCAGCAAAGCCGCCTACGACACCCTCGTAGCCAATCTCTAAAAGCAGCCTCTCCAGCCCGGCACAGGGCTTCGCGGAGCAAGGATGTCACATTCAGCTACCGGCAATAGCAAGAAGGCACGGTCCCGAGTGTTACCCACTGGGACCGCTGCCTTCTGCTACGCAGGCAACATCATTCACCTACAGACACGTGCCAAGACATCACAGCCCGCCCCACGGGAATTGCATCCCGTCAGGACACGCAAGGAGGAAACATTCACTCCAGACTGTTTGCATCAACAGATCTACCCCGGCAGTATCAGCCGGTATAGATCTGTTTCTCAGAACGGTCTTCGATCATTCACTTACAGAAATGCAACACATCCTCAGAACGTGTCCGCTTTTTATTCAAAAAAACATCACCAAAAGACTGTCCGATAATCGCAAAAATCACTACCTTTGTATTCACAATCTTAGCACAGCCAGCCTGAAGAGGCGTAGCGAGGCGCACACATCGCCTCCTTCGCCGCTATCAACCAAACAAGAAAACAATTATGTCAGTAACCAAATTTGTCCGAGCACAGGACATTCTTAAAGAAAAAGGCTTCAAAGCCCCACCATTCGACACAGCAGCATTCCAAAACGCCGTGGTCGAGTTCTTCCGCGAGAACGATATGTCCGCAAAGCTCACAATCAGAACAATGCGCTTTCTCGATTACAAGAACGCCCCCAAAAATCCCCTTTTCATATCCACCGTTCCTGTTGTCACACACTACGTTATCAACGAAGAAGAGTGGGAGGAAGAAGAAGACAGTTGGGGTGAAATGATAAAATACTATACCGTAAACATAGAGCGTATAGAAAACGGCAAGAAAACCGTTAGCCGTAGTTGTATAAGTGAAGATGATTTAGACTGTGAGCATCCAAGAATTTGGGACGAATACAAATATCCGTATCCTCAATTCTTACATGACGTTATCGGCGGCGCCGGTTCTTCTGACTCCCCATTCATCATCATCGACGAGCCATACGCCACCAACGCCATCGGTCTTCTCAAGATGCTCGGCTTCATCGTAAGCCGCAAGCACAGGTGGAGAAACCTTTCCTCCTACACCGTCACCCTCGTCTGACCCATCCCGCCTAAAACCGCCAGGCTCGCCCTGGCACCATTAACCAAGCCCTACCGCAACACGGCAAGCGGAACAATATGAAGAAAGAAAACCTGAATACAGCAAACAATGAAGTTGAGAAGGTGTACGAGTTAATCAATAACTTGGTTAGTAATCATGGCTTAGAGATGGTAGATTTGGCATATCCTAACCATGATGGCGTACAAGATGCTGACGTTGCATCAGACATGATGCTTCTTCGCCAGAGCGCGAACAGCCTGTCTAAGGTTTGCAACATCCTCGTCAAAAAACTTACAGATGTTATTGGAGACGAGAAATGAAAAAGCCCGACCTAAGCCGGGCACGCAAGACCATTGGTCTCGAATCTACGAATGTAGTTTCAATCCACAGCCCGAAGGCTGACAGTCTACGGAGGGTGTCTTTTATTTCAATTCCATAAAGGTTCGATTTAAACAGCCCCTCCGAAGACATTGCAAATGTAGTCATTAAAAAACTAATACGCAATGTTCATTCACAAATATTAACCGTTTTAACAAATGTATACCATCACAGACATCGACAGCTTCCATTACCCGTGGGTCGTTCTGACCTTAAAGCCGAAACAAGGTAAGGAATTGCTATGGTGCATGCTGGACGATCATGCGGAAGCCGACATCCTCGAAGCCCATCACACCAAGTCCTACAAAGGCATAGTCCTCGACAGCCTACCGACAAGAGGCGGAACCATCACACAAGAAGAGAAAAACCGACTTTAAAGACATTATAATATGAACAAAACCAATGAAGACGTACCATTCGAGCGTCAGATGCTCCACATCGTACGCAACTACCAGAAGCTCCTCGACCTCATCTGCAAGCTCCGCAAGGAGAACGACACCCTCCGAAAGAGCAATGCAAGCGAAGCCGAGTTCCAAAGACAGGCAGAAAAAGCGAAGAGCGACAACAATATGCTCAATTACCGCATCGGCAAGTTACAAGACACCGTCCAAAACCTTCATGCCGAAATCGAGCGCAGGGACGCCGCAAACGCCGGCCTGAAGCGCACGATCGAACAGCTCCGCGACGAGATTGCCGACCTCCACCGCAAGTACAAGGTCCTCCGCGCAGCCGACCACATCAGATAAAGAGGCCCAGCGAGGCCATCCTAAAGAGGCTCAGAAAGGCCCAGTAAGGCCCACCTGAGCCACTTACAACCTATTATGCAAACTTCCTCTCTTAAATATTTTATCGTCTCGCGCAAAGAACAACCTATCTTGAAATTGCAGAGGTCACACTTATAACAATTATCATCTTAAAATTATGAAATCAAAAAAGCTTCCATTTATTCCGCTCGCCATTGTTGCCCTGTCGTTCTCTTGTGAAGGGAATCCATCAAAAGCCGAGAACCTCCCAAAAGCAGACAGTAGTCTTTACCTGAATGAAAAAATCCAGATGGGAGACACCGTCCTTAATCTTGTAAAGAAAGGATTGGCAGTACCAGAGGTAGACTACGAAGACTTCTATCAGCTTACTGACAACACATTTGCAGGTATAGCCTTTAAATGCCAGGCTTTAATACGCCATAAGGATGGCCGTGTCAACAGCTTGTCGTACATCAGCGATCCTTATGCCAACAAAGACGCTTTTCAGTCCGATGTAACCAAATTCTTCAAGTACATGTCTGCCCGCCAGTACAAAATGACTGTAGGTTCATCGGAAGAAGACGACCAGAAGCTGTTTAAGGCGAAATCTAAAGAATACACATGGGAATCTCCTACAAAAACGGTTTCTCTCACCATAACCAAGTCTGAGGCTGCTCCAGGTTGGGGAAACGATACTTATTCCATGCGTGTCTTTGTTGCTCTACAAGACAGCATCGTAGAAAAATATCATCTCAAAAATCTGTTTTACAACCAATAAATTAGCCCCTGCACGCCACATTCAGAATCCGCAATAACCGACACAAAAGTCCCGTTATTGCGGATTTTCCGTTTAATGTCCAAAACCGCGCACCGCGCACAATGTTAAAAACCAAGTTAAACCATCCACTTCCCATCCATATTATTTTATAATATTATACCTTTGCAAAAGGGAAAGCGATGAGGAAGTCTTAATCCAACATCTTATGACACAACTCATGACAAGACGCTGGCAGGAGATGCTTACTCCTGAACAGCAGGAAAAGTACGCCAATGCCATCCGACAGGGCTATTTCGCCACATACGACGGCTATCCCTGGCGCCACACCTTCTACGGAGCCTGGATTTGGAAACATCCGGGACGGGTAAAGGTGGTCAACATCTTCAAGGGCATAGTCGGACGCCCGCCCATGTGGGAAGACCTCACCGACGACAATCTACGCGACTTCCGCGAGGAGATAGCGTCATCATACGCGCCGAACTCGGCGAAGACCATCTTCGCCGAAGTCAACGCCATCATACGCGAAAACTCCTCCAAGCCCGTCCCGTCGCTCAATTTCGGGACAGTCCTGCGCACCAAGAAAGTGCCATCGCAGTCCGTAGCACTCACCGACGACGAGATACGGCGCATCCACGAGTTCACGCCACGCACCCGTGCAGCCAAGCACGCCAAGCGCATCTTCATGCTCGAATGCCTGTGTGGAGCACGCCTCTCAGACTGCCTCAATCTCTCGCCAGACAACATCAGCGAGGACGGGCGCGTCATCTCGTACGTCTCGCAGAAGACCAAGACCGCCGTCAAGGTCCCCGTCCATCCGTGGCTGCGCATCTATCTGCAACGCGTCTCCCCCACCGAGCCGAGAGAAATCTCCGTCAGATGCTACAACGACAACATACGCGACATCTGCCGGGCATGCGGAATAGACACCATCACCAAGGTCTTCCGCGCAGGACGCACGCAGAGAGGACACAAGTGGGAGTTCGTCTCCTCACACACCGGTCGCCGCTCCTTCGCCACCAACCTCGCGCTCAAAGGCATCCCCATCGAACAGATAGCCCTCTGCATGGGACACATGTCAGGCAACGTCCCCAACATCTCCATGACGCAGCGGTACATCGTCGGAGAAATCGGACTCTCACCCGAGACATTCGCAGCCTTCCAGCTTCCCGGAGCAGAACGCGCCGAACGCGAAATGAACGCCCTCTATGCGGTCGGAAAAGACTATCCCGAAGACCAGTAAAAACACCTCCGAAAACATGCGAAAAATGCGATCGCATAAATCGCATAATCCAACGTATTTTCCGACGTATTTTTATCGTCGTAACTCACTGATTATCAATGCGTCCGATTATGCTTATGCGATTGCATGCGATCGCACTATATATATATAGATATTATATATATCTATTAGTATATATTCGTATACACTCATATATCCTAATAGCTATACATAACATCTATATACTCACACTCTCGCACGCGAGAGCTGTGAAGCGTGTGTGTCAATTTTTTTATTTTTTTAAACAGCAAAACAGATATGGACAACGAAGAACACCTCCAGAACCTCAGAGACAGAGCCGAGGAGCTGCACAGCCAGCTCCCGCCAGAAGCCAAGCAGATGGCAGCACTGCGCAGCAAGTACGACAAGCTCGCGATGGAAGCGCTCTACGCAGCAGCAGCCGGCGACATCACATCCTACGACGACCTCCAGCGCGAGTTCGTCAGCATCCTGCTCCGTTTCGATGACGAAGCCTTGCAGCTGACCTCCCAGCCGCAGCTCCCGCCGGACGACCTCGCCACCCTCAGCAATGAAGCAGGAAAGGCAGAAGCCGCAGGCAAGCCGCTCAAGCAGTTCGCCTACGATTTCTGCCAAACCAGCATCGCCATCGAGCTTGACACCCCTCAGCTCCCCTCCACGTAAGCCACAATCCGAGCCACCGCATCATCTATGCGCTTAGTGTCATAGGCGATGTAGTGGCTCGTCACATCAGCCCACGAATGACCGAGACAAAGAGCTATAGTCTCACGCGGAATCTCAAGTTCCGCGGCGATGCTCGCAAACGTATAACGAGCCGTGTACGTCGTCATCCCCTCCACAATCGGACGCCAGACCTTCTTGCGCAACCCACCCGACTTGTCCGGGGCAAGCTCTAGACTGCCGATTTTCTTCAGAGCAGCATTCCAGTGACAATAAAAGCCCCTGTAGTCGGAATAGTTGTCAAGAGGGCATAGAAGCCATTTCCTGCCCCTCCAGCGGCTTATAATCTCCTCAGCGGGCTTCGGTACTGGAATGTCAAACAAATGCCCTGTCTTCGCCCGTTTGTAGCGAATACGCCCGTTTTTCATATCCGACGCCTTCAATCGCAGTAAGTCCGCAGGATTGATGCCGCACAGATAGAACGACAACATGAATAAGTCCCGGTAAATCCGACGCCAGTCATCAAGAGGAAAGTCACGCACCGCCCTCAGCTGCTCCACGCTGATATTATTGATTGCCACCTTCTCCGACTTTATCTTGTAGCGTCTGAACGGATAGCACGATGTCCATTCGTTGTCTATCGCCCAGTTAAACACCGCACGTATATTCCTCAGGTTGATGGCAGCATAGTTCACGCTTGCATTCTCGCCAATAGACCGCACGAAGCCGTCAAGCCACGAGCCGTTCACAGAACCGAACGTTGCCTCAGGCGCATAGCCTTCAATCAACGCCGCCGTCCTGAGATATATTTTCCTTGTGCTTCCACTCTTCAGTTCGGCAAACTCACGCACAAAGCTTGCAAGCGACCTCTTTTCCCTCGGGTCCTTGCCCGTAACGATGCAGCGCAAATCCTCCTTCATCCGCTCATAATCCGAATCCACGTGCTCAAGGACATACCTATCCACCTCGTCCATGATACACATAAGCCTCCTTGTCTTGGCTTTCAGATTAGGCTCCTCTGCCGAGAACACCATGCCGTTCATTGCGTACTTCACCGCTATGCCAGTTGAAGCAGCAAACTCCCTACCCTCGTGACGGAACACCACCGATACGGGAATCATCCCGCTCTCGTTCCTTTTACTCTCCTTAGTACTGATAAAATACCTCATAACAATCGGTTTTTGATTAAAAGTCCACTAAAAAAGTCCACCAATAAGTCCACCAAAACCCCTCAATACCGCCTAAAAACACCATTTCAAACCGTCTAAAACGAAAATAAGACGACCCCACAGGAATCGTCTTAATTGCGTAACTCACTGATTATCAGGCGGAGAGAACAGGATTCGAACCTGCGAGACGCTTTTGACGCCTACACGCTTTCCAGGCGTGCCTCTTCAACCACTCGAGCACCTCTCCTTTAAATAGTGGATGCAAAGATATGAAAAAAATCACAGATGCCAAAACGAAGCATCTGTGATTTAATCTATGTTAACAGTAAAAAACTGACGTGTTCTATATTAATATCAGCCTATACGGAACACTCTTTCCACATTCTCGTTAGTCTGTCGAGCCACTTCCTCGTCCTCCACACCATACGCTTCGGCGAGACGTTTCAGCACAAACTCCACGTAAGCACTCTCATTGCGTTCTCCTCTCTTAGGCACCGGTGCCATATAAGGCGAATCAGTCTCAAGTACTATACGTGAGAGTGGTACGGATGCAGGAAGGACTTCCGGCAGATGGCTCTTCTTGAACGTCAACACGCCACCGATGCCAAGCACGAAGTTATGGAAATCGAGCAGTTGCTCCGCTTCCTTCTCATTACCAGTGAAACAATGAAACACTCCGCCCGGCAACTCATTCTGATAGCGACGCATCACCGCCACCATCTCGTTCTGCGCCTTACGGCAATGTATCATCAGCGGCAGGCGTGTCTCCACCGACCACACCACCTGACGCTCGAACGCAGCCAGCTGTTCGCGCTCGTTATCGCGAGTCCAATAGAAGTCGAGTCCCACCTCACCGATGGCAATGAACGGATGACCTGGCACGATGTATTCACGCATTTTCTGCAATACGTTTTCCCAGTCTGCTCCCACCTCTTCAGGATGGAGTCCGATCATCGGATAGGCATACCCCTCATACTTTCGGCTTACGGCAAGGACCGTCTCCACTGACTTCAGGTCAATGGCAGGCAGAAACACCTTGCTTACACCGGCGGCACGCGCACGCTCCATCACTTCGTCGCGATCAGCGTCAAACTCCGTTCCGTCAAGATGGGTATGCGTGTCAATAAACTGTATCATACGTCACTGATTAGTATTGGCGGTTCATCATGCGCTGGGCATAAGCGGCAAGCTCTGCCTTACGGCTATCGTCCACTGACACAGCCTGAAGATACTTACGGCTCTGCTCAAAGTAGTAAGCAATCTTGTCCTGAGCCATGCGGTCGATACCTATCTCGTTGTAAAGTCGGGTCACGGCAGCCACCTTCTCGTCGCGGTCGAACTCTGTAGCGCCAATCCAGCTTTCAAGCTGACGACGCTGCTCTTCGTTGGCATGATTAAGGGCATTGATGAGCATGAATGTCTTCTTGTTAGACGTGATATCTCCACCGATAGCCTTACCGAACACACGTGTGTCGCCATATACGTCGAGGAAGTCGTCCTGCAACTGGAAAGCCAGACCTATCTGCTCACCGAATCGATACAGATTGTCAGCGTCCTCCTTCGAAGCACCGGCAAGGATGGCACCAATCTTGAGTGCGCAAGCAAGCAGCACGCTTGTCTTGAGTCGAATCATCTCAATGTATTCCTCCTCCGACACATCGTCACGATGCTCAAAAGCCATGTCATACTCCTGACCCTCACCTATTTCGAGAGCTGTCTCGGTGAACAAAGCCAGCACCTCAGCCATCTTGTCACTGCTGCATTGCTGCATACGCTGATAAGCAAGCACGAGCATTGAGTCGCCTGAGAGGATTGCAGTATTGGCATTCCACTTCTTGTGCACAGTCTCATGACCGCGACGCAGATCAGCATTGTCCATGAGGTCGTCATGCAGAAGCGTATAGTTATGGTAGGTCTCAAGTGCACAAGCAGGCATAAGGATAGTCTCGGGATCCTCCTTGAAGAGATTATACGAAAGGAGCATAAGCACTGGGCGTATGCGCTTTCCTCCCATAGAGAGCACATAACGTATCGGTTCGTAAAGCGACGCCGGACGGCGGTCGTACGGAAGCTGCACAAGATAGTCGTTGACGAGCTTCAATATTTGGTCTGCATTAATCATATTTATTATGTGAAAAAGATGAATGTTTATGTTTATAATTCCTTTATGCCGACAGGGCATCACCTTGTCAGAGCTTAAACTCCACGGGGATGGCGAACAAAGTACGGCAAGGACGGTTCTTGTCAATGCCAGGTTTCCAGCGTGGCATCATACGTGCCACTCTGAGCGCCTCATTGTCCAAGATGGGGTTTACTGAATGAGCCACTTTCAAGTCGCATATCGATCCGTCGCGATTGATGACGAACGAGATTACCACACGTCCCTGAATCTTCTGACGTTGAGCCACTGGAGGATAACGAAGATTGTCGGTCAGCCACTTCACGAACGCCGACATGCCTCCCGGAAATTCGGGCAGCTGCTCTACGATGCGGAAGTTCAGCGGATTGTCTCCCATATCCACCGCCACCGGAGCAGGCGTATTATCGTCGGCTTTTTCTGCCTTATTGTTCTTCTCACCGTTTCCTTCTTCGTCACCCACAATACGCTTCTTACTGATATCGGCGATGTTCTGAAGGTCCTTCTGTATCTTGTCCACCACCTTTATCTTCTGCTGTTGCTTCTTGCGTGGACGTGACGGCTCCACTACGGCTATCATATCCTGGCGTTCTTGTTTCTTGCGCATCGCCATTTCCTGCAGCACGTCGTCCATCGAGTCGTCCTCCGTATCCGTTCCTCCATAACGCACTGGGAACTCCAGAACCGCCACAAACAGCGACAGTGCTATAGCCAGCCCTATAAGAAACCTCTTCAGCCAATGCCGGTCAAGATCTGCCTTATATGATTTTTTAATTTCCATACTGCAAAGTTACGCTTTTATGATGGTAGAATCTGAAAAATCTTGTGTAATTTTGCAAAAGTGTATCTTTTTAAGACGATAAGAACCATTATTTAACATTTCACTTATGACAAACGGATATATAAGCAAGCAGTACGGACAGCCCACCAAGCGCTACGTACAGACCATGGACCTCAAGGACGACAGCCTTCTCATCCAGAAGTATCGTGAGGCTCACGACAAGGAGCATTTCTGGGATGAGATTAAGGAGGGCATCCTGGCTGTAGGCATTCTTGAGATGGAGATATACATACTCAGGAACCGACTTGTGATGATCGTTGACGCTCCCGTGGATTTCCGCTGGGACGAAGCCATGGCTCGCCTTGCCACCTTGCCGCGTCAGGCAGAATGGGAAAGTCATGTGGCACAGTTCCAGAACTGCACGGCTGATGCCACAAGCGACGAAAAGTGGCAGATGATGGAACGCATGTTCTATCTTTACGAGAACGAGGAATAAGAAGAAGAAAAATAAAAACATAATATACATATAATAAAGATGAAGAAACTATTGTCTCTGCCGCCAAACCTGGTGGGCAGCTTTCATGAGATAACCGAACTCCCGAAGAGTGAGTGGTTCTGCACCAACGACCCCGTGGGCAAAAAGCTTGGCTCCGGCGGAGGAACCACATGGCTGCTTCGTGCCGCCTATGAGGCAAATGACGAGGGCCGCACCTTCGACGAATGGCTTGCTGCCGACAAGCGTCTGCTTCTCCACGCCGGAGGACAAAGCCGCCGTCTGCCGTCGTACGCTCCTTCTGGAAAGATTCTCACACCGCTGCCTGTCTTCCGTTGGGAGCGCGGTCAGAGCCTTCATCAGAATCTGCTCTCGCTGCAGGTGCCTCTCTATAAGCGCATCATGGACATCGCTCCGAAGGGACTCAATACGATGATTGTCAGCGGCGACGTATACATCCGTTCCACAGAGCCACTGCAGTCCATCCCTGAGGATGCCGACATCGTGTGCTACGGTCTGTGGCTCGGCCCAGAGATTGCCAAGGACCACGGCGTCTTCGTGTCCACACGCGAGAAACCAACGGAGCTGAAGTGCATGCTTCAGAAGCCGTCCGTAGAGACACTCTCATCGCTGCTTGCCGATCATTTCTATCTTACCGACATCGGCGTATGGATTCTCTCAGACCGTGCCGTGAAGGTGCTCATGCAGCACTCATCTGCTGTAGGCAAGGAGCTTGACGGCGACGTCATCAATTATGATATGTACGGCGAGTTCGGTTGTGCTTTAGGATCAGAGCCGGTCATCAAGGACGCAGCTGTCAACGATCTTAAGGTTGCCATCCTGCCTCTCCCCGGCGGCGAGTTCTATCACTTCGGAACATCACACGAACTTCTTTCGTCAATGCTTGCCATCCAGAATCTCGTCAGCGACCAACGCGAGATTATGCATCACGACCGCAAGCCTCATCCTTCCATGTTCGTGCAGAACACGGACGTAAAGATTAAGTGGAACGAGAACAATCGCAATATATGGGTGGAGAACGCCTTCATCGGCGCCGGCTGGACGCTCACCAAAGAGAACATCGTGACCGGTGTGCCGGAGAACAACTGGACTCTGACTCTCAGCGAGGGACAATGCGTAGACGTTGTGCCCATCGGCGAGAACCAGTGGGCAGTACGTCCATACGGACTTAATGACAAGTTCCGCGGCGACCTTGCCGAAGTGGAATATCTCGGCGGTTCGTTTGCTGAATGGGCTAAGGAGCGCGGCGTCTGCATTGACGACATTGAGGGACGCCATGACCTTCAGGCTGCCCGCATCTTCCCCATAGTCAGCAACGTGGACGATATGGGCATCGTGCTCCGCTGGATGCTCTCCGATCCGTCTCTCGAAGAGGGTAAGACCATCTGGGCTGCCTCACGCCGCGTCAGCGCCGACGAGATAAGCAGCGAAGCAAATCTCTGTCGTCTTGTGGCTCAGCGCACTAAGTTCCGCTGCCAGAACCTCACATTCCTGGCAAAGAACTGGGAACACAGCGTCTTTTATCAGACCGACCTTGAGAGCACCGCTCGCGACTATGGACGTTACGACATTCCGCTCCCCTCTCCGCTGCCCTCTTCGGCATCACTCCTCACACGCACCAAGGACGCAATGTTCCGCTCCGAGGCACTTCGCTTCGCAGGCAAGGACGGCGGCAAGTACGAGGAAGAGGCGTTCTCGCTGCTGCGTCAGGGTCTCACGGACGAAGCTCTGCGCGTACGCCAATGCCCGCGTCTTTCTGTATATGCCGACCAGATAGTCTGGGGACGTTCGCCCGTCCGCATCGACATCGCCGGTGGCTGGACCGACACGCCTCCCTTCTGCCTCATGGAAGGCGGCAATGTGGTCAATCTTGCCATCAAGCTGAACGGTCAACCGCCGCTCCAGACTTACGTCAAGCCATGCAGCGAGCCTCACATCGTTCTGCGGAGCATCGACCTCGGCGCGTCCGAAACCATCTCCACATACGAGGAGTTGGCTGCATTCAATAAGGTTGGTTCGCCGTTCTCTATTCCTAAGGCAGCCCTCTCTCTCTCCGGCTTCCTTCCGCAATTCTGCAAGGACCAGTATCGTTCTCTTGAGGAACAGCTGCGTGCATTCGGATGCGGTCTTGAGGTAACGCTGCTCTCAGCCATTCCCGCCGGTTCTGGTCTTGGCACAAGCTCAGTTCTCGCCGCTACCGTACTCGGTGCATTGAGCGACTTCTGCGGACTGGGATGGGACAAGGCAGAAATAGGTCATCGCACACTCGTCCTCGAACAGCTCCTCACCACGGGAGGCGGATGGCAGGACCAGTTCGGCGGACTCCTGCCGGGCATCAAGCTTCTGCAGACCGAGCGCGGCTTCAGCCAGACTCCTGAGGTCCGCTATATGCCGGACACCCTCTTCACTCTTCCCGAATACAAGGCATGCCACCTGCTCTATTACACCGGCATCACACGCACGGCTAAGACCATCCTCGCCGAGATTGTCCGCCGCATGTTCCTCAACGAGCATGACGAACTGGCACAGCTGCGTGAAATGAAGGCACACGCCCTCGACATGTTCGACGCCATACAGCGCATGGACTTCGAGCGTATGGGACGTCTTGTCGGCAAGACATGGAAGCAAAATCAGGCTCTCGACTTGGGCACCAATCCTCCAGCCGTGGAAGCTCTCACACGCCTCGTTGACGACCTTTGCCTTGGCTATAAGTTGCCGGGTGCCGGAGGTGGCGGCTATCTTTACATGGTGGCAAAGGACGAAGACGCAGCAGCCCGCATCCGCCGCATCCTCTCCGAGAACCGTCCCAACGACAAGGCACGCTTCGTTGAGATGTCGCTCTGCCAAAACGGATTCCAAGTAAGCCGCAGCTAAACGCTGACGCTTTAACAATATAATCTATAGATTACGGATTTATCTATGATTCTGACTTTTTGCTACCCAAATGGCGTAGCCTCAGCAATCTAAGATAAATCCGTAATTTATTTCTTTCAAAAAAACGACAAACTATAATATAAAGATTAGAAATAATTTGATTTTGTTGTTGTTTTAGATTTATTTGTATATATTTGCAACCGTAAAATACTATTAGCCAAAGACAACAACACTAAACAATCTTTATATGATACAAAAACAATCACTCATTTTAGCAGCACTGGCACTAAGTGCCGCATGTTATGCCCAAGACGATGTTACCGTGAAGACCGTTTCGGGGCAGAAGGTTTACAAGATGGACAACATCGAGTCTATAACGTTTGACGGCAACACCATGAAGGTGAACAAGAATTCCAACGAAACCGAGACATTCAATCTCGCTGACATCGTAAACATCAGCTTTGACACGGAGACAGGCGTAAACGACCTCAAGGTGTCGGAGGAGAATCTTGTGATAAACGTAAAGGCAGGTAGCGACATCATCCGTATTGACGGATACGACAGCTCGAAGTGCTATTCCGTTGACATTCTCAACACAGCAGGCGCCAAAGTTTTAGGCTATGCCAACTGGCGTGGCGAAGAGCTAAACATATCGTCACTTGTAAAGGGCGTATATGTGCTCAAGATTAACAACACAACTTTAAAATTCAGAAAGTAAACATGAAGAAACACCTATTATTACTGATAGCCGCCTGCCAGGGTTTGGCGGTTATGGCACAGTCACCAGCATACAAGCTCAAAATAAATCTTAAGAACGGCTCAAAGCTCAGCGTCATCACCGACGAGGTGGACGCCATCAAGTTCGGCAAGTTAGGAAAGGTGCAAGCCAGTCTTAGCCAGAGATACGTAACGTCAACATCCATCGGCGTAAATATAGACATCGACGTCAATGTCAACATGGTGAAGGCTGTATGCGTTCCGGCAAGTCAGACCATCGACGACCCGAAAGCTTACATCGAAGCCAATGCCACCTTAGTGGCTGAAAGCTCATACAAGAAAGCATTCGATTTTCTCACGCCTGAGACCGACTACGTCATCTACGCCCTTGCCTATGACGAGTACGACGTACCAAGCGAAGTGTCTTCCTTGAAAGTCACCACCGGCAAGACAGCCGACGACCCGTTCGTGGTAAACGCCAAGAACATCACCACTACATCTCTCGACTATGTCGTGACGCCTAAGGATGCCAACATACAGTATGTGGTGCAGACCACCGGCATGGAGATGTATAATACATGGTGCAACGAAGGCAATAACATGGGCGACATCTTCCAGCACTTCGTATCATACTGGATGGCCATGGGCAAGCTCTATGGCGAAACATGGCAGCAGCAGATACAGTACGACGCAAGACGGGGCACATACGACTCGGAAGCAGACAATAACACACAGAAGACTCTCTTGTGGGATGCAGACCAGGTTATCATAACCTTCGGCGTGGACAATTCAGGCGAACTCGTCACACCTATACAGACCACAAAGGTAAGAACCCTCGCCCCTGTGCCGTCTGATAACAAGATTACGCTGACGGTGAAGAACAACGCATGGCGTGACGTAGTGGTTACAGCCGACGTCACCAACAGCGACAAGTATATCGTCAACGTGCAGAGCGCGGCAGCAGCCGACCCGCACATCGAGGCTGGCGACCTTCTCAAATGGTTGCTCAACAGCGGCACAGACTATTCTAATTACAGCAAGAGCGGCAGCCAGGACTGGGAGTTCGCACCCAACAAGGGCGGACAGAAGTATTATGCCATCGGCATAGGCGTTGACGACAACGGTGCACCAACCACAGAGCCTACCATCATCGACTTCGTGTTACCGGAAGGCGGTTTCTAAAAAAGCCCCCTCAGAGCCACACATATTAATAAATACATATACAACGAAAATCGAATATGAAGAAACTTATATTATTGACGATGGCCGCCCTTATGTCGGCAATGTCGTTCGCACAGGAAAGCAACGACAACGTCATGAAAATATACACATCAGACGGTATTATGACACCAATCGCCAGCAAGGAGATAAAAGACATCACCTTCGAGGAGATTACGCCGCTGAGCATGGACATCGAGATCAGCAACGTTGAGCAGAACAGCATGGACATCGACTTTCCGATGCCAGAAGGCTGTAAGTACTGGCTTCTGTGCGTTACGAAAGAGAAACTTACCGGAACGGACAAGGAAATACGCATGGCTATCAAGGCAAAGTATAACGACGAGTTCGACGAGGCTAAATTCCTACGCATCCCAAATCTTGATGCCGGCACCACCTATTACTTCTATGCTTTGATGTTCGACAAGGACGGTGTACCAGCTGGCATATCCATGGCATCAGCCACAACCAAGCAGGAAGCCACCGACCAATTCGCCATCAGTGTCACCGACATCACAAAGAACTCTGCCACCGTCAACATCACTCCGAAGGACAACTCGATGACCTATTATTACTTCGTGGTGTCTGAGGAAGTGCGCCAACAGATGATCTCACAGTACGGAGGCATTCAGAAAGCTGACCTAGAATACCTCAAGTATTGCGCCGAAAGAGTGGACTACGACCTTGACTATTACCTAAGTCAGGTTCTTGTTAAGGGTCCCATATCGAAGGACGCAAGAGACATCGTCCAGACCAACCTCTCGCCTAACACAGTATATTATGCTTATTGCTACGGCATGGACAAGGACGCAAAATTCACCACAGACGTTTATGCGGAAAAGTTCACCACCCAAAACGTAGAAGCCTCCAACAATGTCCTCACATGTGAGATTGTCAATACCTACAACGACGGATGCGACATCAAGGTAACTGCCTCCAACAACGATCCCTACATCGTGGATGCCCAGCCTAAAGCCGTATGGGAGAAAAAACTTGCCAACAACGGCGGAGACGCAGTAAAGACTGCCAACGACATCCTCAACGTATCATACAGCGGCAATGCCGACTATTACACCAAGGTAGGCAACTATGAGGGTAAGGTAGGAGTAGGCAGCGCCGACACCGAATACGTGCTCATCATCTGCGGCTACGACGCAGGCGTAACCACCGACGTTCAGACCTTCACATTCAAGACACTCGCCGAGTAAAGAAGAAACTGCATAACCAGACATCATATCCGCAATGCCAACAAAGAAGCAGGCATTGCGGATTTTTTATTATTAACTGTACAACATGTTCTTCATGTCTTCTTGTCAAAAAACATGGCTTTATGTCCGCCATGCAAATATCGTACAAAGAGTAAAAACATGTTACAAAATAAAAATCAATTTTAGAGAATCAAAAAGCTGTTTTTATGGGTTTTTACAGCATAAAAGCCACCCTCGGTGACCATCAAAAACACAAAGAGCCCTCATAGCGCCACTTTTACAGTCTAAAAGCGGCGCTATTACAACGCAATAGTGGCGCTATTGGGTGGTAATAGCGGCGCTATGACACCCTAAAAGTGCCACTTTGACAACCCGTTTGTTTACGCATTTATTCTACAAAATACATAACTGACTGTGTATTAACGATATAGCCCCAAACGCTCAAAACTCAAGAATTTCGCACCAAAGATTTCTTCGTGCGCCGGGCTCATAGTATTGAGCGTTAGAAATGCAAATATTGTCTTCGGCGGAACCGCCGAAGAATTAGGAATTTTGAGTTTTGAATTATTCTCGGCTTCGCCTACGATTTTGAATTATTCAGTTGTGAATTACAGCAGGCGAGGCAAACATAGGAGGCTATGGCGTCTCGCCGTAGCCACGCATCCACCCATAGCAGAATGCTTCCATATGCTTTAAAACATAAATCCGCAAGGCCCTGCGATGAGGCTTTGCGGATATTATTTATGTTAGCGTTATCAAAAAGACATTACTTCAGCTCTGTCTTGAAGAACTGTGCAACCTGACGGAGGAGGTGGTTGCGGGTGTTGCCTCCGAAGATGCTGTGATTGCGGTTGGTATAGAAGAGTTCGCGGAAGTCCTTGTCTGCCTGAACGAGCGCCTCAGAGTATTCGTAGGTGTTCTGCGGATGAACATTGTCGTCGGCTGTGCCGTGGCAGATGAGGAGAGCGCCGTGGAGCTTCGGTGCACGCTCAATGGGGTTGGTGGCGTAACCTTCAGGATTCTCCTTCGGTGTACGCATGTAGCGTTCTGTATATACAGAGTCGTAATACTTCCAGTTGGTCGGAGGAGCTATTGCCACGCCGGCACGGAAGACGCCACGACCCTCGCTCATACTCATCAGAGTGTTGAAACCACCGTAGCTCCATCCCCAGATGCCGATGCGGTCCTTGTCGACGTAAGGCAGCGAACCAACATAGAGAGCGGTCTCCACCTGATCCTTCGACTCCAGATTGCCGAGGTTAAGATATGTGCACTTCTCAAACTCTGAGCCACGACCGCCTGTTCCGCGTCCGTCAACACTTACAACGATGAAGCCCTCCTGAGCGAGATATGAGTCGAAAGCACCGCCCTGACCCATCGATCCAGCGCTCCATGAATTGGTGACCTGCTGGCTGCCAGGGCCGCTATACTGATGCATGATGACAGGATACTTCTTGTTGGCGTCGAAATCCTTTGGCTTTACCATCCATCCGTTGAGCACCACGCCCTCGGAAGTGGTGAATGAGAACGGCTCGCGCTTGCAGAAGCCATAGTCAGAAACGAGCTGCTTGACAGCCTTGTTGTCCTCGATGGTGTTAATTACCTTGCCCTCACGTGTGCGTGTGGTGAATACATAGGGAGTGTTATAGTCGCTCCATGTATTGACGAAGTACTGGAAGTCGCCTGAGAAGAACGCCATGTTCCATCCCTCACGGTCTGTAAGGCGTACTGTCTTGCCGTTCTTGTGTGTGACGTAGACCTGACGATCTGTGGCTCCAAGGGCAGCAGCCTGATAATATACGTCGCCAGTCTTGGGGTCGTAGCCATATACGGAAGTGATGTCGTAGTTGCCGTCACCGATGGTGCGCTGCAGCTGTCCGTTCATATTATAGATGTAGAGCTTGGTGTAACCGGAGCGGTCGCTGGGGAGCAGAATCTTGTCGCCGACGAACTTTACGCCTTCCATGGCTTCCTCACGTACATACTTGTCTACATGCTCCTTGATGATGAGCTGTGCCACGGTGCTGCGCGGATTGACAGCATAGAGGCAGAGGTCGTCCTGATGACGGTTCATTGTGTAGACAACGATGCGCATCGGGTCGTTGGTGGGCTTGATGCGAGGCATGTAGCCGTCAGCATCAAGGGGTACCTGCAAGCGATTGATCTTATGGCTCTTGATGTCGTAGCTCCAAGCGCTTACGGTGCTGTTGTCCTCACCAGCCTTCGGATACTTGTACGAATATAATCCGGGATAGGTGTCGTACTCTTCCTTCGCGGGCTTCATGCCCTTATACATCTCGAGCGAGTAAGTCTTGACCTTCGACTCATCGTAACGAATCCAGCAGATCATCGTGCCGTCAGCATTGAAGGTAAGAGCGCTGTTGAAGCCGAACTCCTCCTCATTCACCCAGTCGGGCAGTCCGTTTATCACTTCATTGAACTTGCCGTCCTTCGTCACCTGAATCTCGGCGTTGTCATAAAGCAGCTTCACGAGGAAGATGTTGCCTCCACGTACGAAAGCCACCTGCTGTCCGTCGGGCGACCATGTGGGAATCTGCTGCTTGTCGCCGTCAGAGAGACGGTCGAGTCGGCGCGACTCTATATTATAAATGTAGAAGTCGGCCTTGAACGAGCGGCGATAGATGCGCTCCGTCTTGGTCTGGATGAGCATTCGCTTTCCGTCGGGCGAAAGCACATAGTCGTCAAAGCCATCAATCTTGCATCCCATGGTGTTCTTCACGTCGAAGAGGACAGAGAGTTCCTTGCCCGTCTTGAACGAACAGCAAACCACGCGCTCGCCGTCCTGACTGATGCGTGCGTAAGTGTCTGTTCCTTCGATAGGATTGATGCCGTTTACGGTCTTGGCGGCAAACTTGCCGCTTGTGATGTCGGGAAGCGTAAGCTTGCCACCAGCCGACATTGTTGCTACAAACATAAGTAGTGCGGTAATGGTTAAGAAAAGACGTTTCATCTTAATGAATTTATTATTAGTTCTTGATTTTCGGTTTTGTATGTTGAGTCGTTTGCAAAGGTATAGAAAAAAACGTACTTTTGCACAATAAAACCATCCAAAGATTCAGAATGAACCCACAATTATATAATGACTACGGCAGCTGGATACGCAGCCAGTTCAGTTTCCGCATACAGAAAATCAGCATAGACGGCGGTTTCTCATGCCCCAACCGTGACGGAACGGTGTCGGCAGGAGGATGCACGTTCTGCGACAACCGTACGTTTAATCCCTCTTACTGCGATCCGGCGAAGAGCATCCGGGAGCAGATACAGACTGGCAAGGACTTCTTCGCACGGAAATATCCTACCATGCGTTACCTCGCCTACTTCCAGGCGTACAGCAACACCTATGCCCCACTCGACACGTTGCGCCGCCGCTATGAGGAGGCGCTGTCGCAGGACGGCGTGGTGGGCATCGTCATCGGCACACGCCCAGACTGCGTGACGGAGGAGACGCTCGACTATCTGGAGGAGCTGAGCCGAAGGACTTTCGTCATTGTGGAATACGGCATCGAGTCGGTGGACAACGCCACGCTGAAACGCATCAACCGCGGGCACACCTTCGAATGCTCAAGGGACGCCATCATCGCCACTCACGAACGCGGCATCCTTACCGGCGGACACATCATCCTCGGACTGCCCGGTGAGACAGCGGAGGACAACATCAGGCAGGCAGCGGAGATATCAGCCCTGCCCCTCGACATTCTGAAACTGCACCAGCTACAGATAATCCGCGGCACGCAGCTTGCCGAGGACTATCTTAGCAAGCCGTTCAAACTTTACACAGCCGACGAATACATAGACGTCTGCATACGCTACATCGAACGACTGCGAAAAGACCTCGTGCTGGAGAGATTCGTCAGCCAGTCGCCTGCCGACATGCTCATCGCTCCGAAATGGGGAATAAAGAACCACGAATTTACGGACCGTCTGGTCAACGAGCTGAAGCGTCGGAGGACATGGCAGGGACGGTTGCTGTAGGTGTCAGGTTCTGCTTACCCAAGGATGGGTAAGCGCAAACTGCTCGCCCAAGCGGAAGCCTTCTTCATAAAGGCGCTCCAGCTTGTCGATGTCCTTCGCCATGCGCGTCACCTCCATAGGACGCTCAGGGCGGATGCACACCACCTTGCCTTCATCCTCAAGACGCTCCACCATCTCAAGCTGACGGTTGTAAGCCTCAAGGCGATGGCTGAGCAGGACACGTAGGCGCGGATAGTTCTTATAGACGAAATGCGGAATCTTATGGTCGCGTCCCGTATCGCGATAACCACGATTGCGCGTAAGCACAAGGACGTTACGTTCATGACCAAGCTCCATGGCTCGTAGAACAGGTATGCTGTCGGCTATGCCGCCATCGAGCATGGGAATGCCGTCCACCGTCACAATCTTGCTGACAAATGGCAGAGAACTGGATGCACGCACCGCATCAATGGCACGCTGACGGTCTGACCGTTCCTGCAGATACATGGCATGGCCGGTGAGACAGTTGGTGGTGACAATCTCGAAGGTGGCGGGATTCTGGAAGTAAGTGTCGTAGTCGAAGGGAATAAACTCGTTCGGGAACTTATCGTAAAGAAGCTTAGTGTCGAGAATGCTACCCTGCGTAAGGAAATGACGGAAACCGATGTAATCGTAACGTGCCATATAATCTATGTTCGAGACACGTGCACGGCGTGGCTGACGACTCATATACGACATGCCGTTGCATGCACCTGCCGACACAGCCACCACATAATTAAAATAGAGACCGTGCTTCATAAAACCATCGAGCACACCGCTCGTGAAAACTCCTCGCATTCCTCCGCCTTCAAGCACCAGTCCTATGTTGTTATCTATAGTCATCATGATGTATAATTGTATTATCCGCATGCAAAAATAATGATTTTCGGGCGAAAAACCATTGAATACATATATTAATAGCGCACACATTTCATAATAAAATATAAAATAAGTCATTGCCGAGGCTTTGTCTTTGCTTTGTCTTTTAATTTCATTAACTTTGCAATATTGAGCGCATTAAAACGAATATTAACAATAATATCAATCTAATCATGTTTGACAAAGCAACCTACGTATGCCGCCGCGCCAAGCTCAAGGAGCTCGTAAAGAGTGGTATCATCATATTGTTCGGCAACAATGAGTCGCCATGCAATTGCCCTGCCAACGGATATTCTCCGTTCCGCCAGGATTCGTCATTCCTTTATTATTTCGGACTTAACCGTGACGGACTGGTCGGCGTGATTGACGTCGACAACGACACGGAAACCCTTATCGGCAACGACATCGACATCGAAGATATCGTATGGTTCGGCAGCGTGGACAGCGTGCATGACATGGCAGAAAGCGTGGGCGTGAGCAATTCTGCTCCAATGAAGGCGCTGAAGACAATATGCAACGAAGCCATCAAACTGAAGCGCCGCATTCACTTCCTGCCTCCTTACCGCTTTGACATAAAACTGCAGATATTCAATCTGCTCGGCATCCACCCCGTACAGCAGAAAGAGTCGGCAAGCATCGACCTTATCAAGGCTGTGGTGAAGATGCGCTCCACCAAAGAGCAGCAGGAGATTGAGGAGCTGGAACGTGCAGCCGAGATAGGCTATATGATGCACACAACAGCAATGCGCCTCGTAAAGCCAGGCCTCACTGAGAAATACGTAGCAGGTCAGGTGGACGGCATTGCCTATTCATACGGAGCAATGCCAAGCTTCCCGACAATCTTCAGCCAGCACGGCGAGATTATGCACGGCAACCCCTCGATGGCAGAACTGGAAAGCGGACGACTGGTGCTCTGCGACTGCGGTGGCGAGACCATCAACAACTACTGCTCGGACAACACACGTACGTTCCCGGTTAACGGCAAATACACACAGCGTCAGCTTGAGATCTACTCCATCGTGGAGGAATGTCATGACTACGTGCTGGACGTAGCTCGTCCCGGTGTGAAATACATGGACGTTCACTTCGCAGTATGCCGCCTTATGACGGAGCGTCTGAAGGAGCTCGGACTGATGAAGGGCGACGTGGACGAGGCTGTGGCAGCCGGCGCACACGCCATGTTCTTGCCTCACGGACTCGGACACATGATGGGTATGGACGTACACGACATGGAGTCGTTCGACCAGATAAACGTAGGCTTCGACGAGGAGACACGTCCACGCCTTGACCAGTTCGGCACAAACTGCCTGCGCATGGGACGCCGTCTTGAGGAAGGCTTCGTGGTGACAGACGAGCCGGGCATCTACTTCATCCCCGCTCTCATCGACGACTGGAAGAAGTCTGGTCATTGTGCTGAATTCCTCAACTTCGACAAGCTGGAGACATACAAGGACTTCGGCGGAATACGTATAGAGGACGACGTGCTCATCACGAAGGACGGTTGCCGATTCATTGGCGAAAAGCGCATTCCCTACCATCCGAAGGACGTGGAGGCATTCATGGCGGAGAACTAAGCCGAAGGATGTCTGCATAAAAGCAATAGAGATTAAGAATTTATTTACACAACAACAAAACCAATACCAACAAAACAAAATGAAGAAAGTACTGACACTCGCGCTCCTCGCACTTCTCGCGACTGGCGCAAACGCTAAGCCAAAGAAAGCAGCAAGCAACAAGCCCGTCTTCACAGTAGTGAAGGAGAACCCCATCACAAGCATCAAGGACCAGAACCGTAGCGGCACATGTTGGGCATACTCAACATTGTCTTACTTCGAGGCTGAGATTCTGAAGAAGACCGGCAAGACCTACGATCTCTGCGAGTCTTTCGTTGCTAACAAGGACTACATGGACCGCGCCGTTCAGGTGGTTCGTATGCATGGCGACTGCCAGTTCGCACAGGGTGGTTCTGCTTACGACGTGTTCTACGTTCTGAAGAACTACGGTATCTGCCCTGAGGACCAGATGCCTTTCCCCGGATCGCTCTACGGTGACTCACTCAACAACTTCAACGAGTTCTTCGGACAGCTCGAGCCGTACGTAAACGGTATCGCAAGAAGCAAGGAGAACAAGATTTCTGGCCAGTGGAAGGTTGGACTCCAGGGCATCCTCGACGCTTACCTCGGCAAGTGCCCGGAGAAGTTCACATACGAGGGTAAGGAGTACACTCCGAAGACTTTCGCAGCAAGCCTCGGCCTCGACTTTAACGACTACGTGACAATCACAAGCTACTCACACAAGCCTTACTATTCACAGTACGCTGTTGAAGTGCAGGACAACTGGCGCAACCCGCTGTCTTGGAACCTTCCGATGGAGGACATGGCACGCATCCTCGAGAACGCCGTAATGAACGGTTACACCGTAGCATGGGGCGGTGACGTTAGCGAGCCGGGCTTCACACGTAACGGCCTCGCTTACTTCGTTGACACAAAGAAGGCTGAGAGCCTTTCTGGTAGCGACATGGCTCGCTGGTTGAAGCTGTCTCCGACAAAGCGCACAAGCATCATCGACTCTCTCGGATGCAAGGTTCCTGAGCTCGTTCCTACTCCTGAGCAGCGCCAGCAGCGCTTCGACAACTGGGAGCTTACCGACGACCACGGCATGCTGATCTTCGGTATCGCTAAGGACCAGCACGGCAAGGAGTACTACATGGTGAAGAACTCTTGGGGCGAGACAGGTGCTTACAAGGGCATCTGGTATATGACCAAGAACTACATCGTGGCTAACACCATGGACTACATGGTTAACAAGAACGCCATCCCTGCTGACATCCTCAAGAAGATGGAGGAGGCTAAGAAGAACCAGGGCATCGGCGATTAATTGCCATAGTCACGGCATCTTAATGCCACATTAAACAATAAGGGTGGGTCAGAAAAACTTCTTTCGAGTTTTCTGACCCACCCTCTTTTTATATAGCTTTATATCTTTGCAACTACAGCAGCTGCGTCTTGAGACCTAACGACAGTCCGAAGACATCCCAGAATCCAGCCTTCCAGTTATAGCCAAACTTCATTATGCCGATGTCATTGGCGCTCAGTTCGTAGAAGAAGCTCACCGACTTGACATACTTGCGTCGGCTATGCGGCACCATCTTCGTAATACGCTGTCCCACAAAGATGTTTGGACGTATACGCGTGGAGAAAGGATAATAACCACCAGCATATCGTACCGGCTGCTTCACCCAGAAGTCGTGACCGAATATGGTATTGAAATACACGCCACATTGCAAGGGTTCGAACGTCCAGCCATGATCCATATACCTCGACCACGGGATGAAGTTCTGCTTCAATGTGAACGTCATCTTGGCATAGTCAGACTCGTACTTGGGCACGAATCCCACAAGCAAGTGGGTTTCCCATTGTCTGCGCTTGCCGTAATCCCAACCAATACCTACGGAGACAAGACCCATATTGCCACAGAACTGCAAGACGTGCTGCGTAGGAATCAGGCTCGCCCAACCCTTACGATAATAATGTATGCGCTTGTCATAACGCGAAAAGTTCTGATTGTTGCCATCACGTACATACTTCGTCGTATCGCGATCAACATACACCAACGAGTCGCCACCACGATGCCAGGCATCCTGTGCAGACGCTGGGACGAAAGTCAACTGAGCGACGGCAAATGCCGCCCAAACATTAAACCTCAATGATTTCATAGCTGTATCCTTTTGGAGTGATGGTGAATATGTAATACTTATGCTTCTGCGCACTTCCTACCTGATAATACATCAGACCGTTGCCATAAATGTCGTGCTGTTCCGTGTGATGACCGTGTCCATAAAGACAGAAAATGGGTTCGGGGAAGCGCATGACGTAATAATTGAACACCTTAGCCACATTGTTGTTGAACTGTTCGGAATAAGGAGCGGCGTGCATGCACATCACGGTACGACTGAATTCGTCGGCACGCGATGTCATCTCCTGTTCCATGAAGTCAAAGTTAGGCACAGGACGCGAATAGTCGTACTCAATGGCATTGGTATTCAGACACACAAACTTCACCCGTCCGGCGATGAAACTGAAGTCGGGGTCGCCGAACATGCGCTCATACACCTCATTGCCGGTTCCAAGACAGTCATGATTGCCAAGCAGCACGACGTAAGGCTTGTTTAGTCGGGCGATGTTGTCACGCGCCCACTCATACTCACGAGTGGAGCCACAGTCAGTTATGTCGCCGCAATGAACCACAAAGTCTATGGTGTCACGACGGTTTATGTCCTTTATAATATCCTGTAGACCATTATAATATTTATGCGAGTCGCTGATGAAAGCAAGGCGTATAGTGTCCTTATCCAACGTAGCATTCTCAATGAGCGCAATGTTCTTGGCGTTCATGCCTTTCTCGCCACGTATATGAACATCGTAAGGATGGACATCAAACACCGTGTCGCATCCAGCCAATGCAAGAGCGCAACACGCCATGCCACAGCATAACAGGCGTCGGAAAATTGTTAGCTTATTCATTTCAGATTGATTATTAATGATGCGTAAAGGTAACAAAAAACACATAAACACACCTTTACAGTATCGTTTTTAAATACTAATTGAACAATAATGCAGCACAAATGAACACATCAGGACCTTTTCATGTCAGAAACAACCATAAAGACAAGGAAAAAGACACACAAAAACTAATCGGAACAGGAAAATAAAAACGAAACTATAGGAGAGTATTACGTTTTTATTTAGTAACTTTGAAAGCGTTTTACCCCTTATCGCATACACACCCCGCACAAAAAGCTGAAAAACAAAAAATACAATATATAATGTTATTCAAATGGAATTACAAGCCACCTACGAAAGAGGAGAAACAGGCGGCTGACGAACTGGGGGCGAAGCTGAACATCAGCCCGATACTCGCCTGGCTTCTCATGAGGAGAGGCATAACAACAGAGTCAGCGGCCAAGCGATTCTTCCATCCGCAGTTGGCAGACCTCATCAATCCGTTCCTCATGAAGGATATGGACCTGGCAGTGGACCGCCTCAACGACGCTATGGGACGAAAGGAGCGAATCCTCGTCTATGGCGACTATGATGTGGACGGCTGCACTGCAGTGGCGCTGGTGTATAAGTTCATACAACAGTTCTACTCGAACATCGAATATTACATACCCGACCGTTACGACGAGGGATATGGCGTCAGCAAGAAAGGCATCGACTATGCCAAGGAGGCTGGCGTGAAGCTCATTATCATCCTCGACTGCGGCATAAAGGCTGTGGAAGAGGTGGCTTACGCTAAGTCATTGGGCATCGACTTCATCATCTGCGACCATCACATGCCGGACGAGGAAATGCCGCCAGCCGTGGCTGTCCTCAACCCTAAGCGTGCCGACGACTCGTATCCCTTCAAGCATCTCTGCGGATGCGGAGTGGGATTTAAGTTCATGCAGGCGTTTGCCAAGAACAACGGCATACCGTTCGCACGACTCATTCCCCTACTCGACCTCTGCGCCGTGAGCATCGCTGCCGACATCGTCCCCGTCGTGGACGAGAACCGCATCCTTGCCTTCCACGGACTGAAGGCTCTCAACCAGAATCCGAGCATCGGACTAAAAGCCATCATCGACATCTGCGGACTTGGCGGACGTGACATCACCATGAGCGACATCGTCTTCAAGATCGGACCGCGCATCAATGCTTCAGGACGCATGGAGAGCGGAAGGGAAAGCGTGGACCTGCTCGTGGAGCGCGACTTCTCGCATGCTCTGAGCAAGGCAAAGCACATCGACTGCTACAACGAACAGCGCAAGGACATCGACAAGCAGATGACAGAAGAGGCCAACAACATCGTGTCAAGACTGGAAAGCCAGCGCCACCAGTCGTCCATCGTACTGTATGACGAGAACTGGAAGAAGGGCGTCATTGGCATCGTGGCGTCAAGACTGACGGAGATTTATTTCAGACCGACAGTGGTACTGACCAGAGACGGCGACTTCGCTACGGGTTCGGCACGAAGCGTAACCGGATTTGACGTCTATTCAGCCATCAAGAGTTGCCGTGACATGCTCGTAAACTTCGGAGGACATACTTACGCAGCAGGACTGACTCTTAGATGGGACGACATACAGAAGTTCCGCAAGAGATTCCAGAAATACGTTGACGAGCACATACAGCCGGAACAGACAGAGGCCATGCTCAACATCGACGCAGAGATAGACTTCCGCGACATCACCAAGAAGATGCACTCCGACCTCAAGCGCTTCGCCCCGTTCGGTCCGTGCAACACCAAACCGCTTTTCTGCACCACCGGAGTGTACGACTACGGCACGAGCAAGGTGGTGGGACGAGAGCAGGAGCACATCAAGCTGGAACTGGTAGACTCGAAATCGAGCAACGTGGTAAACGGCATCGCCTTCGGACAAAGCGCTTCAGCACGATACATCAAGTCAAAGCGCAGCTTCGACATCGCATACACCATCGAGGACAATATCTTCAAGCGCAACATGGTGCAGCTGCAAATCGAAGACATCAGACCGGCAGAAGAAGACGAATAACAGAAAATCATCAGAACTGATAAAGAGATGGATGGATACAACGAAGAGCAATACCTAAAGATTCTCCATGACAACTGGGGATACCCTGACTTCCGAGGCATCCAGCGCGATATAATCCGAAGCGTAGCAGAGGGCAACGACACCCTGGGACTGATGCCGACGGGAGGAGGCAAGTCGCTGACTTTCCAAGTGCCGGCTCTCGCCAAAGAGGGCACGTGCATCGTGATAACACCTCTTATCGCCCTGATGAAAGACCAGGTGGACAACCTCAGACGCAGAGGCATCATTGCGGCAGCCATATACACGGGAAAGACGCAGCGGGAGATTGTGGCCACGCTTGACAACTGCATCCTCGGACGCACCAAGCTGCTCTACATATCGCCGGAACGCATCGCTTCAGAGCTGTTCCAGACAAAGCTGAAGCACATGAAGGTGAGCCTCATAACCGTGGACGAGGCACACTGCATCAGCCAATGGGGATACGACTTTCGCCCATCATATCTTAACATAGCGGAGATACGCAGCATAAAGCCCGACGTACCTATCCTCGCCCTTACTGCAACGGCAACGGAACGTGTGACGGTGGACATTCAAGAAAGGCTTGGATTCAAGAAACCTAACATGTTCAAGATGAGCTTCGTGCGCAAGAACTTGGCTTATGTGGTAAGGAAAACGGACGACAAGGAAGCGCAACTCATACACATACTGAAGTCGGTTAGCGGTAGCGCCATCGTCTATCTGAGAAGCCGCAGAAGAACGAAGGACATATACAGAATACTGCAAGAGCACAGAATAAGCTCCACTTTCTATCACGCCGGCTTGGAATCGTCCACTAAAGACGAACGACAACGTGCATGGCGTGACGACGAGGTGAGAGTGATGGTGGCAACCAACGCCTTCGGCATGGGCATCGACAAGCCGGACGTACGACTCGTCATCCACTATGAGCTTCCCGACACTCTCGAAGCCTACTTCCAGGAGGCAGGAAGAGCAGGACGTGACGGCAAGAAGGCTTACGCCGTAATGCTCTACTCGAAGGGTGACGAAAAGCTGATGGCAAGGCATATTCAGTTCGAGTTTCCCTCAAAAGAAGAAATATGCAAGATATACGAGCATATCGCCTACTTCTTCCAAGTGGCAGCCGGCTCAGGATGCGGCAAGGCATTCAAGTTTGACAACATCCTGTTCTGCCGTACATTCCACCACCACTCGCTGCAGGTGGACTCGGCGCTGAAGATACTGGAAAGAGAAGGATATGTAAGGTACGACACCGACTCGGACAACAAGACAAAGGTGAAATTCCTCATTGACCGTGACCAGCTCTATCAGATAAGAGACCAATCGCCGGAGACCGAAGCGGTGCTCGACTCGATGCTAAGAGAGTTCAGCCGACTGTTCATCGACTATGGTCCGATTGAGGAAGGCATTATAGCTGACGACACCGGACTGACGAAGCAGCAGATATACAATGTCATGAAGTCGCTCAACCAGCAGCGCATCCTGCATTTCATTCCACCAAGAGTGGAGCCGCTCATCACTTACACAAGAGACCGCGTGCTTCCGGAGGAGATAGTGATATCAAAGGAAAACTATGAGGTGCGCAAGGAACAGCTTGTCAAGAAGGCGAAGAAAATACTGGACTATGCAAAGACTGACAACGTATGCCGAAGCCGTCAGCTACTGCGTTACTTCGGAGAAGAAGAATCGGAAGACTGCGGCATCTGCGATGTATGCTTGGGAAGAAAAACAAGGCCAGGACATAAGGACGAGGTGGAAATGATGAAGAAGGAAATCATCGAGACTTTGTCGGACGGCAAAAAGCATCACTTCCAAGACATGTTCCCGTTAAGCAAAGACCAGAAAGTATGCGTGGAAGCCGCCGACTATCTGCTGCAAGAAGAGACAATAGGAAGAGACACCGTATGGTTCTATCTGAAAGATAAGACATATCTCAAAGACAACCAACAAGACTAAAACAAGTGAGAAGACGGGCAGAAATGCACAATATTGAACAAAATGCGCATGTTTTGACCGAAAGTGTTTTAAAATACTTTAAAACGGGACGGAAAGTTTCATGTTCTCGTTATTTTTTCTTTACTTTGTGAGAGAATAAGCGTAATACAACAAAACAATAAAATAAGACACATATATGTTCGAAAATTTAAGCGACAGACTGGAACGTAGTTTTAAAATCCTTAAAGGTGAAGGCAAGATTACTGAGATTAATGTTGCCGAAACCCTCAAAGATGTCAGACGTGCCCTTCTGGATGCCGACGTCAACTATAAAGTAGCCAAGACATTTACTGATACGGTAAAGAAAAAGGCCATGGGCATGAACGTGCTCACAGCCGTTAAGCCGAGCCAGTTGATGGTAAAGATCGTTCACGACGAGCTGGCAGAACTGATGGGAGGCGACGCATCTGAGCTCCACCTTACAGGAAAACCCGCCATCATTCTTATGAGCGGTCTGCAGGGTTCAGGTAAGACTACATTCTCCGGAAAACTCGCAAACATGCTCAAGACAAAGCAGCACAAAAAGCCGCTTCTTGTTGCATGCGACGTATATCGTCCTGCTGCTATCGAACAGCTCAAGGTTGTAGGAGAGCAGGTAGGCGTGCCTGTATACTCAGAGCCTGACAACAAGGACGTGGTGGCAATCGCAAACAACGCCATCCGTGAAGCAAAGGCAAAAGGCAATGACGTCGTAATCGTCGATACAGCAGGACGTCTTGCTGTGGACGAGGAGATGATGAACGAGATATCAAACCTCAAGAATGCCATCAATCCTGACGAGACTCTCTTCGTGGTTGACTCGATGACAGGTCAGGACGCAGTAAACACAGCTAAGGAATTCAACGACCGTCTTGACTTTGACGGCGTTGTTCTCACAAAGCTTGACGGCGACACACGTGGCGGTGCAGCACTCTCAATCCGCACTGTCGTTACAAAGCCTATCAAGTTTGTAGGTACCGGCGAGAAGATGGAAGCCGTGGACGTATTCCACCCCTCACGTATGGCAGACCGAATCCTCGGCATGGGTGATATCGTCAGCCTCGTGGAACGTGCGCAGGAGCAGTTCGACGAAGAGGAAGCACGACGTCTTCAGAAGAAGATCCAGAAGAACAAGTTCGACTTCAACGACTTCCTCGGCCAGATAGAGCAGATTAAGAAGATGGGTAACCTCAAAGACCTGGCAGCAATGATTCCGGGTGTAGGCAAGGCCATCAAAGACGTAGATATCGACGACAACGCATTTAAAGGTATCGAGGCTATCATCAAGAGTATGACACCCAAGGAGCGTACCAACCCGGAGATTCTCAACCAGAGCAGAAGGATGAGAATCGCCAAGGGTAGCGGCACCAACATCCAGGACGTTAACCGCCTCATCAAGCAGTTCGACCAGACACGCAAGATGATGAAGATGGTTACGGGCACAAACATGGCTCGCATGGCTGGCATGATGAGCAAGATGAAGGGTATGCCCGGAATGCCAAAGATGTAAATATTAACAACAAAATCAATAAGATATGCAGATAATAGACGGAAAGGCTACAGCTGAAGCCATCAAAGCAGAGATAGCGGAAGAGGTAAGACAAATTGTCTCTAACGGAGGCAGAGCCCCACACCTTGCGGCTATTCTCGTTGGTCATGACGGAGGTTCAGAAACGTACGTGAAGAACAAGGTTCTCGCATGCGAGAGGTGCGGCTTCGAATCAACATTGATAAGATTTGAGGAAGACGTAACCGAAGAAGAACTTCTCCAGTGTGTCGACAAGTTCAACAAGGACGAGTCGGTGGACGGCTTTATCGTACAGCTACCTCTGCCTAAGCATATCGACGAACAGAAAGTGATAGAGGCCATCGACTACCGCAAGGATGTCGACGGCTTCAACCCCATAAACGTAGGACGCATGTCCATAGGACTGCCCTGCTTCATCTCTGCCACACCGCTTGGCATCATCACATTGCTCAAGCGCTACGGCATCAACACATCAGGAAAGAAATGTGTGGTATTGGGACGAAGCAACATCGTAGGCAAGCCAATGGCTCAGCTCATGATGCAGAAGCAGTTTGGCGACGCCACTGTCACAGTGTGCCACTCACACACTAAGGACATAAAGAAGGAATGCCTTGAGGCAGACATCATCATTGCTGCCATTGGAAAACCTAACTTCCTGACCGGTGACATGGTGAAGGAAGGAGCCGTTATTGTGGACGTTGGCACAACACGTGTGCCTGACGCTACAAGAAAGAGCGGATTCCGTCTTAACGGAGACGTAAAGTATGATGAAGTTGCACCCAAGAGCTCATTCATCACTCCCGTTCCTGGCGGCGTAGGTCCGATGACAATATGCTCTCTTATGAAGAACACGCTCCAAGCCTACAAGACAAAGAGCAAGGCATAAAGGAACAAGCATAAACAATAATCAAATATCAAAGAGAAACCATGACAGCAGACGAATATTACCAATTGGGAAACGAGTACAGACGCAAAGGCGACTGGAAGCACGCTCTCGACAACTATATGGAAGCAATAGAGCTTGACTCGGAATCTCCGGCTGTAGAAGCAAAGCGTATGCTCGACGATATAATGAGCTACTATTGTAAGGATATGTATAATCCATAATGGATGTACTGTCTGTCTACAAGACAAAACAAAATTCTAACATAAACAAGAATAAGGCAATACCATTAACTATTAATCCTGACGCTGTTGCCATAGCCTGTGGCAGCAGCGTTAAATAAAAACCTCTTAATTTTAACATTATGGGAAAAATAAAAGGTGCCATCGTGGTAAACACCGATAGGTGCAAAGGTTGCTCCCTATGCGTTGTCGCGTGTCCGAAGGAGGTAATCGCCCTTTCAAAGAAGGCGGTTAATGTTCACGGATACCAATACGCAGAAGCCGTCAACCCCGACGCATGCATAGGATGTGCGTCGTGTGGAATCGTATGTCCAGACGGATGTATTACAGTTTACAGAAAAAAAATGGAGGACTAACACTATGGCAGAACAAGAAGTAAAACTCATGAAAGGCAACGAAGCACTTGCTCACGCTGCCATTCGCTGTGGTGTAGACGGATATTTCGGATATCCTATTACTCCACAAACAGAAATCATCGAAACGCTCGCTGAACTCAAGCCTTGGGAAACAACAGGTATGGTAGTGGTTCAGGCTGAGAGCGAGGTAGCATCCATCAACATGGTATACGGCGGAGGCGGCTGTGGTAAGAAGGTTATGACATCTTCTTCAAGCCCTGGCGTAGCACTCATGCAGGAAGGCATCTCATATATGGCTGGTGCAGAAGTACCTGGTCTTATCGTCGACGTACAGCGCGGCGGTCCTGGCCTCGGAACAATCCAGCCCTCACAGAGCGACTATTTCCAGGCCACACGCGGTGGAGGCAACGGCGACTACTATGTAATCGTACTTGCTCCTAACTCAGTACAGGAAATGGCTGACTTTGTTGACCTTTCATTCACCCTTTCATTCAAGTACCGCATACCGGCTATGATTCTTAGCGACGGTGTTATCGGTCAGATGATGGAGAAGGTTGTGCTTCCGCCTATGAAGCCACGCCGCACAGAAGAGGAAATCATCAAGGAATGTCCTTGGGCAACAACAGGCAGAATTGGCAAGCGCGAACCCCTTGTTATCACTTCACTTGAGTTGAAGCCAGAAATCATGGAGGTGCGCAACCTCAGGCTTCAGGAGAAGTATCGCCAGATTAAGGCTAACGAAGTACGCTACGAAACTAAGTTCATGGAAGACGCCGAATACATGATTGTGGCATTCGGTAGCGCCGCACGTATCGCAGAAAAGACTATTGAGCTTGCACGTGCTGAAGGCATCAAGGTGGGTCTTTTCCGTCCTATCACATTGTGGCCCTTCCCAGAGAAGGAGATCAAAGAAGCAGCCAAGCACCTCAAGGGTATCCTTGTTGCTGAGATCAATGCTGGTATGATGATTGAGGACGTACGTCTTGCTGTTGAAGGAGCTGTCAAGTGCGCTCACTACGGCAGATTGGGTGGCATTGTGCCAGAACCGGAAGAAATGGTTAAAGCTTTAAAGGAGGAATTCAAATGAACGATATAATTTCACCGGAGAACCTGGTATATAAGAAGCCGGAACTCCTTAACGACACCCACATGCACTACTGTGCTGGCTGCTCACACGGTGTCGTACACAAACTCGTAGCCGAAGTCATCGAAGAGATGGGCATGCAGGAAAAGGCAATAGGTATCAGCCCCGTAGGCTGCGCAGTGTTTGCATATAAGTATATCGACATCGACTGGCAGGAAGCAGCACACGGACGTGCTCCCGCTCTTGCTACAGCAGTTAAGCGTCTGTGGCCGGACCGCCTCGTATTCACATATCAGGGCGACGGCGATATGGCTTGTATCGGTACTGCAGAGAGCATCCATGCTCTTAACCGCGGTGAGAACATCACACTTATCTTCATAAACAACGCAATCTACGGTATGACAGGTGGACAGATGGCACCTACAACTCTTCTCGGAATGAAGACTGCTACATGTCCTTACGGCCGCGATGCCAAATTGCATGGATATCCTCTCAATCTTTCTGAGATGGCTGTCACACTTCCCGGCACTTGCTACGTAACACGCCAGAGCGTGGAGAACGTTGCATCCATCAGAAAGGCTAAGGCTGCCATCAAGAAGGCCTTCACCGCTTCTATGGAAGGCAAGGGCTCATCACTTGTTGAGATTGTAGCTACATGTAACAGCGGATGGAAGATGCCGCCGGTGAAAGCTAACAAGTGGATGGAAGAAAACATGTTCAAACAATACCCGAAGGGTGACTTAAAAGATACGACAAGCCTATGAAAGCAGAAATAATTATAGCAGGCTTTGGAGGACAGGGAGTGCTCTCAATGGGTAAGATCCTCGCCTACTCAGGTCTGATGGAAGATAAAGAAGTGACATGGATGCCGGCTTACGGACCGGAGCAGCGCGGTGGTACCGCCAATGTCACAGTAATTGTTAGTGACGAACCTATTTCGTCGCCGGTGCTCAGTAGCTATGACGTGGCTATTGTGCTCAACCAACCGTCACTCGACAAGTTCGAGCCGAAGTTGAAGCCAGGCGGAATCCTCATCTATGACGGATTCGGCATCATCAACCTTCCGACCAGAAAGGACATCAACGTATATCGCATTGATGCCATGGACAAGGCTGCAGAGTTGAAGAACTCTAAGGTATTCAACATGATTGTACTCGGTGGACTCCTCAAGGTTTGTCCTATCGTAAGTACAAACGGCCTCAACAAGGCTCTTTACAAGACCTTGCCGGAGCGTCATCATGGCCTTATTCCTCTTAACATGGAGGCAGTAGAGGCAGGACAGCAGATTATCGAGAAAGTAGAATTGTAAAAAGAACTTAATTTTTATAACTCTCTAATTATTCGAAGGCGAGCCGCAGTGATGCGTCTCGCCTTCTTTGTTTAATGACCTTTGGTTAATAACTGTACGCAATAACGAATATAGTTATGTTTTTTACTGACTTTCAACTTTTTGTTGTATCTTTGCATTGGATAATCAAAAAACTTGTATCTGATTGAGTATCAGATTAGAATGAAGGAGTTGCGGATTTATGGTAACGATTTAGCGAAAGTGCAAGTGCACTGATATTCTGTGATTTACTTCGCCTCACAACTCTGTATGCAAAGGTACGCTTTTTATTCGGGTACTCCAAGGAATTGCTCATTTTTCTGTGTTTTGAGCGTGATTTCTTGACCTGTTCGTTACTGTTCTTCCGTAAAAGTGAGTTTTTCTGTAGGAAAGGCGTTGGCTGAAACGAGTTCAGACAACCTCTTTCCTACTATGGCATATCCGAAAGGAATGTCCGCTTTTGAAGCCTAAACTCTCGTTTAGACAATCGGCAAGCGGACAACCCTTTCATGGCTATGCGAGAGAGGTACTTTTACGGGGTCTTGCCGTTTTCTTTTTTTGTTGTTCTTCTTGGCGCAAGTGAAACCGTGCTGATGATTCACCCTTACGTGGTAAGGGCCGGTCATCGGCACTGGCGGCATGGCTGAAAGAAAGTCCGCATATCCGCATCAAACCGAGGGTTTGACGATGGATGTGCGGATTATCTTTCTTACGGCACAACCGCCTTTACCACTTGCGCCTTTTGTTTCTTGTTGAAAGCGGAACTGGAATAGGTACAGCCAACCACTTGCCACTCACGAGTGAGCCACAAAAGGTTGTCTGCACCACTGAAGCCGAAGAAGAATGTCCGTATGTGTCTGTCCGAGCAAGTCGGATAGGCATATACGGGCATACTTCTTTGTGGGGCTTCGGCTTGTTCACGCTTTCAAGCGATTCTCCAAGTTAGAGTACGTTTTCTTTTCTCATGCAGTTCCGCATTTTGAAGATGTTCCATTCAATCTGCCTCTTGTTACGCTTACCTCCATTTTGCGACTTCCAGACGACGCATCAGGTGGTCATTCTCGTTCGGCTGCAAAGGTAACTCCGGGATTTGCCGGAAAAGCAAGGTCAAGCCTCCTGTTTTGCGAGAAAAATCTCCAGCCCTACGGGTAGTATTTTTCCCGAAAAACCTTGCATTTCCGAATCCCTACCTTGATGGGGCAACCGAAACGAAAACGACCGATGCGACAGGAAGACGCATAAAAAAAATGTCGGATAACCGAGAGGCAGATAAGAACTTTTGAAACTCAACTCCCTCAGCTCTTGAATCCGCATATAAAAATTAAAAACAGAACGGATATGACAACAACAATGGCAACAAAATTCGTCGAATGGGAAGTTCCAGAACTGGACACCCTACAAGACAGCAAGGTTTACAGACTCCGCCACAAACTCAACAACGGAGGCAAGATGAACCGAGAGGAGAAGGATTGGCTCACGCACCATGTGAACTTCAACACCTACTTCACGACCGCAGTACCCCTCATGGGGTGGAAATTCGACTTCTCCGATGTGCTCCGACCCTACCTTGTGTGCCAATACGGAAGGTGGAGCGAGTATCAGGCAGCGGACAAGACGGCACTGAGAAACGTGATTTACGGCAGGATAGACAACATCGTGGAACTTCAAAACGGCAACAGACAATGACAGCAGCAATGGACATCAGACAGACGGCACACTACATGGCGGTGGCTATATGCACCCTCATCGTGCAGGCGTTCCTTTGGCTCATCGGCATCCTTTGGAGCGTCATCAGAGAGATTGTAAACGGAGTGTTCCGAGTGGTGATAAGCGTGATAGTGCTCATGCTCTCCCTCATCACCTTCTTCGGACTTCTCCTTTGGTTACTCACCCTTTAACCCCCTACGGCAATGGCAAAGAAAACAAGCAAGACGGCAGCGCAGCAGTGCAGGTACTACGAGGTGGACAACATCTTCGAGTACATGGTGGAAACCTACATCAACGGCAACCACAGCACGTTCAGCGAATTGTACCACGAACTGAACAAGGAGGCACGGCAGGACTTCGTGGAGTTCCTTTTCAACGAGGTCAATCCGCAGTACCACAGAGAGATTATCAAGCAAATGTTATAACCCAACAAATTGACAGCGATATGAACAGGACAACAGAGAAGATACCCACATGGAGTTTGTGCTACCTCATCAATGGCGATGCAACAGCACTGACAGACGAGGAAATCCGAATGGTGGACGAGTGGGTCAGCCAATGGCAGGTGGAAATCGTTTCGCCCCTCATGGACGAGGACGGCAATACGCACCCCTATTTCTGCCACTACCCCATCTTCGGACTTCCCACCGAGGTGGAGGACTGCGAGATACTTTACAAGAACGACAACCTATAAAACAGCAAGCGACATGAAAGGAACAGACCATTTCAAGAGAACGATACAGATGTACTTGGAGCAGCGTGCAGCGGAGGACGAACTCTTCGCCAAGAACTACCGCAACCCTGCCAAGAACATCGACGACTGCGTGACCTACATTCTGAACTATGTGCAGAAGAGCGGCTGCAACGGCTTTTCGGACGGAGAGATTTACGGACAAGCCGTACACTACTATGACGAGAACGAGATAGAGGTAGGCAAGCCCCTGCAATGTCAGATAGCCGTGAACCACGTGGTGGAACTCACAGCAGAGGAGAAGGCGGAAGCACGTCAGCGAGCCATCCGCCAATACCAAGACGAGGAACTGCGGAAGATGCAGAACCGACAGAGAGCAAGGGCAGCCAAGCCACAGAAACCCCAAGTTGAACCCTCCTTATTCGATTTTGAAGTATGAGACCGAGAAACAAGTTTGAGAAAGCGGTGCTTGCCGAGAGCAGGCACCTGCGCCCCATCAGCAAGCGACAACTGAAATGGGCATTCCGTGAGTGCGTGGACCACTATGCCTACCGGCTACCCAAAGGACGCACCACCTGCATGGACTGCGGACACACATGGCAGACAGACGGCACAGCACGCACCTGCATCTGCCCCCACTGCAAGGCACGCCTGCAGGTGAAGAACACCTTGGAGCGCAAGTTGCAGCAGAAGCAGTATTTCACCCTACTCACCACCTGCGGAGAGTATCAAGTGCTGCGCATGTACCTCCTCATCGTGGAAATGGAGAAAGGCTGCAAGGCGACACCCACCGCCCTTGAGATAGGCGGCTATTGGTGGAACAGGCAGGGCAAGCGCACCATCGTAGCCATACAGCGCACGTTGGGCAGATACATTGACACCTTCACCTTTGCCTCACCCATGGCAATCCGTGGCGACAACCTTGCCTACCAGCATATCGCCCACATGCCCCTCTGCCCCGAATACAAGGTGGTGGACGAGCTGAGCAGGAACGGCTTCCGTGGCGACTTCCACGACATCGTACCCACGAAACTCATCCCTGCACTCTTGTCCGACAGCCGTGCGGAAACGCTGATAAAGGCAGGGCAATACTCCATGCTGCGCCACTACCTCAACTCCTCCTGCAACATCGAAAACTATTGGGCATCCGTGAAAATCTGCATCCGCAACGGCTACACCATTCCCGACGGCTCTCTATGGTGCGACACGATAGACCTCCTGCGCCACTTCGGCAAGGACATACGTCAGCCGAAATACGTCTGCCCGACCGACCTCAAAGTCCTCCACGACAAGTTGGCAGCGAAAAGGCAGGAGCAGTTGCAGCGAGAGCGGACAGCGGAGGAACGAGAGCAGGCTATCAAGGACGAGAAGAAGTTCCTCAAAGAGAAAGGCATGTTCTTCGGACTTGTGTTTGCCGATGAACTCATTTCCGTCAAGGTGATAGAGAGCGTAGAGGAAATGATATTGGAGGGCAAGGCAATGCACCACTGCGTAGGCACGTACTACAAGCGAGCCGACTCCCTCATACTCTCCGCCACCATTGACGGCAAGCGCATCGAGACGATAGAGGTGTCGCTGAAGACCCTGCAAGTGGTTCAGAGCCGAGGCGTGTGCAATGCCAACACCGAGTATCACGACCGCATCATCAATCTTGTAAACAGCAACATCAACCTTATCCGTCAGCGGATGAAGGCAGCATAATAGAAACGATTATGACTACACAAATGACCATCAACGGACTCAGCACCTGCACAGCGGCAGGTACTGAGAAGTACGAGAAATTTCAATCGGGTATCGGCAGACGCAAGCGTACCCTTGTGCAATACGACTACCGCCACACGGACGGAGAACTATTCTCCTGCGTGAAGCCCACGTTGGACGAGTGCCGACAGAAACGTAACGAGTGGCTGAAAAGGAAGGAGGACAGACTATGAGCGAAGCCTATCAAACACTGATTGTCAAGTTCAATGAGCCAATCACTACATTGGACGGAATATTTGACGATGCCGAAGCATGGGGAGTTTCCAACTTGAAAGGGTGGATAGACAACTATGAGAGCAGCCGTTTCACCGCCATTGACAGCCATATGGCAGTCATCACGAGCGAGTACAACATGGAGTGTCTGAAAGAGTGGTTGGAGAAGTACACACCCATCACTGAGAAAACTGAATTATAAGAAACTAACGAGCGTTTAGGCGGTGTCCGCACCGCCTAAACCTAAAACTAAAAGGCAATGAATACGATAGCACGGACTATATTGGAGCAGATAGGCGGCAAGCGTTTTGCCGTCATGACAGGCAGCAGGGACTTTGTGGATATGGGTAACGGACTGCGCATGAGCCTTGCGAGGAACAAGACCAGTGCCAACCGCCTTGACATCATCTACGATGCAGGGACAGACCTCTACAACATGCGCTTCTACCGAAAGACGTTCAGTAAGAAGACCTTCGAGAGCAAAGCCAAAGACGTAGAAACGCACGAAGGCATCTTCTTTGATATGTTGGAGGAGGTATTCACGCAAGTGACGGGACTCTATACACACTTTTGAGAGGTGGGCGGCGCAAGCCGCCTACTTTCTTTCATGAGCAGGGCAAGCGGAAAAAGAAAGTAGCAAAGAAACCGTTGTCCTAATCTGCGATAGTATTCACAAAAACAAATTTTAATCATGGAAACAATCAGACAGAACGAAAAAATCATCTTGCACAGCAATGACGGAATAAGCATAAAGATGATTTTCAGAAACCTCACGGGAAAGAATTTTCAAGGTCAGAAATATTTGGAGTATATCCGGTATATCGCAATCAGGGACATGGGATTTTCGCCCGGTATCATTGAGCATTGCAGGAACGGTGAGGTAATCAACATGGGAACAATCCCGAATGTATGAAAGCGGAAACTCCGTTGAAGTTGGCGGCTTCATCGGAGTTTTCCGAAATAATCATTAAGTATTTTAATTTTGAAATGTTTTTTGTAAGAATGTTAGTAGTTTAGACATATCTTCCTTTCGATATATCATTTCACAAACTTTTTGAACAAATACATTTTCTTCTATTCCTTGTTCTTTTAAGTTTTTAATGAGGTAATTATAAAACGCCTTGTCGTCATTCTTTTTGATTAAACTATGCACCACTTCCTTTAGTGATTTAACTTTGAAAAAACGGTCACCTATTTCCTTAAAAAAATCAGCATCTTTATTTACAATAATTTTTTCATGTAGGTATTTTTCCAAACTATGTATTGGCAGAAAATTTATTGTTAAATTAGTATATAATCCCTTTTGTTTATATAGTTGTTCAAAATCCGGTTTTACATCACCATCAAGAACGCTTAATACTTTTGTTCCAACCCCTGCTAAATTTGACTTACAAATATCATCTTGCATTTTTAACACATTCTCCCAACCACCACTTGGTAGAATATTAATCAATTTACTTTTATACAAGGCATTTTCATCAATTATATTCTCCAATATATATTTAGCCAGCACATCCTCTACTAAAATAAGAAAATCATATCCAGAATGTTGATAAATATCTCGTGTTGCATATGATGGATAACATGGATTTACAATAGCGACATTATCCAACTCCTTTTGTAAATGAAAAATATTTGAAGGCTTTATTTTCCTAAGTAATTCTATTGAATGACTTGAAAAATATATAGCAAGATTATACTCAGTAGCCAATTTTTGCAAAAAATCAACTAACCTCATGATTGCAGATGGATGTAATGCTAATTCAATTTCATCTATCAATATAAGCCGTACATCTTCAGACTTTGCAGGGCGAACAATGACAACATTCAACATATGCAATAAGCTAATCAACATATTTTCTCCTGCACTCATACAAAACTGATTAACTATTCCATTAGTTCCTTCAATGAAATATGGAATTCCTTTGAACGCTTTAAGTTGTGCTAATGTTCTATTTTTAATACGTTTAAGATTTGTATAGAAATCATAATTTCCATGCAAAATATAACTCAAATTGCGCGAAACAAACGAATCTGCATCAGTTAAAATTGTATTATTAACTCTTTCAGCTTTTAGTAATGCATCATAATTTGCATCTATAAAACGCATTCCATGTATTATACTACCTTCATAAAAACCTTTTAGTGATATTATATCTGTTGAACTACAACTCCATCCTCTACTGGCTTTTGTCCAAGAATTTTCTTTTCCATCATATGATATTGTGATTTTACTATTAGATGAATAATCATGAGGTTGAAAAACATTGAATGCAGAATTACGTACAACCTTAGAAATGACTGTCATGATAGTACTTTTGCCTGTTCCATTAGCTCCAGTTATAGCATAAAGTCCTGTTTCTATTGGTAGATTTAACTCAATAGTATTGATGTTCTTTAATTGTTCTATTTTTATATTTAATTTGTTATTCATAACGTTCTGTCTTTGGACGCAAAATTAGGCATTTTATACTGAATAACAAAATGTTATCATAAAATAATACAATACTTGTAATATTAAGGTGAATACATAATTACCCCTGCTCTTGAATTATGAAACAGAGGTAATTATTTTTTTACGATTTTTGCATCAATCATGGGATAAACAGCAGCGCAAACTCTGCTTTCCTACGTTTGAGCAGCATCTTGTGCCGTTTCCCCTTGTAGTTGCAGAAAGCGATGTACTCCTGATAGATGTTGCGGTCGCCTGCCTCTAACTTCCTTATCAGCGTGCTTTTGGGTATCTTGTCGCTCCCCAAAAGCCGATATGGGCCGACATTGTAGGCAAGCGTGGCAAGCAAGAGAGAATCTTTCCCGAACTTGCGGAACATAGTACAGAACTTCTGCAAATCCTTTCGCAGCAACGCCTCGCCCTGCTTGCGTGTCATAGTTCTTGCGGAATACCTTTCGCCCGGTTGCAACTGATGGCCATATGCTACATACGGATGGTGCCTTTCGGTATGCCAGCCCTCGAAGAACTTGATGCAGCGCACCGCCCTCTCAAACCGGGGTAGGCGATATATCCTTGCCGCCTCCATGCGGTCGCCCTGTGCAAGCAGAGGGCTGACCGTCAGGAATGCACAGCAGATAGCCATGAATATCCGCATCATCACGACAAGGGTTTGAAGTTACCGATGGGAACTACGGACAGCGTTTCGTCCTTCACATTCTGGTTGTTGAAGTCAAACTCCAGCTCGTAGGCATTCCCGAAATTGTCCTCCACCACTACGATGAAGTTCTGTGCCTCGCTGCATCCCGATGTGTAATACAGGCGAAACTTTTCGTTTTCGAGCAGATAGCGGTCGTTGGGCAGGAACGTAATGCCGTTGTCCATCTTCAGCGTGCCCTCACCCTCAAACTGGAAATAGCGAATGGTGTAGAGCGCATTGGCATAGTTGCCCTCCTTCTTCATCTCGCAGCGGATTTCTACCGTCTGCCCCTTCGTCACCTTGTTGGGCACGGGCATCGTCTCCACCGTGAACGGATAGGACTGCTGTATGTCCAGCTCATCGTCGCAGGAGGCGAGGAAAAACCCCATCAGCCCTACGAACAGGACGGTTGCCATACTCATAAGTTTCACTCTCAGGTTCTTGATATTCTTGATGTTCATTGTCATTCTTTGTTTTGATGGTTACTGATTTTCTGTTTGGCCACAAGGTACTCGTTCAAGTCCTTGTAGCCCGAATAGAGTCCGGAATGGTCTGTCACACACACCCCAATATGTTTCCGCAAGATTTCTACCGTCCTGCGTCCGGCATCGTCATGGTCGAGGTGACAGACTATCTCTTGGTAGTTCTCCAAGGCAGGGATTGCCTTGTCCACATTGGCTACGGAGTTCAGCACAAGGCTGTCCTCCTCATTCCCGATGCCCAGAGTCAGCGCAGAAAGCCAATCCATAAAGCCCTCGTAGAGGTGGCAGCGACTGCTTCCCTGTCTGAATGAAGAAAAGTCCTTCGGCGGTATGCAGCCCTTGAAGAAGCGGTTGCGCAGTTCAAATCCACCGCAACGATTTCCGTAACCGATGGCAAAATACCGCTTGCCGTAGAGCCGGAAATGGATTTCCTTGCAATGTTGTTTGGCAATCGCCGGAGCAATTCCACGCTCCTCCAAATACGAGAGCAATGCCCGATGACTTAACGGCCTTATCTCCACCTCCTCAAAGACAGGCTTCTTTTCCACGGTCTTATGGGGACGAGGTTCCATTTGCGGAAGCGGAACGATGCCCGCTTCCGTGATGAATCTTACCTGCTCCATGAAGTCGCTGCTGTGGACAAACTCGCCAGCCAGCGTGAAGATGTCACCGCCTTTGCCCAGACCGAAGTCATACCAGAGTTGCTTGTCCACGTTCACACGTAACGAGGGAGTGCGTTCCGTGCGGTAAGGTGCGACATACCACCATTCATTGCCTCTTCTTCGGATAGGTTCATGCCCTAAACGTGTGAGAAAGTCCGCCAGCGGTATCTGCCTCAATGCGTCAATCTCCATACACCATATCAGTTAATGATGAACTTCACGCCCACGCCGAACTGCGTATGGAAATGCCCCGTGGAGTTGCCCCATAGACACCGTTCCCGAAGGTTGGCGAGCAGGGCTACACGGTCGGCCACATAAAACTCCACATCGAGCGTCAGCGCACCGCCATAGATGAAGGAATCTTTATCGTGGAGCATCGCCCCGTCGTGCAGCACCTTGTCGCCCCAGTTCACCGTCTCATAGCCTGCAAGAGCCGAAGCCCCGGCATAGACAAAGAGCGTCTTCCTTGCATCCGACAGCACTTTCAGATAGTAGCCACCCTCCGCCGTAAACTGCGCCACGGGTATCTTCTTCTCCTTGTAGGGCTTGTTCTTCAGCAGATACTCGCCACCGAACACCCACTTGTTGCCACCTTTGGTATAAGTGGAGAGTGCCGCACCAAGACTGTACCCGCCATCGTTGCCACCAAGATTGAATCCGTCCGCCATGTTCGCCTTCACCTCAATACCCTGCATCTTAGGCAGACATCGCTGGGCGTGCGCCTGCCCCGTGAACAGGGCAAGCGACGCGATAATCATTGCTATATACTTTCTCATAGAGTCAGCGCACTTGAAGTTCGTTGATGGTATTGGCACGCACCAAATCCTCGTTCTCAATCACGAACGACTGGTGACGGCCACCGTTCTTCTCGTTCAGTTCCACCACGAGGCACTTGTCATCAGGAATGGTGAACTTCGCCATCGTGAACACCGTGCGCTCGCTCTTCTTGCCCGGCACGCAGGTAGCATAATTCTGCGCACGCAGCGGCAGGATAACCTGTTCCTGCACGGCGGTGCGCTTCGCCACCTTCTTGTCCACAATCTTCCATGTCACGTAGTCCACGTCAAACGGCACGTTGCTCTGGTTCTTGATTTCCGTGTGGAAATACAGCAGTCCGTTGTGCGTATAGATGCCCTTCAGCAGGTACTGTATGCCGAAACGCTTGCAGCCGATGTGCTTCACCTCACGCTTGTTCTGCTTGTGGATGGACTTCATGATAAGTCGCACCAGCATCGGACTCTCGCTGCCCAGTTCCTTCAGGTAAATCTCCTGCGCATTGTTCGGACGGTTCACCGCCTCTCCGTCGTGGATGAAGTCGCACATCTCCACATTAAGCAGCAGCGGCTCCTTGGCATACTTCACGTTGAAGGTATAGAAGCTGCCGTCTTCCGTGATGACGCTCATGTTCGTCTCGTTCTTGAAGTTCTTCACGGTCGCCTTCACACGGATCACGTTCTCCGCACCGTCCGCCTTGCCCGCTATCAGGTTGGGCGAACCCAAATCCACATAGCGCACCTCTGCCGGGAAGATGATGTGGACGGTCTTGTCGTATGTCACCTCTAGCCCATGGGGAGGAATCATGCGGTCGAAGGTCAGTTTCTTCGTCAGCCCGTGATACAGGTCGCCATCCGCCTCCTTCTGCGGATAGACCTCCTTGGTCAGGGTCGGCTGTTCTTCACTCCCGTTACTTTCCTTCACGGACTTGTTCTCCTGCGCATTGGCAGTTACGATGCCCATCGCGAGGGCAAAATACATGATTGTTCTTTTCATTCTTACTTTGGATTTTAGTGGTGAATAAAAATTGAGGTGTTGTTTATTATGTTTTCAATCTCTGTCCTGATACAGCATCACCTTGTAACCTGCCTTCAGATGCACCTTCACGGTACGCATCTTCTTGGCGATATACTGGCTTGTGCCCTGTATCAGTCCCTTACCGAGGTCGGAGGCTAACTGCGCCCCCGCATTGGTGGAGATGTTGATGCTGCTGCCGAGCGAGCCGCCCATGTTGGCGGCAACCTCCCGCACCGCATCCATCTCCATCGAGCCGGGGATGAAGATGCCCTGCTGCCCGTCCGTGTCATAGACCGAAAGCTCCACAGGTACGATGGTCCCCTCATGCTCAATCGAGGTGATTTCGATGCCGAGGCGTTCGCCCTGCACACGTGCCGCACCTACCACCACGGCATTACGGGGGATAATCCGTTCCGCCACGGCCATCGGCTCCAGCAGACGCAGCTTCACCGCCTGCCCGTCCGTCACGCTCTGCGCTCCATAGATGCACGCCGATATGGTGTTCTTGTCCGACATCCCGACCATGCCCACAGCGGTGTTGAAACCATAGTTTCGTTCCTGTGCGTGGGCGGCGATAAACTCCTCATTGCTCATCGGCTGTCCGAGAGCGGATACCACCTGCTTCGTCACCTGTTTCACGGGACTGACGGTGTGCTTCCCGGCTTTGCCCACTGTTGCAGGCATTGCCTCCTGTTTGGGTTGTCCGCCATTCTGACCGCCCATATACTTCGCCGCCAGTTCGTAGGACTTCTCCATGAGAGCCACTTGGTCGTCCATATCAGATGCCCTGCCTTTCTCGCTTTCAAGTTCTGATTCCAGCGAGGCGATGCGCTCCAGAAGTTCCTCCATATCCGCATTTTCCTCCTTAGGCTGTTCATAGAAACTGCCAAGCGTGGTATTCAGGTCACGGTAGGCGGAGGCAGACGAGCGGATGCTTTGAGGTGTTGCGGGCTCGCTCTTTTCCGCACTGTCATTGGCTGTCAGACTGAAATCCGCAGCGGATTCGTTTCCCGCTACTTCACGGTCGAACATATCTCCCAGCTCCATCATCGAGCGGTTGCGGTTTTCCTTGCGTTCCTCCATCGCTCCCTGCTCATAGGCTTTCGCCTTGTCGCCGATAATCTGCCTGTCCGCCTTGTCGGCATCCGGCATCTCCATGTTGTAGCCATCCATACCAGGCTCTTTTGTTTCGTCAGACGATGGGGCGAAAATCAGCCACATCGCACCGAGGAACACCAGCACCATGGCAGGCAGCACAATCATCTTCTGCCGTCTCAGCCGTTCCGCCTCCGTGAGCGGTGTACGCTCCTGCTTGGGTTTTTCCTTGTCGTTTCCCTTGTCGGGAGCGGTCTTGTTGGCTTCGCCTTCCTCCTTCGCGCCTCGGCCATTCAAGCAAGCTTGATGGCTCTCGGCTTGGCGTCGGTTCTGTACTTCAATCTTCGTCTGTTCCATATAAATAATTAGGTGTTGAATGATTACTAACAGTGGGCTTGATGGACAGTTCCACCTGCCCAGCATGGTCTATCTCCATCTTTCGGCTTTCGTCTCTGCCAATGTCATAGACGGCCTTGCCGAAAGTGTAGAGGGCAAGCACCGCAAAGACGGCGAGCATTCCCAATATGATGCGTCTCTTCGTCCGCTGTGGCAGACCCTCCAACCGGTCCTTGGCCAGCTCCGTCATCTGCTTTCTTTTATCGCGGAGACTCCAGAAGAGCCTCCATGCCGATTTCCTGATTCTATTTTCCTTCATGCCCGTCATCGTTTGATTGTCTGTAAGTCCTTGTTCTCAATGATGGTGAACCCCTCGATAGTGAATCCGTTAGGATTGTCGTCCGAGCGTGAGGCGTTCAGCAGTCGGCATGTCGTCACAAGGCTGCGCTCCGTGATGTTGCTCTGACGGATAATCTGCTGCCGTGCGTAGGTGGTGGCACGGTACGGATAGCCGTTGAAGTCACACACCACGCTGTCCACCTTCAGCACCTGATTGATGTTACCTGCGATGATGCGGTTGTAATAACCCTTTTCCGCAAAGTCCGAATAGTAGTTGTACACGCTGCGGTCGGCCAACAGCAGTGCACGCTTCACGTTGTGCTCAATCGCGCTCTTCTCCGGCGAGAGCGTGAAGAACAGCTCATGGAAGCGGCGTACGTGCTCCCTCGCCTCCGCCGGACGGTTCTGCGACAGGTCCTGCGAGAGGGCCAGCATCAGCGACTTGCCGTTGTCCAGCACATATATCTTCTCCCGCTGCTTCTCCGCAAAGCGGTAGGAACTCCACACGCTCCACACAGTCACCACGGCACACAAGGCGAGGAACACCATGCTGAACAGGCGAATCTGCCTGAACGAGGTCTCGATGTTCTTTAATGACTTAAATTCCATTTTCTTGTTTTCTCCTTGTTTTGATGTAACACATACTTTTCTTTATCTCAGCAGTTTCCCGACACGTCCGGCCACATTGCCAGCGGTGGCACCCGCCACGCTGCCAGCGAAGCCGCCAGCCTTGCCAGCCGTCTGGTTCACGTTGCGCCCGTAGTTGCCCATGCCCCCGGCCTGGATAATCCAGCCCGACACGGTGGGGATGGTGAAGTAGCCGATGATGCCGATGATCATGAACACGATATACACCCCATCGCTCGAATCCAGCGAGAAGTTCGGGTCGGCCTGCATCCGCTCGATGTCGCTCTGCAGCATCAGCACCTGTATCTTGGCCAGTATCGTGCTGAACATGTCCGACACGGGCAGCCACAGATACACCTGTACATAGCGGCATATCCACTGCGTCAGCGTGCTCTGGAAGCCGTCCCACACCGAGATGGCGAAGGCTATCGGTCCCAGTATCGACAGCACCACGAGGAAGAACGTCCTCAGCGTGTCTATCACGAGGGCAGCGGCCTGAAACAGCAGCTCCAGCAACTCACGGAAGAAGTCGCGCACGCCCTTCTTCATCTGGTACATGCTCCGCTCGATGTACATCCCCGCCATGGTGACAAGGTCATCGGGCGACCACCCCAATTCCTCCAACTGCTTGTCGAACTCCTCGTTCGACACCAAGTAGGCCGTCTCCGGGTTGCGTTTCATCGCCTCATATTCCAGCTTGTCCTTCTGCTCCCGGTACTCGTTCATGTCCAGCGTCTCCGTCTCCAGCATCTTGGCCGTACCCTGTACAATCGGCGAGAGCACTCCACTGAGTGTGCCCAGCACCACCGTTGGGAAGAACATGATGCACAGTCCTATGGCAAACGGACGAAGCATCGGGAACACGTCTATCGGTTCGGCACGCGCCAGCGACTGCCAAACCCGGTAGGCCACATAGAAGAGCGCACCCAGTCCGGCGATGCCTTTCGCCACGCCCGCCATATCCTCGCACAGCGGCATCATCTCGTCGTAGAGCGACCGCAGTATCTGGTGAAGGTTCTCGAAGTCCATAGGCTACCAGTATCTTTCGTTGGCACTGCCATAGAGTCCCATCACGCGGTCGAGGTCATTCTTCTTCTTTGCCCGCAGGTAGCTCACGCTGATGTTCTTGTTGGTGTAGTAGCTCACGAGGTTGCGGTACCGCTTCATCTTCTGATAACAGCCCTCCACCACGTCCATACGGTCCTTGTCCGTCATGGAGAGCGTGGTGATGTTCACCACGTTCTTCAGCTCCGTCAGCACGTCGTTACTCTCCTCCAGCAGTTTGGTGTAGCCGAAGGCGATGGCTGACAGTTCCTCCACCGTGAAATTCTCGTCGTGCATCATCTTCTGGAAGCTGTTCATGTAGATGTCCGTGATGTCGCCCACCATCAGGATGGTCTGCTGCACCTTGCGGGCATCCTTGACGAGGTTGTTCACCGATTTCAGGGCATCGTAATACTTCTTACCCTGCTCATAGATTTTCACTGTCTCCTGAAAGTTCTTGACCATGTGGGTCGCCGTGGTCGATGTGTGCGCCACGTTCTTGGAGGTGTTCACGATACTTTGCGCAATGTTGGACGGGTCTATGACCGTCCACTGTGCGCTTGCCTTGCCCGCAAGGAACAGACAAAAGCATGTTGTCAGAATCTTTGTTTTCATTCTCATTCTTACAATTTTGGTGTTACAGATTGTCTTTACTGGGACAAATTGTCCTTAGTCGCTTTAACTCTTACATAGTCCCCGTTGGGCGAGAAGGACAGCACGTCCGTCTCCTCGTTGTAGGCCACGTCGATGCGGAATCCCGTGTTCATGAAGAGGTTGCCGTTTTCCATCTGCAGGAGGTAAGTCTGCGGTCTCAGCTCGCGTCCCAGCCCCTTGCGCTTGAACACTGTCACCTTGTATGCCTTCCCCTCCTTGTAGATGAGCACGTCAGGCTTGCCCTCCACGCTCTCCCAGTTGCCGCAGAGGGCGGGACGGTCGTCCCTCGCCGCCTCACTGCACGACTGCATTGCCATACTCGCCATTCCCAGCACGATGCCGCAAAGGAGCAACATCTGTCTGCTTGATGTCTTGAATCTTCTTCCCATGTTCTGAATCATTGTTGAATGTGATTAAATCTGGTTGTGATAAATGTCATGTCTTGCTACTCCTTCTTTTCTCCGCCAGCTGCCGGATGGCGGCTTCGATGTCACCGCCCAGTTGCTCCGCCAGCCGATATACCTCCACCTTCTCCGTTTCCTCGGTGGTGTAGGCGAGGTATTCCTCTGCGCTCACCTCGGTGGCATAGACCGCCGACTGCGTGCCGCCCAGTCCGATCCACACCTCCTTGTAGAGCCGTGACGGGTTGTTGGCCATGTTGATAGAGAGAATCTGAGACTTCTCCTTCTCCGTCAGACCGAGCAACGCCTGTATCTGGTCGAACTTGTTCATGTACTTCCGCTGGTCGAGGAGTATCTTGCAGTCGGAGTTGTTGATGATGCTCTCCTTCACCACGGGCGAGGAGATGATGTCGTCCACCTCCTGTGTCACCACGATGGCCTCGCCGTAATATTTGCGCACGGTCTTGTACATGTACCTCAGGTATTCCGCCATGTTCGCCGAAGACAACGCCTTCCATGCCTCCTCCACAATCAGCTGCTTGCGCACGCCCTTCAGACGGCGCATCTTGTTGATGAAAGCCTCCATGATGATGATGGTCACCACGGGGAACAGCTCACGGTTCTCTTTGATGCTGTCAATCTCGAAGACGATGAACCGCTTGCCGAGAAGGTCGATGTTCTCCGTGGAGTTGAGCAGGAAGTCGTAGCGTCCGCCCCGGTAATACTGCCGCATGGTGGTAAGCATGTTGTCGATATTGAAGTCCGACTTCTCCACCTTTATCTCACGATCCGCCAGCTCGCGGCGGTAGTCGTCGCGCATGTACTCGTAAAAGGTGTTGAACGAGGGCGTGATGCTCCGGTCTTCCCTGATGCGCTCAATGTAGGCATTCACCGCACTGCCCAGCTCGCCGCTCTCCGTCTTCGTCACCTTGTCGTCCTCCGATTTCCAGAGCGTCAGCAGCAGCGTCTTGATGCTGTCCTTCTTCTCCACGTCGAACACATAGTCGTCGGTGTAGAACGGGTTGAACGAGATAGGCTTTTCCTCCGTGTAGGTGAAATACACGCCGTCCTCGCCGTGCGTCTTGCGCCGTATCATCTCGCACAGCCCCTGGTAGGAGTTTCCCGTATCCACCAGCACCACGTGCGTGCCCTGCTCGTAGTACTGGCGCACGAGGTGGTTCATGAAGAACGACTTTCCGCTGCCCGACGGGCCCAGCACGAACTTGTTGCGGTTGGTGGTGATGCCCCGCTTCATGGGCAAGTCGCTGATGTCGAGGTGCAGGGGCTTGCCCGTGAGCCTGTCCACCATCTTGATGCCGAAGGGCGAGAGCGAACTGCGGTAGTTGGTTTCCTCCGTGAAGAGGCACACCGCCTGTTCGGTGAAGGTGTAGAACGATTCCTCCGCAGGAAAGTCCGCCGCGTTGCCGGGCATCGCCGCCCAGTAGAGCGTGGGGCAGTCGATGGTGTTGTGGCGTGGCATGCACTCCATGCTTGCCAGCTGACTGCCCACATCGTTCTTGATGTGGCGCAACTCCTCCGCATCGTCGCTCCATGCCATGACGTTGAAATGCGCTCTCACCGAGGTCAGCCCGTAGGAATGTGCCTCGTTCAGGTATTGCTCTATCCACTCGCGGTTGATGCTGTTGCTCCTCGAATAGCGGGAAAGCGACAGCATATTCCTTGCGGATTTCTCGAACTTCTGCAGGTTCTCCTCGCTGTTGTCCAGAATCACATACTGGTTGTAGATGTGGTTGCAGGGCAGCAGCAGACCTACGGGACTTGCGAAGGAGAGGCGACAGTCCGAGCGATCGGTGGAGAGTTTCTCGTACCTGACATCTGTGGAGACTTTGACGGGCAGGTCTTCCGCATCGGAGAGGGTGTGCAGGCACAGGCGGTTGTCGCCGATGCGCATCTCCCTTGCCGAGAGGTCGATGTCCTGCAAGGTGCGGTCGCCTTCGGGCATGAGGGAGAAATAACGCTCTATGAGTCCGGCCTTGTCCTCCGTACCGACAATCTCATCAGTGGTGAGGCGGCGCAGCCTGATGAAGCCGCTGTCGTTCATGATGCGGGCGAATTGTTCCGTAGCCTCCACAAATTTCTCTGCCGTCTCCCTGTCCAGTTCCTTTGGGATGATGTGCCCACGGCACAGCGTGCTGAAATTACTCTGCATACGGTTGCGCTCCTTCGTGGTCTTCGTCAGGTAGAGGTAGCAGGTGTGCTTCAGGTAGGGCCGCTCGTTGAAGTGACGCTCAAACGAGCGGCTCAGGAAGCTCATGTCGTCCTTTTGCAGCTCCGGCTGATAGCGTTCCTTGATGAACCAGTCCTGCTTGTGGACGATGGAGTAGTCGGGCAGCACCTTGATGGCCTTGCACCAGCAGCCGTGTATGGCCTCGTATTCCGCACCCGTCACGGTGTAGAGTTCCGGCAGTTCCACCTCGTAGGCTACCGTGAGGTCGGCATCCTTCGAGACGATGCAGCCGTGCTCTACAGCCAGCAGGGGGAACTTGTTTTCCAGTGTCGTCATTTTGGATGTATTTCTCATTTCGTTTCTTCCTTTCGTCGTCGTTTGAATAATCGGGCTATCCGCCGTCGGTTGATAAGGTATCGGGGGTGGCTGCGTGCCGCTCCCAGCTTCATCAGTCCGTGCTCGCCGTACCGGGCGTTCAGTGCGAAGGTCTGCCATACGAGGATGGACGACGATGCCGCACCGAAGCCGATACATATCCACTGGCCGATACCGACCATGTAGAGGATGACGAACAGAATGAAGAGGGTGAGCAGACCTCCACAGAATATGAAGAGGTACTGCGCCTTCAGGCCCTTGAACTCAACCGGACGGCCGATACCCTTGTTGATGGGGTATTCAGCCATTGTGTGTTCCGTCTTGTTACACCTTATTATATATTAAAGGAAGAACGAGCGCAGGATGGTGGCTGCCACGATGAGGAAGATACACGCTCCGAACCATGAGGCGGCTGTCTTGGAGGTGTCGGGGTCGCCCGACGAGAACTTGCCATAGACCTTCACGCCACCGATGAGTCCGACCACTGCGCCGATGGCGTAGATGAGTTTCGTGCCGGGGTCGAAATACGAGGTGACCATGGAGGTGGCTTCGTTGATGCCTGCCAGTCCGTTGCCCTGTGCGAATGCTGTTGTGCTTGCAACGATGAGGAGTGCTGCCGAGAGGATTGTTCTGATACTGTTGTTCTTGTTCATATTGATGTTCTGCTTTGTGCCCTCGAAGGGTGGATAGTCCTTGTCGGGCGGGTTGATAATGATTTACTTTATTCGGATATAGTGGTGTCGCCCTTTTGTTTCCACGGACTTGGGCTGTCCGTTTGCGGACTGGCTGTACCTTGTACTGCCGTGCCGCTTTGTTGTTGCATTACTTTCTGTTCATTCTTTCTCGTTATCATTGTTATACATAGTCCCGGATGTTGAAGTCCTCCAGCTTGTCGGGGATGACGAACGGTTTCCTTGCCTGTTTCACGGCATTGCCGATACTGTCCACGTATGCCGTGATGGCACTTGCAAGCCGTTCTGCCAAAACCTCATCCGTCATGATGCTCGTAATCTTCTCGAACAACTCCGTACCATCCAGTTCAGTCATGACCTCTCCGGCCTTTGTCAGTTCCTGCTGGGTCGGCTCTTCTTTCTTGATGGTCTGTACGGCATCGGCTATCTCGTCGAAACTGCATCCCGAAGCATGGGGCTTGTATTCCTCCTCTGGTTCTTCCTCAGAATATCCAAGTTCATCCGGTGTCAGGCTGCTGAACGTTTCATCCAGTTTTTCTGTCGGAACTTGGGCGGACTGATTGCCTTTTCCCTGATTTCCGACATCAAAGGTAGTGTCGTTTTCTGATATGGCATCGCCTTTTTCAGAAGTGGAATCCTTTGGCACAGGGGTGGCAGCGGTTGACCTCGGAGGCTGCATCTTGAACTTGCTTTTGCCGATAACATCGGGCATTTCCTTACTTATTCCCGTCTCTTCTTTTTGTGGGGAAGCCGGATTGCCTGCCATAGACTTCCACAGCTCGGAGATACCGCACAAGAATCGGACAAGTCTGGTTTCCTTGATCTGCTCATGCAGCAACAGGAGTATGAACCATACGTTGCAGAGAAGCGACACGGTCAGAATGATTCCTTTCAGTTCCATCTTCAAAACAGTTTGGCATTCTGGATACTCTGGTAGTACACCTCCTGCAGTTCCTTTTGGTATTGGCGCAGGTGCTCGTTCAGCACGTTGTCGATGTAACGTCCAAGGGTGATTCCGTTACCCATGTATCGGATGATGTTGGCATACTTGTCGTGTGTCTCCTTGTTGATATAGACACATTGGCGCACCTTGATTTCCGATGCCTCCATAAAGGCGGACAAAGGTTTGCGCACTGTTCTCTTCTTTCCTGCTTGCAGGTTGTCTGCATTGCCGTTGTTCTTCTGATTCTTCATAATGTCTTGTTTTTGAAATGTTGATAAAACGTGATTGTTGTCTCAATTATAATTTCTCGATTTCAGGGCAAGCGATGCCTCGATTCTTAAACTCGTTTCCGATAGTCTCCTTGTATTGGGCAAGATGTTTGCGGAGGATACTATCCACGCAGAAACAATCCGACCCTCCGTTTGATGACAGAGGAGCAAGTTCTGCAAGCATATCGTAGGCTTCCGAACTGACATATACCAGTTTTACACCGCTCTCCTCAATCTTTCGGTCTATCTCCTTGCCGTAACGGGCACAGTGGTTGGCAAGCACATTGTCAATGTACTGCTGCACTGTCATGCCGTTGCCCACTCGCTCCACGAGTGCCGATATTCTATCGTGGAAGCCCTTGTCAATGCAGACGGGCATACCGCGACCTTCGCTGCCTTTCAGCTTGTTCAGGAAACCTTCCTTGCGGAGCTTGTTCACTGCTTTCTGAAACTTACTCATACCGTTGTTCTTCTGATTCTTCTTCATAATGTCTTGTTTTTGAAATGTTGATAAAATGTGATTGTTATGATATTAAAGATTGTATGATTTGAGATGACGGTTGAACGCTTCCACAATATCATCCTGAAACTGCTCGAAATGATATGTCAGGACATTGTTCAGATAGCTTGCTATGGTCACCTCGTTGCCTCCGACTACATGGAGTATCTTCTGTATGCGGTCGTGAAACTCCTTCTTGATATATACCTGCTTGCCAAGTCTGGCGGTAACATTGGACTCGCATACGAAGGTACTCTCGTAGTCAGGCTTGCCATTGCCGTCCATACCTTTCTTCGTTGAGGTGGCGGACGTGGCAGTCTGCTGACCAGGCTCTTTTGTCTTCGGCTGGCGGCTGCTCTCCGTGCTTCTCGCCTCCAAGGGAAGGCTGGTATCGTCCAGACGGAATGAGTTGATGACTGCCGCACTGTCAATATCGTCGATTCGTGTCTTTTTTGCCATACCATTCAGTTTTTGATTATTTCAAGTATCTCGTCCGCAAGTTTGTCGAGGTTGCTGCCTCGCACCAGTGTCTTGTCTGCAGGAAACGCCGTAGAACGGAATACGGTCTTCCGCTCTGTGCCCGTCTCCTTGCGGAAGCGTTTGCTGTCGGGGAGGAACGTGTTGAGTATCGGAAGGGCGAACTCCGCACATACCTTGTCGTAAGCCTTGTACAACTCCGACTTCTCACGTCCGTCCACCATGTTCCACACAAGGTACAGTCCCTTGATGCAGGACTTGCCCGTGCTTATCATCTGTTCGTTGATGACGGTGGCAAACTTGATGGAACTTTCCATCACTACACGGTCTGCGATGATTGGAGTGAAGATGTAGTCCATCTTGGCTATGGTTGTCACCACATCCACATTGTTGATGGTTCCCGGCAGGTCGAAGAACACGAAGTCGAGGTTCGGATGGCTCTCGCAGAGCTGCTCCGCCGTCTTGATGGCATCCTCGGCACGGCTGCACTTGATGGGATAAGGATTCTTCTCCAACCGTTTCAGCTGTTCGTAGGCCATGGACTTGTAATACTCATCCTCCATGATGGCTTTCAGGTCACGCTTGCGCATGTCGTGGACGCTGTACTGCGGAAAGTCGCAGTCCACCACCGCTACATTGTAGCCTTTCACGTAATGCAGGTAACTTGCCACAAGCACCGTGAGGGTTGTCTTCCCGGCTCCTCCCTTTTGTGTGGAGATAGCCACATACTTGGTTTCATTCATACTTTTGATAATTATTATTGTTATACATAAGTCGGATTACGGAGGCGTATTGTTAATCATACGTACGTATATCCGTTTTCATTCTCATTCGTGACTTCATCCGTTGGTCTGGCTTCAAGTGCGTCCGCAGTTTCAAGTGTTCAAACAGATAACCAGCTTTGCCTACCAATGACTGTGAAGACGTATCTGGGCAACCTTGAATGGTCCTTCATTCCTATGTGAAACCAGTCCCGTTTACAGTCTTTCAAGAGCACCTGTTTTCAGTCCTTCATCTGAATCACGATGCAAAAGTATAGGCATTTTTTCATATCCGTATCACTTTCAGGATGCGTGGCAGCGAGTGGCACAGGGTGGTAGCGGTTGGCACCGCAAAAACGCTGGTTCAGAGGCGGAAATAGCCGTAATTTTGCACCCAAGCGACAGGGTTTGCCCTTGAAACACTACCACTGGTTTATCAGGCAACACACCAATCCGTCTGAAGGCGGATTTTTATTGGCATTAGCCAATAGCAAGATGTCTTTTCAGTTACTCAAAAGGATTTGAGTTACCCGAAAAGCTCTTGCCCCACTGACGGGGGATGGCTCTTCCTCCAAAGTCGGGAAGCCTGATTAAAACCGATGGTTGGAGTTGGGAAAGGGGACCTTGGCGTGAAACCACTAAATCCAATCAATGATGCAGAAAGAGAAAAGAAGGACGGGGCGATGCCCCAAGTTGGACACGAAGACGCACTGCGTGATGGTGCGTTTCAACGACGGCGAGTGGAACAGGTTTCTCGCCATGCACGAGAAATCGGGTGTCTATGCCAAGGCGGTGTTCCTGAAGGAGCAGTTCTTCGGCAGGACGTTCAGGGTCGTTACGGTGGACAAGGGCTTGGTGAACTACTACACCAAGCTGTCGGATTTCCATGCGCAGTTCCGTGCCATCGGTACGAACTACAACCAAGTCGTGAAGGAATTGCGGTCGCATTTCTCCGAGAAAAAGGCGATGGCGTTGCTCTACAAACTGGAGAAATGCACGGAGGAGCTGGCGGCACTGAGCCGCAGGATAGTGGATCTTTCAAAAGAAATGGAGGAAAAATGGTCACCAAAATCAGTTTAGGGAAGTCGCTCTACGGTGCGCTCGCCTACAACGGGGAGAAGATTAACAAGGAGCAGGGACGGCTGTTGGCCACCAACCGCATCTTCAACGACGGGAGCGGCACGGTGGATATTGCCAAGGCGATGGAGGGCTTCCTCGCCTTCATGCCTTCCACGGTGCGCACGGAGAAGCCTGTGCTGCACATCTCCATCAATCCGCATCCCGACGATGTGCTGACGGACACGGAGCTGCAGGAGATAGCACGGGAATACCTCGACCGTCTGGGCTACGGCAACCAGCCTTATATGGTCTATAAGCACGAGGACATCGACCGCCACCACCTGCACATCGTCACCATCAATGTGGACGAGAGCGGCAGGCGGCTCAACCAGGACTTCCTCTTCCGCAGGAGCGAGCGCATACGGAAGGATTTGGAGCGGAAGTATGGACTACATCCAGCAGAACGGCGAAGCGAGAGCATAGAGCGTCCGCTACGTAAGATAGACATTGCGGCAGGCGATGTCAAGAAGCAGGTGGGGAACATTGTGAAGGCGGTGAACAGGCAGTACCGCTTCCAGTCTTTGGGCGAATACCGTGCGTTGCTGTCGCTGTACAACGTGACGGTGGAGGAAACGCGGGGCATCGTGCATGGACGGGAATACCACGGGCTGGTGTTCTCCGCAACGGATGATGCGGGCAACAAGACGGGCAATCCGTTCAAGTCCTCGCTCTTCGGCAAGTCCGCCGGATATGATACGCTGCAAAACAAGTTTGCACGCTCCAAGAAAGATATAAAGGATAGGAAACTCGCTGACATAACGAAACGCACCGTAGTGGCGGCTTTAGAGGCAACGCACCACCAAGACCGCTTCATCGCCCTGCTCAGGGAGAAGGGCATCGACACGGTGCTGCGCCACACGGAGGACGGGCGCATCTACGGCGCAACCTTTATTGACCACCGCACGGGCTGCGTGCTCAACGGCTCACGCATGGGCAGGGAACTTTCTGCCAATGCCTTGCAGGAACATTTCACGTTGCCATTCGCCAACGAGGAGCCGATAACGATGACTGTACCTGCGGAAGATAGAAACGCTGTCACGCCAAAAGCGGAGGAATACACCGCTGACGACTTCCATATCTCAGGTGCAGGGCTTTTTTCGCCCGACGGCTTTGGTATCGACCCCGAAGAGGAGGCATTTATCCGTGCCATGCAGCGGAAGAAGAAAAAGAAGAAGCGCAAGGGACTGGGAATGTAACATCGTATTTTTTATTCACTTCAAAACAAAGGAACAATGTCACAAGAAGACGATTTGAGGGCACTGGCGAAAATCATGGATTTTCTGCGTGCCGTGAGTATTATATTGGTAGTGATGAACGTGTATTGGTACTGCTACAATGCCATACGGTTGTGGGGAGTGGACATCGGTGTGGTGGACAGGATTCTGATGAACTTCAACCGCACGGCGGGGCTGTTCCATTCCATCCTCTACACAAAGCTGTTCGCCGTACTCCTGCTTGCCCTTTCCTGCCTCGGCACGAAGGGCGTGAAGGGCGAGAAAATCACTTGGAGCAGGATTTGGGCGGCACTGGCAGCAGGCAGCGTGCTGTTCTTCCTCAACTGGTGGATATTGGCGTTGCCACTGCCCACGGAGGCGGTGGCGGGCCTGTACATCGCCACCATCGGCATGGGCTACGTCTGTCTGCTGATGGGCGGGTTGTGGATGAGCCGCCTGCTGAAGCACAACCTGATGGAGGATGTGTTCAACACGGAGAACGAGAGTTTCATGCAGGAGACAAGGCTGCTGGAGAACGACTATTCCGTGAACCTGCCCACACGCTTCTACTACCGCAAACGCTGGAACAGGGGCTGGATCAACGTGGTCAATCCCTTCCGTGCCTCCATCGTACTGGGCACGCCGGGCAGCGGTAAGTCGTATGCCGTGGTGAACAATTTCATCAAGCAGCAGATAGAGAAAGGATATTCGATGTATGTGTATGACTTCAAGTTCCCCGACCTCTCCATGATTGCCTACAATCATCTGCTCAACCACCCGGAGGGGTACAAGGTGAAACCGCAGTTCTACGTCATCAACTTCGACGACCCTCGCCGCAGCCACCGCTGCAACCCCATACACCCGGATTTCATGACCGACATTTCGGATGCCTACGAGAGTGCCTACACCATCATGCTCAACCTCAACCGCACGTGGGTGCAGAAGCAGGGTGACTTCTTCGTGGAATCGCCCATCATCCTCTTCGCTGCCATCATCTGGTTCCTGCGCATCTATCAGGGCGGCAGGTATTGCACCTTTCCCCATGCCATCGAACTGCTCAACCGCCGCTACGAGGATGTGTTTCCCATCCTGACGAGCTATCCCGAACTGGAGAACTACCTTTCGCCCTTCATGGACGCTTGGCAAGGGGGAGCGATGGAACAGCTGCAGGGACAGATTGCCAGCGCGAAGATTCCGCTCTCACGCATGATTTCGCCACAGCTCTACTGGGTGATGTCGGACAGCGAGTTCACGCTCGACATCAACAACCCCGAAGAACCGAAGATTCTCTGCGTGGGCAACAATCCCGACCGACAGAACATTTATGGCGCGGCACTCGGATTGTATAACTCCCGCATCGTGAAACTCATCAACAAGAAGGGGATGCTGAAATCGTCGGTCATCATCGACGAGCTGCCCACCATCTATTTCAAGGGACTGGACAACCTCATCGCCACGGCACGCAGCAACAAGGTGGCGGTGTGTCTGGGCTTTCAGGATTTCTCGCAGCTGGTGCGTGACTATGGCGACAAGGAGGCAAAGGTGGTGATGAACACCGTCGGCAACATCTTCTCCGGGCAGGTGGTGGGCGAGACCGCCAAGACGCTTTCGGAGCGTTTCGGCAAGGTGTTGCAGAAACGGCAGTCTATCTCCATCAACCGTCAGGACGTCTCCACCTCCATCAACACACAGATGGACTCGCTCATTCCGCCGAGCAAGATTTCCGGCCTCACGCAGGGCATGTTCGTGGGTGCGGTCAGCGACAACTTCGACGAGCGCATCGAGCAGAAGATTTTCCATGCGGAGATTGTGGTGGACAACGCAAAGGTCGCCGCCGAGACGAAGGCCTACAAGCCCATTCCCGTCATCACGGACTTCACGGACGAGCAGGGCAACGACTGCATGAAGGAGAAGGTGCAGGAGAACTACAACCGCATCAAGGACGAGGTGAAGCAGATTGTCAAGGACGAGCTGGAGCGCATCGCCAGCGATGAAAGCCTGAAGCATTTGCTGCAGAATAAGTAAGAACGATTAAGGGAGAGCCAATCCTTCGTTGACTCTCCCTTAATCTGTATTTATAGCAGGGTTCCTTATCCCATTCCGTTGATTCGTTCATTCAATTTCCGAATCTTGTCTATCAGTTGGCTGAATGGCAGTGAATCACCGTAAATCATGGTTCCCTGCATCACCTCATAATCCTTCTTCCATTCCTCCACGATGTTTTCCGGCGGCACTATCCGCAAGGTGGCAGGCTGCAAAGTGTCATAGTCGAATCCTCGCAGACCGATAAAGGTGCGGCGATGGTCGATGACCGACTGATAGAGCGCTTTGTCCTGCAAGGCTTCCTCAGCAATCGGCGTATCCATAATCTGCCCGATGTCGTAGAGGTGTCTCGACATACGTTCGGTACGAATGTTCTCCTTCGGCTTGGCAAATTCCTCGTGCAGCAGGAACACCTTTTCAAGGAATGTGCGTTGTGGCAGCACGGCACGGACTTCAAACTCTTTTTCCGTGAATGGAGCCTTTGTGAAGACCTCGTCGATGAACGACCGCAATTTGACGGGAGTGACCGGCTCGCTCATGGAACGGCCGCTGACCTCAATGATAACCTTGGGACGGATATAGACGTTGTCGTCAAAAGCGGGATGATAGGCCACCTCGATGATTTCAGGGTCGGTCGTCGTCACGGGGGTGATGTTCACGGACACCGTAAACGCATCCTTGGAAATGCCGTCCCGGACGAGTTGTTCCGCCAAGTCATATTGCAGCCTTTCCCTGACAAACGAGCAGGAGGCACGGCGCAGTTTGTCGCTTATCTGAGTCTTCGACAGCTTTCCGTTGAAACCAAGATATTCACGGTCTATGGCAATGTCGGCATCCTCGGACATTCGGCTGATGAGATGCCAGCACTTGCTCAGATTGGTACCGCCCTTGAAGGAGATATGCTCCGCATAGGGCAAAGCGAACAATGCCCGCAAGACTGCCGTCACCCACCAGTCTTTCTCGATTATCTGAAGGTGCAACCCGTTCTCGGCTTGCACACGGCGTATGATTTCCTGTCGGTCTTTTACGGATAAATCTGCAAATTTCATAGCTATGAGAGTTTTTTGCGCACCCATATCGGTGCAAGTTGGATGTCTTTCTGATAGTCTTCCTCGGTCACATGTTCAAGATGTTTTCTGATAACGGCTATCTGTTCATCGGTCACGTTGTGTTCACCAATCTCGCGCATGGCGGTCACGATAAGCTGCATCAGGGTAGAGCGGAAAGCGAAAATACGCATTTCCGACGTATGCTTGAACAGGATGCCCTTGCCCTTCCCGATGGACACGCGACGCCCGGAACCATCCGTGACAAACACGACATTGGCCGGAATCTGGGTGGATAGTCCCAGCTTGTTCAGTACGTATGCTCCAGTAGGGGCAATCCTCACCTTGTCGCGCTTGGCGATAGCTTCGGCAATCTCTTCAATGGAGGGCGGTATGATGCCGCTGCCCCATTTTCTGTCCACTTTTGGATAGCAATAGATGCCCTGGGCCACACGCATAAGGTCGCCCGCACGGCACAGACGGACCAAGGCCGACCGTACCGCATCGGAAGATGCCGGGTGAAAGTCATCGGGAAAGAAGAGCCTTCCCCTTTTGGATTTCTCCACCCTTCTTTTTATCTCGTTATAAACGCTTTGTGCTGCCATTTCTTCTTTAATTTTGCCACAAATGTATAATAAATTTGTGACATAACCAAACGGATAGACCGTTTTCATTCAAGTACATACGTTTTTCTTGTCCTAAAACAATTATTGGGATAGGAAAAGCCGACTTTTATGTCCCTTTTACCTCCTCATCCGCTCCAATTCCTCATCCCGTCGAATCTTCTCATTGAGTTTCTTCTGCATCTTGTCGATGAAATAGGTACGGCTGGGATTCTTGCGCAGTTTGATGGCAGAGTAGTAGCGGTAGCACTCCTTGGTGTCAAGCCCGAAGAACTCGTAGAGGGCAGGGGCGAGCACCTTCAGGGGTGTCTCTCCGTTGTCAATGCAACCCATCTCGCTCAGCCCGTAAATCAGTTCCACGAGGTCGAGGGTGTTGCCCGTCCATTGCAAGGACTTTGGCGTTTCGCTTTTGGCGGCAGTAATATTGGTTGAATGGATGTTGGATGTGAGTGGTGGCACTTGGGGAGTGGTAAGGAACTTCTGCATCTTCCTCACGAAAGAAAGTGCCTTTCCGATATAGGCGGCGGCTTCCTTGCGTTCTTCGGATAACAGACGCACGGGGTGGTGTTGCAACTCGATTTCAATATAAGCCAGTGCGATGGCGGTATGGCTCGCATGGATGCTGCCGCACAGTTCGATTACTTGGTTGGCGAAAGCCATATATGCCGTTTCCATATTGCAGTCTCCGGCTTCATTGATACGGCGGAAGAACTCGGTATCCGCCAGTAAGAAATAGTTCATGTCCTGTCAATTTTGAAATTTTACACTCTGTTTTCGGTATGCGCACATGAATAATATTGGCAAAAATCGCGACCAAAAAGCAAAAAATCCGGCACGGTATTTACAACGTACTGGATTTCAGTGCAATAAGAATTGATATTTTTTATCCGGCATGAATTATGGTCGTCTTAAAATGTTCTATTTCAGAACATTGCTTTATTAAACGGATTATAGAAATGTTCTCCTATGGTACATCCCGGCTATTTCATGGTTTCCATGCGTGTGTAGATGCTCCGGTACACTCCGTTGGAATAACTCTTTTGTGAGGAGAGTGTCCAGCGTGCTTCGGGTAGTGCCGACTTGAAGAAATGCCGTCCCGTTCCCGATATGAAAGGCACGGTATATAGGATAATCTCATCCACCACCCGCATACGCAACAGCCCGTTGATATAGTCCGAATTGTCGGGGGTGGCTTCTGCGAGATAGCAGATGTTGGTATTGTCTTTCCGCCATTCGTCCAGCATGGAGATGGAGTAGTCCGGCGTGACATGGTAAAGCGCGTTTTCCCTTATTTTGTCAATATCGCAACGGTCAAGGCACAAATCCTGATGTGCTTTATCATATAACTCTGAAGAAAG
>ERZ1026776.14-NODE-14-length-123971-cov-43.476718_pt1 | contig 123971 bp, 93 predicted proteins | sample MGYA00380125_ERZ1026776 | MGnify/ENA primary metagenome ERZ1026776 (study PRJEB33269, sample SAMEA4719761) | human gut metagenome | biome: human-associated habitat; feature: organic feature; material: feces | place: Cameroon | collected 2013-10 ...
TAGAGCAACTGACTCTTAATCAGTGGGTCCAGGGTTCGAACCCCTGAGAGTGTACAAAAAAAGACTGAGGTTGACAAACTTCAGTCTTTTTTTGTATGTATACATGAACTAAAAAACAGCATTTCTAACATGAACATCATACACATCGACAGCATTGACCACCCCGGGGTTGAAATATTCAGCACGCTTACCGAAGCTCAACTGCGCAACAAACTCGAACCTGAGAAAGGCATCTTCATTGTTGAAAGTCCAAAGGTGATAAAGGTTGCCATGCAGGCAGGTTACGAGCCTGTGGCTCTGCTTACCGAAAGCAAACACATCGATGGTGACGCCGCCGACATCGTAAGTCAACTCGGCAACGACATACCCATCTACACCGGTAGCCGCGATGTGCTTGCCTCACTCACAGGTTATAAACTCACACGCGGCGTGCTCTGCGCCATGAAACGGCCTGCGCCACCCACACTCGCTGCAACACTGGAGGGTGCTCAACGCATAGTGGTCATTGACGGCGTGGTGGACACTACCAACATTGGTGCCATTTTCCGTTCTGCAGCAGCATTAGGCATCGAGGCCGTCATTTTAACACGCAACTCTTGCGACCCACTCAATCGCCGAGCTGTGCGCGTGTCGATGGGATCAATCTTTCTCGTTCCCTGGACCTGGATTGACGAGGAATATATAAGCGGACTCAAATCGTTAGGATTTAAGACCGTGGCCATGGCACTCACCGACAAATCGGTTTCACTTGACGACCCAGCCTTGGCTAATGAGGAAAAACTTGCCATCATTATGGGCACCGAGGGCGACGGACTCCCCAAACACACTATTGAGGAGGCTGACTACACCGTACGCATACCCATGGCACATGGTGTGGACTCACTAAATGTGGCCGCCGCATCGGCCGTAGCCTTTTGGCAGCTATGCAAAAGAACGCATTGAAGCACAAATGTTCATTTAACAACATTGTCTGCAATTTATATAGGACTTGTAAACAAACTCGTACATGTAAACTTTGTATTTTCAAATAAATGTTTACCTTTGCATAAGATAGGCGGCACCTCGGCAAAACGTTCAAGCAAGCTTGACGTTCTGTGCTCACCTAGCACTATCTTTGCATAAGATAAACGGCGCCACCGCGCTACAAAAATTCATTTAATAGTCTAACCACCGTTACTACTTATATTAGACATGAATACAGAGGATTTACGTGATGCACGAGATAACGATCAAGAAGTTAATGAATTCAACCTGTTAGAATTTTCCCTACAATTATTGCAGAATTGGTATTGGATTGCTATTTCCGTAGCCATCACATTGTGCATTGCTGTTTTTTGCATGCTGCGGACTACACCTACTTACACACGCAGCACGTCTATTCTCATTAAGAACGAAGATGGTAAACCTTCAGGCTCAGGGGTAGTCTCCTTGTCACAAGACTTTCAAAACCTTAGCGGCATGTTGGGTACAAACACCAACATCAAAAACGAAATGTACACCATTGGCGCACCTGTCGTGATGCAGGAAGTGGCTAAGCGCCTGCATCTTGATGTACAAATGGAGGTGGAACAAGGACTGCACGATGTGCCTTTGTATGAAGAATCACCAATCAAATTGTTGCTGCCGCAGGCTAATGACGACGATATGTTCTCTTTCAAAATGCGCCTGCACGCCAACCAGACTGCCGAACTTTGGGACTTTGAAAATGGGGGGGGGTAAAATTGACAAACGTGTGACCATAAAAATGGGAACGTTTGCCCGCACACCTGTAGGCGTTGTGGTGATACAGCCCACGCAGTACTGGCACAAGCATTTCTTTAGCGACGATATCACCGTAAACAAAATTCCACTTGAAGTTGTTGGCAATATGTACAACAGCAGGTTGAACGTGAGTTTGAGCGATAAGGAGTCGACTATTGTTGACATCAGCATCACTGATGAGGACAAACAACGGGCCGAGGACATATTGTGTAAACTCATTGACGTGTATAACGAACAATGGCTGAAGGACCGTAACAGAGTGGCCGAAAGCACTTTTGAGTTCATCACCAACCGCTTGAATACGTTGTCTAAAGAATTGGGCGATGTTGACCAAAAGATTTCTGACTACAAGAGCCAGAACAAGATGCCCGACATTGACGCAGCATCAAATATGTATATGGCACAGAATTCTAAAAACAACGACCAAATTCTGCAACTGAACAACCAACTGGGGGTGGCACGTTACATACGCGAATATCTTAACGACCACAGCAAGCACAACCAATACTTGCCCACTAACACAGGCATTGGCAGTACTGGCATTGAAACGATGATTGACAACTACAACAAGGCTGTCAGTTCGCGCAACGATGTGCTTGTTAACAGCAGCGAGAACTCGCCCCTCGTTCAAAAGTTCAACAACGACTTGGCCCAACAGCGACAAACTATCGTGCGCTCACTTGACAACCTTATTGTGCAACTGCAATCGCAAGTGAACAGTTGGCAAAACACCGAAGCGCTGACTAATGAGAAATTGGCTGCTGCTCCGCAACAGGTCAAGCAGTTGCTCTCTGTGGGACGCCAGCAAAAGGTTAAGGAAGCACTCTACATTTATTTGCTGCAAAAACGTGAGGAAAACGAACTGTCGAAGACTTACACGGCATGGAACACACGCATCATTCAGCCACCTATAGGAAGTAAGTATCCTACTTCGCCACGTAAAAACATAGTGTTGCTCATTGCATTAGCCATCGGTGTATGTGTGCCAGCCGGCATCATGTTCCTGATGCAGACGCTCAACCACACGGTGCGCGGACGCAGTGATCTTGAAAAATTGAGCATTCCATTGATTGGCGAAATTCCACATTTTTTTAGCGGTGGTAAAAAACTATGGAAGCGTCACAAAGATAACGCCAAACGACAGGTGTATGTCAAGAAGGATTGCCGCGACTTGATTAACGAGTCTTTCAGGGTGCTGCGCACCAAACTGGACTATTTCATCAAACCTTTTGGCACAGACAAAAAGATTATTCTGGTTACAAGTTTCAATATCGGAGCCGGCAAAAGCTTTATATCTGCCAACTTGAGCGAGGCTTTAGCTCTTAAAGACTGTCGGGTATTGGCTATAGACTTTGACATGCGTCATGCCTCACTCAGCACATTTGGCGAAACACAAGCACAGGGATTGTCTGCATATCTTTGCGGAATTGAAGATGACGTGGCTAAACTTATACAACACAATCCTAAAGGTTGCAATTTCGACATACTACCCGTTGGCGTACTGCCGCCCAACCCCGCAGAATTACTTTTGAGCCCTAAGATGAACGATATGCTCGACAAGCTGCGCAATGAGTACGATTACATCATACTTGACTGTCCACCTATTGACATAGTGACAGACACAAGTATTATTAAGAACTACGCTGATGCCAACCTGTTTGTCATACGCGTCGGCCTCATGGACAGACGTAGTTTGAAAGACATTGAAGAACTCTACCAAAAGGGGGTATTCAAGAATATGGCACTTGTGCTTAACGGCACCAAATACGTAAGCAGCCGCTACGGCAACTTTAGATACGGCTATAGCTATGGCTACAACAGCCATGGGTATTCCAGCTATTTCGACAACAAGGGCTCTCATAAATAAGTTTCATTAAACACAGGAACCAAACACAATCTCCGCATGAGTTTTGCAGACTACAAACACTCATGCGGAGATTGCATTTTGTTTAGCGGGTGATCGAAATAGTTTTGTACACCTACCTATAAGCAGCGAGGTTACCTGTATTGCTTTTTGCGATTAAAGAAGAAGCCCACGTACACGTTGCAAAAGTTTACAGAATTAGCTAAACTGAAACGCTGCTTGCGATACAGATACAGATGGCTGATAAACGAAGCACCGGCAAACCAATGGGCATTGTTCCAAACCAATCCCAATCGCGATGTGCAGTCGAAACTGAAGTTACGCAGGTCATTAAACAACTCATCACCCTTTAGTTTTTCACCACTCATCTTGCGAATACCCACTGAAGGCATGAACGATGCACCGAACAAGCAATTACGCGCAAACACCCAATTATAGCCGTAGCCCGTGCTAATAAAGTAATAATCATAACTGATTTTAGAGAATTTCAGTTCGTCTACTATTCTCTCATCATTACCCGTGCCCAATAATTCGGACGGCAACTGCGTGTAATCAAAATTCACTTCCTGTTTGCTGTACCCCATGCCCAAGAGCATTGAGCCACAACTTTTGCGCTGCACCGTGCTTTGATTGTATGCCGCAGGATAGGAAAAATGCTTATGATTAAACACATAATAGGCACTGAACGACACCGTTTTGGCATTGAGACCACGAAAGTCTACGTTGTAAAAATCTTTGTTGCCAACGCCTTCAAAACCTGTGGTGCGGCGCAGTCTGAAGTTGCCAGTATTCTTGATATAAATGAAGTCGCACCCGAGCATCGCGCTATACAAACTAAAGTTGAACTCTGTGCTTTTGCTTATTGCCTTGGGATGGGCAACGTCGAACGTGTAACCCAAAAATATCCAACGCCAGCCGAAATATGGACCGACCTTTACACTCGGAGCTGGTTGGGTTGATATCGATTGTCTTAAACCATCTTCGTTCTTTCCCTGAAACTTATACGTCTGGAAAGAATTTGTATTTTGCAGCATCGCCGTAAAGTTGTAGTAGTTGGGCGATATGTAAGTTGTGTCGTAATTGTCGAAGTTCTTGACAAAACGATAAAACACATTTCCCGCGTGCTTTACCTTCTTCTTTATATGCTGCATGCGCGTTTCTGTCACGGCACTGTCCGCAAGCTCCATATTGGCGTGCAACGAGTCGGCAGCGTGTACTCTTTCACCCACCTCCTCAGCATGCACAAAAGTGTTGGCTTCAAAAGCCAACACCAAAACGACAGATATGTTTCTTATTAAATCGTTAATAGCAGTACGTAATAGATGTTCCTAATACAAATAAACAATATCAGCGGACATTATTGTATCGTTTACAACTTGCCCAAAATACGGTCTACCACCCAATTAACAGGTGTCGCACTCACACAGTCACAAGTACAAATAGCTTTGTCTTGCAAATGTTCGACCACTAACTTGATTAGGGGCAACTGCACATAGGGAGGGTTTTCAACAGCAAACTCTTGACGCCCGTTTTCATTTTGCAACACAATGGGTTGGTAAGTGAATACCGAAAAAGACAACGACCCTTTATCGCCCACTATGTCGATGCGGTCTTCCTTTGCCGATTCGTGTGCCACAAAACACCATGAGCCAGAACCTGGCAATCCGTTGCCAAACTTAAAACAAGCACTCACAGAGTCCTCGGTGGGATATAATCCGCCACGGTTGGCTTTCATACCCTCAGCCTCGAGTATAGGGCCAAACATCTCTTGCAATAAATCTATTTGATGCGGTGCCAAATCGTAGAAGTAGCCCCCACCAGCAATGTCGGCCTGCACACGCCACGGCAAGTTAGTTTTGTTGTAATCCAAATCACGCGGCGGCACAGCAAAGCGTATTTGCACATTTACGACCTTACCCACAGCGCCCGAATTAACCAAGTCCTTTACCTTGATGAAGTATGGCAAATAACGCCGGTAATAGGCCACGAAACACGGCACGCCCGTTTTCTCTGCTATACGGTTGATACGACAGCAGTCCTCATAGTTCGAGGCCATAGGTTTCTCCACATAGACAGCCTTGCCGCTTTTCATTGCCATTATGGCATAAGTGGCATGTGTTGATGGCGGAGTAGCTATATAAACTGCATTCACTTCAGGATCATTCAGCAAAGCTTGCGGATCGGTGTACCAACGCTTCACGCCATGACGCTCAGCATACGACTGTGCACGATCAGCCCTACGACTCATCACTGCCACAACTTCAGATCCTTCAATCAAATTGAAAGCCGGGCCACTCTTTTTTTCGGTCACTTCACCACAACCGATGAAGCCCCAACGTACATGTTCCATAGTTGCTATAATTTGTAAGTAGGTTTCTTCGAGCTATCTCAGAGACACCTCCCCTTAAAAGCACATCGGGTACATGGTTCCAAAGAGACTGATTATTCTCTCTGAATCATGTACCCGAAGTGTATCATTGCATTAAAACATCATCAATACTCCTGCCAGCACTTGATTTCGAGATCATCAAGTTTCTGTGTGCAGAAAGCGTAGATGAAAGCCGATGCCAATCGGGCATTGGTTATCAAAGGAATGTTCAAGTCGATAGCAGCACGACGTATCTTGTAACCATTGCTCAATTCACCCGTCGACAAGTTCTTGGTCACATTTACCACCATATCGATGTCCTTATTGTGCAACATGTCGAGTGCCTGAGGTTGTTGTCCTTCCTCGCTGGGCCAATGCACCAAAGTGTTTTCTATGCCGTTTTCGTCAAGATAGCGGCTTGTACCCGGTGTGGCGAACAATTTATAACCATGGTCGCGCAGCATAGCACAAGCAGCCAACATTTCGGCCTTTTGCTTGCCATCACCTGTTGAAAGCAGAATATTCTTTTCGGGCACACGCTGGCCTACTGACAACATGGCCTTGAGCAATGCCGAACGCGAATCCTCGCCCAAACAACCTACTTCGCCTGTCGAAGCCATATCGACACCCAACACGGGGTCGGCCTTCTGCAAGCGGTTGAATGAGAACTGCGATGCCTTGACACCTACATAATCGAGGTCGAACAAACTCTTTGCAGGCTTTTCAACCGGCAAGCCGAGCATAATACGTGTAGCCAGCTCTATGAGGTTGATTTTAAGCACCTTGCTCACGAACGGGAACGAACGCGATGCACGCAAGTTACACTCAATAACCTTGATATCGTTTTCGCGGGCCAGATACTGAATGTTGAATGGACCAGAAATATGGAGTTCCTTGGCAATTTGCTTTGAAATCTTCTTGATGCGACGTGCCGTTTCAACATAAAGTTTCTGCGGCGGGAACTGAATTGTAGCGTCACCAGAGTGCACACCAGCAAATTCGATATGCTCAGATATGGCGTATGCAATGATTTCGCCATCTTTGGCTACAGCATCCATTTCTACTTCCTTGGCGTGCTGCATGAAGCGGCTCACAACCACAGGGTGCTTTTTCGACACATTGGCAGCCAACTTCAAGAAGCGCTCGAGTTCCTCCTGATTTGAGCACACGTTCATGGCTGCACCCGAGAGCACATACGACGGACGCACCAATACGGGGAAACCAACACGCTCAATAAAGTGCTGGATATCGTCCATCGAAGTCAACGCGCTCCACTCAGGCTGGTCAACACCGATGCGATTCAACATTTCAGAGAATTTCTCACGGTCCTCTGCATTATCAATATATTTGGCTTGTGTGCCAAGCAAGTTGATATTCTCAGCATCGAGGCGCATGGCCAAGTTGTTCGGAATCTGACCTCCCGTGCTCACAATCACGCCATAAGGACACTCTAAGTCGAGAATATCCATTACACGCTCAAATGTCAGCTCATCAAAGTAGAGTCGGTCGCACATGTCATAGTCCGTCGACACTGTCTCTGGGTTGTAGTTGATCATGATTGAGCGATAGCCCTCCTTGCGGATAGTGTTGAGTGCCTGCACACCACACCAGTCAAACTCTACAGACGAACCAATGCGATATGCACCCGAACCGAGCACAACAACCGAGCGCTTGTCATTTTCAAATCGAATATCGTGAGCAATGCCACTATATGTCAGATACAAGTAATTGGTCTGAGCGGGATATTCGGCAGCCAGAGTATCAATCTGCTTTACAACGGGCAGAATGCCGGCCTGCTTACGACGTGCACGTACTGCAAGAATAGCCTTTTCGATGTCCATCTCCTTCTCCATGCCTACGGCACGAGCTATCTGGAAATCGGTAAAGCCCTGCACCTTTGCCTTACGCAACAATTCGTTGTCGAGCACATTGATTGAGGTGCAAGCATGCAGTTCCCTATCCGTCTCATGTATTTTATAAAGCTTCTGCAAGAACCAACGGTCAATCTTTGTCAATTCATGAATTTGATCGATGGTGTAACCTGCATTGAATGCCTTTTCAATAACAAAGATACGCTTGTCGGTAGGCTCTTTCAAAGCCTCGTCCACATTGTCAATCTTGAGTTCCTTGTTGTCAACAAAGCCATGCATGCCCTGGCCAATCATGCGCAAGCCCTTCTGGATAACCTCCTCAAAGGTGCGGCCGATGGCCATAACCTCGCCAACAGACTTCATTGACGAACCCAGTTCGCGGTCTACGCCATGGAATTTGCCCAAGTCCCAACGCGGTATTTTACATACCACATAGTCCAATGCCGGCTCAAAGAAAGCCGAAGTTGTTTTGGTTACAGAGTTCTTCAAGTCGAACAAGCCGTAGCCCAAGCCCAATTTAGCAGCCACAAAAGCCAAGGGGTAACCAGTAGCCTTTGATGCCAAAGCCGAAGAGCGCGACAAACGGGCATTAACCTCGATTACGCGATAATCCTCGCTGTTGGGGTCGAAAGCGTATTGCACGTTACACTCACCCACAATGCCCACATGGCGTACAATGCGGATAGAGAGTTCGCGCAGCTTGTGATATTCAGAGTTTGTCAGCGTCTGCGAAGGCGCAATCACAATACTCTCACCCGTATGAATGCCTAACGGGTCGAAGTTCTCCATATTACAAACTGTAATACAGTTGTCAAAGCGGTCGCGTACAACCTCATATTCCACTTCTTTCCAACCCTTCAAGCTCTTCTCTACAAGCACCTGTGGTGAGAAAGAGAAAGCCTTTTCTGCCAATTTGTCGAGTTCTTCCTCATTGTCGCAGAAACCCGATCCAAGTCCGCCCAAAGCATAGGCGGCACGCAGAATGACAGGATAGCCCAATTCGGCAGCGGCCTTGCGAGCCTGCTCTACATTTTCGCAAGCCTCGCTCTTGATTGTCTTAACGTTGATTTCGTTCAACTTCTCAACAAACAGTTCACGGTCCTCCGTATCCATGATGGCCTGTACCGGTGTGCCAAGCACCTTGAGGTTGTACTTCTCGAGCACACCGTTTTCAAAGAGTTTCACACCGCAGTTAAGAGCGGTTTGTCCGCCAAATGCCAACATGATGCCTTCGGGACGTTCCTTTTCGATTACGCGCTCAACAAAGTAAGGTGTTACCGGCAAAAAGTAGATACGGTCTGCCACGCCCTCCGAAGTTTGCACCGTGGCGATGTTCGGATTGATAAGTATTGTTTCGATACCCTCCTCTTTCAGAGCCTTGAGGGCCTGCGAACCTGAATAGTCAAACTCGCCAGCCTCACCAATTTTAAGTGCGCCCGAACCGAGAAGGAGAACTTTCTTTATTGTAGTCATAGCTTGGATATTTCGATGGTGAGCATACTCTGAGGCTACCACACTACCATGAATGTAGCAGGTTACAACCCCAGCACTATTTCACCCTTTGGATATATTATTTATTCAGCAACTTTACAAACTCGTCAAAAAGGAATTCCGTATCAACAGGACCGGAACAAGCCTCTGGGTGGAACTGAGCCGAGAACCAAGGATTGGTCTTGTGGCGCACACCCTCGTTCGAGCCATCATTCATATTGACAAAGTATGGTTCCCATTCAGCAGGCAGTGTACGGTTGTCTACTGCATAGCCGTGGTTTTGCGATGTAACGAAGCAACGGTTTGTGCCAACCATACGCACTGGCTGGTTGTGACTGCGGTGTCCATACTTCAACTTGTAGATGCTGGCACCTGCGGCCTTCGACAGCAACTGATTACCCATACAAATACCCATGCAAGGACGTACAACCGGATTGTTCAAGAACTTGCGAATATTCTCGACTGCCTCCACACAAGTGTCCGGGTCGCCAGGACCATTTGCCAGGAACAGACCATCAAATTCCATGTCATTGAAATCGTAGTTCCAAGGCACACGAATAACCTCTACCCCGCGCTTTATCAAGCAACGAATGATGTTATTCTTCACGCCACAGTCAACGAGCACCACTTTCTTGCGGTCCTCGCCTTCGTTGTAACGAATGATTTCCTTGCATGACACTTTAGCCACATAATTAACCCCCTCATACTCTGCCGTAGGAACGTTGTTGGGCTCATCATCAAACAATATCTTACCCATCATCACACCATGTTCACGCAACACTTTGGTAAGCTCGCGCGTGTCGATGCCCGTAATGCCTGGCACCTTTTCGCGTTTCAGCCAGTCCCCCAAACTTTCCACAGCATTCCAATGACTGTACTGCTCGCTATAATCGCTCACGATAATAGCCGAAGCATAAATGCGGTCACTCTCCATGTAAGTGGCCAATTTATCATCACCGATTGTGAAAGGTGGCACACCATAATTGCCCACAAGCGGATATGTAAGAGTCATGAGCTGTCCTGCATACGAAGGGTCTGTCAAACTTTCGGGATAACCCATCATGGCTGTGTTGAAAACCACTTCGCCTGCTACAGGAGCTTCATAACCAAACGACTTACCATGAAATTTGGTTCCGTCGTCAAGAACAAGTGTTACGTTACGCATATTATTGAGTTGATGTAGATTTATAAGTAGAGTATGCATAGATTACCGGCACAATCAGCACTGCGTTACCGGCAAACATCTGTACTATTTCGTTTTATAAGAGTTTTCGTAGAAATTCACAAAGGCTTCATTCACACGCTTGTTGCCTCCAGGCGTCGGATAATGACCAGAGAAATACCAATCGCCCGGTGAATGCGGACAAGCCTTATGCAGTCCTTCAATACTTTGATACACAATATGTATTTCGGTTGTTACACCTTCGGGGCGGAGCATTTCGGCCATTTTCTCAGATATATCCTCCGAGGTGAATGGTTCGTACACATCGCGCACATAGTTCACCACCTGCTCTTTGGGCAAATTCAGTTGTGCCTTACAGCGCTGATATATAACGTCCAAGCGTGCTTCAATGCCACGTTCCTTATGCAGTTCTATGGCTGCGCGGAAGGCTATAAACTCCTCCATGTGCGCCATGTCTATGCCATAATAATCGGGGTAGCGCACCTGTGGCGACGAGCTTACCACTACTATGCGACGCGGGTGCAAACGGTCCATGATGCGTATAATGCTCTCACGCAGTGTCGTACCGCGCACAATACTGTCGTCTATTACCACAAGATTATCGACACCCGGACGCACCGAACCATAAGTAATGTCATAAACATGAGCAGCCAAATCATTGCGCGAATTGCCCTCAGCTATGAATGTGCGCATCTTGATATCCTTCCATGCCACCTTTTCAGCGCGGATACGGCGCGACAATATTTCATGCAGCTTTTCGTGTGTGACATTTGCACCGAGCCTTTCAATATCTTCTGCCTTCTGTTGGTTAAGATATTCGTTAAAACCCTGCAGCATGCCATAATAGGCGGCCTCAGCTGTATTGGGAATATAGCCAAACACGGTATTGTCTAACTCATTGTTGACAGCCTTCAATATAGGCTCAACCAAGGTACGGCCGAGTTCCTTGCGTTCATTATAGATATCCTTGTCCGAGCCACGGCTGAAGTACACGCGCTCAAACGAACAAGCAGCATACTTTTTAGCCTCAATTACTTGTTCGGTACGCACTTCGCCGCATTTATTCATAAAGATACCCTGACCAGGCTGCAGCTCGTGCACCATGTCAGCCTCCACGTCCAAAGCCGTTTGTATGACAGGACGCTCTGAGGCTACAACCATCAATTCGTCATCTTTGTAATAAAACGCAGGACGTATGCCCCAAGGGTCGCGCATGGTGAACATCTCGCCCGAACCGGTCACGCCACACAGCACATAGCCGCCGTCCCACACGGGTGCAGCCTTCTTCAGCACGTTGCACAGGTTGATATTGTCCTCAATATAGCGCGTGATGTCCATATTTTCGAGTCCCAACTTCTTAGCCTCAACAAAGCAGCGTTCGCTCTCGCGGTCAAGGCGGTGACCGAGTTGTTCAAGTAAGATATATGTGTCCGACACCATACGCGGGTGCTGGCCTTTCACAGCTATCTCGTTGAATATCTCCATCACGTTTGTCATGTTGAAGTTGGCGCAGATGCACAAATTCTTGGCGCGCCAATTGCTGCGGCGCAAAAACGGGTGGACATACGAAAGGCCACTCTTGCCAGTAGTCGAATACCGGAGGTGGCCCATATATATTTCGCCAGCAAACGGAACATAACGGGCTGCAAAGTCCGCGTCATGCAATTGTTCGCTTGTGAAATCAGCTAATTCCTTATGTACGTTACCAAAAATCTCTTGAATGGCTCCGCCGCCAAGGCCGCGTTGCCGAAACATAAACTCCTCACCTGGAGCCGCCTGCATTTTCACGCATGCCAGCCCCGCACCTTCTTGACCGCGGTTATGCTGCTTTTCCATCAGCAAATACAGCTTGTTCAAGCCGTACATCCACGTGCCATATTTCTTTTCATAATAAGAGAGCGGCTTGAGTAATCGCACCATGGCTACACCGCACTCATGTTTCAAAGGTTCCATTCGCCGAATTCTTTGGTTTTGTGGGCAAAGATACGAAAAAAGTTACAACTCTGCGAAGGTTCGCGCAATTAAGTACACAACGTTTCGTAAAAAGAGCCTAACCCCGCCTACTCAACCCCTAAAACGTGGGCATCACACGCAGCCAACCCCTAAATCCGCTCACCATTCGTTTCTAAACAAATAGCGGATTTAAGGGTTGGCATATAGAGTTCGCGCTTTACTTCACCATCACTTTTTTGCCGTCAACAATATTCAAGCCTTTTATTGGCCTGTTGAGCTTCACACCTGTGGGTGAATATATGCTATGTGGCATAGCCGTTGACGAAGTCTCGACCTCGTTCACTGCATCAAGCTCCGTATCGGCAAGATAGGCAAATTCTGTATCTTCGATGGGCAACACGTCTTTTGCCATACCCCACACACGATGCTTTCGAAATTTGTCAACAGCATCACGTGGCACATAAAGCGTAACATTTTTATAAGCGTCCCAATATTCACTATACACACCATCAACATAATCAACATACTCACCATCAGGTATGTCATGGCACCCCAAATACAACCTTTTTAGACGCGCACGCTCAAACGGACCATACCCTACTCTTTCCAACTTACTACCAAAAGCTAAATAATCCGCATAATACAGGTCAGCAAAAGCACGCCCACCTATTTCTATTACATTCTTCCCCACAAAACCTTTTATATCGCCCGAAAAGAGTGAGCCCCATTGCACCGTATGGCATACATCAGGCAAAGACAGCACACCTGCATAAGAGGGGAGAATATGCACTATTTGCCCGTAATCTTTTGTGTATACAGCTATTCCATCGAACGTATAATAAGGATTATCTGGGTGAATGGTAAAATCTTTTAACTCGTAGCAAGAAGTAAATGTTGCACCTTGAAGTAACCTCACTGTAGACGGGATATTAATTTTTTTAAGAGAACTTTCTACGCCCCAAGAAGCAAATGCCCTAATGCCTATTTCCTCCAATCCCTCATTAAGGTTTACCTCACGCAACGAATAGGTATCTTCGAACGCCTCATTACCAATAGAACGCAATGTACTCGGAACAGTAATAGAGCGCAAAGACACTGCGAATTCAAAGACATTATCTGGCAAATAATCATCTATATTTAGCTCATCGTCTTTCATATAGACACCACCTTTTACTATCTGCGCTGCACTTAAATCCAAATTTGCAAGTTGGGGCATTTTATTGTCAGTACACCCCACCATATCACGGAGCGTAGCCAAATCATCACCATTAATCTTACCACTAACAACTAAATTACGCACCTTGTACAAATCATTGCCCAACTTCTCCTTCAGCGTGCCAGGTTCTTGCCCCATATCAATAGTCAGCGTTTTATCCAAATCGGTGCGCTTAGGCAGCGCCATACGGTCAGCATTCACGATGGTATTTGTGGCAACATCGTAGAGCATCACCGTGAGTTGCAACTTTCCATAGTTGTCACAATTAAAGTTTGCAGATACGTTTGTCACATAAGCATAATCTTTGCAGGCCTCCAACGTTGATGGTACACTACCCTCCAGCCCGTTACAACTGGGATAAATGAAGCGCGCAACGTCTGAATACAGCATTTCCACCTTTATTGGCAAGTTCTCAAATCCACCCATCTCATCACTTTCACCAGCAAAATTATTCATTTGTTTATAAGGGCCCACACTATCCTCTGTCACCACATACACCAAGCGCAGTTGTGCATCATTCACAGCATTGGCTACACGCGTAGTAGTATACACCTTATACGCCTCATCGGCCTCAACATAGGCTACGCTGTCAATGCGCACCATTTTATCAGTTGTCAGTCCGGCCTGTTCTATTTGGTATTTTAGCCACGAATAGCCCACTGACGTACTTTGGCGATTGAGAAAGGCCGAAGGATAACCATCAAATTGTAAGCCATATTCGTCAACATAGGCCATTTTGTCCCTATTACCATGTATGGCTATGGCTAAAAAGTTATCTGGAAAATCGCGTTTGAGGCCATCAATGGCCACGATACCTTGAGGACACCAGCCGCACCAAGTGGCCGTGGCCTCCTCCATCACCATACGGCGTGGATAGCTCTCTGCCGCAAGTGTAGCACCATCTGACGACAAAGTAAATTCTGCCCAAGCTTGCACCGTACCCATGATGCTTAATGACACCACGGCCGCTAAAGATTGTAATATTCGTTTCATAGCATTCTTATTTTGTTGAATAACACAAATGATTTGCGGTCAAATATACGGATTTTCTTTTACATCGGTTTCATTATATTTAATGATATTTGCCCACATAAAGACAAAAAACGGCAAACAGAAACGAATACAGATGCAAGTTTTAGGGCCATACACGCTATACAAGAGATTTATTATAGTCCTGATTTTTAGACATATAGACGCATATTTCTTTAGTTTTCCTTTAATATAAGTACCCTTGCCTTGTAGTCAGGCAAATAACTGGCCATCAATTCATGAAAATGGCGGTTGTGCGAAGGCTCCTTGAGGTGGCACAACTCGTGTACTACGACCATTTCAAGACACCGCTCAGGGTAAAACACAAGATTGAAATTAAAACACACGGCACGTGAGGCTGGCATCATACTGCCCCATCGCGACTTCATAACCTTGTAGCGCACAACCGAAAGTGGTGCCTCATTCATGCGTGGAAGCCAATAGGCAAGATAACTCTTGACAAGCGTTTTGAACTGTTTTGCGTACCACGCATTGATTACCAACATGGCTTGCTGCGGTGTGAGCCAGCGCGACGAGCTCACTACAAGCTGACCATCTTTTAGCTCGGCTTGCGGTACCCCTTTTTCTGTCAAGCGGTAATGAAGCGGGTAACGGTTGCCTAAGTAGGTGAACAACTCGCCCTCTGCATAATCGTGGAACCAATAGTCCTTTTGCTTTTCTAAACGCTGTTTTGATTTTGCCACGGCATTTTGCAGCCAATCTTTTTTGTCGTTCAAAAAGTCCATGACTTTGTTTTTGTCGCACCACAGGGGCACAACCAGCGACACACTACCATCACGGCGTACCACCATGCGTAGTGCCTTAACAGCCTTTATGCTGACCGTTAATTGTATGCCCTCGTAAGTAATTGTTGTGTTGTCCATCATTGAATAAAAGCGTGTTAGCCTCGCGCGCACGCGCGTCATGTTTTTTCGTGCAATTTGTCTACACTCTGCACTTTTATGATCTAACTAATTGATTTTCAAACGTTTTAGGAGTGTAGACACTACCTACACTTTGTCTGCACTACATCTGCACTTTGTCTACACTGCATCTACACTACCCGTCTACACTATGGCTGCCCATATCTGTCTTAAAATGCAAATATGATGGCACTGGCAATATGCCGCATGGCAAACAATTGTGCCACTACGTCCGTAGAGTTATGGGGGAGCGGCTTGCGTGTTTCTCCGACTGAAAAGTCTGTCGCCCGTTACACAAAAGCCGCAAGCACGATGTGGCATACGATAGCCCTCTGCACCCCCGTACTTGCCGCAACGTGTAGAAATGGCAATGTGCAGATGAGTGCAGATAAAGTGCAGACGAAGTGTAGAGTTGTCTACACTACTTTTTGCATTGAATATCAATGAGTTAAATAACAAAAGTGCAGAGTGCAGACAGTTTTACATTTCATAAATTAAGGGAGTGCACACAGACTTGTGCAAGCACCACATACACTTGCCTGCACTGCCATCACCCTAATAAACCACCTCGACAGCTGCGGGATAAATGCGCTCGGGGTCAAAATAGGTGGCAAGCGATTGCACCATGTTTTTCACGTCAAGCCGCAAACGGCGCTCGCAAATGGTTTTGCCATTTACTACCACCTTGACAGGCTGGGACAAATCAACCAGATGCTCGTCAAGATAGAGTGTGAAACTGCCGCCCCGGGCTGGTGTGTAATGACGGGCAAACTTTAATTCGATACCATATACAGGGTCACGCTCCACGGTGGTGTAGTGCACATCTTCTACCACAATATTTACCTCGTTTGCAGCGATGTTTACATCATAGCGTGTGCGGCATTCGGCTGCCGGGCGTTTGTTTACCTTAATATTGTAAAAGCCCGTGCGGTGCAGGCCGTCCATTTCAAAATCCTCCCATATAAAATGTTTGGGGTGTGGATTACGTGTAAAATGCGACAACCACGGTGTAGTGACCGAATAGTCAATAAAATGCTGGCGTCCGGGTATGAGTTCGACTTTGTGTCTGAAGCCGGCAGGATAAAGGGCTTCCATGCTGTCGAGCGCCTCCTTGGTGTAGCCTGTCAGCCGGTTGCGATAAAAACCGGCATCGTTGGCACCTGTGCGAAACGAAAAGCCGATGTGCTCCAAATTCTCGACTGGCGCATTCTTCAAGGGTTCGCCGCCAGCCATTGGTCCCGCTGCGGCCCAATAATCGGCATAGAACGAAGCCAGACGTTGTGACCCATAACCACCCTCGGATATGCCAAACACATACAAGCGGTTAGGATTGACATCGGGCGAGAGCATTGCCTCGCGCAGCAAGTTGCACCATGCCACTTGCTTGCTGCGCTGCCACCATCGGTACCATTCGCCCTCATTGGGTATTTGCGGAATGAAATACAGCGAAGGGGCATCGGCAAAGCGTTTGGCGAGTATCAGTCCGGTTTGCCACTCTTGCTGCTTAGGCCCCGAACCATGCAGATAGACGTAAAGGGGATAACCTGCCTCGGGCTTTCTGCCCTTGCTGCCATAATAGAACGGCATGACGGCATGCGGCTCGAGCGTGTCGGGCAACAGCCATTTGTCGGTCGTGCCTCCAAGACTATCTATAGCCGGCAGATGGTATGCTGCCGCCTTGTTTGCCTTGCACCAAGCTTGCCAAACAAGGGCACGTTTGGCATTTTGCCGACTGACAGAGACACGTGCCGATGGGGCTGCTATGGCGTTACCGCCATTAAAGTATTGCATAAAGTAACGCTCTACATCATCTTGATTTTGAGCATTTACACACAGACAGGAAAGGCTAAGTATAAGTAAATATAGCTTGTTCATAAAGTCGTTTTATTATTGGGGCAGACATCAGTTTGCTACAAGGTCAGTCATCATGGCCAAGTCGGCCTCAGACAGTCCGGCCTTAAGCAACATGGCCTTGTCATCGTCGAGGAAGTGCAAGGCATTGTCGTGTGGCAATGCCCGTTTGTAGCGCGTTACCGCCAGAGGTAAATTGCCTCCGAGCCAGGCTGCATGACCTGCATTAAGGAAGTCGGTTGGCGTGGGTCGGCTGGCCAGCACTTTGGTGTAATATTTTTCAGCTTGTTCATATTTACCTGTCAGCAATGAGCACCATGCCAAAGCACGCTCTGAATTGCCTGACTGGGGAGCCAAATAATTGGCTTTGAACAGATATTTGAACGCCTCGTCGTAACGTTGCAAATAAATCAGACATTCGGCTTGGCGCAACGCCAATGCTGCATCTTCGGGCTGCATTTCAGCCAAGTCGTTGTAACATGACAGGGCCTCTTCGTAGTCGCCGGCATTGCGGTTGCAAACGGCCAAATGACGAAGTGTCCAATCTGATTGTGGCTTGAGCACATTGGCCTGTTCGTAAAGTGTACGGGCACGTACAAAATCGGCCACTTGCTCGTAACAATAGCCAAGCCTCTGCAGCAGGCCATTGGTACGCGCGCCAACCGGCACACGCTCATACAAACTGCGCGCAAGGTCGTATGACTTGTCTTTGAAAGCGAAGTCGGCCATGCGTACAAGCAGTTCCTCGTCGTTCATAATGTGGTCGAACGGGCTGTAATCGGCTATAAAGAGATTGCGTTGGAACGGATTGACAAAAGCCTCGCGATGTATGTACAAATTGCAAAAGCGGTAAAAGCCTTGTACATAAGAGCGCAACTCATCTTTGTAACGCTCTGCGGCATCACGCTCCATGGGAGCTGGCAAATCGATGTCTGCCAGACTCTCTTGCATTTTTGCAGCCTTGTCGGAACCGGCATCAAGCGGCAACTGCAGAGCCATCAAGCAGAACGAATATTTGTCGGAATCGCAAAGCCCTGCATTGTTTATCATCAGTTTTACAAGCTTGTTCTTTTCAAGGCCTGCCGGCAGTTCGGGGTGCTGCATGGTGAATGGCCAAAACCAATTACAAGCTATATTGAAAAACGGGAACCGCTGCTTCAACACCTTGAACGAGCCCATATACATGTCGGCACCACGTTGTTGTAATGCTACAAACTCCTTCATGTATTCGCTTAATTTTGAGGGCGTTCCGTCATCGTTCCATTCAGGATTAAAGTCTGCTTCGTCCAATCGTTCCTTAATATCGTCTATGCCAAGCGACTTGTCAATGCGCAAATCTTTCATGCGCTTCATCATCTGCGGAATTATTTCGTTTTGCAGACTTTTTTCAATGCGTTTAGTTTCCAGACTCAAGAACATCTGCGTCTGCAATAACTCAAGTTCGCTCACAAAACTGGGCAAATCAGACATGAGTTTGAGACGCGCCTCAACCTCGGGATACATGGCCAAGCGCGAGGCATGAACAATGTGTACAAAGACCAATCCCGTCAAGGCTCTTACACGCAGTTTCGTATCGAGCACCAAGGCGTTGTCGAGCAGCAACCGGTATTTGGCTACATCGAAAAAGCGCATTGCAGCCAAGGTGGCAGCACTCAGCAATAGTGCTTTATGTTCTACGGGGATAGTGTCTGCTGCCATATAATTGGCCGCAGCAATTTCTTCGTCAGCTGTCCAGGCACCTGAAAGCCATACGGCATCGAACATGTCGCGCACTGGCGCATCGGGCGACAACAAATCGGCTAACTGATATTGTGCACCACGCAACTGCTGCAAGGTGCGCAGACACGTAGCATAATGTGATGTGTCGGAGGAGAGCTCCCCCACCCTTTCGAGCACATCGGCCAGCTCGTAGGCTCTGCGCACAAAGCCTGCATACATTTTGTGGCGCTGCGGATCGTCAGCCCCCTTGGCCATGTAGCTTAACATCATTTGATATGAGTCGGCCAAGGTGTCAACCTCCTCTTTCACACTCCACGACTTCAGAGTTGCTGCCAACCCTTGCAACGATTGCAAGGCCAAAAGCAAATGGTTGCCTTTTAAGGCCTCAATCACATCTTTATGCAAATATTGGTAAGTTTGGGTGTTCATCTTTGTACTATTATGGCTATTATAACCTTTGCAACATTATTTCATTTTGCAAGTGCGCAATCAATATTTTATTGTATCAGCTACGGCCTTTGGCAATCCGTAATCCTTTTGCAGGATAATGCTGTAAGCCTTTGGGCCCTTAATGCGTACGGAGTCGAGTGCCATACGGCGTCCCTTTTCGAACAACTGCCACTGTTGACGCTTTGGCGCGTCTGCCATACGTTTGGATTTCATCACAAAGCAACCTTTTGAACTGGCAAAGCGTTGGGCATAAATGCACTTGTGCCCTTCAGAGTAAGCCAATGAGGTATAGGGCCAGCACAACATGGCCGCATCTATTTGGTCGCCAGTCAGCATTTGGGCGCGAAGATTTAAGTTGTTGATTTGTGGATAATATACATTGTCGGCGTTTACCTTGGCCGATTGCAGCACAAGACGTAACAGTTCGCTTTCAGCCGAATGACGGGCTATGCCCACTGTGCGGCCGGCGAGCGACTTTACCTCGCGCAGTCGGAGTGTGCCACATGTAAACAGCTCCCAACGTTGCGAACCCGTCCACATCACTTTTAAGCCAGCCATACGTGCACCATGGTGCGCCATACGCACGCCATCGGCCCAACCGCCATCGGCTATGCGGCCCATAAGGGTGGTGTCGCAGTCCATCTGCGAGGGATAGGTGGCTATCTGCAAGTGCAGACCAAGCGAGTCATAAATGCCGGTTCGCTCGGCATAATATATGGGGAGACAATCACGGTTGGGGACTAAGGCGACATGTAATGCCGCGGAGTCGTATGGCTCGGCGCCAAAATTGAATTGGCTGGCGGGCTTTCGGTCTGTACACGACACAACGACAGCCATCATTACCACAAACAGAGTTGTCAGAAGTTTCATTTTCAGTATTTATTGTATGCAAGGATTCTATTTTTACAGATATGGAATTGTACTAATCAGGTGATTATCAGCTTACCATAATGCACCTTCAGTGTAGAATTAAATCCGAGCACATGCTTAGAGATTATTTTTATATTGCGTGTTTTTTTGTAGAGGTCGCAAGCCTCAGCGGTGTACTCCCCGATGCGGCCATGCACAGAAAGTACTTGCATAAAGGGTGTTTCTAAAAATTCTGTTTTTAGAGTCCTGCTATTCTGAAATGTGATTTGCACTTCCAATAGCGCACAAATACCTATTTCAGAATTATTAGAACCACCCTAAAAAGAATAAGAGTTTAGAAGTTTAGAAGGAAGGCATACTATATATGCCACCTCTTAAACTTCTAAACTCTACTTAAAGCAACGTCTCAAGCCACTTGCACATCAGTAAGTCCAACGGCAATTTGGCCGAAATGCCATATTACTCGCCCTTGATGGCTGCGATACCAGGAAGCACCTTGCCTTCGATAGCCTCGAGCAATGCGCCACCACCTGTTGAGATGTAAGATACCTTGTCGGCCATACCGAACTTGTTGATGCAAGCTACTGAGTCGCCACCACCGATGAGTGAGAAAGCGCCATTGGCTGTAGCCTTGGCTATAGCCTCGGCAATGGCCTTTGAACCACCAGCGAAGTTGTCCATTTCGAACACACCTGCAGGACCATTCCAAAGGATAGTCTTGGCATCTTCGATAACCTTGGCAAATGCCTTGCGGGTTTCGGGACCTGCATCAAGGCCTTCCCAACCTTCGGGAATAGCATTGGCAGGGCAAATCTGAGTGTTGCAATCGTTCTTGAAGTCATCACCGGCAATGCAGTCAGTACCAAGCACGAGGTTTACACCATTTTCCTTAGCCTTCTTGATTACGTCGAGTGCTACGTCGAGCTTGTCGTCCTCGCAGATAGACTTACCGATATGACCACCCTGAGCCTTGGCGAATGTGTAGGTCATACCACCGCAAAGAATGAGGTTGTCAACCTTGCCGAGAAGGTTTTCGATGATACCAATCTTGGTTGAAACCTTTGAGCCACCCATAATAGCTGTGAAGGGGTGCTTGATGTTGCTCAACACATTGTCAACAGCCTGAACTTCCTTCTCCATAAGATAGCCAAGCATCTTGTGGTCAGCGTCGAAGTTGTCAGCGATTACAGCAGTTGAAGCGTGCTTGCGGTGTGCTGTACCAAAGGCGTCGTTGATGTAGATGTCAGCGTATGAAGCCAATGTCTTGGCAAAATCCTTCTGACGGGCCTTCATTTCCTTCTTTGCCTCATCGTACTTAGGATCTTCCTTGTCGATGCCTACAGGCTTGCCTTCCTCTTCAGGGTAGAAGCGGAGGTTTTCGAGCAAGAGCACTTCACCGGGCTTGAGAGCTGCGGCAGCGTCCTGTGCCTTGGCACAATCAGGAGCGAACTGTACCTTTACACCCAATTTTTCGCTAACGGCATCAACAATCTGGCCGAGAGAGAATTTGGGGTTTACCTTGCCTTTGGGCTTGCCCATGTGACTCATAATGATGAGTGAACCACCATCGGCGAGTACCTTCTTAAGAGTGGGGAGGGCACCACGAATACGGGTGTCGTCTGTGATGTTACCATTGTCATCAAGAGGTACATTGAAGTCCACGCGAACAATTACCTTCTTGCCTTTGAAGTCGCAAGTTTCAATAGTCATAGCGAATACTTATTTATTTGAAAGTTTAATATTTTCACTATTTGCACACAACATTCAACCGGCCACACCATACTGGCGCTCCACAATCTGCCGCTGCGCGCATAATTTTATGCAGCAAAGTTAATGCAATCGGAGCGAAAGGCAAAAGTTTTGGCTAAAAAAACTACCAAGCGGGTGCTTTTGGCACATTTTTAGTCTGCTTTGTGCGATTTACGCTTTTATTTTTACTTTTCACCCCCAGCATTCGCCCTTTGTGCGTAATTTTGCGGCGCAATCAAGTTGCAAGCACATTTGCGAACATCACTTAACCGAATATTTTAGACAACATGGCAGACGGAAATTTTAATCGCACACACTTGCCCAACCGCCCTTTCCTAAGCGGACTGAATGCCGGCAAGGCCCAAATGCACACTTTGGCCATACGCGCATTTAACGCATGGCAAGCTGAACAAGGATTTGACGAAGAAAAGAAACAAGAGAACGAGCGTCGATTCAGAGAACTGCTACCTTTATAATAATGCTCGACGACCCGTCAATTTGCCAACAACCATCTTAAAAACACCTTTCACTTTTTCAAAATCAAGGCCCCGTCTGGCAAAGTTTTGTAAAATAAACATAACAACAAGCATCTTCGCTTGGCATAACGCAATTATTTTCATAACTTTGCCAACATGGAGATAAAATCGACTATTCTGAACAAAATACATAAACTGAGCGGTTGCGCCCTGCTCCTTTCTATTGCTTTCATGATACCGTCAACTTCTCATGCACGCAAAAAAGATAAGGACAACGGACGCGGCATGGCTGCATACGTGGCTACGGAGCCAGATGTTGTGCCAGTTAAAGCTATTGGCGAAAAGCGTATGGTGCACGCTGCCGCCGTATTTATACGTACATCAAACGCACGCATCAATTCGAAATACAAAGAAGGCATTGACGTATCGCACTACCAAGGCAATATCGATTGGGACAAAGTGGTAAACGGCACGCCCATTTCGTACGTTTATCTCAAAGCAACAGAAGGAGCCTCACTGGTTGATGACACTTACGAGCGCAATTTGACCGAAGCGCGCCGCGTGGGGCTGAGTGTAGGTAGTTACCACTTTTACCGCCCCAATGTGGACTGGAAGAAACAGTTTGACAACATGACTTCTGTGGTAAAGACCGAGAACCAGGATTTAGTGCCTATTATCGACATTGAACACCGCGGTTCGGTAAGCGCAGAGGACTTTATTGCCGACCTGCGCTCATTTATAGAGAAAGTGACTGCTTACTACGGCAAGAAGCCCTTGCTCTACACATACCACAACTTTTACAACCGTTACTTGCAAGGCGAATTTACCGACTACCACTTCATGATAGCCCGATACCGCAGCGACTCCCCCACCCTTAACGACGGGAAGGACTATATTATGTGGCAGTACACTCAAACGGGATCTATTCCGGGTATCAGAGGACACGTTGACCGTTCGAAAATAATGGGCAATTTCTCGCTAAATCAAGTAATGATGTAGCGTATACCCTACATTGTATATAAGTACATTCAAAACACAACAAACCGCTGTCTCTGCACGAACAATCATATTCATGCCGACGACAGCGGTTCGTTGTATCATGAAAGTCTCACACATATATTATATAAGTACTTACTTCTGCAACGCATCACGTATTTCGCGCAACAACTTTACTTCCTCAGAAGGTTCGGCAGGAGCCTTGGGCTGCGCAGCCTCTTTTTTCTTGCGCGAGAGCTTCATAATAAGACGCACCAACATGAAAACGCAAAATGCGATAATAATGAAGTCGATACAAGTCTGCAAGAAATTGCCATAAGCAATGCTAACAGGTTCGCCACCCTCATTCAACGGATTAACAGGCAAATCATACTTCAGGTCCTTAAAATCAATACCGCCAATCAGCCAGCCAATGGGCGGCATAAACAAGTCGTTGACAATAGAAGAAACTATTTTGCCAAAAGCGCCACCGATAATTACACCTACTGCCATATCAATGGCATTACCCTTTACAGCAAACTCCTTAAACTCTTGCAAGAAAGCCGATTTCATGTTTTTGAAAATTTAATGATTAAACATGGTGCAAAAATAAAAAGGTTTTTGTACTTTTGCGGTGGAATAAGGAAATAAGTGGCAATGCCTTGAAAGCAAAGCACTGATTTCTGTTTCCAACTCAGAGTTTATTAACAGAAATATTAACCACACAAATAGTTAATTCATAACTTAAACATCATGATTAAAGTAGGTATTAACGGTTTCGGTCGTATCGGCCGTTTCGTATTCCGTGCTGCTCAGAACCGCAGCGACATCCAGATTGTAGGTATCAATGACCTTTGCCCCGTAGATTACTTGGCATACATGCTCAAGTACGACACTATGCACGGTGCATTCCAGGGCACAATCGAGGCTGACGTTGAAAAGAGCGAGCTCATCGTAAACGGCAACCACATCCGTGTTACTGCTGAACGCAACCCGGCTGACCTTAAGTGGGACGCTGTAGGTGCTGAATACGTAGTTGAGTCAACTGGTCTCTTCTTGACTAAGGAAAAGGCTCAGGCTCACATTCAGGCTGGTGCTAAGTACGTAGTTATGTCAGCTCCTTCAAAGGACGACACTCCTATGTTCGTATGCGGCGTAAACTTCGACAAGTACGTTAAGGGTACTCAGTTCGTATCTAACGCTTCTTGCACTACTAACTGCTTGGCTCCTATCGCTAAGGTATTGAACGACAAGTTCGGCATCGTAAACGGTTTGATGACTACCGTTCACTCTACTACTGCTACTCAGAAGACTGTTGACGGTCCCTCTTTGAAGGACTGGCGCGGTGGTCGTGCTGCCAGCGGCAACATCATCCCTTCTACTACTGGTGCTGCTAAGGCTGTAGGTAAGGTTATCCCCGAACTCAACGGTAAGTTGACTGGTATCTCTATGCGTGTTCCGACGTTGGACGTTTCTGTAGTTGACTTGACTGCAAACCTCGCAAAGCCCGCCACTAAGGAAGATATCTGCGCTGCTATGAAGGAAGCTTCAGAAGGCGAATTGAAGGGTGTACTCGGCTACACTGAAGACGCTGTTGTATCAAGCGATTTCCTCGGTTGCACTAACACTTCTATCTTCGATGCTAACGCCGGTGTTTACCTCACTGATACTTTCGTTAAGGTTATCAGCTGGTACGACAACGAAATCGGTTACTCTAACAAGGTTCTCGAACTCATCGCCCACATGGCTAAGGTTAACGGCTAATCCGTTGCTTTAAGTTCAGAAACTTAGACCTTTAACAGCCGCCACTAAGCTCTACGCTTAGTGGCGGCTATTTTTTTACACCGGCATGGCCCGCCAGTTGCACGCATTTAGTATCTTTGCATAAGATAGGCTGCGGCTCGGCATAACGAACAAGCAAGCTTGACGTTCTGCTCTCACCTTGCGCTATCTTTGCATAAGATAGGCCGCGGCTCGGCATAACTAACAAGCAAGCTTGACGTTCTGCTCTCGCCTTGCACTATCTTTGCAATAACTATAAGTAAACAGCAAATAACACACAGTGGACATCATAACAATACTTGGCCCCACCGCCTCAGGCAAAACAAGCGTTGCAGTAAAATTGGCCGAACGGATCGATGCCGAAATTATCAGTGCCGACAGCAGACAGGTATATCGGCGCATGGACCTCGGCACAGGCAAAGACCTTGATGACTATACCATCAATGGCAAGCAAATACCTTACCACTTGATTGATATTGTCGAACCAGGCACAAAATACAATGTGTTTGAATATCAGCAGGACTTTCTCAAAGCCTACAATGACATTCGCTCACGAGGCAAACGGGTGATTGTGTGTGGAGGTACGGGCCTATACCTTGAAAGCATTCTGCGCAGCTACCGCCTGTCGCCAGTGCCACAGAACCCTCAGTTGCGAGAAAGTTTGAAAGACAAAACGCTCGATGAGCTGACGCAAATTTTGAGCCAATACAAAGTGTTGCACAACTCTACGGACGTCGATTCTGCACAACGTGCAATCAGAGCTATTGAAATTGCTGAATACTACAAACACACACCCATAGACGACCGTCCATTTCCCACCCTCACATCATATAACATTGGTATCGATGTGGACCGCGATACACGCCGCAAGCGCATTACCCAACGTCTCAAGCAACGTCTTGACGCCGGTATGGTAGACGAAATAAGGCATCTGCTTGCCGAAGGCATTCAACCTGATGATTTGATATACTACGGACTCGAATACAAATATCTTACACTATATGCCATAAACAAACTCAGCTATGACGAAATGTTCAGGCAACTCGAAATAGCCATACATCAGTTTGCCAAACGGCAAATGACATGGTTCAGGGGCATGGAGCGCCGTGGCATCGAAATTCATTGGCTTAAAGCTGAAGAAGCCGTTAACATCAACATCACCGATTTATAATAAGCCCCTTCACTAACTCAACACGTACATCAACATTTAACTAACTATGCCAGCAAATTCATGGGGCATCATATACTGCCCGAAAGAGGGCTCTGCCCATACACAAAAGCGTTGGAAAAAGATACGCCAATATCTTGAAGAGAAAGGCGTCAACTTTGACTACGTGCAAAGCGAGGGAGCAGGTTCGGTTGAACGATTGGCTGCCATGATGACGCGTACCGGTTACGCCACCATCATTATTGTCGGCGGCGATTCGGCCCTTAACCACGCCATTTGCGGTATTATGTCGACAGCGTCGCCATCGGGCAAACACCCGGTGTTGGGCGTCATACCCAACGGCTTTGGCAATGACTTTGCCAAATTTTGGGGCATGCACACCGATGATTACAAAAATACAATAGACGCCTTAATATTTCAGCACACCCGCAAGGTTGATGTAGGCACAATTCAAATAGCCGATGCCGACGGGCAAAGCAAACAGCTATACTTCCTCGATTGTGTTAACCTTGGCGTTGCATCGTCCATCACAAATTTGAAACGCAAGACAAGCAACTGGTTCGGTTTCAAAACCATCTCATACTTTTTCTCGGCACTGCTGCTATTGTTCCAACGCATGAATTTCAGATACGTATTTGATATGAGCGGCGAACACATCGAGCAAAGCGCCATGAGCATTTGCATCGGTTCGGCACACGGATACGGACAAACGCCAAGTGCTGTGCCATACAATGGTCTGCTTGACATCACGCTTGTATCAAAGCCTGCCATATTCCAGATATTTCATGGACTGTGGTTGCTGTTCACAGGACGTTTTCTGAGTCACCGCGGCGTAAAAGTGTGGCGCACCCGCCATGTCGAATTTACGAAACTCGGCCATGCCCCCTTGAGCTTTGACGGCCGCACATACCATGGCCACGCCCAATCCATCAATATCGGCATCATGCCCGAAGAGATTGAGTTCTTGATACCATAACATTTCGCCCTTACAAAGGGTTATATACCCATAACAAAGGCGTGTTTCGCATCATCACGAAACACGCCTTTGTTGTATGCAATAAGTCTTTGCATCGGTTATTGTTGTCCGCCTCCTGCATTAGCGTCTCCGCTTGCGCCCGAACTATTTCCGGTTCGCATCACGTCATCATTTTCGATGCTTCGGTCCACCTTCTTCACCCCCGACTTCAGAGAGCCAAGGCGGTAACTTACGCCAATGCTCAAACGCATCATGTCATTGCGGGTATCTGAAACATAGCGCATTTGATTAGTGACAGTTGAGGTACGGAAGTGAGTATAACGTCCGATAAAGTTGCCAGCTTGCAAATTGATGCCCAAGCGGTCCTCCTTCAAGAATGAACGACTCAAACTCAGGCTATAGAAGAAGAAGCCTGGAGCCTTACCCTGCAAGGTAACCTGACGCGTGTTGCCGCCAAGCCAAAGACCAAGCTTGAGTTTCCACGGCATAGTTTGCTGCAATCCGCCCCACAAGTCTGCTGAATAGCCAGAATTATGACTACCCAACACATGGGCCTTATAATCAGAATAACTTGCCGAAGCGTTCAAATTGATTGTAGTGCCCTTAACAACAGTCCAGTTAATATAGGTTGACAGCATCGTCATCTTTGAATGTTGGAATCCGCCATAAGTGGTGTTGGCCACACCATTCTCATCAACAAAACTATACGACACCATGCCATTGTTGGAGAATGAATAGTTGAGTGACGCATTAAACGTGAGTTTCGGGCCAAACATGCTGTAAGTTAAATCCAGATTGTGCGATTTTTCACTCTTCAAGTCTGGATTGCCATACGTTACTGCCTCAGGCGAATAAGACACCTTGTAAGGTGAGAGATAGCTAATGTCCGGACGTCCTATACGCATATTATATCCAGCCTTCAACATTTTGCTGTCGCTCAAATTAAAGCCGGCACTTATCGAAGGCACCCAATCGCTCATGTGCGTGCCAAAAGCCTCGCGCTTGCCATCAGGATAGCTCACATCTACCTTGTAATACTCATATCGGCTTCCCGCCATTGCGGTCCACTTGCCCTTCTTCAAGTTATATTCCAGATAAGCGGCAGCAATGTTACCCGTGTGGCGGTAGCGCAATGAGCGCTCCTCGTCAAGCTGCATATCGGCATCACTACCAGCTGGGCGCGAATACTCCACACTGTTGCTTCGGTTGATACGACGAATATACTTCACACCCGTTGCCAGTGTGTGGGTTTTCTTCTTGTCTAAAGGCGTGGTAAAATCCACCTGTGCCGTATGTTCGTACGACAAATTGTCCGGGTCTGTGTCAAGATCCTTCAAGCCAAAGTTTTCGGGCAGATTAGTCAGCTGGTCATTCCACGTCTTTACCTTTGTCGTTTGCGGACTGTTGTCGTAGCGGTATGACATAGTCAGTTTTGTGTCATCAGTAAAAGCGTGCTGGTAATCTGCCGAAGCGTTTATGCTGCGGTACAGGCTCTTTGTTTTCGATGCCACATGATAGCTGTAATAAGGCGACCCGTCAACCCTGAACATCTGGTTCAGCGAAGTATTGCTATTACGCCCGTTCCACCCGTGAATGCCGGCCGACACACTCAACAGGTCCTTTTCAGTAAACTCATAACTGGCATCAAGGTTACCAAACTGAAAAATGCCGTGCGACGACGATTCCGTGTCCGATTTCAACAAATGGCTGGCATTTTCGCCATACAATTCGCGTTCAACGTTAGTAGTGGTATTAGGCTGATCGTGATACCCCGCACCATAGTGTGCCGAAATCATGAATTTGCCAAACTGTGCCATACCCATCAACGACCCCATTTCGCCACGATTACCAACCGAAGCATTTGCCGTCACGGTGTAGCCCGATGTCGAAGTCTTGGTGTTGGTTATGATATTAAGCACACCAGCCACCCCCTCGGCATCATATTTTGCACCAGGATTGGTAATAACCTCTATCTTTTGGATAGCCGAAGCCGGATAAGCTTTGAATATCATAGACGGATTGGCACTCATCATTTGGTTGGGCTTGCCGTCAACATACACCTTAAAGCTGGCATTTCCGTTCACCTTGATGTTATCCTCACCATCAACCGTCACCATCGGCACCTTGCGCAACATTTCAAGCACAGTGTTGGTTTTAGCGTCAGGATCATCGGCTATCGAATACGTCAGTTTGTCCAGTTCAGCCTTAACCAATGGGCGTTGTGCTGTCACGGTAGCCACCCCTAAAGTAGAGTTGTATTCCTTAATATACAGCGTATCAGTTTCAACCACACGCTTATCTGCTGCCAACGCTATCTGCCGGCGCACGGGAGCCTTGCCAATCGACATAAGCTCAAGCACGTATTTTCCAGGCTTTGATGCAATAATGCTGAATTTGCCATTAAGCTGTGTGGTGTTAGCTTTCAGCGGTTTCATTGATGGCACCTCAAGCAGTCGCACCGTGGCGTATGCCTCTGGCTGACGGGTCAAGGAGTCGCACAATGTGCCTTTTATGGTATAATTGCTCTGACCATACACCGCCACAAGGGGCGTAAAAGGCAATAATAGTGTCAATAGGATTGTTTTGTTCATTTAAGTCTATGTTCAATATTGTGTCATACAATCAGCAAATGTCGTTTCCTATGCAACATAGGTCTGGTCAGTTACTTATACTTATCAGACGCGCCTCATTACAGTTTTGCTACACAACAAAGGCGTAAAAAGTTATCGCACCTCCATTTTGATGTCCTCTATCTTGAACATTTCATCAAAATAAGGCAACCAATGATTTTCGGCTATGCCAAGTTGCAGCCCATAAAGGCGGGTGCCTTCATGCCTCAAGCGCTCTATTTGCTGAAAATACGTTTGCGGCGGCAAAGGAATGCGGAAGTCCGTCACCCAAAGCACGTCGGCACCGGCATAACGCGAATTGCCATTCAGCAACGCAAACATGGCATCGAGTGCGCGCCTGGCATCGGTGTCACCCGCAGCACGACGGTTGAAAAATTGCAAGAGTTGCGTGCGGTCGTTGAGCACATCGATGGGGTGTGCCTGCACGCTAAAAGCTATCAAATAGCAATTACGCCGCTTCGATGTGCACATTTCGCACAAACTCATCATGAGCGAAAGGGCCACCTTGCTTGGCTCGCCCATCATGCTGCCCGACATATCCACACATACAACCATTGGGCCGCACGGCCGCGCTGGCTTGGTGTGTAAACCTCGCGCCGCATTAAGCGTGCGACTTTGGTAGTCAAACGTTTGCAAACGGCCCGTCACATATTTCTGCAAAAAAACGTCCTCCATGTCGGCATCGGCATATTGCGCCAACTCTGTTGGCAACAAAGCCCCCAAGTCGCGCCCCACACTGATGCCCGTTCTGTCGCTTTGCGAAGCATGCTGCATTTGCTCCTCATTTCCCTGGCTGTAGCCTATGCGCTTGTGACCCAAAGCATCGGCCACCCGTCCCATGCGGTCGGTTATAGTCTGCAACACAGGATAGCGGCGCTGAAAGTCGACCACCTGCTGCAAACGCTCATATTCCACCACATTCCAACGACCGCCCATCAGTGCCCACGACTGATAAAAGCGCTCCCGGCTCACACCATGCTGCTGCACATATTGGGTAACAGCCTTCAGATTGTTGTGCAACAAGCGGTTCTGCAACTCACGCCGGCTCTCCAAAAATTCGCGTTTGTGCAGCGCCAGACGCAAGTCCAAATTATTCTGCCAATCATTGAGCAACGTTTGCCATAAAGCATCGTCATCTGACTGCCCCTTTTCGCCAAATTCGCGATTGTAAAAGCCCTTGTCAAAGCCCTGTGCTGCATATTTGTCGTCCATCATCTGCACCAAGGCCTGCCAGTTGTCGCGCCGCTTGATGTGGCTCCATTCTGCCGCTTCGGCTATTTGTTTGCGCTCATAGCTGCACCGCTGCATTTGATAGGCAGCCTTTTGCAAGTTAAGACTGACGAATTGCGCCATCGTGTCTACAAACACACGCGCTGCCACCTCGTCATTAAGCACCAGTGCCTTTACCTGCGCATCGTGCATGGCTGTACACAGGTATTGCGCCAGAACATCACACTCGCACGTAAGGGCATCGGGTTCCTCGCCAGAGTCGACAAAGGCGTGGAGCATTTTCATATAAAAGGCAGGCTCATTCGTCATACAGCAATCGGCGTATATCAACGCGGCACAAAGCCACTTGCTTGTAAAATGCCTGCAAGTAAGCATCAACCTCCTTGCGTTCGTCGTCACTCACAAAGATGTTCTGCTCCAAAGCCCGTTTCAAGGCGTCGGCATCATTACATACCTGCTCCACATCGTCCTCATAATGTGCATAAGTTGTGGTTGACGCCACATCTGTGTTTGACGCCACATTTGCATTGTCAAACAGCCCACCGATACTGCCATCTGCCGGATTCATCACAGCAGCCCCCACATGGCGCATTTTGAATGCTATACCATTTATATATATGTGGTCACTGTCGCGGCACAACGTCACCTGCTCGCGGTTTTGACGTGGAATGCCGGCCATGATGTCGGGCGAAAACAAACGCACTATTTGCCGCCCGTTGTGCGTTGGGTCTTTATAAATCACCCCTTGTGCCGGCGCTGCCAATTTGCTGCGTACCGGCATACGCTTAAAGTCGGTTACAAACACATAGGTATGGCCCGTACCATGATTTTCAATCTGATAAAAGAAGCGGTCGACAATCAGCAAATCGTCATCGCGGTGGTCATTCTCGCGCACAGCTTTGGCCAAAGCCTCGTTGGCACGGCGGGCACGCAAGTCGGCCTTCACACCAACAGCCAAGGTTTCGAGGCGCTGAACGTGAGGGGCGAATATTGACTTTATAACAATTGACCTGACGGCTGCTATCTCGACAGGCTCATTCCACAAGCAATGATACATTGTCAGCAAGTCGGCACGCGTGGCCAAAGTACGCCCCTGTAAATAGGCCGAGGTGCGCAACAAGGCAGCAATGTGTTTCCAACGACGGTCGCTCACATATATGCTACGTGGCAATTCCGTATTCTCAATTTCTACACGCTTAAACTCTTGGCGGATACACGATATGGCCTCGAGCAAATTCTGACTCAAAGCCACTTTGCGTGCCTCTCGTTGCCAAAGGGCATATTCGTCTGCGGTAATGGGTTCTGCCACCTCCTCGTCGGCACATGGCTCGTCATCGTCGCTGCAGAGCATTTGTCTGAAAACCGATTCACTCTGTATGCAACGGCACACTACGCGAATAACAAAGCGGTCCCACAGGGCTTCGAGTCCTTCGCCTTGGGCCGGAAGTTCGTTCGAAGCAGCCACCAGCAATTTCAGCGGCAAGTGCAGCTCTTTATTACCATTGCGGAACAGTTTTTCATTCAGCACCGTCAGCAGCGTATTCTGTATGGCAGGACCTGCCTTCCATATCTCGTCAAGAAACACCACATCGGCCGTGGGCAGAAATCCTTCGGTTGCCCTTTCATACACATCGTCGGACTTGAGCCTTGCTATGCTTACGGGGCCAAATATCTCGTCGGGGGTTGAAAATCTCGACATTAAATATTCAAACGACGTGGCACCGCCAAAAGCCTTTTTCAGCCGGCGTGCCACCATCGATTTTGCCACCCCCGGAGGGCCAAGCAACAAGATGCTTTCACCCGCCAACGCTGCCAACAGCGCCAGGGCCATTTCTGTATTTTTTTCGTAAATGCCCCGCTGCAAATAGCGCAACAGATGCGTCATACGTGATTGTAGTGTATTCATTATTGTTTGTGCCTAAAACAGCCTATCCAGCTAAGTTGATGCAAAGGTAGCACTAATAAGTAGGTGCTCAAAATTATTTATATGTTGAAAACATTATCTCGGGCGCATCTGCCCGCCGCGTTCTCAGTCACATAGCCCGACCAACTTAAGGCCATTTCTCAAATTACCAAACTAAAAGTGGTTGTTGCATAACAGTGTAGTTCTTTCTGGCACCACGATCCGGCTGTCAACGCACCACATAATCAGCTTTTTGGGTATTTGTCTGCACTCTGCACTTTTCAGCATTTCCCATCTGATATTCAACGTGTTACGCAGTGCATACAACTATCAAAACTATGTGCACTACCATCTGCACGCCCGCCAATGAGTGTAAACAACAACGGGCGAGAGTCTTTTCTGTCATGGGCGACAGAATATCCACTCGGAGCAACCCAAAATCCGCTCTCCCTAAAGCGTAAAACCAACCTGGCCGTACCATTACGCCGCCCCACCGTTAGGGGGTAGTGTAGACGGCAGTGCAGACAAAATCAGGTGTTATCTACACTCATAAGTCATGTGATTATCAGTCAGTTACAAGCAAAAGTGCAGAGTGCAGACAAATTGAAGATTTTTCGTCTGATAGGTAATACACGCCTCTGATTTGTGTACACTACACTTGTCTGCACGCGTCTGCACTTGTGCCCGCTTGTCTGCACGTAAAGTGCAAACCTGTGGCGCAACCACCGGAATGTGTACATTGTATAACATTATCTATCTACAACGGTACGCCAATTTGCATAAAACGCCGTCGCACCTGCATATTTGAATAGATTTGCTGCATATTCTTGAGCATTTTAACCTTATTCCGTATTTTTGCATAAGACAAATAACTAAACATGACGACTAACAAGAAAACGCCTTCGGCTCTATTATCGCTCCTGCCCATCATTGTACTTGTACTGATGCTGGTAGCCACTGTACGCACCTATGGCAGCGACTCGCTATCGGGTGCAAGCCAAGTTACACTACTGGCCGTATCAGCTATTTGCGTGCTGATTGGTACCTGTTTTTTGCGCATTCCATGGAAGGATTTTGAGAATGCTATCACGCACAACATCTCAAGCGTGACAAGTGCCATACTCATTTTGCTACTAATTGGTGCCCTCAGCGGCACATGGATGGTGAGCGGTGTGGTGCCTTCGCTCATCTATTATGGCATACAAATTATACACCCCGATATATTTTTGGCTTCAACTTGCATCATATCGGCCATTGTCAGCGTCATGACAGGCAGCTCGTGGACCACCATAGCCACCATTGGCATAGCCCTCATGGGCATTGGACGTGCCCAGGGATTTGACGACGGCTGGATTGCTGGTGCCATTATCAGCGGTGCATATTTTGGCGACAAGATATCGCCATTGTCCGACACGACTGTGTTGGCTTCGGGGGCCGTCAACGTGCCTTTGTTCAAGCACATTCGCTACATGCTCATCACTACTATACCCTCACTGAGCATCGCGCTGCTGATTTTTGCCATTGCAGGCTTTACACAAGACACCAACAGCACACATGAGATATCACTGTTTACGGCCACCATCAAAGACCGTTTCTGCATAACGCCCTGGCTGCTGCTTGTGCCTGTGCTTACGGGATTTATGATAACCAAACGTCTGCCACCTGTTGTTACGCTGTTTTTATCCACACTGTTGGCGGTTATTTTTGCTTTGGTTTTTCAACAACAAGTGCTGCACGACATTGCTGGCGACAACTTGTTTAAGGGAGCCATGCAGAGCATTTATGGCAGCACCTCCATACCAACTGACAACCCCGTGCTCACATCGCTTGTGGCCACACGTGGCATGGCTGGCATGATGGGCACAATTTGGCTGATAATCTGTGCCATGTGTTTTGGCGGCGCCATGGAGGCAGGCGGCATGGTGCGCGGCATCACCCGGTTGTTTGTGCGCATGATAAAGGGGCGCACCAGTCTGGTAACCTCAACTGTGTGCAGCGGTTTGATGCTTAATTTGGCTGTGGCGGACCAATACATCTGCATATTGCTTACTGGCAACATGTTCAGACGCATATTCGACCGTCAGGGATTTGAACGCCGGTTGCTGAGCCGCACCACCGAGGACAGCGTGACAGTCACCTCGGTGCTTGTGCCATGGAACACGTGCGGCATGACACAGGCCACTGTGTTGGGGGTGCCTACCATGGTTTATCTGCCTTATTGTTTTTTCAACATCATCAGTCCTGTCATGAGCATAGCCATTGCGGCTTTGGGGTATAAGATATTCCAAACCTCGGCAAACCAACAGGGTGACGCCTCCAAAGCGTGACACTTGCACAACTTTGATGCGATGTACGCACATAGTTGCGCATCAATCCTCATTTGAACGTCCATAACCGGCAGCGGGTTCGGCTGCTTGTAACAAACACGAGGTCGTCTCGGCATGATTGTATGCCGAAACGACCTCGTATTGTTGTAAGAAATAGCGGTTGAGCTTCAAATAAAGCGCATCGAGTGTGCCGACACGCACTGCCGGCTTCAACTCACACTCCCAAATGACTATAACATGCCACCCCAAATGCTGCAGTTGCGCCACATTGCGCGCATCGCGCTGGCGGTTGCGGCTGATTTTGTCTCGCCAAAACGCTGTGTTCGTCTTTGGCAAATGATAGTATTTGCAGGCTTCGTGCCCATGCCAAAAACAGCCATTTACAAATATGACTGTGCGATACTTGCGCAACACAATGTCGGGGGTGCCGGGCAAAGTTTTCACATTTTTGCGAAAACGCATGCCACATGCAAACAAGAAACGGCGCACCATGCGCTCTGGCCGCGTGTTGCTGCTACGAATGTGCGACATGCAGCGATGCCGCTGCTCAGGAGTCAGCACGTCAATGCTTTTGGGCAACAACTGGGCCATACTTAGCTTATTTTGCTATGCCGCGCTTGTTGAGTGCCTCAGCATAGCGCTTGGCGTTTGCTGTATGTTCCTCGTAAGTGGCAGCAAAATTGTGCGTGCCCGAAAAGTCCTCCTTGGCACACATATATATATAGTTGTGGTGTGTGTAGTTGAGCACCGACTGTATGGCGTTGAGCGATGGTATACATATAGGGCCTATGGGCAGGCCTACATTGCGGTAAGTGTTGTATGGGCTATTGACACTCAAATGGTTTATCATGATGCGACGCAACGCAAAGTCGTGCAGAGCATACTTTACGGTGGGGTCGGCCTGCAGTTTCATGCCTTGGTGCAAGCGGTTGAGGTACATACCGGCTATCATCGGGCGTTCGCCCTCATTGGCCGACTCTTGCTCTACAATTGAGGCCAAGGTGTAAACCTCGTCGGGGGTGAGGCCAGCTACTTTGGCTTGCTGCTTGCGCGCCGATGTCCAGTAGGCATCGTGTTCTTTTTTCATACGCTGCATCAATTTCTGCGGTGTAATGTCCCAATACACTTCGTAGGTGTTGGGTATGAACAAGCAAGGCACTGTGGCGGTGTCGACACCTAATGGCGCAAGCACCTTGTCGTCCTTAAACGTGGCTGCCAATGTGGCTGAGTCGGCCTCGAGTTGTTGCGACAATCGGCCTGCAAGGTCATTCATGGTGTGCACCACGGGTATAACAAGTTCGACGGCGGTCTGGCGGCCACCGCGCAAATTACGAATTAAGCGGAATGTGCTAACACCATCGCCCGTGGCATAACGCCCTGGGTGGACATGCGAACCATAATTAACCACGAAAGCGCAAAGCTTGAATCCAAGCATTTGCGAGGGTTTTGCAGCCTTGTCGAGCTTTACATATACCGAGTCGGGGGTGTCGTCGCTGTCAATATAAACAAACGAGGGTTTGCGGCTTGAGCTGAAACTTGAGAAGAAAAGCCAGTATATCAATATGGCCACAATGACAACGGCCGCAGCTGCAATGCTTGTTATCTTTTTTTGTTTGTCTGTCATAATACACTCAATTTATTAAGTACACGTTGGCGGAATTTGTAAACAAGTTGACAAGTCAAAGGGATAAGTCAGTCAAGCTCATACGTTATTTGTCTTTCTGTCTTTAACACGGGTAAGTAGCGCAAAACAAACTTACCTGTCAGCCCATCAACTTGTTAACCCGCTAATCAAGAATTCCACCAACGGGTTAATGGTTTAGCATCGCAAAAGTACGTATTTTTTAGGCGTAACGTTTGGGATTGGTGAAATAATTGCCCATACGCTTTGTGAAAGGCTATTTTTTTTACTACTTTTGCACAAAACATTATTCAATGTGCCGAGTTAGACTATACTTCTACTTAAATACGATGTGCTAACCCGGCCTATCAAATACCTCAGATGGAAACATATACCGATTTCGTCGACTTGATAGCTGAGAGTCTCAAAAAGAATTGGGACCTTGACGCACTAACCGACTATCAAGGTGTGACCTTGCAATACAAGGACGTAGCACGAAAAATTGAGAAACTCCATATCCTGTTTGAAAATGCAGGTGTTGCCAAGGGTGACAAGATTGCCCTGTGCGGCCGCAATAGTGCCAACTGGGCTACAGCCTTTTTGGCCACACTCACGTATGGTGCGGTGGCGGTGCCTATTTTGCATGAATTTAAGGCACAGCAAGTGCACGACATTGTTAACCACTCTGAGGCTAAGATTCTCTTTGTGGGCGATATGGTTTGGCCCGAACTCGACGCACAGGCCATGCCTCACCTTGAAGGCATTATCAACATTCCCGACTACTCGGTACTCCTGTCGCGCACCGAACTGCTAACTGATGCACGCGAAAGGCTCAACGAACTGTTTGGCCGCAAATATCCCAAATATTTTAGAAAGGAACACATCAGCTATACACATGCTGCCGACCCCGACGCTTTGGCGCTTATCAACTACACCAGCGGCACCACATCCAACTCTAAAGGCGTGATGCTGCCTTTCCGCGCACTGTGGTCGAATTATCAATTTGCCATCGAGGTGCTCGGCAAACAAGTGCACCGCGGCGACAGCGTGATATCGATGCTGCCCCTGGCCCACATGTATGGCATGGCTTTCGAGTTTATTTTCGAATTTATACACGGCTGCCACGTTTACTACCTCACACGCATTCCTTCACCCAAAATTGTGTTGAAGGCGTTTGGCGAAATCAAACCCGTCATTGTTATCTCAGTGCCGCTGATTATCGAAAAGATTATCAAAAAGAATGTGTTGCCCAAGTTGCAAACGCCCAGCATGAAAGTGTTGCTCAAGCTGCCCTTCATCAGCGGACGTATTCTTGACAAAGTGCGTCAGGGATTGATTGAGGCTTTTGGCGGCAACTTCTACGAAATCATCATTGGTGGCGCTGCATTCAACAGCGAGGTGGAAGATTTGCTCAATAAAATACATTTCCCCTACACGGTGGGCTATGGTGCTACAGAATGTGCGCCCATCATTTCGTACGAGGATTGGCAAAAGTTTAAGAAAGGCTCATGTGGCAAGGCTGCGCCCCGCATGGATATAAAGATTGACAGTCCTGACCCCCAACACACCGTGGGCGAAATTCTGACACGCGGCGCCAATGTGATGCTCGGCTATTTCAAAAACCCCGAAGCCACAAAGTCTACGCTTGTTGATGGTTGGTACCATACAGGCGACTTGGGCGTGATGGACGCTGAAGGCAACTTGTTTATACGCGGACGCAGCAAGAACATGCTACTTGGCGCCTCGGGACAAAACATTTACCCTGAGGAAATTGAGGACAAGCTCAACACGCTGCCATACGTTAACGAAAGCATCGTGGTGCAGCGCGACGAAAAACTTGTGGCACTAATACACCCCGACTACGACGAGGCCGAACGCGACGGATTGGACGAGAACGGATTGCGCATGGCCATGGAGCAAAACCGCAAGGACCTTAACGTCATGGTGGCTGCATACGAGCGCATTTCGTCAGTCGAACTCCATAAAACGGAGTTTGAAAAGACACCGAAACGCAGCATCAAACGTTTCCTCTATAAATAAGCTAACAAGGTTGGCCACATAACGGGTTGACAGGCTTAAGGATTGTGTGTACAAAACGCGCCCTTGCCTGTTAACCCGTTAGCCCGTTAACCATGCAAATACAAAAGCAATATACATGATTTCATTTTTCAGACATAATAATTCTGACAACGAGGAGCAGACTGCCAACATGCAACCACTGCAACCAACTACCGACCAAGCCGCACAAACATCAATGGTGCTGAGGTCGGAAGGACTGGTCAAGAAATACGGCAAACGCACCGTGGTAAATGGCGTGTCGTTTGACGTGAAACAAGGTGAAATTGTAGGATTGCTCGGCCCCAATGGTGCCGGAAAGACTACTTCGTTTTATATGACAACGGGGCTTGTTGTGCCCAACGGTGGCCGGATATTTCTGGACAACCACGAGATTACGAAAGACCCCGTTTACAAACGTGCACAAAAGGGCATCGGATATTTGGCACAGGAGGCATCGGTGTTTCGCAAAATGAGTGTGGAGGACAACATTGCCTCTGTGCTCGAAATGACGGGACGAACAAAAGAGTATCGCAAAGAGAAACTCGAAAGTCTGATAGCCGAATTTCGACTGCAGAAAGTGCGCAAGAACCTTGGCGACCAACTGTCGGGCGGTGAGCGCCGACGCACTGAGATTGCCCGCTGTCTGGCTATCGACCCAAAGTTTATCATGCTCGACGAACCATTTGCGGGCGTTGACCCCATTGCCGTAGAGGACATTCAATACATTGTGTGGAAACTAAAGGACCGCAACATAGGCATTCTCATCACCGACCACAATGTGGAGGAAACACTTTGTATTACCGACCGTGCATATCTGCTGTTTGAAGGCAGAATACTATTCCAAGGTACGCCCGAGGAATTAGCTGAGAACCAAGTTGTTCGAGACAAATACCTAACTAATAGCTTTAAGTTGCGAAAAAAGGATTTCCAAACCATGGACCGTGACCGCAGCAACAACTAATAACACACATACCGCATTATGCTTTTATCAATACTGCTTTCAGTTGCAGCATCTGCTACCACCGACACTTTGGTGGTTAAAACAGCACAGATGGAGGGCCCCTACACCATACAAAGCCCCTACTCTACCGATTCTCTAAATACTAAAGGACAGCCTTTTGACATTAAGGAAGCACTCGGCAGCAACGCCAAACTCATCAAGACGAGTGGCGTACGCAAGCCCGTTTTTACCAACATCAATCAAGGCTACCACTTTACGCTTGAAAAGGACAGCTTACCAGCCATGCGCATTTTGCGATTTAACCTGCAGGCTGACCGCTACACTAAAGCGCACGTCAACATTAAAGGCATCAGCAACTACAAGTTGTACGTCAACGACAAAGAAAGCAGCAGCGACCTGACACTTACACCAGGACGCGCCGAACTGGCTCTGCAAATATTTACACAAAAGGCCGACAAAGACTCATTTGATGTGAGCATCACGGGCAAAGACCTTGCTGGATTGCAAGTGAATGCTACGGGTAAACGCCCATTCACCATTGGGCAACAGACTTGGGGGCCACACTACCGCAACGTGGCGCTCTCGCCCACGGGTAAATACCTTGTAACATCGAGCTATTATACCAAGACCGATGGCAAAAGTCAGTATACCACCACGCTGACCGAAGTGGCTACAGGACGCGAACTGATGCACCGCAATGAGTATGTAGAACTGAATTGGCTCAACGGCAACCGCGATGTGTTATACTACACTCGCCCCAGCGGACAAGGCAAGGAACTCGTAGTGTACACACCTGCCGACGGCAAAGAACAAGTGTTGGCCGACAACATGCCGGACGGAGGTTTTAATGTGTCGCCCGACGGGAACTACCTCATCTTCAACAAGACCGAGGAGGGTGAGGGCTCTAAAAATGGCTTGAAACGCATACAAGAGCCCGATGACCGCCAACCAGGCTGGCGCAACCGCAACAACTTGTGGCGCTATGATTTGAAAAGCGGACTTATGCAACGCATCACCTTTGGCACTGCCGGCGTATGGTTAGCCGACATCTCTGCCGACGGCAAGCAACTGCTGTTGCAGTACGGCCGCACCGACGTGAGCAAACTGCCCATTTCACGCACCACTTTTGTACGCATGGACGCCTACACCGGAAAGGTTGACACACTGCTTGCAGACACTACTTTCATCAATAGTGCGCAATTCTCACCTAACGCACAACAGCTGCTCATATCGGCCTCGCCTGGCGCATTTGCAGGAATTGGAAGCGAAGTTAAAGCCGGACAAACACCACAAGGCTTTGACTACCGGCTTTACATATACGACATAGCTTCGCGCAAGACCACACCCGCCCTACGGCATTTTAATCCCTCGGTGGCCAATTACGAATGGAACAAGGGCGATAACATGATTTACTTTACCGCCGACGACCGCATGGGACGGAACCTTTTCCGTCTCAACCCTAAAAATATGCAAGTCACACGCTATGAGTTGCCCGTCACATACGTGCAGGATTATAGTATTGCTACAACTGCCAAGTCTGCACCCCGCGCAGTATTTTTTGGACAGACACCGCAACGAGCACGCGACATGTATACTTGCGAATTAGGCAAGGCAAAGCCACAAACTCGCCACATTGGTTCAATCAACTTTGACGACATATATAAAGATGTAGCTATCGCCCCAAGCACAAGTTGGCAATTCAAGGCCACACGTGGCGACTCTATCGACGGTTTTTACCTTTTACCGCCCAACTTTGACAGCAGCAAGAAGTATCCCATGATAGTGTACTACTATGGTGGTTGCTCACCCTCGAGCAATCAACTTGAATCATGGTATCCGTTCCAAACCTTTGCAGCACAAGGTTACGTAGTTTATGTGCTCAACCCAAGCGGAACTACCGCCTATGGCCAGGAATTTGCTGCACGCCACGTCAACACATGGGGACACGAATCTGGCGACGACATCATTCAGGGCGTCAAAGAGTTCTGCAAGCAGCACAATTTTGTTGACGCCAAGCGTGTAGGCTGCATCGGCGCTTCATACGGTGGTTTCATGACTGAATACCTGCAAACACGTACCGACATATTTGCTGCAGCCATCTCACACGCCGGCATCAGCAACATTGCCAGCTACTGGGGCGGCGGCTATTGGGGCTACTCTTACGGCGAAACAGCTCAATATGGTAGTTTTCCATGGAACAACCCCGACCTCTACGTCAAACAGTCATCTCTGTTCAATGCTGACAAAATTCACACGCCCCTGCTGTTGCTGCATGGTACAGCCGACACCAACGTGCCAACCAATGAGAGCCAACAACTCTACACAGCGCTCAAAATTCTTGGCCGCGATGTGGCATACGTACAGGTGGAGGGTGAGAATCACGTCATCACCGATTACAACAAACGCCTCGCATGGCTCAATGTAATCTATGCCTGGTTTGCCAAATATCTGCAAAACGACAGCAGCTGGTGGAACAGCATAAAATAAGTTGTCACTTCAGCAACACCATACGGCTGGCAGACCAATCATTTGTTCTGTCGGCGGAATAAATAACCACCCTGTTAAGGTTATGAGATTATAGCGCATTGCCAATAAGGACAATCGCTCATCATATAATCTCATAACCTTAACTCATTAAACACATACATACTTTATGATTATTGAAATAACTCTCCGCCTGCTCATCGCCCTGGTGTTGGGTGGTATTATAGGCATTGAACGCGAATACAGGTCGAAAGATGCGGGATTTCGCACCCACTTCTTGGTAGCACTCGGCAGTGCCCTGTTCTGCATCGTGTCACAATATGGCTTCGGATTCGACCTGAAAGATTCCTCACGCGTAGCAGCACAGGTCGTTTCAGGAATAGGTTTCCTTGGCGCAGGCACCATCATATTTCAAAAGAATGTGGTACGCGGCCTCACTACTGCAGCCGGTTTGTGGGTAACTGCAGCCATAGGTCTGGCTTGCGGCAGCGGCATGTATGCAGCAGCAAGCATTGCCACTGCCATTGTTATTATCGGGCTCGAAGTACTCATAGCCTTTGTTCCACACATCGGAAAGACCGTGGTAGAATTGTCTTTCTACACAACAAATGAAAGCAACATAAAGGCCATTATCAAACAACTCAAACAAGCCAATATCAGTATTTCGTCATACAAACTGCGCAAACAGCAAACTGCCCCAAACACCGACTTGTACAAAGTAGAACTCGAACTCCGCATCAAAAGGCACACCAGCAACGAACACCTAATAGAAATGGTTAGCCATTATGACGATGTAACAATATCAAGCGTAGAATAGCTGTAATAAGCAGGTTCTCGAATACAGATGATATGAATAGGTGTAGAAGATGATAGTGTAAACTAATCTTGAAGACCTGATTATACATTCACATGCGTGCCTTTACGACCTCCGCAGACCATAAAACGCACTTAAAACCGCTGATTTACATAAAAAACTACTCGGAGGGTTTGCCATGAAACAAAAAAGTAGTACTTTTGCACGCCGATTATTATCTGGCCGGCCATAAAAAGCCAGCCAATCCGCAGGTTAATAGTTGCATCCGTTCTATTGGCCAGGGTGTAATGGTTAGGTAATATCTGCGGTAGAAGATAAACATTAGTAGTTACAATTAAAACAAACAAAAGTGGACACTTTAAGTTACAAGACCATTTCTGCTAACAAAGAGACTGCACAGAAAGAATGGGTAGTAGTAGACGCTACTGACCAGGTTCTCGGTCGTCTTTGCACAAAAGTTGCCAAACTGCTGCGCGGTAAGTACAAACCCAATTTTACTCCGAACGTAGACTGCGGCGACAACGTTATCATTATCAATGCCGACAAAATCCAGCTCACTGGTAAGAAGTGGACAGATCGCATCTATCTTACTTACACTGGTTATCCTGGTGGTCAGCGCGAACACACTCCTGCCAGCATCATGGCTAAACCCAATGGTGCAGACAAACTTTTCCGTCGCGTAGTTAAGGGTATGCTTCCCAAGAACAAGCTCGGTGCCAAGCTCCTCACAAATCTTTACGTTTACGAAGGTGCAGAACACAAGCACGAAGCACAAAGCCCCAAGGCAATTGATATTAACCTCCTTAAATAAGCTTAGCAGCAATGGAAATGATTAATGCATTAGGCCGCCGCAAAAGCGCCATCGCCCGTATCTACGTAACCGAAGGTACAGGTAAAATTACCATTAACAAGAGAGACCTCACTGAGTACTTCCCCTCTCCCATCCTGCAGTTTGTTGTAAAGCAGCCCCTTACCCTCTTGGACGTTGCTGAAAAGTACGACATCAAGGTAACCCTCTGCGGTGGTGGTTTCACTGGCCAGAGCCAGGCTCTTCGCCTCGCTATCGCCCGTGCACTCGTGAAAATCAATGCTGATGACAAGAAGGCTCTTCGTGCTGAAGGCTTCATGACTCGCGACCCCCGTGCCGTTGAGCGTAAAAAGCCCGGTCAGCCCAAGGCTCGTCGTCGCTTCCAGTTCAGCAAGCGTTAATATTCAAATGCGCTGCCTGAAATCACACGACAAATGTGCCGCATGATTTCAGACTTGCAACTGGATTTACGTTTAGTATCTAAACCAGCAGGATCTTCTGATGCAAGACTTACTTACAGGAGCTACCCGCTGGCTGGTTGAACTAAAACACAACTCACAAAGAAAGTAAACGAACAAAACAAAACAAAGAAATGTCTAGAACATCATTCGACACCCTTTTGGAGGCCGGTTGTCACTTCGGTCACCTCAAACGCAAGTGGAACCCCGCCATGGCTCCTTACATCTTCATGGAGCGTAACGGCATTCACATCATCGACCTTCACAAGACTGTTGCCAAGATTGACGAAGCTGCTGAAGCTTTGAAGGCAATCGCAAAGCAGGGCAAGCGTGTCCTCTTCGTAGCTACTAAGAAGCAAGCAAAAGAGGTTGTAGCCGACAAGGCTGCCTCAGTTAATATGCCTTACGTGACTGAACGTTGGCCGGGCGGTATGCTCACCAACTTCCCCACTATCCGCAAGGCTATTAAGAAAATGGCCAATATCGACAAGTTGATGAACGATGGTACTTACTCTAACCTCTCAAAGCGTGAAATCCTTCAGATTTCTCGTCAGCGTGCTAAGTTGGAGAAGAACCTCGGCTCAATCAGCGACTTGACTCGTCTCCCCGCCGCTCTGTTCGTGGTTGACGTATGCAAGGAGCACATCGCAGTAAAAGAGGCTCAGCGCCTCGGCATCCCTGTGTTTGGTATTGTCGACACTAACTCTGATCCTAACGTTGTAGATTACATCATCCCTGCCAACGATGACTCTAACAAGAGCATCGAGGTAATCCTTGACGCTGTATGCGGTGCTATCGCTGAAGGTATCGAGGAGCGCAAGGCCGAGAAGGTTGACGCTGAAGCCGCTGGCGAAGGCGAAGCCAAGACTCGTAACAAGCGCGCTTCAAAGGCTCGTGCCGACAAGGACGAGGCTGCTGAGGCTCCCGCTGCTGAGGCTAAGGCTGAGTAATCTTTTCATCAAGTAGTTCTTAGTTTTAAGGTTATAGGGTTATAAGGTTAGTTTTTGCCGTTATCGACTAAAGGTGACTTTGTAACGGCTTGTGCCTTAGAACTAAGGACTTTTCTTTTTTAGTTAATACTATCTCAAAACAACTATATATTTCCAACAATAAAATGGGAGTAGCATTAGAAGATATCAAGAAGCTCCGCACCATGACTGGTGCTGGTTTGGGCGACTGCAAGAAGGCACTCGCTGAGTCAAACGGTAACCTCGAAGAGGCTATCGAAATCATTCGTAAGAAGGGTCAGGCTGTAGCTGCCAAGCGTTCTGACCGCGAAGCAGCCGAAGGTTGCGTGCTCGTAAAGAGCGAGAACGGCTTTGCTGCCATCATCGCTTTGAAGTGCGAAACTGACTTCGTTGCCAAGAATGCTGATTTCGTTAAGCTCGCTCAGGACATTCTTGACGCTGCTGTTGCCAACAAGTGCAAGAGCATCGACGAGGTTAAGGCTCTGCCTATGGGTGGCCACACTGTAGCTGAGGCTGTTACTGACCGTAGCGGTATCACTGGTGAGAAGATGGAACTCGATGGCTATAGCTTCATCGAAGGCGACAATGTGGCAGTTTACGACCACATGGGCCGTCACATGCTCTGCACCATGGTACAAACTAACAAGCCTGCTGAAGAGGAGGCTCACAACGTTGCCATGCAGGTTGCAGCAATGAACCCCGTAGCTCTTGACGAAGCAAGCGTTCCCCAGGCTGTTAAGGACGAGGAACTTAAGGTTGCCATCGAAAAGACTAAGGAAGAGCAGGTTAAGAAGGCTGTTGAAGCAGCATTGAAGAAGGCCGGCTTCAACCTCTACATTGCCGAAAGCGAAGAACACCTCGAAGAAGGCATCATGAAGGGTAACATCACTGCTGAGCAGGCTGACCAAATCCGCGAGTTGAAGAAGACTACCGCAGAGCAAAAGGCTGCTAACCTTCCCGAGCAGATGATTCAGAACATCGCCAACGGCCGTATGAACAAGTTCTACAAGGAATCTTGCCTCTTGAACCAAGAGTATATCCAGGATAGCAAGATGACCGTATCAGAGTACCTCAAGTCTGCCGACAAGGAACTCACTGTTACTGCCTTCAAGCGTTTCACTCTCCGCGCTGAATAAGCCAATATCACATACGATATAGATATTAAGCCTCGTTGCTACCGGACATACGTCCCAAAGCAATGAGGCTTTTTGTATATCAAGCAGTTATTTCAGAACTGTGTCTTTTGCGTGCCTTTACTTACAAAATGAAGAGTTATATACAATATATACAAACATTTTGCTAACTTTGCAACATAAAATGCAAACACAAAGATACATTACTATGGACTTATTCGTAAAAAAGAGCGCAGAGGATTTACTACACGAAGCCGACAACGAAGGTGGAAGGGGATTAAAACGTGTGTTAGGCCCTTGGGGCTTGATAGCCCTTGGTGTCGGTGTGATTATTGGTGCCGGTCTATTTTCTGTAACAGGCATTGTAGCAGGAGAACACACCGGTCCAGCCATCGTCATTAGTTTCGCGCTGGCAGCCATTGCGTGCGCCCTGGCAGGTCTTTGCTACGCAGAATTTGCGTCAATGCTACCCGTGTCAGGCTCTGCATACACCTATTCATACTTTACCATGGGCGAACTTGTGGCCTGGGTCATCGGTTGGGACCTCGTGCTCGAATACGCCGTGGCTTCAGTAGCCATTTCCATTTCGTGGAGCAAGTATTTCAGCATCATGATGTCCGACATCGGGTACGCCATACCTGTTGAGTGGACCGCTTGCCCGGCAGAAGATGGCGTGTTTAACCTGCCCGCAGCACTATTGGTTGTATTACTGTCCGTTATACTAATGAGAGGCACTGCTGGCAGTTCTAAATTCAACGACTTTATGGTCACGCTCAAGATAGCCGTAGTTTTAGCCTTTATAGTCATTGGTTTCAAATACATCAACACCGACAACCTCACCCCATTCATACCTCAAAACACAGGTGTATTTGGTCAATATGGTTGGTCGGGCATACTTCGTGGCGCAGCCATCGTATTTTTTGCATACATCGGCTTTGATGCCGTCAGCACAGCTGCACAAGAAACCAAGAACCCACGCAGAAACATGCCAATCGGTATTTTAGGTTCACTCATAATATGCAGCATATTGTACATGGTGTTTTCATTTGTCATGACAGGTGTAGTAGACTACCATGCCTACATCGGAGCCGAAAGTATAGCCCCCGCAGCGACTGCCGTTGCCCATATGGGTCCCGTTGGTCCTGACGGTGTTGTAGTGCCGGCCTTTCCGTGGTTAAATCGCGGCATCATTGTAGCCATATTGCTGGGCTACGCAAGTGTGGTACTCGTCATGATGTTGGGACAAAGCCGCGTATTTTACAGCATGAGCAAGGACGGACTTCTTCCGCCAGTATTCTCTCACCTGCACAAACGTTTTCACACCCCTGCACGCAGCAATTTCCTTTTTATGATTATCATTGGTTTGCTTGCAGGCATAGTCCCGGCCAACGTAGCTGGCGAGATGACAAGCATCGGCACACTCTTCGCTTTCTCACTTGTGTGCCTTGGCGTGATTGTAGTGCGTCGCACTCAGCCCAATGCCCCGCGAGGTTTCAAAACGCCCCTTGTGCCATGGATACCCGCAGCCGGTTTAGTGTGCTGCGTAGGCATGATGCTCTTTCTTCCGGCCGAAACATGGATACGTCTTGTCATGTGGATGCTCATAGGCATTGACATTTACTCATTCTATGGCATAAAGCACAGCACTGCCGGAGGTGGCACAGTGCGACGCCATGGCCAAACCATACTGAGCGCCATTGGCGTGTTTATAGCCTTCCTTTGCATCATCACCGGATTTTGGCATCAACAGACTGTAGGTTGGCAAGAAAGCCATTTGATGTTATGGATAGCAAGTTTGTTTGGCGTGGCACACATATTCTTCTTCCTCGCACGCGGTTTTACGCATAAAGCATAAAGCCAAACAGGTGTCCAGAATTATGTTGTAACACTCAGTACGAAAGTTGCACAAAAAAAGGAGATTTGCCTAATGCCTGATAAGCATCAGCAAATCTCCTTTTTTATATTCAAGAGCCTTTAGCCACTGAATGGATTATTCCCACTCAATTATACTCCATCTAATATTAGAACCAACATATTTAGCATTCTTACCACTGGTTTTTCGACTTTATCTGAATAAAATTGTAAATTTGCATTAGCTACTTCCAAATTGGGGCGTAGTTCTTTTACTTTTTGACTAAGTATCAAGAGACAGCTTAAGTGCTGGACCAACCGAGCAGACATAGCCACGGTGGTAAAAACGATACGAGTTTAACGATTTAGAGCCATAATCATTAAATTAAAAAGGTATGTCACAAAAACAGACACTTTTGGAATTGTTATGAGCAGTGTGGAGCATACTAATGCCTCACACTTTAATTGCTGCCCTTCTCCAAGGTTACAAACGAGGCGAATGGCACAAATATGCGTTGTATGAACGAAGTAAAAAGGTAATACAGATTTCGCCAATATGCTCCAGCAACTATCACACGACACCGCCATTATTAAGGACAAGCCCAGCCAGCATAGCGACACTGAAAAGGTTCGTCAATACATCAACCAAACGTTGGCTGCAAACAGGCAAACGTATTTCATTCACCCACAATAATATTAGAACATGACACATCGTAACACAGAACAACCTAAGAATAGCATCACCCTAATGAATGGAGAGGCACTTGAGTGTTTTCCAAAGCAATCCCCCCAAACAAAAATTGCGTCCGATGAAATGCAGTTGAATGCAACAGGGGCGTATTTGGGTATGGGCATTAAACCATGCAAACCACAACCAAATGCAGATGAAGAAAAAGAACGTCAGAAAAAACTCTTTACCGACAGCGCTTTCTACCTTTTGGCCCACAGTGAGCGTATCATGCGCGACAGCAGAATGTTTCTTGCTCCTGTTGCCGTTCAAAACGGACTCGCATACACTGGCACATCAGGTTTCAATGCCCCTACAGTGGGCATATATTTGGAATGGTGGGCAACTTGCCCAGAAGCATTGCGCACAGATAAAGAAGGTTGTCGAAGTCTTGTCTTTCACTTGGCAGGCAGCCCGTTGAGTGGTGCGAACCGCTGTGCTGAGGTCTATGAAGACGGTCGTGTTAAATCTGTATCCGTCTCTTTATTTGCAAGCCATTGGCAATCATTCACGGCTATCAACACACGGTATGACGAGGCTAAGCACATCTATCAAGTCTACACGCTTGAGCAGGTGCTTGACATCTTGCACGCTGAGGATAGTGAAGATTGGAACTATTCTGTTGAAATCAAGGAGCGCTTTATGCAATCTGAGATTAACCAACTGAAAAAGAGCATAGAGCGAATTACTGCGGAATCGGACAAATGGCACTCTATGTATGTAGATACTTGGTTGAAGCTCAACGATGAAGAGATAAGTGGAACCTTTTCCGAATTCCTATCCTTCAAAGAGCATACTGAGAAGGAAATCGACCTAATCAACAAACAGAAACGAAAATTGAAAGTAGAACTGAAAAGCGGTCATATAAAGAACACCACTTACCAACGAGCATTAACGCCGCTGAACAAGCAGATAGATGCCTTAGAACTTAAGGTAATAACAAGACATCACGAGCTTTTCGACCAATTCCTCTCAGCAGGCATCAGTTATTGTATGATAGAAAGTTACATGAACAAAAAGAATGAAGGGTGGTTCTAAAAATTCTGTTTTTAGAGTTCTGCTATTCTGAAATGTGATTTGCACGCTCTCGAAAGTGTCTTTTTGAAAGTTTGTTCGGTCACATAGCCCGCTATGCTCCCTCACAAACTTTCAAAAATACACTTCCGATAGCGCACAAATCCCTATTTCAGAATTATTAGAACCACCCTAAATGCAAGCAGGCATAAGTAGGGACGACATCGAGGACGATTTTTGATAAATCGTACAAGAAAGGGGGATTTGTTGACAATCAGTAATTCACGTCAACAAATCCCCTACTCTTTAGGCTAAAACCAATTTACATGACATTTAGCCCCTATATTTCGGCATTCCGATTATTCCCACTCAATAGTTGAAGGCGGTTTTGACGAAATGTCATAGCATACGCGGTTAACACCCTTCACATGGTTAATGATGTCGTTCGACACCTTAGCCATAAAGTCGTAAGGCAAATGCGCCCAGTCAGCCGTCATGGCATCAGTACTTGTCACAGCACGCAATGCTACAGGGTGTTCATAAGTACGCTCATCACCCATCACACCAACCGAACGTACGGTTGAGAGCAACACGGTACCAGCTTGCCATATTTGGTCGTAAAGGCTAACTTCTATCTCGCCGTCCTTCATGTCAGCCGGCACACCTGCGGCAAGCACGCGACGTGCTTCCTCACCCGAGAGTTTTACCTTATAGTCGCGCAGGCCACGTATATAGATGTCATCAGCATCTTGCAGGATGCGCACCTTTTCGGGGGTAATATCGCCAAGAATACGCACTGCCAAACCCGGTCCGGGGAATGGGTGACGCGTAATCAAATGCTCGGGCATGCCCATTGAGCGTCCCACGCGGCGCACCTCATCCTTAAACAGCCACTTGAGCGGCTCGCAAAGTTGCAAGTTCATCTCCTTGGGCAGACCGCCCACATTGTGATGGCTCTTGATAACCTTGCCTGTAATGTTCAACGATTCTATGCGGTCAGGATATATCGTGCCCTGTGCCAACCATTTGGCATCAGTAAATTTCTTAGCTTCGGCATTGAACACCTCCACAAAGTCACGACCGATAATCTTACGCTTTTGTTCAGGATCAGTAACCCCCTTCAAGTCGGCAAAGAATTTGGCCGAAGCATCAACTCCGATCACATTCAAGCCCAAGCATTCATAGTCGTGCATCACATCACGGAACTCGTTCTTGCGCAACATGCCATGGTCTACGAATATACACGTAAGATTCTTGCCGATGGCACGGTTGAGCAACACGGCAGCTACTGAACTGTCAACACCGCCCGACAGACCAAGAATAACACGGTCGTTACCAAGTTGCGCCTTCAGTTCGGCCACTGTTGTATCCACGAATGAGTCAGGACTCCAATCCTGGCGGCTGCCACAAATGTCTACCACAAAGTTCTTGAGCAACTGCGTACCTTGCAGAGAGTGGAACACCTCCGGGTGGAACTGCACACCCCACAGCTTTTCGTTGTCAGCCTGATAAGCCGCAAACTTTACCTTTGACGTTGAGGCAATGCAATGAAAGTTTTCGGGAATAGCAGTAATGGTATCGCCATGGCTCATCCACACCTGAGAGTTTTCGTCAAAACCCTTAAACAAGGGATTCTCATGGTCAAACTGCTCCAAGTTAGCACGTCCATACTCACGGCTGCCGGCTGGTTCTACCTTTCCGCCATAAGTCTGCGCCATATACTGTGCACCATAGCAAATGCCCAGGATAGGATACTTGCCACGGATATTGGTCAAATCTACCTTAAAGGCCTCCGGATCGTACACGCTATAAGGTGAGCCAGAAAGGATTACACCAATCACGCTCGGGTCGTCGTGTGGAAACTTGTTGTAGGGCAGAATTTCGCAAAACGTGTCGAGTTCGCGCAAGCGGCGACCGATCAACTGAGTCGTCTGCGAGCCGAAATCGAGAATAATGATTTTCTGTTGCATACGTTATAAAATGGTTTTGCGTACAAAGATAGTGCAAACCGAGCGCAATACAAAATGAAAGGCCAAAGACTTTCATTTTTATTGCCGAGGTGCAGCCTATCATGACAAAATACGAACAAAGTCACATATCCGAAGGCATATAAAAGTGCAAATAATTTATACAAAATGCCACACCTCGCAGCGCAAATTCAACCGCATCAAACAATTTTCCCTCCGAGTGAATGCAGTTTTGAATAATTTTATGTAAGTTTGCACTTGTCGCATCATAAGATTATGACTGCCCATAAAACAGACATATTAACTGCAAGCTAATAACACACCGATTATGAAAACAATCAAAAAGCAAGCCACAATGTGGACACTCGCACTCATCACACTGATGACCATGTTCAGTTGTGACGAAGATTGGTGGAACGACTGGGACGGTGGTTCAGACATAACAGGCCAATGGAGAATTGTCGAGACCACAGGCTACGGCCCATACAGACAAGACGACTATTGGACGTTTTACAAAAACGGCGATTTTTACACCGAGGGATATGGCACACAGCCAGAGCGAGGACTTTGGAGCATGGCCGGTCGACGCAACATACAAATATCATTTGATAATGGCAGAACGGTCTGCATGGACGCATACGTCAGCACCTTCAGCGGCGACTACATGACACTCAACGTCGATGACTACGACAGCCGCACCAGTTACACGCTGAGATTTGTACGCGCCGGTGGTTACGATTGGTAAACAGGCATACAACGCCGTCAATGCACCACTGCTACACACCATCTACATTAAGACTGCAAGCACCTGATGAAAATTCTTACACGAGAAGAGATAAAGCATAAAATAGACACCCCACTTTTTAACAAACTTACCGAAACCGCCGACGAGTTGCAGCTTGAATGCTATCTGGTTGGCGGTTACGTGCGTGATTTATTCTTAGAGCGACCCACCAACGACATTGACGTGGTAGTAGTAGGCAGCGGCATCAAAATGGCCGAAGCCTTTGCCCAAAAGCTTGGGCGCGGCGCGCATTTGTCAGTGTTCCGCAACTTTGGCACAGCACAAGTCAAGTGGCACCACAACGAGGTTGAGTTCGTGGGCGCACGCAAAGAAAGCTACTCACACGACTCACGCAAGCCCATTGTCGAAGACGGTACCCTTGAAGACGACCAAAACCGCCGCGACTTCACCATCAACGCCATGGCCATCTGCCTCAACGCAGCCCGGCTCGGCGAGTTGGTCGACCCTTTCGATGGCGTGCGCGACCTTGAGGACGGCATCATAGCCACCCCACTCGACCCCGACATCACCTTCAGCGACGACCCGCTGCGCATGATGCGCTGCGTGCGCTTTGCCACCCAGCTCAACTTTACCATTGAGGACGAAACCTTCGAAGCCCTGGGCCGCAACCGCGACCGCATCAAGATAATCAGCGCCGAACGCATCATTACAGAGCTGAACAAGATAATGATGTCGAAGGTGCCATCTATCGGCTTCGTAGAACTGCAGCGCTGCGGCTTGTTGTCCATCATTCTGCCCGAAGTGGCCAATCTCGACTGCGTGGAAACGCGCAACGGAAAATCGCACAAGAACAACTTCTACCACACACTCGAGGTGCTCGACACAGTGGCATCAAAGAGTGACAAACTCTACCTGCGCTGGGCAGCCCTGCTACACGACATTGGCAAGCCACGCAGCAAGCGATGGGAGCCGGCCATAGGCTGGACCTTCCACAACCACAACTATCTGGGCGAAAAGATGATAAAACCGCTCTTCAACCGCATGAAACTGCCACTTGACGAGCGTATGAAGTATGTGGCCAAACTTGTAGGATTGCACATGCGCCCCATTGCCATAGCCGACGACATCGTGACCGACAGCGCCGTGCGACGACTGCTATTTGAGGCTGGCGACGACATTGAGGACCTCATGCTGTTGTGCGAAGCCGACATCACCAGCAAGAATGAGCAGCGCAAAAAGAACTTTCTGCAAAACTTCAAAATCGTGCGCCAAAAGCTCATCGACATCGAAGAGAAAGACCGCATACGCAATTTCCAACCACCCGTTACAGGCGACGAAATCATGCGATTGTTCACCTTGCCACCCTGCCGCGAAATTGGTACGCTGAAGAGTGCACTCAAAGACGCCATACTCGACGGCAAGGCCGATAACAGACCCTTGGCCGCCCTTAATTTTGTGATGGAACGCGCCCAACAAATGGGACTGTCTGTCAACCAAGAGGCTTATGCCGAAATCAGGCAACAAAAAGAGGCTGACGAAAAGGCATTGGCTGAAACTGCCGATTAACAGCATTAAGGTGCAGCCCACCACGGTGATTTATAAAAATCCCCCCACACATACAAAAAATCAAAAGCGTATGACTCCCGACATCATCGAAGCCAACAAGCAGCGCTTCATAGCCCTCTGTCATGAACACATCAAGCGTGAGGGTGTTGACAAAGTGTTGGCCTATCTCGAAAACACCGACTTCTACACGGCACCAAGCTCTACCAACTTCCATCTCAACGAGGACGGTGGCCTGTGCCAACACTGCATCAACGTGTTCGAAACGGCATGCAGCATCTACGACAGTGTGGCACAGCCTGCCATCGAAAACGGCACATCGCCATTTCAAGAGCAAATTTCGCGCGAGAGCATTGCCATTGCCACACTCTTCCACGATATATGCAAAGTCAAAATGTACCACAAAGCCGAACGTTGGAAAAAAGACGACAAAGGCAAATGGCAGTCGTACAATGGATACGAAATAAAAGATGATTTTCCCTTCGGGCATGGTGAAAAGTCGTGCCTTATGCTCAGTTGGTATATGCGCCTCAAGCCCGAGGAGATGTTGGCCATACGCTGGCACATGGGCATGTTCGATGTGGGCGAAAATGGCAGCACCAACCGCTATTCCTTTTTCACAGCCAGCGACAAATCGGCCCTCGTAAGCATTGTACACGCCGCCGACTTTTTGTCATCAAAACTTAAGGAGAAAACCACTACATACTAATGATGCACTTTGGTGGAGTGTATACACTTTACTGCATCGTCAGCACCCTACAGATTATTTTTCGTCACTTTGTCTACACTCTACACTAATAGCACGTAACACACTGAATATCAACTGCTTCGGGAGTGTAGACAAACTCGTAATTTATCTACACTGTATCTGCACACCGCATTCGGCAAGTTAAACGCACAGCAAGCGCACCGGCCATACTGTGCACAAGCATCAGCCAACGCGGCCATGCGCGCAAGCAATGACAGTAACGGGAGGCCGTTATAACACACGGAGCAACACATTTTTCTACCTTCCGCAACTGTTTTTTCTATCCCACATGACTGAAAATTGCACCGGCGCACCCCCAACTGACGCACACGTATATAATTAAGATGGTGCAAGGGATTGATTGCAGACTGAGGGCGTAGAAATAGAGAGGGTGAATATAGCGTGTAGAGGGTAATATGCTAACAAAGAGTGTAGATGACAAGTGCAGACAAAGTGTAGATGGTTTTACAAGTTGTCTACACGCCATAACAAACTGATTATCAGTATATTAAACGCAGTTAGTGCAGAGTGCAGACAAAATGGATATAACTACTTTTTAGGGGTAAGCACAAAGCGTGCATACACCATCTGCACAACTGACATTACCTACACCCACTTACTACAATAACAGACAGAAACACAAGCCCCATTGCACCACCATGCCATGAGGCCAATCATACAAAGAAATATCACATTAACCATTCAACCCCATACATCGATGAGGCATTACAAACATCACTTCAAAAGCATCAAACTCTTCGTTGTGCTTTTGGCCTTGGCTTGCGTGCAAACACTTGCAGCAGCCACACAAAATCCGCCCGCTGTAACTGCCCTGCTCAATCGCATTGGTGGCGACGGCACAGCTGACCGCCTTGTCACCATTGTCGACGAGAGCATCAGCAGCAACGGCAAGGAGGCCTTTGTCATTACAAGCCAAGATGGCAAACCTTGCATCAAGGGCAGCAACATTTCGGCGGTGACAACGGGTATTAACTGGTATCTCAACCACTATGCCCACGTCAATCTGTCGTGGAACAATCTGACCACAGACCTAAGCAGCAAAACACTGCCCGTGCCCACTACCGACGAGACACACGAGAGCAGCGTTGACTACCGCTACTACCTCAACTACTGCACCTTTTCATACTCCATGTCGGTATGGACCTGGGACCGCTGGCAAAAGGAAATTGACTGGATGGCCCTGCACGGCATCAACATGCCGTTGCAGATTGTGGGCCTTGACGTGGTGTGGAGAAATTTGCTGGTCAACGACCTTGGCTACACCAAGGAGGAGGCCAACGCATTTATTGCCGGCCCCTGTTTCCAGGCTTGGTGGGGCATGAACAACCTTGAGGGTTGGGGTGGTCCCAACCCCGATTGGTGGTACACACGCCAAGAGGAATTGGCCAAAAAGATTCTAGCCCGCGAGCGCGAGCTCGGCATGCAGCCCGTACTGCCTGGCTATGCTGGCATGGTGCCGAGCAACATCGAAAGCAAAAAGGGCTACAAAGCCAACAACCAGGGCAACTGGTGCAACTTTGTGCGTCCCTACATTCTCGACCCCAACTCCACCGCATTTACCGAAATATCAGCACTCTACTACAAGCGTCTTGAGGAGTTGATGGGCACATCTGAATATTACAGCATGGACCCCTTCCACGAGGGGGCCAACACCGACGGCATTGATGTAGCCTCTGCTTATAGCAAAATAGCCGATGCCATGTACAAGGCCAACAGCAATGGCAAGTGGGTCATTCAGTTTTGGCAATGGAGTGGCGCTCAATACAATGTATTAAGCAAAGTAGAAAAGGGCAAACTCATTGTGCTTGACCTCTTCAGCGATGCACACACACATTTTAATGAATACAAAGGCCATGATGCCGTTTACTGTGCACTGCCCAACTTTGGTGGCCGCACGGGTTTGTTCGGCCGTCTGTCTAAAATCATGACCGATTTCTTTGCAGAGAAGTCTACACATAGCAACATCAAGGGCATTGGCGCCACTCCCGAGGCCATTGAACAAGTGCCTGTACTTTACGACGCCCTGTTCGAACTGCCATGGCACAGCTGTGCCCCCGACCCCAAGGCGTGGCTTGCCGCATACAGCACAAGCCGCTATGGCACAGCCAATGCCAATGCCGAGGAGGCTTGGGAGAAAATGCGCAACTCGGCACTTAATTGTCAAACTTCACTGCAAGGCCCCCACGAGGCGGTGCTCTGCGCACGCCCGGGTTTGAATGTTGACAAAGTGTCAAGCTGGGGCGGTACTGAGATTTTCTACGATGCGCAAGATGTGCTCGATGCGGCCTACAAAATGCTACAAGCCAAAGGCGAACTGAGCGGCGAAAACTATAGCTACGATTTGACAGACTTTGCACGTCAGGCTCTGACAGACTATGGCTACTATCTGCTCAAAGGCATTAACGAGGCTGCCACAAGCAATAATGCCACAGCCTACGCTACGCGTCGCGATGCGTATTTGCAACTCATTCTCGACCTTGATGCGCTGCTCAACACCAACTCCAACTTTATGCTGGGCCGTTGGACCAATATGGCACGCAACATTGCCGACGAAGCCAATGGTACTACTGAAAGTGACAAGCAATGGCTCGAACTTAAGAACGCCCGTACACTCATCACGACATGGGGTGAAAACAGCAACAGCGAAGGAGCAGGTTTGCGCGACTATTCATACCGCGAATGGGGCGGCATGCTCAAGGATTTTTACTACAAGCGCTGGAAAACTTTCTTTTACAACCGCGACAACAACATCACCGAACAGCCCGATTGGTTCAGCAACGATTGGGCATGGGCGCACGATGCCTCACTCAGTTATAGCAATCAGCCTACGGGCAACACCGCCGATGTAGCAACAAAACTATTCGGCAAATATTTCATTACTGTCAGCCCGGCCAATGCCAACTCGCGTTGCTTTTACCGCTATATGAGTACAGACCTTGGCACAGCACTTAACGTGTCTGCCACACGTGGCGCAGCATACACCTTCCCCACCACGCTGCCCACGGGAGTGACTGCCACACTGAGCATTGACTTTAACAACGACGGCACTTTTAGCAAAGACGAGACTGCCGACGGACTTACCATCAACGTGCCCACCACAGCTATTGCCACGCAAGTGGCTGCCCGTCTGACATTGAGCGATGGCACAACGGCCGACTTCAGAATTTTGCTTAAAGACAACATCACCACGGCGCGTACCGTGAGCGTAAACTGCGACAACAAGCAAGGCACTGTGGCCATTGAGGGCAGCGACGCACTCAGCGTGACAAACACCGAGGCGGTAAGCATCAGAGCCACAGCTGCTGGCGGCTATGACTTCAAGAACTGGACTGATGCCAACGGCAATGTGGTAAGTACCGCCAATCCATACATATATGGTGGAGCTGATGCGGCTACATTCACGGCTAATTTTGTAACTAACAAGTGGGCTATGCCCAAAGAAGACCTTTCTGAAATTGGTACAATCCGCGATTATAGCCAGTATCTGAAATCACTGACTTTCAAGCAGAACAACAGCGATGAGCTGAATGTTTACTCTACAGACGAATGTCCAAGTTCATTGTTCCATACCACCAAGATGGCTGAGGCTGCCAAGGGTAGCGAAATCACCTTACACTGGCTGGGTGCAGGCGGCATGGGGTATACCAACTTGTCGGCCTACATTGACTTGAACAGCGATGGCGACTTTGACGATGAGGGCGAACTGATAAAGGTTGAGGGCGAAAAGGAAAAACAAAACCCCCAACTCAACGATTACACGCTCAAGGTGCTGCTGCCCTACAATATGCCTGAGGGTATTACACACATACGTCTGCGTCTTGACGGTGCTTGGCAAAAAGGTTACGATACCAAAACGGGTGCCATGCCTGCCGACAGCGGTTTGATGCGTATGGCCTATGATGTGCCTGTCAACATTTTGGCTCAAGCCTCAGCCCCCTGCACCGTGACTGTGAAGGCTGATGACAGCGGACACGGCACGGCAGATGCCAATGGCCAGCCTGACACCTATACCTATAAAGCTGGCGAGAGCGTTGTGCTGCGCGCCTACCCTGCCGACGGCTACCGCGTGTACTGGACCGACCAATATGGCCGACGCATACCGCAAAGCTGGATTGAAGGCAACACAATTCGCTTCAAGGCTCCCGAGAACGGCACTTATACAGCAAACTTTGAGGTTTCGGATTTGACCTTTGGCTCATGGAAGTTTGACTACCAATATGATGACAATGGCATCACACTGACCAAAGTGCTCAGCGGCAAAGGTGAACTGACAATTCCTGCAAGCTATGAGGGACGCCCCATCGTGGGCATCGCCCCTACGGCTTTGCACGGCCAGACGGCACTCACAAGTCTCTCGCTCTCTGAAAATATCAAACAACTTGGCGGTTCGGGCCTTGTGCTCAAAGATGTAACAGGCGCAAAGATTGAGAACGCACCTATCGCACTACCTGATACACTTAAAAACAATAAGGATTGGCAAGTTCGTTTCACGGTGCAGAACAATGGCAATACCTTTAACAAATGGGGCTCAAGTTTGTTAGCCACAGGCAGCAACGCTTTGGACAAATACTATTACAATGGCTTCCAGTTTTATCTGAAGAAAGACGGAAGCCTCATCATTAAGACAAATGGCGGTAAGGAAACGACGCTGACTGCCACACAGAATGTGTTGAGTTTTGACTTGAAGATTTCGCACACGAAAGATGGTACGCTGACCTTTACGGTTGACAATGGCACGACGACCGAAACGCACATCGAACAATCGTACCAGCTTAATGATATTACGCAGTTTTGCACCGCACTGCCCCAAGGCATCAATATTGAGAACCTTTGCGTTAGCATACCCAGTATGGCCGTTAACCCCTTCAAAGGTTGCACAAACTTGGCAAGTGTAAACATTGACAATGCCACCTACAAAAGTATTGACAATGTGCTGTACACAGCAGATGGCAAAACGCTTCTGGCCCGTCCTGAGGGATTGGCTCAAGCACTCAGTTTGCCTGCTAAAGTAAAAGTGATTAACACGCATGCCTTCACCAACACGCAGAACTTGCGTTGCATCATTGCCAACACAAGTGAACCTGCGCTTATGTTGAATGAAGCTTTTGATAACAATACCATATATGTGCAGACGGCACCTGCAAATGCTGCCGCTTACCGCAAAGCATGGTCGCTGCCTGTGGTGTTTGATGTGGAGGCTACTGGCTCATTGAGCGAAACAGATGCAGCCCTGCTTGCAGACGGCGATGCGGTAAACCTTAATGCCACTGCCACGCAAAGCGGTACCGCACCCACACTTGCCACCACGCATAAGGTGTGGCTGACTACCACACTGTCTGCCGACGAGAAGCGCCCTTTTTGCTTTCCGTGCACACCGAGCAAACTTTGGGTTAAAGGCGTCGGTATGGCTGACCTCAGCGCACTGAAATTGTTCACCTTCAACGGCATATCATTTGAAGATGTGTCGGCCATCGCAGCTGGCTCGTATTTGGTACAAGTGCCCGAAGCTTGGGACAACCGCACGCTCACCTTTGAGTTTGACAAAACGCTTGATAAAGCCACTACTGGCAGCGCCCCAAGTTTTTATGGCAATGCCACTACAAAAACCATTAGCGTAGAAGCACCTTACTATACCTACGACGAGAGTGAAAATGAGTTTGTGGCACATAACACTGGCAGCGCACTGACCTTATACCCTTTCATGGCTGCCATCAAGGCAAGCTCTGCGACAAGCAACAACATTGATGGTCCGAGCCCGGTGGTTTATCACAAAGTGAGCAGCGTGACACCGCTGCGCTCATATTTGATTGTGGCAACCGACGACGATGGCAATGCATACTACATGAATGCGGACAATATCAAGAATAATAAAATTGAAGGTAAAAGTACTGCTGTCAGCAATGACGAAATCACATTGCTTACCGATACAAAAGCCTTGTTCGTACCCTCTCTTAATACAAAGAACGAAATCAAATTTGAGACTGTTCCTGGTGGAGATTATTTGAGCGCCAACTCAGATGGGTTAACACTTGGCAAAAGTTGTACCTTTACACTCAGCAGCAACGACGATCAAACATTCAAACTGACCAACATCGCCAGCAAGAAGAACAAATATTATATTCACTTTGACAAGAGTACAAAGAAATTTACAAGCACAAACAAAAGCACACTTAACACGAGTGAGACAGATTGCTTTAGTTTGTTTGAGCGCGAGCCACTTGCCTACATCAATATAACAGCTCCCGAGGGTTATGCTACCTTCTACAACAAAGACAAATTCTACCTACCCGAAGGCATTGAAGTGACTGCCATATCGGGTGCTGAAAATGGAAAACTTACCATGGAATGGGTGACAAAGGGTAAGGACATCAACACCATAATAGATGCCGGTAGTGCCTTGTTGGTAAAGAGCAGCAATTTGGGACAGTATCCGTGTCACAAAGCATGGTTCTCCCCACCATCGGCAACTAAATTTGAAAAGAACTGCCTCTTCGGTACCGGAAAAGACAAGATGATTGAAGCTGATGACAACAGTTATTTCTATCAGCTGACATACGGCACCATTGACGGCAAACGCACATTTGGCTTTTTCTGGGCTAAGGCTGATGGTGCACCATTCATCAACAAAGGTGGTAAAGCTTACCTCAAACTGCCTAAGAATGTGGCAAACAATGCTCAAGGCTTTGCATTGCTGCCAACCATCACAGGCATTGGCGCGGTATCGGCTGAAAATCACGCGCCCTCGGCAATCTTTACACTCGACGGCAGAAAGCTGCAAGATAAGTCTGTTGAGGAACTGCCTGCCGGTGCATACATCGTGAATGGCAACAAGGTTATTGTAAAATAAACGGACCATTACTTACGTAATGCCCGTAGCTATAAAGGAACGACCTCCGTCAGGTGCTTTACATACCCTGACGGAGGTCGCCTTTTGCAATGCACTTTATGCCCCTACTTGGTTCACGCAAATGCGCTCGCTACATTTTAGCGCACAAAAAGTTTTGTGCATCGCTTATCTTACACTACCTTTGTAGGAGTAAATTACAACAGCAATTATATGAACAAGCAACAACTCATTGACAACATTCGCGCCAAGCACTCTTTTCTGTGTGTTGGCTTAGATACAGACTTGAAGAAGGTGCCCGAACACCTGCTCAAGGAAGATGACCCCATCTTTGCCTTCAACAAGGCCATTATCGATGCCACAGCCCCTTATTGTGTGGCATACAAACCCAACCTGGCATTTTATGAGTGCTTCGGCTTGAAGGGCTGGACTGCTTTTGAAAAGACCGTGCGCTACATCAAGGACAACTATCCCGACCAATTTATCATAGCCGATGCCAAGCGCGGCGACATTGGCAATACTTCTGCCATGTATGCCCGCTCCTTCTTTGAAGAGATGGACATCGATTCGCTGACAGTGGCACCCTATATGGGCGAGGACAGCGTGACCCCATTCTTGCAGTATGAAGGCAAGTGGGTTATTTTGCTCGCACTCACCAGCAACAAAGGTTCACACGACTTTCAGCTGACCGAAGATGCCGAAGGCGAACGTTTGTTTGAGAAGGTGTTGCGCCGCTCACAGCAATGGGCTGACGACAAACAAATGATGTATGTGGTAGGTGCTACACAGGGCCGCTTGTTTGAGGATATCCGCAAAATTGTGCCCAACCACTTCTTGCTCGTACCCGGTGTTGGCGCACAGGGCGGCTCACTGCAGGAGGTTTGCAAATATGGCATGACCAAGGACTGTGGCTTGCTTGTCAACTCCTCACGAGGCATCATCTATGCCGACAACACCGAAAACTTTGCACAGGTGTCGGCACAGAAAGCGCACGAATTGCAGCAGCAAATGCAAATCGAACTGGCCAAGGTTGGCTTGTAACACGTTGTTGGGACATTAACCAAACACAAGGGCGTGTCAAATTGCAGTATCTATCATTCTCTGCAATTTGACACGCCCACTCTTTTTATCGTGAAGTAAGTGTGATGCAACCGCGCCTTATTTGTCGGCTATTTATGATTTCGGAAATCGGGTATCTCAACCGGCATTCCACCCTGAATGGCCGACTTTTGTGTCAACTCTGCCAAACACGACCACTCGGCGGCATCATACACGTCCATGTCGAGCGGCAAACCATTGTTCAAGCAATAAATCAAACGCGCGTCCATGGCATAGTTCATCTCGTTGGGAACACCAAGCGCATGGCCCTCCTGCCAGAGCAAAGCTGCCGGTTGTGTGGCATAGCGTTGCATGGCGTCGAGTGCCTCAACCCCAGTCAATGGCTCACCCTCTGCCCTCTGCAAGGTGGGGAGGGGGTATTTCTGCACAAAGGCTTTCGTGCCACAAACGGTCTGCAGGCGATTGTACGGGCGGGGGGTGGTGACATCGAGCTGCAACATGATGCTCACACCATTGCGTGTTTGTATCAAAGCAGTGTTGATGCGCCCCATGACATCAGTCTCATCGCCCTCGAAAGCCCCCTTTGCCGTAACCGACACAAGTGAAACCATGCGGTCGGCATGATGGAAGTCTAACAACTGTGCTATCGGCCCTATGGCATGGGTGGGATAAGGATTGCCCCCATGAGCTGCACAAGAGTGCACCATCCAGTTACGCTGGGTGTCGCTATGATAGCACCCCGTGGGCTGTGGCGACTTGATGTGGTGAATGTAGGCTCCCTCGCAATGGGTAATATGCCCGAAGTGGCCCTGACGAGCCATCTCTAACGTTTCGAGAGCAAACAAATCGTAGCAACAATTCTCGGTCATGAACAAATGCCGCCGTGTGCGTTCTGCGGTTTCAACCAACTGCCAGCATTCTGCTACGCTTGTGGCTGCGGGCACCTCAACGGCAACGTGCTTACCACAATTCATGGCTTCGACAGCAATGACAGTGTGCCACCGCCATTCTGTACAGATGTACACCAAATCGATGTCTGCCAACTGACAAGCCTCCTTCCATGCCTCTGCACCTTGCATGACACGCGCCAACGGACGCCCTGTCGCTGTCAATTTGGCATTGGCCGCGTCAAGGCGTTGCTTGTCTATGTCTACAAGACAACAGATTTCAGCATGCTTTATGTACTGATAGCGTTCGAGTGTCTTCATACCACGATTGCCAAGGCCTATCAAGGCTATGCGTACAACAGGTATTGGTTGACAAGCGAGTAGTTGTGCTGATGGCATAATGTGATAACGGTTTTTCATTAGCAGCATTTGACTGCTTTATATATTAAAAAAGTGGACGTGCCCTTTCAGACACATCCACTCTACCACTTGGGTGTTACCTTGCCCTTTGATAAGATCGATCTTTATTAGAGCGCGAGTAAGGAGAATTACTTGCGGCTCTTGCCGTAACGGCTCATGAACTTGTCCACACGACCAGCGGTGTCCACCAGCTTTGACTTGCCAGTGTAGAAGGGGTGTGAAGTGCTTGAGATTTCAAGCTTTACTACGGGATAAGTCTCGCCTTCGAATTCAACTGTATCAGTTGTCTTGCAAGTTGAACGTGAAAGGAACATATCGCCGTTGCTCATGTCCTTAAATACTACGGGACGATAATTCTCAGGGTGAATACCTTTTTTCATTGTGCTATAGCTTTTATGGTTTATCAAATTGTTTTGGTAACAACTTAGTGTAATGGTCTGATAATCGGCTGCAAAAATACGACATTTTGAGCAAAGTGCCAAATATCTATCTTTTTTTCTTTGGCATTCACGCGTTAAGCCTTAACTTTGCCTATATGAAACGATTATTGTTGTTGGCCATTTTGCTCTGCAGCCTTGTGCCGCGCTGCATGGCACAGACACTTGATACATACTTTGTCAATGCACCACAGAGTGTGCTTCCGCTACTCGACCGGACAGCACGACTCGACTTGATGGACTTGTATGCCAGCGGACTTCCGGCCAAGGCCGAAAACCTGTATGGCGGGCAATCGGAACTGCTGAAAAAGACAAGCGACTACCTGATGCTCAAAACATCGGATGCCGGCACATGGCAACTGAAAGTGCTGACTGCCGGACACGACACACTGCTTGTTTGCATTCAATCGGTTGAAGCGGATGGCGTGTCGTCACGCATCAGTGTATATCAACATGATTGGAAAATGGTTAAGCGCGACATGCCACACCTCACTAACGAGAAGTTTGTGAAGAACAGCACCGAAGTGACAGACTTTGACAGACAAAGACTGATGCCCACACTACTGCATCTGCCTATACAAGCCACATGGCATGCTGACGAACCGGTAATAACTTTCTGTCTGAGTCTGGACAGTATGCCAAAAGAATATATCAATTTGGCAACGAAACTCACGAAAAACATATCTTACAAATGGCAGTCTGGCAAATTTGTCGCACAGCCCTAATACATACGAACACAACAAAAGTTATACATGAACAAGCATTTGATGGCAGCAACCCTGCTGGCCCTGACACCGCTTTGCAGCCTTGCCGAAAACGAAATATCAGACAACAACCCTTACAATAACCCCGACTACGAAACTGCTGGTTACACCCTCAGAGCCAAAGGCGACTCTAAACTCATGCAGCAGATGCAACCGACTATCAAATTTGGCGGTTACATCATGGGCAAATACAGCATCAGCGACCGCAGCGGTCAGAACACCAATGGCGGTTTCGACCTGCGCTTTATACGTCTTTATGCCGACGGCCACGTTTACAAAGACTTTTACTACAAACTGCAGATGGAGGTCAATGGCGCACCGGGTGAGAACAAAGGGCCGCGCGTATTGGACGCCTTTATTGAATGGCAAAAGTTCAAGTTCTTCCGCGTCAAGTTGGGCCAGTTCAAGCGGTCATTCGGCTTTGAAAACCCCATGAGTCCATTGGCCATCGGCATGGGCAGCTATTCACAAGCTACCATGAAATTGGCCTCGATAAACGATCGTAACGGCGAGGGGGACTACAACAAGAGTTCGGGACGCGACCTTGGCGTGCAAGTGCAAGGCGACTTTATCACAGCACCCGACGGGCACAACTGGTTGCACTATCAGTTGGGCGTGTTTAACGGACAGGGCATCAACCATGCTGACAAGGATCACCACAAGGACTTGATTGGCGGATTGTGGTTCTCTCCCATAAAGGACCTTTGCATTGGCGGCTTTGGGTGGAACGGCAAATATACCAACGAGAATAATGCCACCGACCCTGCCTCGCTCAAAAGTGTAAAACGCGTGCGGTGGGGAGCTGGTCTGAAATATGAAAGCGACTGGACGGTGCGCGGCGAATATATGAGTTCGGTGGGCGGCGTTGTAACGAAGGCTACCGAACCCGACCGCTCTGACGCATGGTATGCCACACTCGGTGTGCCCGTGGCAAAGGGCTTGAAAATATATGGACGCTATGACTGCTACCGCAACGACAAACACTCGTGGAAATCGTTGCGCACAGATTATGGTTTGTCGGGCAACTACACCCTGGGCAAGAACCTCATATTCCAGCTCAACTACACCTTCACAGACGACCGTTCGGCACGCCATGCCATAAATCCGAAGGACTCACACTACAACACATTTGACGTGCAAGTGACAGCACGTTTCTGACGCCAATCAAACTATTTGGAGGCAAAGGAGTTATAAACACACAACAAAGTAAAGAGTATTATGGGCGAATTGAAAAGACTTGAGACTGAGCGTCACGACTTTGTCAAAGCGCTGCACAACATTTACAACAACGAGCATATACGTCCCCAGCAGGCTGAGGCACGTAAATTGGCCGACTTTATAGCAAGCGCAATCGAAACCGACAACTCGCTGCTACGCAACGAATTTGGGCATAACCGCATCATACTCGCCTTGCAAGCCATCTGTTTGGCCGAACAGGAGATTGGCTTGCGTGGCCATTCGCTCACAGCCTACTTGCTGCGCGCAGTTATACGCAAGCCTGAACAATGTGCACTCGTAGAGCGCTACTTTGGCCAGGACGTGGCCAACACGCTGCAAGGTTTTCTGCGTGTTGAAGCCATCGAGGTTAAAACCGAAGCCATGCGCACCGACAACTTCCGCAACCTGCTCATTTCACAAGCTGGCGACATGCGCATCATTCTCATGCTCATTGCCGACAGTGTAAACTTGATGCGTCAGATCAAGGACGTTGAAAACATTGAAGCCCAACGACGTGTCAGCACCGAGGCGGCATGGCTCTACGCACCTCTGGCCCATAAGCTGGGACTTTACAAGCTAAAGAGTGAACTTGAGGACCTCAGCCTCAAATACCTGGAGCACGATGCCTACTATATGATTAAGGAGAACCTTAATGCTACAAAGCGGGCCCGCGATGCTTATATCGAAAACTTTATTGCTCCTATCCGCAAAATGCTCGATGCCGAAGGACTGCGCTACCACATGAAGGGGCGCACAAAGAGTATACACTCCATTTGGCAGAAGATGAAGAAGCAGCAATGCGGCTTTAACGGGGTGTACGACTTGTTTGCCATACGCATTATTCTCGACTCTCCGCTCGAGAAGGAGAAGGAACAGTGCTGGAAAGTGTTCTCTCTCATAACCAACAAATACGAAAGCAATCTGAAACGTTTGCGCGACTGGCTCACTGTGCCCAAGAGCAACGGCTACGAAAGTTTGCACATCACCGTCAAAGGTCCCGAGGACAAATGGGTCGAGGTGCAGATACGCACCGAGCGCATGGACGAAATTGCCGAACATGGCTTGGCAGCTCACTGGCGCTATAAAGGAGTCAAAAGCAGCGGTGGTGGTGTGGACTCCTGGTTGGCCGACATTCGCTCAGCACTCGAAACTGGCAACGAGGGGTTGCTCACACAAAGTTTGAGTTCTGACCTCAAGGAACAAGATGTGTACGTGTTCTCGCCCAAAGGCGACTTATACCGTCTGCCACCCCACTCTACCGTACTCGACTTTGCATATACCATACACACGGGGGTTGGAAATCGCTGTGTGGGCGGGCGCATCGACGGCAAAAACTTCCCGATACGCCAACAACTCGAAAGCGGACAGACTGTCGAAATTCTTACCTCGAACAACCAAAAACCCAAAAGCGAGTGGATAAACATTGCGCAATCGAACCATGCGCGCTCAAAAATACGTGCAGCCGTGCGCGAACTCACAGCGGGCGAGATAGCGCTTGGCAAAGAGACGCTTGAGCGTAAAATGAAGAACCGCAAGCTGGAGTGGGACGAGGCTCTTATCAACCAGCTTATAAAGAAATTAGGATACAAGGAAAGCTTTGACTTTTTCAGAGCCCTTGGCGACGACAAGGTTGACATTAACCGCGTCATAGACACCTACATCGAACTTGGCAAGCGCGAGCAAGGATTGGCCGAACGTGCCGCCACCCGCTCGGCTGAAGAGTTCAGCATGGACAGCGAAGTGGTGGCAAAGGCTAAAGGCGATCAGGACGAACTCGTTATCGGGCGCGACCTCAAAGGACTCGACTACCAACTGGCTCGTTGCTGCAACCCTGTGTATGGCGACGATATATTTGGCTTTGTAACCGTCAATGGCGGTATCAAAATTCACCGCACGAGCTGCCCCAACGCCCCAGCATTGCGCCAACGATTTGGCTACCGCGTTGTCAAGGCTCGTTGGGCTGGCAAGGGACAAGGCTCCTACCCCATCACCCTACACATTGTGGGACAAGACGACCTCGGCATTGTCAACAACATAACCTCTATCATATCAAAAGAGGAACATATCATGCTGCGCAGCATCAACATCGACTCTAACGACGGCCTGTTCTCGGGCATACTTACCATCTTGGTCGACGACACACAACGCCTTACAGGGCTCATAAAAAAGCTGCGCACCGTTAAGGGGGTCAAGGCCGTAAGCCGCAGTTAATTAAGGGTGGTTCTAAAAATTCTGTTTTTAGAGTTCTGCATTTCTGAAATGCGATTTTCACACTCTCTGAAGTGTCTTTCTGAAAGTTTGTTCGGTCACACAGCCCGATTTCAGAATTATTAGAACCACCCTAAACACCCTATCAAAAGAAATGGCGTCAGCACTTTATAAAAAAGCAAACATGGCCACATGGCAAGCAGCAAGACTACTGCTTGTCATGTGGCTTTCTGCTTTTTCGCCATTCGTTGTTCACGCACAAACTGCTACCCCACACCCCGAACGTCTGATATTCCATTTTGCCGACAGCATCAATGCCCTGCTCGGCAACACTGCACATGGCCACAATATTGACGAATGCACCACCACATTATACCTAAAACACAATATGTTCACCAAGCGCCGTGGCCCTATTGTGCGCTATATACCCAACATGCCGCGCCTCGAACGCGGCATGCACCACTACCAGACTGAGGTACAAATGCGAATACAGTTTCACCCACATGGCGAAACTGACTGCAAAATCGTAGCGTGCAACTCAAACGCACCTTATTTACAGCCCGAACGGTTTGGCTCTTGGGGGCGGTTTAGTTTCCAAATATATCAGCCCAAACTGTTCATCGACCGTTTGCTCAATCCCTTCAGCCGCCGCAACAGCATTTACTACAAATATACGGTACGGCAAATCATGCCGACCCATGACGCGAAGCCCACAACCATGCGTGTGGACATTCGTCCACGTTTCAACAACGACCAGTTGGCCAAGGGATATGCCGACATCAATATGCTCACTGGCGCCGTAGTACATTTTGAGTTATCCTTTCACCACCAACTGCAAAACATCACCGTTAACGCCCAAATTGGTCAAGAAGGTTACCAGCAACTCGTGCCGACAACCATGCGCACCATATCTGATTTCAAGCTATTCGGAAACCGAGTTTATGAAATCTGCGACATCTACCCCACATACAATTTCAAATGCCCCACAGCCACACTGCATAACAAGAAGCGCCAGTACGACCTTACGCAACAATGCGTATTACGCATCGACACCACCCATGTCAATTTGTCTGCCGCCTACTTTGATACAATACGGCCCGTTGCACTATATGATGATGCTGAACTTATCATAGCCCAAATCATGCAGCAACAGGCCAAGACAGACTTGTCCGACCCCATATCACTACAAAAAGACAGCGCCATACACACTACAGACAAACACGCCATTATCAACGAACAAGCAAAAGACATACTGCTGTCATCGCACAAATTCAATATCACCAACAATGGTAATGCCAATTTGGAGCTGCCTCCAATCATCACGCCATCGATGATTCAATGGAGCGGCAACAAAGGACTTTCATTGCGCACACGTCTGCGTTTCAACTTTAACAAACAACACAATTATTCCGACAACAAAATAGAGATTTCGCCGAGTGTTGGCTACAGTTTCAAACAGGAACAAATATATTGGAGCACACCTTTGCTATGGCATTGTGCACCCGCCATCAACGGCAAACTACATTTCGAGGCGGGAGGCGGCGCACGCAATTATAACAACAAACAAGCCGAAGAGCTACGCCACAAATTACAAGGATACGAACATTACGACTCGCTACAGAACGTCATCGACAACTATGGCTTTCACGACTACCGCGACACGCACCTGCAAACAGATTTTTCACTTTCGCCTATGCCTGGCATCGTGCTAACTTCTGGCTTTCGTTACCACCGCCGCACATTGGTTGAGTGGAATGATTTGGCAAAATCAGCCGGACTGGCACACTACTTATCGGCCATTGGCCCACGCATACAAATAGAATGGACACCCGCACAGTACTACTACCGACAGGGTAAAAGGCGCATTCCGCTCTACTCGCGCTACCCCACGTTCATATTCTGTTACGAGCGCGGCTACGACCTGGAACATGGCGACACACATTTTGAGCGTATTGAGGGCGATGTACGCTTTCGCATAGCCCTTTACGCCATGCGCACCCTTTATGTCCGGGCGGGAGGTGGATTTTTCACACAGCGTGGCAAGGACTGCTTTCTTGATTACGACTTTTTCCGCTTCAATTACATGCCCCAAGAGTGGAGCGACGAACTCAGCGGAGAATTCCAGCTACTCAGTTCGCGATGGTACAATGAGTCACGCTACTATGCACACATCACCACTTCGTACGAAAGTCCCATGCTCTTCCTTTCACGCATTTCGCTATTATCGCGCGTCATACAAAAGGAACGGCTTTATTTCAACGTATTGAGTGTGCGCTCGCTCGGCATCTACACCGAACTTGGCTACGGCATCAGCACCCATCTGTTTGATGCAGGATTGTTTACTGGCATATCGCGACACAACACCATCAAGTTTGGCTGCAAAATTGCCTTTCATCTTTTTGAAAACTGATTTTGCCTGCCCCATCTCTTCTGATTAAGCAATAAACTTCAAACAAGTTTGACTTTATTCGCTCAGCTTGCACTATCTTTGAATAAGATAGGCGGCGCCTCGGAATAAACTTCAAACAAGTTTGACTTTATTCGCTCAGCTTGCACTATCTTTGCACGATGATTAACGAACAATACCCCTCAAAACTATTGGAGCACGCTGTACAGGAACTTACCAAGCTACCTGGCGTGGGACGCAAAACAGCCCTAAGATTTGCCTTGCACCTGCTTGCACAAGACAAAGAAGCAGTACATGCATTCAGCAACAGCCTCACCACACTATGCGATGACGTAAAACACTGCAAAGTTTGCCACAACATATCTGACACCGAAATTTGCGACATTTGCGCCAATCCGCAGCGCGACCGTTCTACCATTTGCGTGGTCGAGAACATTCACAGTGTTATGAGCATCGAAAACACTGGGCAATATCATGGACTGTACCACGTGCTGGGCGGAGTCATTTCGCCAATGGACGGCATAGGCCCCTCTGATTTGGAATTGGAATCACTGTTCGAACGCGTAAAAGCTGGCAATGTAAACGAAATCATACTGGCCTTGAACCCCACCATGGAAGGCGATACCACCAACTTTTACATTTCGCGACGTTTGGCCGACAGTAACGTCAAACTCTCTGTACTTGCGCGCGGCGTAAGCATTGGCGACGACCTCGAATACACCGACGAAGTGACTCTCGGACGCTCCATCTTGGCACGCACGCCCCTTAAATAAGCAAACTTATTTTGTAGACCTACCTAACCATTACACCACATATTAAAATGACAAACGAACACACAACCAACAACAATAATAAGACCGACCTCACCCTTGCGCGCGCCATATACATAGGCGTATGGGCCGCAACCATTGTCATTGCCATTCTCTACGAATGCCACTTCCTGACCGAAGGATACATCAAGGCTGATGCCGAAACAGAATATGCACTGAACATGCTTTGCGTCTTATTCACACTCGGTGGCACCTGGGGAAGCCTCAAACTCTTTGCCACCAAACACGTGCGCACAGCACTTCACAACCAACCATCAAAACTGCCACAATGGAATATGTTGCGTACCGGCATTTTAGCATGCTGCATATTCATCAACCTCATTGTCTATTATGGACTGATGAGCGGCACCTCAGCACTTTTCTGCCTGCTCATTTCACTCACAGGCTTCGTATTCTGCTGGCCGAAACAAGGCGAAACGGACTAAACAAGCAGGTATTCACAAATCCATATCAACCAAATCCGAAAACCTACTTACCACATAAAAGCAAAAGCCATGTACCTACGCCCATTAGAGCCCGAAGACCTTGAGCTGCTCTACACCATAGAGAATGACCCAAGCCTGTGGGACACCTCCAACACCGATGCGCCATACTCACGCTTTGCACTGAAAAATTACATCGCATCATCAGCAAGCATACACGAATGCGGTCAGCTGCGCCAAATTATCGACCTGTCCAACAGCAGCAACGAACCATCGCAACCCGTTGGCATGATTGACCTCACAAACTATTCGGCACTCAACGCACGTGCCGAAGTGGGCATCACACTGCTTAAAGCACATCGGGGCAAAGGACTGGGCAACCAGGCACTGCAACTGCTCGAAATGTTTGCCGTACAACGCCTGCGCATACACACCCTCTACGCAAGCATCTCACCCAACAACAAAGCGTCACTCAATCTCTTCATTGGCAACGGGTACAAACAGGTGGCCACTCTCCCCGAATGGCAATATTCACAAGGCAAATACCACGATATGGCACTATTCATGAAGTTTTTTTGAAAAAAACTCGGAGAAAGTTTGGTACTTCACAAAAATGTTGTACCTTTGCACTCGCAATCGAGAACGAAAGCAACCAATCAAGAATGGTGTGTTAGTTCAGCTGGTTAGAATACATGCCTGTCACGCATGGGGTCACGGGTTCGAGTCCCGTACACACCGCAACATTCAAACATTGGTACCCTGACCGAGTGGCTAGGTAGCGGTCTGCAAAACCGTGTACAGCAGTTCGAATCTGCTGGGTACCTCAACAGAGAGCAAACAATTACATTGTTTGCTCTCTTTCGTTTTATATGTCATCACCACCTCAAAGCACAAAGCAACCCAAAACACAAAAGCAAACTACAAACACAAAATAGAGCAGCTTTGCCAATCACCATCATTACGTGATTGTCAAAGCTGCTCTTCGCTTCTAATCAAGTTACGCACGTCGTCTTAACGATTATTACTCTGAACTGCCATACGCAGCTGTGCTTGTTGCAAATAAGCCCTCACAAAGGGGTCTGACAGAAAATGAACTGGAGCACCCTCCACTATGCGCTGAATTTGTTCAGTCATAACAGGAGTTGGAAACTGGCTGCATAATAATCTGAAAAAGCCCGGACCAAGTACATTGTTATAGTTGTCTTTTACAAACTGCGTTTCGAGTTCCTCAGTGCGCTTGGCCAGTTGTTTTGTTTTCTTGCCCACACGGCGCTGAATTTCCACAGGCGAGTAACCTTCACGCATCAAGCGCATTGTGGTTTGTTGCACCTCCCACATCTCGTTGTCCAAACGGTTGCGCTTTTTGAAAAAGGCATAAAGCTTATCATTAAGCGGTCCACCTGTCACACGCTGGGTAACATTATCCACCTGAATGCTCAATTTACCATTCTCAAGCACAAGGGGCATCACACACTGGTTGCCTGTGTAAAGCATGGCCATTCTGGCAGAATCTACATCGCCCTCAAAGTTAAAACGCCCATGTACCACTTTGCACGAGTCAAGGCACACCGACACAATCTGTGTCACATTGCGGTGAACCGGCTCATCTGCCGACGACGACACACGCAAATAAAGCATACGTCCATCAAGACAAGCTATGTTCGAATTGCCCGCTATGTTGTATTGCTCTGCACACGAAGTAAACACGAGCAACGAGGATAATATAAGTAGAAGTTTATCCATAAGCCTCCGGTAATAAGCTGTGTAATTTACATCATGACGTGCCTGGCGCCAACCAAGCCGCCATGCCAAGATACCCGACGGCGCCACTCAACCAAAGTTGCAGTACGCCTCATGCACCTTTTCTTAATACAAAGATATAATCAAAAATCCATTATGTGACAGCGCAACATAGAAACTCAATGCACCATAAATCTTTTTTGAGAATTGAATATACGAGTGTAAACGAAACGGACATCTTTTTCACACTTTAGGATAGTTTTTAAGCATGACATAGCAAGGGGTGACACCACAAACTACCCCCACTGAACGCACCATTCACCACATTAGAAAAGCGAGTGTTCGATATTATCCTCACACAATAAACATGAGAATAATTACGAACACTCACTTAAGGGTGGTTCTAAAAAGTCTGCTTTTAGAACCACCCTTAAAAACTATCGTTTACCTGTAAGCCATGATGCCAAAATCGGGAAGCACCTCAGCATCAGTGCATACAACAATACACACATCAATATCGTCAAAAATGGCGAAAGCATATATACCACTGACAAACTCAGCCAAGAACTATTGCCAAACACAAAAGTAAGGGCCTTCACCGAAATGGACACTATCACTAACGAATGCATTGCATAAATAAAGAAGCAACTACGCGTTAAGAAAACATTGGGACGACACCCCCGCTGCACCATTCGCGAAGCGCAACAAAAGGCAAACAGCGTTGCAAACAATACATAGAACGGATACACAAAACACTCTATCGGATTATTAACACTATCATAATACACCATCACAGGTACCAATACAACAGTCAGTAAGGACAAAATACCCCCATAACGACGCAATGACACAACCATATTACGTTTGTTTATGCTGAAATAAGCACCTAACGTAAAAAACAGCACTGCACTTACTTGCAAGCCTTGTATCAGAGGAAACACATTGCTCACATAGCAAAGAGCCAACAACAGCAGCCCCCACTTCCGCGTATAACGCACCCAATAATATACCAAAGGAGAAAGTGCCGACACAACAATCAAATCACGTAAAAACCACAATGGCAGGTTAATCGGCCCAGTCACGGGCACTGTATACCCCAGCCAATTTGTGATGTTCGCACCCCATTCATTGACATTCCACAGCCAGCTCAGCCCCCGCACCTGCTCCAAGAACAAGGAAAAGTCCCAAACATGCGAGGCCATATAATGCTTAACAACCGACCGACCGCCGAATAGAAGCAAGGCCGCCACATTCCAAAGCAAATATGGTATGACCAATGTGTACAAACGACTGCGACTCTTCCGTTTATATTCACTCCAGGACCACTGCTTCACATTCAGGAAATACAAATATCCCGATATAACGTAGAAAACTGGCACTGCTATGCGAGTCAGCACGTCTGAAAAAACAACTCGCAACAAGTTATAAAAATCAAGCCCCGTAAAGGCATCATAGTGCACTGGCGACATTGGCACATCACCCGCAGAATGAATATACACGACTGCCAAAGCCATCGGAAAACGCAAGTAGTCAATAGTTTTCGACTGCAACGCTTCCGCATCAAGCAGACCGTCACCCGTCCCATCTAAAGTAATGCGGCGTTTGCTAAAAGTAAACATAGTAACATAAATGTTTTTACACAATTGCTATAAAAACATTGATGACACACCTCAAGAACAAGTTCCGACATCGCTACATACGTCCATATACAAAAAGTACATAGACATATCTTATCGCAAGCTCCGGGTGTTTGGCCTGACCCAACTACATAGGATAATACTGCCTACGTCCTATGACGCAGACATTCACTTTATTATCCTTGCTATGTAGTTTATATCTAAATGGCACCTGTGCTGTCATGAATAAGGCAACACCATATAACGCACCATTTATACATGGGTCAAACGCTCTGTCAGTGGCCAAACTTCGGAGCTTACACCAAGATAAAATAGCAAATGCTTTGATGAATAAATCAAATGATGCTACAACGAACTGTCACAGACACCTCTGCACAGCACCATTGCACAATGCAAAATTACAAAATACGAGCCAACGAACCAACAAACATCTGTTTGCTTTTTGTCTTTTGGCAAAATAAAAAGCATCTATAATCCCAGAGGCACACCCCCGTCACATCAAAAACAAGGCAACAATAATCCCTCCCTTCTATCGAGAGCGTGGAGCAAATGCTTCAAAAAAACACAAATCTATCACAAAAAAACGCATTTTTTGTGGCGCTGTATCACATAAAGCACGACCTTTGCAAATAGAGAACGAATTACGCGTTGGCATAATAGTTAACGCGTAAACTTATTTACAAACCCTTAAAAACAAAAGCCCTATGAAACACCTGCTGCCCGAATTGCCGTATGCGTTGGACGCTTTGGCACCAATTATGAGTGCTGACACGCTGAATTACCACTATGGCAAACATCTGCAAACTTACCTCGACAATGTCAATCGCATGATTGAAGGCACGCCTTTTGCCGACATGAAACTGAAGGACATGATTACAAAAGCCCAAGGTGCGCTTTATAACAATGCCGCACAGGCTTTCAATCACATCATTTTCTTCAAGCAACTCACCCCCATCCCAACAACCATCAGCCCTTTGCTCACACAGGCGCTTGTTGCGCGATTTGGTAGCGTAGACGCATTCAAATCCGAATTCTCAAACGCCGCAGCCACGCTCTTTGGTTCTGGCTGGGTATGGCTGGCGCTCGATGCCAACAACGTGCTGCAAATTGTGCCAGAGCCAAATGCAGGCAATCCCATTACCCGCAACATGAGGCCTCTCATGTGTATCGACGTGTGGGAACATGCCTATTACCTTGACTATCAGAACAGACGCGGCGATTATATCAAGAATTTCTGGAATCTTGTCAACTGGGACTACATCGAAAAGAGAATGCAAGATAAAAACTACCAGCTTTATTACTAACCAGATATTCAAGCATCATTTATATCACCATGTTCAGCATCAGTCGATATGCCTTGGTGCAATGTTTGTCACATGAGTTTAGGTTTCATCGCTCACGTAGCCGCAATCTTCAACCTAAACTTCTGAAACAAACACTGCACCAAGGCATATCGACTATTTTGAGGTACCAACTTATATTTACACACTTATGTCAGAAGGCCATGCGCCCCACCCAATCACAGCAGATTTCAAAATCTGCAACTAATGATGAAAGCAAGACTAATGACGCTTACACATATCCACAACACAACACCTTGAATCATAGGTTTCAATCCAACCTTTCTTAAAGTATTGATAGTAAGAGAGGCACCTATAAAGAACATGGAAAGCGTGATCATGTGTTTTGCCAAATCAGCAACCATGCGACTAAAATTTCCTCCAATATTTGCGACCTTCTCCCCCAAGAGAGATGAATTACTCAATACATAGGTATTGAACAAAATTGCGAGCAAAAACCATACAATAAAGGTCGGAATATTCCTGTACCATGCTTTGCCCCTCACATTGTTTGCAAAGTGACTTTTCATGAAAAAGGGCGTCAGCAACACCAAAACAACAATCCACAAGGCACGGGTCAACTTGATAGTTGTAGCCAACTCCAACGCGCTGACGCCTTGCGACGAAACAAGCTCCGGGTGCAGTTGGTCATAAGCAGCACCAGCGCCGACAACTGACGATGTGTCATGTATGGCTATGGCGGCCCACATTCCAAATTGCTTCATGCTCATGCCCAAAGCGGAACCTATGCTGGGGAACAGAAACAAAGCCAGGGCATTAAGCACAAACACCACTGCCAATGCCACAGAAAGATTTTCTGATTTCGCATTCAGCGCAGAACCGACCGCAGCAATGGCAGAGCCGCCACATATTGCTGTGCCAGAACTCAGCAAATAACTCGTTTCCGAGTCCACACCGAGAAGTTTCCGACCAATAACCCATCCAAGACCCAACGTGGCAAACACGCTGACTACTGTCAGCAACATGCCTTCCCAACCAGAAGCCAGGGCTTTTTCTATATTCATTCCAAAACCAAGAGCTACAACTGAATACTGCAACATTTTCTTCGACATCAGCTTGTTGAATTTGGAATAAACTTCACCCATCAACATGGCAAAAACAATCCCAACAGCCAACACAAATGGTGATGAAACTTTCTTCAATACACTACTCAAACAACCGGCATCTACATTGAAGGTGTCAACAATAAAGCTCAGAAACAGGAAGGCTGACAGCACAACGACAATGAAGATATAGCTCAATTTTTTCAATTTCATGACTTGACGCTTAAATATTATTTGCTGCAAAATTACCACTTTCTTATAAGGTACAAATGACATGGAAGCATTATTCAGGAAAATAGCATCTAAGACAAAGTCAACTAACGAGTGCAATATTGTGCACAAAGTGTTTGACGAGTTCACCCCTTGGTGTTGAGAAAAATTACTGTATCAATGCGCTATAATTTATAAAGTGTCATTTTGTCTACACTCTGCACTCTACACACCCAAACACATGATTATCAGTGACTTGCGAAGTGTAGACAACACGCTAAACTACCTACACTCATGTCCGCACTCGTCACTTTGTCTACACACCCACACACACGGGTTCAAACAGTCACGCCAGTTACGCAGCCCGGCATAGGGAGAGCAGATTTTCTTTCGGAGCAACAGAAATGTCTCCCCCTCATAGGTGTACAACGCCATTGGCTGAACCCATTTGTTAGTATGTCTATGCCGACAAATACGTCGAAAAGTAAATGGAGGCAGGCACTTGTGCAGATAAGTGTTGATGCGTGTAGATGAGTGTAGACAAAGTGTAGATGAGTGTAGACGAGTGCAGACGCGTGCAGATAAGTGTAGATAGTATCTACACTCCATAAACATCTGATAATCAATGTTTTTATCACAAAAAGTGTAGAGTGCAGACAATTTGCACAATTATATTCAGAGTGTATTGCTATCCGATGAAACGTAAATATGCGAACGGACTCAAGTACCAAACGCAAGCACTAATGGGGGCGACGCGTCTCGCGTCGGGAAAAGATTCAGCTATTATTTAGTAGAGTTTGTATCTTTCCTTTTCATTATCCCGACGCGGGACGCGTCGCCCCCATTCGTGCTTGCGATTGGAGCTAGCGTTTTTTTGCAGCGCGTTTCAGACGACTTAAAATGCAACAAAATAGGTCGCGCTTTTAATGCCTATTTTGCACACCCCAACCTTACAGGGCGCGACTGTTCCAACACGTACTTGATAACCCGTTAGCTAAGAATTTTGCCAACAGATATCATATACGGTCGAGTACCAACTTGATGAGCGTGTCAATACTGTTCTTATAATTAGGATTGGCACGATGTGCCACACGGTTAGCTATCACCATGCAGCAAGTAAGTGCCTTATGCCCCATCAAGAGCGACAGACCGGCAACGGCACTGCTCTCCATCTCAAAATTGGTGATGCGCTTGCCCTCATACTCAAATGCCTCAATCTTGTTGTTTTGCTCAGGGTCGGCCAATGGCAAACGCACCTGGCGCCCTTGCGGCCCGAAAAATCCGCCACAAGCAATGGTGATGCCGCGCACCATGTCGTCGGCCGCAATACGGTTGAGCAATTCTTCATTGGCATGCACGGCATAAGGATGGGCTATACACTGGGTGCCATGCCAATTCATGTGTTTAAGAAATGCAGCTTCGAGCGGGAGGTCTGACACCTCATTACGACCCGCATAGAAGTTGAGCAAACCGTCAAACCCTATACTGATTTCGCTGGCAATGAAAGTGCCCTCGGGCGTGTTGGGTTGCAAACCGCCACAAGTGCCTATGCGCACCAACTCAAGTTGGCGCAAGTTATCGTTTATGGTGCGTGTGGCAAAATCGATGTTTGCCAAGGCATCGAGTTCATTCACTACAATGTCTATATTATCACACCCTATCCCTGTCGACACCACCGTGATGCGCTTTCCATGATAGGTGCCCGTTATGGTACGAAATTCGCGGTTTGACACATCACACTCTTTCGTGTCAAAATGTGAAGCCACAAGCGGCACACGCCCAGGGTCGCCCACAAGAATTACCTTGTCGGCCAACTGCTCGGGTTTAACGTGCAAATGAAAGATACTGCCATCGGAATTTATAATCAACTCCGAGGGCGCAATAGGTGTTTTAGTCATGATATTGTCATTTTCGCGAGAGCACACAGCCCTCTGGTCTTTATTGTAGTTCAGCCTTGCGCATATTCTTTTCCAACGTGTGCAACTGCACCTTCAGCGCAGGCAATTCCTTATTTATTTGCAATAGTTGGTTGGTCACCGACTCAGTGCGCCCCCCAGCAGCCACTTGCTGCTGCAAGCGGTCATACATCTGCTGCAAGCGCTCTATTTCATCGCTTGTGCGGTCGGCCTGTTCGGCTATGCGTCGTGCTGCCTCGCTGCGAAACTGCGACAACCGTGTATACACCATTTTGTCATTTATCACATAGAGGCGTGCCTTTTCGCCTTGTTCAGTGACATTAGCTGACTTCAGGGCAGCAAGACGCGCCTGAGCTTGTTTTACCACCTCAGCGTCAGTTTGCGTGTCGGCAATGGCATGCAGTTGGGCCGCATGGAGCACCTGGCTGCGGTTGGCATCACTCATTTCGTACACCTCGCGTGTGGCATTAGGCACAAACACGTAAACACAAGCGCTGTCGGCCTCTTGATGACGGTCAGTCACCAACCACCCCAAATTGTTTTGCTCGTCAATGGCCAGCATATAGTCATTGGCAGGCGAATTGAACGGCATACCCATATTTTCGGCTTTCAAGAACTGCTTGGTGTCGGCATTGTAACGCGTTACAAATATATCGTAGCCACCTAAAGAGCCCTCGCCTTGTGCCGCATAATAAAGTGTCACACCATCAGGCATCAAGAAGGGGAAGTCCTGGCAAGTGGCACCGTCTTGCATGCCCTCAAGCGGCACTGCCCTGCCCCAACCATTGCCCGAGCGATAAGCCTCGTGCAGCAACACATTGTCGTGCGCACTGTCGGCGGCAGCAAACACTATGCGGTCTTTCAACTCGTTGATATAGCCCATTGTGCCCAATTCGGCAGGTTGCACACGCAATTTTGACGCCTCGGTTTTCATTTTTACTATTTGTCCGGCTCCTCGTGACAAGCGCAAAGAGGCAAGCACCTGCTGCCGTCCTACCTTGAAACTGTCAACAAAGACCACGCGCTCTGTACCGCGCAGCATGTCTGCTCCCATATTAGCACGTTGCAAGTCGGCCTCCAAACGCTCTGTTGAACGGCCTGCTGCACGGGCGGCATCAATCTCGCGCTGCAGCACACGGGCGGCATCACTAAAGCGATAATTCTGTATCAGTTGTTCAGCCGACTGCTTGGACACTGCCGCCGCATTTGTCTTTTTTTTCTGTGCCAATACAGGCGAACTCAAGCCAAATGCCAACAAGCATACGGCACATATCAATCGTTTCATTGTGGTTTGCATCAGTTTAATATATGGTGTATAAGTTGGTGTTCAGTATTATTCTATAACGCGTTGACAGAATGTTTCCATGCTACAAGCGCGTTTCCGGGCGCATTTATAACCTTTTGTTTTCAGTCACATCGTCCGCTTAGCAAGGCTCTTTTGATGCTTTGCAAGTTCAAATGTACGATTTTCTTTTATATGTAAAGGCGCGAATGCTATCTTTTATGTAATTTTGCATTCAAATGAGGAGCTAAGCAGGCGTTCTAAATCAATTAAGTTGATATGTATTGAACGCTGAGTCTAATTCAGAAGTTCAGGCTTGAAGAACGAACGTGGCAGACTACGCGAATGATGAAACTTGAACGCATGCAACCAAGCAATATGCCAAGACATATCAGCTAATGCGTTATGCGAATGCCTACTTATATCCATAAAACAACAATAACCGTGAAACTGCGAAGACTCTATTACATACTCACGCTCTGCGTGTGCATCGGCATTGCCGCCCCCCGACAAGCTATGGCACAACAGCGCACCGAAAAGATTGAGAAATACACTGTACAACCAGGCGAGACTATATTGGGCATAGCCCATCGCCATGGCACTACGCTCGACCATCTACTCAGTCTTAATCCGGGCGTACAGCCCGACTATGTGCAGGCGGGGCAAGTAATTAACGTGCCCTACGTGCCAGGCGGTGCCGAACCAGCTCCCACCCCGGCGCAACGCGCTGCCGCAGCTAAGCAGAAAGAGGCTGCTCTGAAACAACAAGAGCAACAGCCTGTCAACCCCTCGAAGGTGACATACACCACCGTAGGGGCCAACAAGCCTCAACCGAAAATGACCTATAAGGAGTACAAGGTAAAGAAGAAAGACACTGCCTACGGCATAGCCAAGACCAACGGCATTACCGTTGACGAACTGATTGAGGCCAACCCCATTCTGAAGCAAGACGGGGGGCTCAAGAAAGGCGTCACACTGCGCATTCCCGTCAAGGTTTACCCTCCCCAACCCAAGTATACCGGACTTGCCACAATCCGCGTGGCCGTCATTCTGCCCATGTTGGGCAATGGGGTTGAAAATGTGCGCAGCGTTGAATTTTATCGCGGTCTGCTCATGGGGGTTGACGAACTCAAGAAGGCGGGCACAAATGTGGTCATAAACGTCTACAACGAACCCGCACCCGATGTGAGCATTGCGCAGCAAATGGTGCAAGTCATGTTGCAGTCGCCCGACGTGATAGTAGGCCCATTGTACCCCACCCACTTTACCGACGTGACGGCTGTGTCGTCAAAGCACACCAAAGTGGCGGTTCCATTCTCGTCGAAGGTGCCACAGGTTGACTATCGCCCCGAAGTGTATGTGGTGAACACGCCCGCATCGTATGAGACATCGCTGGCCATTGACTTGTTCATGACAAACTTCAAAAAGCAGACACACGTTATCATGCTGCACAGCGGCAATGGCAGCAAAAAGAATTTCAGCGAATCATTGCAGCGCCGGTTGGGCAGCGCCGGTTATGATGTGATTAGTTTGGCATCAAGCTCTACAGCCGAGCAAATAAGCGTGGCACTTTTAGGCAAGAAACGCGGCGAATACATCATCGTGCCCGACGATGCCAGCGAGGCCACCATGAAGCAGATGCTGGCCAAGACAACCGAACTGCAAAAGATGCTGCCCGAATCCTCTATCTCGCTTTTGGGTTTTGACACTTGGCTGCCAAGCACCGAGGGCACCGACCGCAATTTGATACATGCCGCCGACACCTACATACTGACGTCTAATTATTATTATCCCTACACCGCAGCTGCCAAAGCTTTCCGCGCCAATTACGAGACATGGTTTAAGAGCGACTTTGTAAAGTGCACTCCGCGCATGGCGCCATTGGGCTATGATTTTGCCCGTGGATTTCTTGGCGGAATGGCCACATACGGCTACGACTTCAACACACAATCACCACAAGAGGGCAGCGTGGCAGCACAGCCCAAACTGCAATCTGAACCTCGATTTATAACCGTGGGCGGCAATGGTGGCTACGTGAGCCGCAGCATGTGGTTGGTACGTTTCAAGAAGGATATGAGCATTGTGAAAATAGCTGCCCAATGATACGCCGAACTATGATACTCCACACACTTGACATTAAACGCACTTTGATGTGGCTGCTACTGTGTTTGGTGCCAGCCTTGGCCCAAGCCCAAATTGGCGAAGCCCGTCACAACATCTGTATTGGCGTATCGGGTGGTATGACGATGAACCGCATCGGATTTGACCCTACTATTAAGCAAAGCTGGCACTGCGGCCCCACATTTGGTGTGGTGGCACGCTTCACGAGCGAACGCTATTTCAAGGCTTTTTGTGCTTTGCAACTTGAATTGAACTATGCCACGCTCGGCTGGCGAGAGAATGTGCTCAACGCCCAGTCACAGCCATTGCCCGACACCTATCAACGCGACTTACATTACATTCAGCTGCCCGTTTTGGCACGCTTGGCATGGGGACGCGAAAAGCGCGGCTTGATGGGATATGTACTGGCCGGGCCTCAAGTGGGATACTGCTTTAAGGAGCACACTAAAAGCAGTGCTTTCACACTCGACAGCGAGGGCAATCCCGACAGACCGAACGGCATGTTTGCTCAATATGGCATGCCCATACAAAAGAAATTTGACTACGGCATCACAGCCGGTGCTGGCATGGAACTGACTACAAACATAGGGCACTTCCTGATAGAAGGACGTTACTACTATGGTTTGTCTGACATATACAAAAACTCGAAGAAGGACGTGTTCAGCCGTTCAAACAATGGCGCTATCGTGGCCAAGGTGACTTACCTGTTCGACGTTAAGAAATAAGTGCACGCAACAAGCGCGCTTTTAAGCGCAAATAACTTGCAAGCTTAACGCAACAATGTTTACCCAAATTGCCGAGGTGCTGCCGCTTTAACTAAAAAGACACTGGCTGAACAACTATTTTGAATACTCACTAAGTAATTAAACATACACAATATAATGGAATTAGCAAAGACGTACAATCCCGAAGAGGTTGAAGGCAAATGGTACCAATATTGGACTGACAACCATCTTTTCTCTTCAAAGCCTGACGGCCGCAAGCCCTATACAGTAGTTATCCCTCCCCCCAATGTGACAGGTGTGCTGCACATGGGCCACATGCTCAACGAAACCATTCAAGACATCTTGGTGCGCCACGCACGCATGGAGGGTAAGAATGCTTGTTGGGTGCCTGGCACCGACCATGCCTCAATCGCTACCGAAGCCAAGGTGGTAAACCGCCTGGCCGAGCAGGGCATCAAAAAGACTGATTTGACCCGCGAGGAATTTTTGAAACACGCTTGGGACTGGACTGAGGAACATGGCGGCATCATCTTGAAGCAGTTGCGCCGCGTGGGTGCATCGTGCGACTGGGATCGTACTGCATTTACTATGGACGAAGAGCGCTCAAAGAGCGTCATTCACGTGTTTGTTGACCTCTACCGCAAGGGGCTCATCTACCGTGGCGTGCGCATGGTCAACTGGGACCCTAAGGCTAAGACGGCACTTTCGGACGAGGAAGTGGTGTATAAAGAGGAGCACACCAAGCTCTACTACATGAAGTACTATGTGAGCGAGGACGATGGCACCGGTGCCACTGGCGAAGAGGGTGAAGTCATTCATCAGGACGCCAAAGGCCGCTATGCTGTGGTAGCTACCACACGCCCCGAAACAATCATGGGCGATGTGGCCATGTGCATCAACCCTAACGACCCGAAGAACCACTGGCTCCGAGGCAAAAAGGTGATTGTACCACTCGTTGGCCGCGTTATTCCTGTTATTGAGGACGAATACGTCGACATTGAGTTCGGTACGGGCTGTTTGAAGGTGACTCCGGCCCACGACGTGAACGACTATATGTTGGGCGAGAAGTATAACCTGCAAGCTATCGACATCTTTAACGATGACGCCACCATATCTGAGGCCGCTGGCATGTACGTAGGACAAGAGCGCTTTGCCGTACGCAAGCAAATTGCCATCGACCTGCAAGAGGCTGGATTGATGGAGAAGATTGAGGACTACGACAACAAGATAGGCTGCTCTGAACGTACAGGTGTGCCCATTGAGCCAAAATTGTCTATGCAGTGGTTCTTGAAAATGCAGCACTTTGCCGACTTGGCACTGCCGCCCGTAATGAACGACGAAATCAAGTTCTACCCTACCAAGTATAAGAACACTTATCGCCACTGGCTCGAAAACATCAAGGACTGGTGTATCTCACGCCAACTGTGGTGGGGACACCGCATTCCGGCTTACTATCTGCCCGAAGGTGGCTATGTAGTGGCCGAGACCATTGACGAGGCTGTAAAACTGGCTCAGGAGAAGAGCGGAAATGCCAACCTCACTGCAGCAGACTTGCGACAGGACGAAGATGCACTCGACACGTGGTTCTCTTCATGGCTTTGGCCTATTTCACTCTTCGACGGTATCATGAATCCCGACAATGAAGAGTTCAACTACTACTACCCCACGAGCGACCTCGTAACCGGTCCGGACATCATTTTCTTCTGGGTGGCACGTATGATTATGGCCGGCTATGAGTTTACGGGCAAAATGCCGTTTAAGAATGTATACTTTACTGGTATCGTTCGCGACAAGTTGGGCCGTAAAATGTCAAAATCGCTTGGTAACTCACCCGACCCGCTCGACCTCATCGACCGCTTTGGTGCCGATGGCGTGCGCATGGGCATGATGCTTGCCGCACCCGCTGGCAACGACATTCTGTTTGACGAAGCGCTTTGCGAACAAGGCCGTAACTTCTGCAACAAAATATGGAATGCCTTCCGCTTGGTACAGGGCTGGCAAGTTGACGACGACGCCGCACAACCCGAAACGGCACGCTTGGCTGTGGAGTGGTTCGACGCCAAACTGCGTCAGAGCGCAGCCGAAATTGCCGACCTCTACTCAAAGTACCGCTTGAGCGAGGCCTTGATGGAGGTGTACCACCTCTTCTGGGACGAATTCTCAAGCTGGTTCCTCGAAATGGTTAAACCGGCCTATGGTTCACCCATTGACAAGGCTACATATCAGTCAGTGCTTGGTGCATTCGATCATTTGCTGCACCTGCTCCACCCCTTCATGCCATTCATTACCGAAGAATTGTGGCAGCACCTCACCGAGCGTAAAGCTGGCGAGAGCATCATGGTAAGTCCGCAGACCATTGCAGCACCGGCTGAAGGCGATGACGCTATTTTGGCCAACGTTGAAATTGTTAAGAATGTAGTGGCTGGCGTACGCGCCATTCGCAACACTAAGAATATCTCTCCGCGCGAGACACTCGACCTGCAGGTTATTGGCACCGACCCCGTGCCGGCCTACGATTGCATTATCGTGAAAATGGCCAACGTTGGCGGTGTGACAGCTACCGAAAACAAGGGCGAAGGCGTTAGCTCATTCATGGTGGGCACCACCGAATACGCTGTACCCCTCGGCGGTCTGATTGACGTTGAGGCTGAACTGGCTAAGGCTGAAGCTGAACTGAAGCACCTCGAAGGTTTCTTGAACGGTGTGAAAAAGAAATTGCAAAATGAGCGCTTTGTCAACAACGCACCCGCCGCTGTGGTTGAATTGGAGCGTAAGAAGCAAAGTGACGCTGAAAGCAAAATTGCCACACTGAAGGAGACTATTGCCTCGCTCAAGAAGTAAAATGTATCTTGCCACACAAAGGCAAGTCTTTTAACGAAGTCATTACTCTGTAAATGTGCAAATGAATATGTGCTGTGAGCTATAAGTATTTGTAGTTCCTTGCATATGTCATTTGCACATTATCACGTTTGCAGGTTACGACTCTTGACTTTACACTCAGATAAATAGAAGATGAGACACGCCATTGTCATCACAATCCTTTCATTACTGGCAGGTACCGCACAAGCACAGAATGACCCATTGCGAAGTACCGTGCATAACTACATACGCAACTATCAATTGGCCGGCTACCAACCCCGCGATGCCATGTCGCTCGACTCTGTGCGCGCCGACGACCAGCAACACGAGGTGCGTATATATGCCAACGAACCTTTCTGTTCGCAGCCTTTCACACCCGAAAGCGTGAAGCGCATTTATGCTGACATACAACGCCACCTGCCTGCGCCATACAACACCTACCACCTTGCTATATTCAACAAGAAGGGTATGCTCATTGAGGACCTCATACCTAACATTTACCGCACCTCGGGACAAGACAAATCACGTGTGTGGGGCAAAACGGATTATGCCGGACTGCCATGGGTTGAGAATACTTCAAAGCCCTACAAAGTGACCGCAGGACTGCAAAGGCGACACTTGTTTATATGGCCGAGCCACGGACGGTATTATAAAAACGGCGGCTGGCAATGGCAACGCCCTTACTTGTTCTGTACAACCGAGGATTTGTTTACCCAGTCGTTTGTGTACCCGTTCTTGTTCCCGATGCTCGAAAATGCGGGTGCCATAGTTGATTGCCCGCGTGAGCGTGACTATCAGACGCACGAAGTGGTGATAGATAACGACACACAGGCCAACGGACAAGGCATCTATGCAGAAGTGACGCAACAAGACGCAACTTGGACATCGTCAGCCGACTCTACGGGATTTGCGGCTCCAAGGTATTTGCTCAATGATGACAGCCGCCCCTTTGCCAGCGGCACATACCGCATGGCTCCGGCAGTAAGCAGAAGGGCCAAATTGGCCACTGCATCATGGACACCTAACATACCCGAGAGCGGACGCTATGCGGTGTATGTAAGTTATGCCTCGCGCCCTAATTCTGTGCCTGACGCACACTATACAGTGCTGCACAAAGGTGGACGCACAACCTTCGTGGTGAACCAACAAATGGGAGGTGGCACCTGGCTTTACCTTGGCACATTTGAGTTTGACAAGGGGAGTAACATGGAAGGACGTGTTGTGCTTAGCAATCAGAGTGACTTTAGAGGTATTGTAACAGCCGACGGTGTACGGTTTGGCGGTGGCGTAGGACAAACAGAACGCGGCACGGCTGGCACATCGGGCCTGCCACGCTACCTTGAAGCAGCACGTTATTATGCACAATGGGCCGGTATTCCTGATACCTTGGTGAACACTGAGAATGGGGCCAACGACTATAACGACGACTTGCGCGTGCGAAGCAATATGCTCAACTATTTAAGCCGTGGCAGCGTGTTTAATCCTGGACGCGATGGGCAGCATGTTCCGTTTGAACTGGCGTTGGCCCTACACAGCGATGCCGGAGCAAGGACGGACGGGAGCATCTATGGCGCACTGTCAATCTCGACCACCCAAGACGGCAATGGCAGCATGAGCTACCCCACGGGACTTTCGCGACAGGCGTCGTCTGATTTTGCGCAAATGCTGTTGACTGGCCTCACCGACGATTTGAGCCGGTCATTCTGTACCAATTGGACTCGACGCGAACATTGGGACCGTAATTATGCTGAGACACGTATGCCTGACGTACCATCTGCCATACTTGAAATGATGTCGCATCAAAACTTTGCCGACATGAAGTTTGGTCACGACCCGTTGTTCAAATTTACATTGGCGCGCTCTGTATACAAAAGTATACTGCGCTTTGTCAATTTTGAGCATGGCATCAAGGACTATGCCGTACAACCTTTGCCGCCACATGCCTTTGCCGCTACCTTTACGGCCGATGGCAAGAGCGTGCGACTTACGTGGCAAGCTACGCGCGACACGCTGGAAACGACCGCAGCGCCGAACGGTTTTGTGCTCTACACACGTGTGGGTGACGAGGATTTTGACAATGGTTTGGCGCTTGGCAATGTCAACGAATACACCTTGCCCATATCGCCGGGCCGCATGTATGCCTTCAAAATAGCAGCCACCAACGCTGGCGGACAGAGTTTCCCGTCTGAAGTGCTTACCATCTACAAAAGTACCAACGAACAGGCTCCACAGGTGTTGCTGGTCAATGGCTTTACACGTGTCAGCGGTCCGGCATGGGTTGACACGCCCGATTCGCTTGGTTTCCGCCTCGACATCGACCCTGGTGTGCCCTATCTGTCTACCACAGCCTTTAGTGGCGAACAACAAGTGTTTAACCGCGAAGCTATTGGTCGCGAAGGAAGCACCGGGCTCGGCCATTCAGGGCACGAATTAGTGGGGCACGAAATTGCGGGCAACACTTTCGATTTTACCATTTGTCATGGCAAGTCTATTGCAGCCACCGACCAATACTCATTCACCTCGGTAAGCCGCGAAGCCTTTCAAAGTGCCACGCTTAACTTGAACAATTATGCAGCCATCGACTTCATAGCAGGTTTGCAAGGCAATATGCCACAGAACCTGCGCCCCTACCCTGTGTTCAATTCTGGCATACGCAACAAGTTGTCACAATACTTGCAAAGCGGTGGTGCGCTTATGTTGAGCGGAAGTTTCATTGCTTCTGACAACATTGAGAATGACGACGAACGCAACTTTATTGAGAATGTGCTCAAATACAAACATGATGGTACGGCACGTAACGACTCTACAAGCTATATAAATGGTCTGAACCTGCAATTTGACATTCAGCGCAAACCATCTGCCCGACATTATGGGGCCATTGCGCCCGATGCCCTGCTGCCTGCAAATAACAAGGCTTTCACAGCCTTTGCCTATGGCGGCGGACAAAGTGCGGGGGTTGCTTATAAAGGTAAAGACTACCGCACACTCTGCATGGGATTTCCGTTTGAATGTATCAGCAGTGAAAAGGTGCGCAATCAGGCCATGAGGGCTATTCTCACATTTTTAACGAAGAACTGATAGAATAATATGCTGCAATTAGAGGAGAGCAAAGGTATACCTCGCAAAATATTGCTCATGATGGCCATTGTGAGCGGACTCACCGTAGCCAATCTTTACTACAACCAGCCGTTGCTCGAAGACATACGCAAGGACATCGGCATCAACGAGTTCCAAGCCAACTTGATTACCTTTATCACACAGGCCGGTTATGCCTTGGGGTTGTTGTTTGTAGTGCCATTGGCTGATATGTGGTCACGCCGTCGCATCATAGCCACGAGCATGGTGCTGGCCACCATCATGACGCTGGTTATAGCTACCACGCAACAGGTTGGCATACTATGGGCAGCGTCACTTGTGTTGGGCATTTGCTCGGTTGTGCCACAAATATTCGTACCCATGGCACGCTTGTACTCTCGACCCGAACATAAATCGCAAAACATGGGCATTGTTCTGTCAGGACTGCTGAGTGGCGTGTTGGGAGCACGTGTTTTGAGCGGTTACATTGGCGATTGGTTTGACTGGCGTACCATGTTTTACATTGCTGCCGCCATCATGCTGATATGCTTGTGCATCACACTGCGCGCCCTGCCACAAATGCAACCAAGCTATAAAGGCACCTTTGGCGGACTGATGCGCTCCATCATAAGCATATACAAGCAGCACCAGCTTATACGCCTCTACTCACTGCGCGCCGCCTTTGCCTTTGGCAGCATGATGGCGGTATGGTCGTGTATGGCCTTTCATTTGGCGGGTAGTCCGTTCAACGCGGGCAGCGAGGCTGTTGGCATGCTTGGGTTGTGTGGTATGGCAGGTGCCATGGCGGCAAGTGGCATTGGCCGCCTGATACCACGTTTTGGTATCAGACGCATCTCGCTAACAGGTAGTTTGCTACAACTTGTGGCTTGGACTACAGCCTGGCTGTTTGGACACACTTATGCAGGACTCATTGCCACCATCATTTTGGTAGATATTGGTGCACAATGCCACCAACTTAGCAACCAAAGCGGTTGTTTGGCTCAAACCCCACAAGCCACCAACCGCAGCAATACCATCTTCATGTTCCACCTGTTTATTGGCGGCAGCATCGGCACACTGTGTGCCGGCATGGCATGGCAACATTATACCTGGGCAGGTGTTTGCATAACGGGGCTTACATTTGCGCTCGTTTCGCTCTGCATCACAATGCTCAAACGCATATAAGTGGCAAAACCATTGGACAAAGCTTCCCGTTTTCTGACTTCATCACTTTTCTGCGCCATCACATAGCGCATATTGAAAAACGAGGAGTTACGTCATTTGATTGGGTGGCGCATTAACGAAGTCCGCAAAAAACGCTACCACTAAACGCAAGTACAAAACGCTACCACAAAACGCTATCACTAATGGGGGCGACGCGTCCCGCGTCGGAATTTTTAAGGCAAAGGCTCACAGACAAGCGTGTAATTAGCGCTGTCTGTGAGCCTTTATTTGGTGTATGAGCCTTTGCCTTAATGCCCGACGCGGGACGCGTCGCCCCCATTAGTGCTTGCGTTTAGAGGTAGCGTTTAGTAGTAACGTTTAGTAGTAGCGTTTTGTGCTTGCGTTTAGTGGTAGCGGGACCTTTACCATACTACAATAACTTTACATACCGAGTATCTTACATCTTACACTAATACGTTACAACTCATTGATTGTCAGCACTTTACTCAGTGTAAGATACTGCAAATTCCACCTACACACAACCTACACAACCTACATACTGCCACACGGCACAAACACGGAAGAAAGACATCACGGCATAGGGGGACAGGAAAGTCTGTCGCTCCGACAGATTTCTCTACGTCCCTATGGTGTAAAACCCGCCGCATACGTCCAATTTGACTGCGCGGCAGCGGAGTGAGGTGTGTAAGATGTATGCAGGGGTGTGTAAGATACTTTGAAATTATCTTACACTCTTGAAAGTTCTGTGTATCAACTTGTTACGTGCAAAAAGTGTAAGATGGCAGTAAAAACACACGCACTCTTTTACATGTAGGCAGACGGGTAGAGAACAAATATTTGTGTACAAATTGTACACTTTTTTTGTTGGGTGCAATGCCTTCGTGTTACCTTTGCAGCACTTTACTTTTATATCAAACCAAATTGTATTGACTACCATGAAACGAATACTTAACAGAATGTTGCGCTATGCCGATGCCATTGTGAAACGTGGCGTTGACAAATTGATAGACGCTATCGGACATACCCCGGAACCACAAACCAAAAACACTGAAACACCCCAGCAGCAAAAACGCATGGGCAACGACACTGACTGTGCACCGCAAACAACTGACAGCACTACGAACTGCGGTCTGACAGAACAAGCCATTACCCTTATGGACGAACTGTATGTCATGCTCTATAATGTGCTTGACCGCACGCCCGAAGTACAATGGCGCGACCTGGTGGGCAAAGGGCTTGTGTCCGTGAGCAAACCGTATTTGAGGCCGCTGAAAAACCCGACGCGGGACGCGTCGCCCCCATTAGTGCTTGCGCTTTTTACCAACTTCATCACCTTTTTTGTACCATTGAATGGCGCATGCTGAAAATCAGTGAGTTGCGCCATTTGTTTGGGCAACGCATTGACGAGGCCAGGGCGGGGCTACTTTTGCGTTTGTTACGCTCTGTATCACAGTGTTCAAACGCATATAAGTGGCAAAACCATTGGGCATGGACTTTCCAGTTTTGCAGCTGCAACACAACAGCAAAGGCTGCAAACCGACAACACTTAATTGCCAGTTTGCAGCCCTGTTTTTGCTTGTAACCAAATCCTTGCAAGCAAGTTACATTCCTATGCCTTGTTGATCCAATCAACAATCCAAGCACCAACTTCTTTAGTGCCATACTTTGAACCATCGGCCACTTGAATTTCGGGTGTACGTACATTGGCATCAAGACTCGCATCTACCGCCTTACGCACCAAAGCGCCTTCCTCTGCAAGATTGAAGTATTCAAAGAGCATGGCCACAGACAATATCTGCGCCAAAGGATTGGCTATGTTCAATCCCTTAGCTTGAGGCCATGAGCCATGAATTGGTTCAAAAACTGGTGTGCTTTCACCTGTCGAGGCTGACGGGAGCAGGCCCATCGATCCCGTAATACAAGAGCCTTCATCGGTCAGAATATCGCCAAAGGTGTTCTCCGTCACCATCACGTCGAAGAAGGTAGGCTCCTGTATCATGCGCATCGAAGCATTGTCAACATACATAAAATCTGTTGTCACATCAGGATACTTGGGCGCCATTTCTTGAGCCACTTTGCGCCAAAGACGCGATGATGCCAGCACATTGGCTTTGTCTACTACCGTAAGGTGCTTGCGGCGACGTTGTGCATAAGCATAGGCTACCTTGAGAATGCGTTCAACCTCCTCACGCGAATAGGCATTGGTGTCGTAAGCATAGTCATCGCCTTCTTTTTTCTCACCAAAATACATGCCGCCAGTAAGCTCGCGAATGCACACAAAGTCCGCGCCACGCACTAACTCGTCCTTTAATGGCGACTTGTGAATGAGGCAATCAAATGTTTGCACCGGACGAATGTTGGCAAAGAGCCCCAATTTTTTGCGCATGGCCAACAATCCTTGTTCGGGGCGCACCTTGGCATTCGGGTTATTGTCAAACTTGGGATCGCCTACTGATGAGAAGAGTACGGCATCAGCCTTTTTGCATATTTCATAAGTATCCTCGGGGAAAGGGTCTCCCACTGCGTCAATTGCCGCAGCACCAACCAAGGCTGGCGTAAATGTGGCTTCGTGTCCGAACTTCTGACACACGGCCTGCATCACAGCCACGCCTTGTGCTGAGATTTCGGGCCCTATACCATCACCGGCCAATACAGCTATGTTCAGTTTCATATTGCTCTATTTTTGATTTGTTTTCAAGTAAAAAGTCTATATCGTCAAGTGCATTTTCGAGGCAATACTTTTTGTAGCCATTTATATCAAAATGCTCGCTTTCGCCTGTAGCCTCGTTGGTAATGGTTTGGTTGGGCAGGTCCACCTTCACCTTTGTTTGATGGTCGGCCTCAATGCTCTTGAATAATTGTTGCAAGAAAGGCTCACTTACCACCACCGGCAACACAAAATTGTTCAACTCGTTCTGCTTGTGTATGTCGGCAAAGAATGAACTCACCACAACGCGGAAGCCATAACCGGCTATGGCCCATGCAGCATGTTCGCGACTCGACCCGCAACCAAAGTTTTTGCCTGCCACCAACACCTCGCCCGAATACTCAGGGTCGTTCAGTACAAAATTCTTTTTGCTGCCATCAGGATTGTAACGCCAATCACGAAACAAATTATCGCCGAACCCTTCCTTGTCGGTAGCCTTTAGGAAGCGAGCAGGAATAATCTGGTCGGTATCTATATTTTCAAGCGGAAGAGGCACGCAAGTGCTCTCTATGATATTGAATTTACGTTTCATACGCTAATTGCTTACATTAAGGTTCGCGGATCAGTTATCACACCCGTCACAGCAGCCGCAGCAGCCACCATTGGCGATGCCAGGCAAGTACGTGCCCCAGGCCCCTGACGCCCCTCAAAATTGCGGTTTGAGGTTGACACACACAACTTGCCAGCGGGCACCTTGTCGTCATTCATGGCCAAGCAAGCAGAACAACCAGGCTGACGTATTTCAAAACCAGCCTCACGCAAAACTTTATCAATGCCCTCTGCTTCAATCTGGCGCATCACAGGCCACGAGCCTGGCACAAGCCAAGCCGTTACATTAGGTGCCTTGTGGCGTCCTTTGGCTATTGCGGCAAATGCACGGAAGTCCTCGATGCGGCCATTGGTACAAGCCCCGAGAAAAACATAATCTACCGGTTTGCCTATCATTTTGTCGCCTGCAGCAAACTGCATATAAGCCAAAGCTTTCTCGTCCGATGAATTTTGCGCAGCAGGTATCGTGTGCGTTATGCCTATGCCCATACCCGGATTGGTGCCGTAGGTTATCATGGGTTCAATGTCGGCAGCATCAAATGTCACCTCTTTGTCAAATATGGCATTATCATCGCTTTTCAACTGTTTCCAGCGCGCCACAGCCTCGTCCCAATCCTCATCTTTAGGCGCATAGGGCTTGCCCTTCAAATAGGCGAACGTCACCTCGTCGGGAGCTACAAATCCACCACGGGCTCCCATTTCTATCGACAAGTTGCAAAGCGTCAGACGTCCTTCCATGCTCAAAGAGCGAATGGCCGAACCGGCATACTCTACGAAATATCCCGTGGCACCACTTGTTGTAAGCTTGCTCATCAGGTATAGTGCAACGTCTTTAGCCGTCACTCCCTTACCAAGTTGGCCCTCCACATTGATGCGCATCGACTTTGGTTTGGCTTGCAGTATGCACTGCGATGCCATCACCATTTCCACCTCCGACGTACCAATGCCAAAAGCTATGGCCCCAACTGCTCCGTGGGTCGAAGTGTGCGAGTCGCCACACACAATGGTCATACCGGGCAATGACAAGCCTTGCTCAGGCCCTACCACGTGTATGATGCCATTGTTAGGGTGCATCATGCCCCAATAGGTCAGTCCAAAATCCTTGGCATTTTGTGTCAACGTATCAACCTGCTTACGCGATACGGGATCGGCTATGGGTTTATCCTGGTCATGCGTGGGCGTGTTGTGGTCTGGCATACAATATATATGGTCAGGACGGAAACAACCTATGCCCCGCTTTTTAAGTCCGGCAAAAGCCTGCGGGCTTGTCACCTCATGTGCATAAAGGCGGTCAATATATAATTGATCGGGACCATCAGCCACATGCTGCACCACATGGGCGTCCCATATTTTGTCAAAAAGCGTATTCATGTGCTTGTCCTTGAGTTACGAATTACTTTCTGAAATTGTTGATAGCGTCAATATAAGCCTCAACACTTGCTGTCACAATATCGGTGTTAGCACCAAAGCCATAATAGATGGCGCCATCATATTCAACCTGCATGTGCACCTTGCCCACATCGTCCGAGCCCTTGTTGATAGCTTGAATAGTAAACTCCTTCAGCGTCATTTTGCGCTTGATAATGTTTTTAACTGCATTGATGGCGGCATCAACAGGGCCATTGCCTTCAGCTGCGGCATTAAACTTCTCACCAGCTATATCAAGTATGATGGCTGCCACAGGACGCACACCGTGTCCACTTGTCACCTGCAGATAATCCAACTTGATGCTGTGCGAGGCAGAGCGCTCTGCACCTGCCAACACCAAGATGTCATCATCGGTCACCTCTTTCTTCTTGTCGGCCAAAGCCAAGAAACGCTGATAGATGTCGTTCAGCTTCTCGTCGTCCACCTCTACGCCAAGCACTTCAAGGCGGTGCTTGAGTGCGGCATGACCAGAGCGTGCTGTCAAGATGATAGAATTATCGTCAATACCCACATCTTTTGGATTGATAATCTCGTAGGTCTCAACATTCTTCAGCACGCCGTCCTGATGTATGCCACTTGAGTGTGCAAAAGCATTGCGGCCGACAATAGCCTTATTGGGCTGCACGGGCATATTCATGAGTGAGCTCACCATGCGCGATGTGGCAGCAATCTTCTGTGTGTTGATATTGGTTTGGATATCAAGGTGGTGACACTTCAGTATCATGGCTATTTCCTCCTCGGCCGTATTGCCGGCACGTTCGCCTATACCATTGATGGTCACCTCCACCTGTCGGGCACCGTTCAGCACACCCTCGAGTGTACAAGCTGTGGCCATGCCCAAATCGTTGTGGCAGTGTGTTGACAGTATGGCTTTGTCCACGCCGTCTACGTGCTCCATCAAATACTTGATTTTGTCGCCATACTCATGTGGCAGACAATAACCCGTTGTATCAGGAATGTTCACAACAGTGGCACCCGCCTTAATCACGGCTTCTACCACCCTTGCCAAATATTCATTGTCAGTACGGCCTGCGTCTTCCGCATAGAACTCCACGTCCTCAACATAACGTTTGGCATATTTTACAGCAGCAACTGCACGCTCAATAATTTCCTCGCGCGTCGAATTGAATTTGTATTTAATATGGCTGTCGCTCGTACCGATGCCTGTGTGAATGCGCTTGTGCTTGGCATACTTCAGAGCCTCTGCTGCACAGTCAATGTCTTTTTCAACGGCTCGGGTCAATGCACAAATAGTAGGCCATGTTACAGCCTTCGATATTTCAATAACCGAGTTAAAGTCGCCCGGACTTGAAATAGGGAAACCAGCCTCTATCACGTCGACGCCGAGTTGTTCAAGTTGTTTGGCCACCTGTATCTTCTCTACCGTGTTAAGCTGGCAACCAGGCACCTGCTCGCCATCACGCAACGTTGTGTCAAAAATGTAAAGTCTGTCACTCATTGTATTATGATTTTTGTTCTTTATTATTCAAGTGTATATATTGCAAGAGCCTCACTTCTGCTTGCTGCGGTAGTGAGGCTCTTGTTTGGCTTTTAGGCTATGATACAACACCAAACTTTTTTTGGCGGCGCCGTATCCATGCACCATGGTTATACCCATAACTCTCACTCCCGCGTACCCAATGTACGCAAGCTAAGCACGTTGCAAAGTCGGAAGTAAGATGTATAAGTCATGTTATTTCGTTTTGTGATGGCAAAGTTATAAATAAATTACAAAATGCAAACAATCATCCGAGATTTTTTACAACATCGGCATAAATATGCTTATTTCCTAACCGATCTACCATTCTCAGGCACCCAATGAGCGACCATTCAAGCCACTGGCAATTACAGCAAAACCCGGAGCGACTCCCCTATCAAGGGCAACCGTTCCGGGTCTTGTTCAACTATCAGTTGTTTAGTCTACCGCTTCATTATCGAATGAAGAGGAGCTCACGATATTTAGGCAGTGTCCACATCTCGTCCTCAACAATGAGTTCGAGCTTGTCAATGTGGTAACGGATAGCATCAAAGTAAGGTGCAATCTCGTCATGATATGCTACAGCCAACGTGCGAATATCAGTGATTTTGTTCACCACCTTGCGCTTTTCAACCATAGCCTCCACATTTTCAGCTACGAAACTAACGTGCTTGTTGATTTTCTCAATCAAGTCGATGTTATACGAGGTCAGATCCTTCACCTTTGCGGGATCGGCAAAAGCCTCCTGTATCTTATGCACATTGTCTACCAGTTCGCTCTGATACTTCGTAGCCACGGGAATGATATGGTTCATGCAAAGGTCGCCGAGCACACGTGCCTCAATCTGTATCTTCTTCTGATAAGTCTCCCACTTGATTTCGTTACGAGCTTCAAGTTCGGGCTTAGTCATCACGTTCATGCTCTCAAACATCTTGATGGTAGCATCATCAAGGTAACGATCAAAGATTACGGGGCAACTTGTCTCGCAGTCCAAGCCACGGCGTGCAGCCTCAGCCTTCCACTCATCGCTATAGCCATTGCCATCAAAATGAATAGGCTTGCAAGTCTTGATATCTTCGCGCAACACTTCGAGTATGGCAGTAATTTTGCCTTCGCCCTTGGCCATGAGCGCATCTACACGTGTCTTAAAGTCGGTGAGAGCCTCAGCCACAGCTGTGTTCAACACAATCATTGCACTGGCACAGTTGGCAATAGAACCTACTGCACGGAACTCAAAGCGGTTACCCGTAAAGGCGAAAGGCGAAGTACGGTTACGGTCGGTATTGTCAACCATCAACTCCGGAATTTGCGGAATATCAAGTTGTACGCCGTGCTTGCCTTCAAGCGTAAAGAGTTCGTCCTTTGTAGAGTTCTCCACCTTTGACAAGAACTCGCTGAGTTGTTTGCCAAGGAAGCTTGAGATAATTGCGGGAGGTGCCTCGTTCGCACCAAGGCGGTGAGCATTGGTTGCACTCATGATAGAGGCTTTGAGCAAACCATTGTGCTTGTACACACCCATCAAGGTTTCAACTACAAACACGAGGAAACGCAAGTTGTCCTCAGGCGTCTTGCCAGGTCCATGCAGCAATGCGCCGGTGTCGGTGGTCAAGCTCCAGTTGTTGTGCTTGCCCGAGCCATTGATGCCAGCAAAGGGTTTTTCGTGCAACAAGCAGCGGAAACCATGCTTGCGGGCAATCTTACGCATCAACGACATGATGAGCATGTTATGGTCAACAGCCAAGTTACACTCTTCAAAGATCGGCGCCAACTCAAACTGGTTGGGGGCTACCTCGTTGTGACGGGTCTTGCACGGAATGCCGAGTTCGAGAGCCTGAATTTCGAGGTCGCGCATAAACTCCTGCACACGTTCAGGAATGGCACCAAAGTAGTGGTCGTCCATCTGCTGGTTCTTGGCAGAATCATGTCCCATCAAGGTGCGTCCTGTGAGCAGCAAGTCAGGACGTGCGGCATACAAGCCCTCGTCAACCAAGAAATACTCCTGTTCCCAACCCAGGTTAGCCGTTACGCGGGTCACATTGGGGTCAAAATAGTGGCATACAGCCGTTGCAGCCTTGTCTACAGCAGCAAGTGCTTTTTTGAGCGGTGCCTTATAGTCAAGGGCCTCACCAGTGTAACTTACAAAGATGGTTGGAATCATCAGCGTGTCGCCTACAATAAACACAGGCGAAGCAGGGTCCCAAGCCGAATAACCACGGGCTTCGAAAGTTGAACGGATACCACCATTAGGGAACGATGAGGCATCGGGCTCTTGCTGTACAAGTTCCTTACCCGAGAAATCCTCTACCATGCCGCCTTTGAAGTCATGTTCCACAAAGGCATCATGCTTCTCAGCAGTACCTTCGGTCAAAGGCTGGAACCAGTGTGTGCAGTGTGTCACACCCATTTCGATGGCCCATTGCTTCATGCCTTTAGCCACATCGTTGGCTACAGACAATGGCAGCGGCGTGCCTTTTTCTATTACTTCACGAAGCTGCTGGTAGGTCTTCAACGGCAGATACTTGAACATCTTTTCCTGGTTGAACACATACTTGCCAAAGTATTCAGACGGGCGCTCAGCTGGCGCCTTAACTTCGAGAGGGCGCTTCTTAAACGCCTCTTCCACGACTTTGAAACGAAGGTTACTCATTTTGTTGTGGTTTAGTGATTATGTTTGCTTTTGTGCGATTCTGTTATTGATGTATGCTATTTGTAAGAATTGAAACACTGAAAGTTCAAAGCTTGAGTCGCATAAAAAGCGCACACATTTTTACCGACCGCAGCCTTATTGCCACAAAGTTAAGTAATAAAACCTACAAAACCCCGAAATGCTTCACAAAATGTTTCAATCATTGACTGATTACTTCAACCAGTTCTTCAGTCGGCGCATGGCTTCCTCGCAGTCCTCGCGTTTGCCAAATGCCGTCAAACGGATAAAGCCTTCACCCGCAGGGCCAAAGCCCACGCCTGGCGTGCTTACCACATTGATTTGGGTGAGCAGCTGTTCAAAGAACTCCCAACTGCCCACACCCTCAGGTGTTTTCAGCCAAATGTAGGGCGCGTCTACCCCGCCGTACACTTTCAAGCCCACCTCGGTCAATGCCTCGCGCATGATGCGTGCATTGGTCATATAATAGTCGATAGTTTCGCGCACCTCGCGCTTGCCCTCTTCACTATAAATGGCCTCGGCCGCGCGCTGCACGATGTAGGCTGTACCGTTAAATTTGGTGCACTGACGGCGGTTCCAAAGTTGATTAAGCTGCACGTCTTCACCACGCTTGCTTTTGAACACGAGTTCTTTGGGCACAACGGTGTAACCGCAGCGCAAGCCTGTGAAGCCTGCCGTCTTTGAATATGAGTGGAACTCCACAGCACACTTCTTGGCACCCTCTATTTCATAAATAGAATGGGGCACACCTTCGCGTGTGATGTATGCTTCATAAGCGGCATCGTACAGCAGCAGACTGTTGTGCTTCAGTGCATAGGCCACCCACTTTTCCAACTCTTCACGACTGAGTGTCGTGCCTGTCGGGTTGTTGGGGTAGCACAGGTAAATCATGTCTGTGGCATGGTCGGGCAGTTGCGGCACAAAGCCATTGGCCTCATTACAGGGGCAATAAGTTATCTTGCTCCACGAACCATTTACAATATCACCGGCACGGCCGCCCATCACATTTGAGTCTATATATACGGGGTAGATAGGGTCTGTTACGCAGATGCTGTTGTCTGTGCCAAGTATGTCGCCAAAGTTTCCCGTGTCGCTCTTGGCACCATCGTTAATGAATATTTCGTCCTTATCGATGCTTATGCCACGCGGTGCGAAATCATTTTCAACAATGGCCTGACGCAAAAATTCGTAGCCATGTTCCGGACCATAACCTCTAAAGGTGTCGGCACTGCCCATTTCGTCTACAGCCTTGTGCAACGCCTTGATTACGGCCGGAGCCAGCGGACGTGTCACATCGCCTATGCCCAAGCGTATAATGTCTGCCTCGGGGTGCGCTTCCTTATAGGCGGCCACCTTTTGGGCTATATCAGCAAAAAGATAGTTCTTTTGCAGTTTTAAGAAATTCTCGTTTATCGTAGTCATATTATAGTAATGTTGTCAAATATTTGCGCAGGTACAACCCGTGCCTTTGCTTAAAAAAGTTGCCTCTCCCCACCCGCTCGTTTTTATGAGAGGGAGAAGGGAGAGGCTATTATTCCATTATGGCAAGTCAATTTTTCCGTCAAACACTTTGGCAGCTGGTCCAGTCATCAGCACCCGGCCGTCGGACTCTCGCCATTCAATGCTCAGTGTGCCGCCGTCCATCACAATATGGCTATGTCGCAAGGCACGGTGCGTCAGTGCTGCCGCCACTGCCGTAGCACAGGCTCCTGTGCCACATGCCATGGTTATGCCCGAACCGCGTTCCCACACACGCATACGTATGCTGCCATCGGGGCGCACTGTAGCAAACTCTATGTTACAGCGTTCGGGAAATATGGGAGCGAACTCCAACGTTGGTCCTACTCCGGCCACGTCAAAACTTTCGGCATCGTCGACAAACACCACGAAGTGCGGATTTCCCATCGACACGAAAGTGCCCACATAGGTTTTACCATCTGTGGCTGTCACCGTGCCCTCTGCCATCGAGCCGTCGGGAGTAGCCAACTGTGTGGGCACGGCCAAACGGGGTTCTTCCATATCAACCGTCACACTGTCTACGTGGTTTGTGGCATCAACATGCAGTTTGAGCACCTTTATGCCCGACAGGGTTGACAAGCGGATTTCTGTTTTGTTTGTCAAACCATATTCGTAAAGGTACTTGCCAATACAGCGCGACGCATTTCCACACATGCGTGCCTCCGACCCATCATTGTTGAATATGCGCATCGAAAAGTCGGCACCCGCTGCCCCCTTGCCTATCAGCACCAGGCCGTCGCCACCTATTCCTTTATGGCGGTCGCTCCACAGCTCCGACAGATGCTCGGGATTGTCAATCGGGTATTTCAAGGTATTGACATATATATAGTCGTTACCCGCACCATGCATTTTTGTAAATTCTATTGTTGTTTGCATCGCTGCTTTGTGTTTGAATCCTTAATTCGGGTGCAAATATATAACATTTCGAGCAAATACCAACATCACTACGAACATTTTTCTTACAAAAAAGCTTTATTGTTTTCGTTTTGCCATTTTATACATACTTATCCGCACATAAAAGTCTTTAATTCATTACAATAATTACAAATAGTCATATTATTCAGCATTACGGAGTTATTTGTAAATTTGCAGCATTCAAAGCCAAGCGAATGACACATTTATATTTAGCGCGCCACGGCGAAACCGAAGAGAACGTGGCCAAAATACTTCAAGGGCTCATGCCCGGCCACCTTACTGCACGCGGACGCGAGCAGGCTGCCGAACTGCGCGACAAGTTGGTTGCCGCACACACTGCTTTCGATGTCATGCTGACGAGCGATCTGCAACGCGCGCTCGACACGGCCAACATCATCAATGGCGGATTGCATCTGCCGCTCAGCCCCTGCCCCTTGCTTCGCGAGCGCGATTGGGGGAGTTTTACCGGCACTCCCATCACCATAGCCCGCAGCAGTCAGATGCCCGACGATGCCGAAAGCGTGCAAGCCATGTTTGAGCGTGCCAAGCGTTTTATCACCTATATATATAAGGTGTATCACAATCAGTCGGTGTTGGCCATAGGCCACGGTTTGTTCAACCGCACCATACAGGCGGCCTTTGCCCACTGCGAAATACGCGACATTCCGCGCATGCAGAATGCCGAGGTGCGCCACATCGCCATCGACCACCTGCCAGCGCAGTGGAACAGTTCGACACAAGACGCTATTTCTGCCGACTGACCTCTTTCACATTAAAAACAAAAGTTTCGGATTTAATCAAAGCTGACCTAAAGTCAAACATTGATTAAATCCGAAACTTGTATAGAGATATATGTGCCGTATTAGAAATCGATTTCGAGTCCCAAGCCGAACACGTCGTTGCTGCGATGGAAGTTGTCAGAGCCTACCGTGCTGTAAGTCGCCAACCCCGTCTGAATGTTCTGCAAAGCTACAGCCTCTGTCTGTATTTGTCCCAGTCGGGCCTGATATGCTGCTCGCTGCTCAGCAGGCAACTGCGGGTTAGCCAACGCTGTACCAATTTGCGTAGCCGCGGCACTCAACTGGTCGCCCATGGGCTGAAGCATTTTGCCAAAATTACCCTTGATATTATAGAAGTCACTGTGCTGACGTTCGTAATGCTTGTAGAAGGTCTTGAAGTAGGCAATATTCAGAGCCACCTTTTTGCGCAGTTGGAAACGGGCACCAATACCCAGTGAGTTGGAGTTGGTTACAAAACTCATGTCGCTGATAAACTGGCTGTTATCGCCAAGGCCATAGTTGGTTGTTTGCCAACCGGCACTCACTGTCCAGCGGGGTGCCACATCTACCTCGGCACCGGCCAACAATTCCCAACCACCCTTTTTCAGAGAGTTGTGTCTGTTGTTGTGTTGTGTAGCTTGCTTGTCAAAGTAATAATGGAAGCCTGCGTTCAATCGCAAGTTGTCAAGCACTTCGTAGCGTGCGCCCAATGCCAATATGGCCGGAATGTCGGCCTTTACCTTGACCCCGTCGTCATACTCGTCAAGGCCACTGGTGTTCATACCCGTTTGATTTTTAAGGCGCAACTTTGTCTTAAATTCGTAACGTGCCGAAAGGTTTACCTTGCCCACCTTGTAGTCGGCACTGATGATGGGGGTAAATCCCCAACCGCTCTGGTCGCAGTTAAGTTCCTTGTCCGACACAACCGATGCAAAGTCGGGCATATTCTGAGATTCAAAGAACTTGGTTGCAGGCACTACACCCAGGCCCGCCACATTCACACTGATGTTACGCACATAGCCATAATAGTTACACTGTGCATAAATCACACGTCCACCCACGCTGACATTAAAGTTGGGAGTGATTTTGTAGCCCACACCAAACTGGCCACCAAAGTAATACTGGCGTCCTTGCATGTGGGTGTCCATTCTATAACCTGTGACAGTATTGGGGTTTTGAGTTACAGCGCCAATCAAAACGGGCAGCATGGCCACCTGGCTCTCAAATGAAGGCAAACCATCGGCAAACTTACACTTGCCACCGCCACCAGTAATGCCAAAGTGGAATGACGCAAACCACTTTTCGCCCACACGGGCCAAATCGAACGAAGGGATTACAGGCGCCTTGGCCTTACCCTCAAATTTCTTAAAACCATCACTACCATTGGCCACACCATTTACGGTGCCAAGGGCAAATGGCGCAAAATATGTATTGTCGCTACGTGTTTGGTAGGCACTCTGCAGGTCAAAGCCCAAATGCCAGCCTGTCGACATAAATCCCAAACCTGCGGGATTGGCATAAGCACCGTCTATGGCAATGGCGGCATCGCGTGCCGGATTGCGGAGGAAGCTCACACTCTGGTTGGTGTTTGTCAGATAGCCACCAGCCTGAGCTGCTGTGGCGGCGCTCAATGCAAGCGCAGCTGTAAGGATTGATTTTTTCATTATTTTCCTTTTTCTTGTTCTAAACGTCGGCAAAAGTACAAACAAATTTGCACACAAACAAGAATTATGCGCATTTTGTGAAAAATCCTTGCGCACACGGCTGTCGCAGCTGCTGTCTCATGCCTTCTTACGTCGCCACCTGCAAAAACCACTTTACACTCATCAACACATACTTTATGGCCTCTGCATTCTGGCTCAAAAGCCATAGCAAGCAGATTGACACCCCGAAGGATTTTACTTCCATAGCTAAGTGAAATATCAGAGGAAAAACCATATATTTGCACTCAAATGCAATTTGTAAGCAATAAAAGGACGATAAATTAATTGGCATATTACTATATATATGGAAGACAGAGAACTGTTACTGAAAAGGTCACATGAGTTCGACCGCCTCGCCTTCACGGTGTTAGCCATTGAGGCTTCAGCACAAAAGATGGGCATATCGCCATCAGAAATGAGAAGGCGTTTGGATAAGGTGGGACTAATCAAAAGCCTCATACAAGACTGCTACGACACTTTACACACCGAAAGCCGTGAAGCCGTTGCAAACGATGTGGTAGAGGCACTTAAAACTGGGAAAGAGAAAAATAATGGAAAAGCAAGCGCTACAAGTAGTGTGTTAAAAATCAGTTCATATAACCATGTTAGACTTTTTATTGTGGAACAAAATAGCACGCATCATAATGCAGTTAGCCGACACGTTGCATATATCCACAGACAGGGCATTACAGATATTCTACGATTCTGATGTTTGCCGCATGCTTCACGACAAAGAACTCGGCCTGCATCTGATGAGCGATACATATATTGTGAACGACTTAATTGAGGAATTGAGGAGGGAACAATAGTAAAGGCATTGGCAACCCCAAGGGATTAACAAGGTGAATCATCTCGCAAACAACTTGTAAGGGTATTAGTAATTGAGGCGTCATGCTTAGGGTGTTCAAAATTGGCATCAAAAATGAGATCGTTTTAGGGAATTCTATTCCGTGTTATGGCTGTTCGGTGAAAAGCTAACATGCGAACGGACTCAAGCACCAAACGCAAGCACTAATGGGGGCGACGCGTCTCGCGTCGGGAAAAGATTCAGCGATTATTTAGTGTATCTTTCCTTTTAATTATCCCGACGCGAGACGCGTCGCCCCCATTAGTGCTTGCGTTTTTTTGCGGCGCGTTTCAGGCAACTTAAAATGCAACAAAAACGGTCACGCTTTTGATGCCGATTTTGAACACCCAACGTCATACCCCATCTGCACCAAGTGCAAACAAGCGTGTGCACTTGTCTGCACACGTTCTATGCACGCCATATTTCTAATTATGTAAAAAGTGTCTGCACTCTGCACTTTTTTGCATATTCTGTATTGATAATCAAGCACTTAAGCAGTGTATACACATCTACACTCCGTCTGCACTGGCATCTGCACGCACCTTGTCCCTATGCCACCATCTACGTTCAAATACACTGCTTGCCCCCCCTTTCATTCGTTCACGAACTGAGACACGAGCTGGCATCGAGGGAGAGATTTTTCAAACGGAGCAAGCATTCTTTCTAACTCCCGCAACTGTATTTTCGCCCTCCCATAACAATGCTTGCGGCTATCCTGTACCCATTTCACCACGCCTGCATAAAGACTCGCATCAAAGTGCAGACAGTGTAGACAAGTGCAGATAGTGTCTACACGCCTAATTATTTGATTTTCAGTACATTACAAACAATAGTGCAGAGTGTAGACAAAATTGCGTTTTTTCTCTGTATAGCACGAACTCTGCAATAAATATTCTGTGAGAACACGTATTTTTTTGGGGGGAGGGATTACCTCAGAGTGCAAAGATTATATAGCACGTCCCCCCCACACAAAATCACTAAAGTTTGCCCATATAAGAATATATTTCATTAAATTTGTACCATTACACATTCAGTACATTCACGGCTAATCATTCTTTCATGTATGAGTGACTTCAATGAAAACACAAGAGTTCAAGTGCCTGCTGCTTTGCATTTATGCAAATTAGGATATACCTACTTGGACGATAATGATATCTTGGCGCAACTACAAAGTTTGAAGTTTAACGAAAACGTAGGTAAAGGCAATGAGTAACGAAATGCAGTTCTTACTATACAATATGCCTGAGGCTGAAGGCAAGGTGCAAGTGGTCATTAAGGACGAAACGCTTTGGTGCACGCAAAAGGCTATGGCGCAACTCTTTGGAGTGGGCGTTCCTGCTATCAGCAAGCACTTGAAGAACATTTTTACCGAAGGAGAACTTTCGGCCGACACGACTATTTCCAAAATGGAAACAGTCGTAAATCGTGGCATCCGTGGAGAGGTCAATGAATTGATTGATTTCTATTCTTTGGATGCTATCATTGCCGTTGGCTACCGTGTCTCATCCTTAAGAGCGACACGATTCCGCCAATGGACAACGAAAATTTTGAACGAATACATCAAGAAGGGCTTTGCCATGGACGATGACCGTCTGAAACAGGGCACTGCAGTCTTTGGAAAGGACTACTTCCGCGAATTGCTTGAGCGTGTTCGATCTATCCGCGCCAGCGAGCGCCGCATTTGGCAACAGATTACAGACATCTATGCGGAGTGCAGCACGGACTATGACAAGGACTCACCCACCACGCGCGATTTCTATGCGATGATTCAAAACCGTTTCCATTATGCCATCACTGAACAAACGGCAGCGGAAATCATTTACACCAAGGCTGACCACACAAAGGACAACATGGGGCTGACCACATGGAAGCATGCGCCTGATGGTCGCATTCTGAAGTCTGACGTGAACATTGCCAAGAACTATCTGCAAGAGAATGAGATTCGCCAACTTGAACGTGCCATTTCTTCTTATTTCGACTACATCGAAAACCAAATAGAGAGGCACAATGCTTTCAACATGAAGCAATTTGCTGCCAGTGTCGACAAGTTCCTCACATTCAACGACTACAAGATTCTACCCGACAAGGGCAAAATCTCTGCGGCACAGGCTAAAAAGAAGGCGGAAGAAGAATACGACATTTTCAATAAAACCCAACGCATTGACTCTGACTTTGATAAAGAGGTGAGAAAGATGTTGGAGAAGAAATAAGTAGGACTATTCAATATCCTAATTCCCCTTATACGATAAATGCGAGCTTTTTGCTCGCATTTATCGTATATCTAAAGCACTGCAACAGATTTACATATTTGGTCTAATATACCAGATAGTTTTTCACCTTTCTTGGCTGTCCTATAGTTATATTGGGTCTGAAGTTCTGTCCAAATTGTTGTATATTCTGAAGCGTGCGTTAATATGTTTTAGCCTTGTAGGCATTTCTTCTCCGATATTTCGTAACTTTGCACAGATTATGTGTTGGCGGAATTTGTTGACGTGAACTAAACTGAATGCACGTTCGATTTCGTACCAACAGACACACTATACATATAAGGTATTGAAATAGCATGTCATCACTACACAATAAGAAAGCAGCTTACCACACACTTGGCTGCAAACTCAATTTTGCCGAAACATCGTCACTTCGCGACCAACTGGAACGCGAAGGGGTGCAAACCATACAAAAGGGCGAACATGCAGACATCTGTATTGTAAACACTTGCTCCGTAACCGATGTGGCCGATCACAAATGCCGACAGGCCATACACCGCTTTACACGCGAACACCCGGGTGCCTTTGTGGTGGTGATGGGTTGCTACGCCCAACTCAAGGCCGACGAAATCGCCACCTTTGACGGGGTGGACCTTGTGCTTGGCATGGAACAAAAAGGCGATGTGCTGCGTTACATTGAGGAACGTATGGCACAAAAGGAGGCTCTGAATGGCGGCGACGCCTGCCACGAGGCTATCAGTGTGCCTACCAAGGACATTCGCACCTTTGTGCCATCATGCTCGCGCGGTGACCGCACACGCTATTTTCTGAAAGTGCAAGACGGCTGCAACTATTACTGCACCTACTGCACCATTCCCATTGCACGCGGCCGCTCACGCAACGGCAGCATTGCATCGCTCGTTAAACAGGCCGAACAGGTGGCCGCCGAAGGAGGCAAGGAAATCGTGCTGACGGGTGTCAACACGGGCGACTTTGGCCGCTCGACGGGCGAAACTTTTCTGCAACTTATCAAGGCTCTCGACCAGGTGGAGGGCATTGAACGCTACCGCATATCGAGCATAGAGCCTAACTTGCTCACCGACGAGATTATTGAGTTCTGCGCACAGTCGCGCGCCTTCATGCCTCACTTTCACATACCGCTACAATGCGGCTCTGACACAGTGCTGAAACTGATGCACCGCCACTACGACACGGCCCTGTTTGCACAAAAAATAGCACGCATCAAGCACATCATGCCCGACGCCTTTATAGGAGTGGACGTTATTGTTGGTATGCGCGGCGAGACGGACGAGTGTTTTGAAGAGTCATACAACTTTATCAAGTCGCTCAACATCTCGCAACTGCACGTGTTCAGCTACAGCGAGCGCCCAGGCACCAAAGCACTGGAAATACCCTACGTTGTGCCGGCACAGACGAAACACGAACGCAGCCAGCGTCTGCTTGCGCTGTCGGAGGAGAAACGACGTGCGCATTATGCCCAATTTGTTGGCACCACACGCCCTGTGCTGTGGGAGCACGCACACGACAACGAACCCATGCAGGGCTTTACCGACAACTACATACGCGTGAAGCAAGCTGCCGGCGACCATGCCAAAGACAACCATGTGACTTTGGCCAAACTGGGTGATTTTACAGCCGACGGCGAATGCTTGGCTGAAGTGTTGGACCAAACTACATCTGCTCATGATTAAGACTGACAAAATAGCCATCGTCATACTTAACTGGAACGGACGCGACATGATGCGCCAATTTTTACCCTCGGTTGTAAAGCACTCCAAAGACGAGGGTTGTGTGATTGTGGCCGACAATGGTTCGACCGATGGCTCGCTCGATATGCTGAAGGAGGAATTTCCCGAAGTTGAATTACTGCCATTGCCGCAAAATTATGGCTTTGCCGAGGGCTACAACAAGGCGCTCGACCTGGTGGAAGCTCCCTATTACTTGTTATTAAACTCTGATGTGGAGGTTCCAGAAGGTTGGTTGCGCCCCATGCTCGACTATATGGAGCAGCACCCTGAGGTGGCTGCCTGCCAGCCCAAACTGCTGAGTCAGAAAGACAAACAATACTTTGAGTATGCCGGAGCTGCTGGTGGATTTATGGACCGCTATGGTTATCCATTTTGCCGCGGCCGCATATTTGCCGATGTTGAACGCGACGAGGGGCAGTACGACACCACAGCACACCTGCTTTGGGCCACTGGCGCAGCCCTGATGGTGCGCAGCAAGGATTGGAAGGAGAGCGGCGGACTTGACGGCCGTTTCTTTGCCCACATGGAGGAAATTGACCTGTGCTGGCGACTGCGATCGCGCGGCAGAGGCATTGTGTGCGTGCCGCAGAGTGTGGCCTACCACGTGGGAGGGGCATCGCTTGCCGCGGGCAATCCGCGCAAGACTTTTCTCAACTTCCGCAACAATCTGCTGATGCTCTACAAAAATTTGCCGGCCGACGAGCTAAAGCCTGTCATGCGTGTGCGCAAATGGCTTGACATGGTGGCGGCCTTCAAGTTCTTGATTACAGGCGATGTGACCAACTTCAAGGCAGTATACAAGGCACGCAGAGAGTTTAGGCGCATGCTGCCTGACTTTGAGAAAGACCGCCAACGCAACCTGCAGTTAGCCGTCGATGGCGGACACGGACTGCCCGAACGTATTGACCAAAGCCTGCTGCTTTTGTACTACGCGAAAGGCATTAAAAGGTTCAGCGCTTTGCATTTTTGATATTATTTCATATATTTGCAAACAAAATAACAGTATAGTTGAAACGCTTACGCTACATATTATCCACTCTCATGGTATGCTCGCTTGCAATTTGTATGGCAGCATGCCAGTTTGACCGTAACCTTATTAAGGAGAATGCTGGCAAAGACTTGCGCATCATTCGTTACGACCGCATGGTGGACGACTATGTCAATACGGGCAATGTGGCTTTGTGGCAACGAATGAACACGGAGTTTCCACGCGAGACCCGTGCATTGATTGAGGACGTGCTGCACCTCGGGCGCGCCGACAATGAGGACATTGACGACAGCTTGATAGCATACTACAAAGACCCCATTCTGGTGCAATTGCGCATGGACATATCGCGCAAGTTTGAGGACCTCTCAGTTTACGAAAAAGCTTTGTCTTCTGCCTTCAAGCGCCTTGAAACCGAAGACAAGAATTTTGTTACACCCAAGATTTACGCTCAAAACTCGGCCTTTAACCAAAGCATTGTGGTGGGCGACAGCCTTATTGGCATCAGCCTCGACAAATACATGGGGGCAGATTACCCCGCATACAAAAAGTATTTTTACGAAAATCAGCGCGCCACAATGGAGCCCTCGCGCATTGTGCAGGACTGCTTATACTTTTACCTTAACCAACAGTTCCCTCCCACGAGACTGCGCATACGCCACACTTTGGGGCAGTGGCTTATACACCAAGGCAAAATTGCCTGGGTGGTGGCACAGCTCACTAATAAGAGTGCTATCGACATAGCAGCCTGCCAACCGGCCACCAAGGCATGGTACAAGCTGAACGAACGACGCGTGTGGAACACGCTGCGCAACGAAAAAATATGGAACAGCTATGACTCGTTGTTGCTGCACTCTATTTTGTATTCAAGCGATGCACACCCTTATTTTGTCGACCCGCACTCGCGTGGCGTGGGATTGTGGATTGGTATGCGCATTGTAGAGGGCTACATGAAACATCACCCTGAAATGTCATTTGACGCACTGCTCCGTTATAACAACTATGATTTGATCAAGAAGGAGAGTAATTATTGACTCAAGTTTCGGATTTAGCCCGCCCGTGTTAAATCCGAAACTTCAATTATTGAAATATACACTATGGCTTCATTGTACCTTATACCCGTAACCTTGGGTGATACGCCCTTGTCGCAGGTGCTGCCTGCCTATAACAAGGACATCATTCTTGGGTTGCGGCATTTTATTGTGGAGGAGGTGCGCACAGCACGCCGTTTTTTGAAACAAGTTGACCGCGACATTGATATTGACAGTTTGACGTTCTACCCCATGGGCAAGCATGCCGATGCAGCGTTGTTTTCAAAATACCTCGACCCGCTGCGCAAAGGCGAGTCGGTTGGTGTTATAAGCGAGGCTGGCTGCCCCGCAGTGGCCGACCCAGGAGCTGACGTGGTGGCCATAGCCCAACGTGAGGGACTGCATGTGGTGCCATTGGTCGGCCCTTCGTCCATTCTGTTGGCCGTGATGGGGTCGGGATTTAACGGACAGAGTTTTGCCTTTCATGGTTATCTGCCCATTGCACCAGGCGACCGTGCCAAAAGGTTGAAACAACTCGAAAGCCGCTCTGCTGCTGAACACCAAACACAGCTGTTCATTGAAACACCCTATCGCAACCATAAAATGATTGCCGACATCTTGTCTACCTGCAACCCGCGCACACGACTGTGCATTGCCTCGGGACTGACTACCACACAAGAGTTTCTGCAATCGAAAACGGTGAAAGAGTGGAAGCAGACTTCCCCACCCGACTTGAACAAGATTCCTACCATCTTTGCCATTTACGCTGGTTAACGCTGGCATTTTGTTTGCCGCAAGGCCCCCCGCGTGCTAATTTGGACAATAAATACGAAGGTGACTATATACGACAATACCCCTAACACGGGGTAGCCAAGTATGTAAACTTTGTAAGATTACACAATAAATCAAGTATTAGTCCGTTATAATATCAAAGTTAATAAAGAAAAGCAGTCGTCACGGTGCTTAAATGACGACTGCTCTGATAAGACTCTTTATCGTGTTGCCGCACGATGTGAGTATGAACATGCACTCAACAAACTCCACGGATGCCTAACTAATGGCATCCGTTTTTATTTTTGAGTTAATCCCCCTTTTTGTGAATATGCGGCTTCAAAGATGGAGTATTTCCTGGAGTTTGCTTGTTGTCTCTTTGGCGACGGTCAGGTTTGCCAGTTGAGACAGCAATTCTTTTTGGTCCTGGTTTAATTCCCATATCCTCAAAAATTACAAGTTAATAATGTTATTCCCCTTTTATAATGGAGTTGAAGCTCCACTTTCTTATGTCGAAAGATTAGTAGAAACGCTGCATCCAAATTTGGTTTTCTGCAAGCAGATGCATAGAGCACCAATATAGCATATACAAATGTCGTGCCAATAGGTGTTATACTTTAGGTGAGGGCGTACTTTTTAGCCCCCGATTTTCTGAAAAAGAATAGGGAGGTCATTGCGACCTCCCTAAATTCATTCTTCATTCATCTTTTCCATCACGTGTTGGCAATAACTGCAATATCCTCCATTGTCAAGTGCTTCGAACATTTCGCACCAAGGTATATCTTCACCACAGCGTTGACATTCATCAATGGTATTGTATTCTATTGCCTTATCAAAGACAAATTTCTGTTTTTCAGACAAGCTGTCATATCCCTTGTCTAACATCTGCTTGGCAATCCCTGCCCCCTTACCTTCCAAACGGCTTGACTTTATAAGTTCTTCAACAAAGCCGTTAAATCCTTCTTCATGATACCGTTCTTTCCTCATAGTTCAATAGTTATAAACATTCGACATTTCCTAATCTCAATAACACATTTGCATCTGTAATCTCTTCCACTTCTTCCTTTCCCAAGTATAGACAAGTATAGTCGGGAGCGGTAAGTGCTAATCTGTTGCCGATTATTTCCCTAACGGAAAATGGCTTGGTCTTGTCTCCAAGGGTATAGACCCAATCTAAGAGGTTAATCATATTTTGTTGATTTTATATGGTTTAACTTCATTTCTGTCCCCATGTACTTGTAATGCGTGGGGACTTTATTGTATATACAAAAACCATGCCTTCTTTTTATATGACAGCGTTAATCGAATAAAATATTAGAATTATGACAGATACAAAGATTACAATCGTTTGTAAGGAAGGTGAATACCATATTACAGACATAAGCCTTACGGCAGAACGGAATTACACTCCAATCTTTACGGAAGCATTCTCCACACAGGAAAAGCCATTAAGTGTATATCTTATCAAAAATAAAGATATACTCAGCGAGAATGCTGCTAAAAGTGGTGCAAAGCAAATCCTATCTAATCTTACTGAACTTATCCGTAACAGCCTAAAGATGAGAGCACGGGTATTTACCCAAGAAGAATTGGATTTGAAATCTCAAATCACAGATTATCCTATCATCAAACGGTTTGAAGAGATAGCTGGTATTGAGTTCGATTGGAATAGGTTTCACAATCGCAGAGAATTTAAAACCTACATAAAGAGCCTATTGAATATGAAAAATCAATAAGCGGTGTACACAGACATCTGATATTCTTTGCAGAACTGCTGAATTTGCAGTACCTTTGCAAAGCCATTTCGGTGGCAAAGTTTTCGTGGAATAAAAGATAGTGCCTTACTTCTTGTAAAATCGCCAAAATATCTACAAAGAATATACGAGGCACGGAGCAGCTCATATACGTGGGCTGCCTATCCGTGTTGTATATTCAGGTGTTTGGCGATACCTACAAGAGAATACGGAGGGCAGCCCACTTTCTTTAACAATAAACATTGTAAATCCTCCAAGCTGGCTGTCTGAGGAGACCTCTTGTAAAATTCGCCATTATGAAAATTCTCTATTCTTTTTTCATCGGAATGATGATGATTGGGGGGTGGGTTATTGCTATGCAGCTTGTCTCACCTGGAACTATTTACAATGCAGACCCACAAATAAGTTTGTGGGGTGGAGTTGCAATCTTTTTTACTGGATGTGTTATCGGTTGGTTTGATGCTTGTCGCAAACAACGTAAAAAGGAAGAAGAGGAAGAACGCCAAGCCGAACAAGACAGAACCAATGAACTCATGCGTGAGTATCTTAAAAAGAAACTCCAAGAAGAACGGAACGATGAATAAAAATGAAAGAAATTTCTTATCAGTCACATCGGTAAAACAATCCAAGCAGTTGCTTGATGCGGGTTATTCTGCTGATATGGCTGATATGGCGTGGATTAAACCCAATACGTTTATTACGACATACAATCTATTTGAGAAAGAACAAACTCTAAACTATCCACTTGAGTCTTATGAGGTAGTACCAGCGTGGTCTTTACTTAGGCTATTGCAACTATTGCCTTCAAGTCTTGAGGTAGTGACGGATGAGGAAACAATGGAATGTAAAATTTGGGATGTAGTTCTTAGGAAGGACAACGGCATTTCATATATTGATAGTGATGATAGAGATTGTCTATTCAAAACTCAAAGCAATCCTATGTTGTTAAAAGACTGCCTTATTGAAACATTACTTTGGTTGGCTAAGGAACAATGGCACTTCAAGGTGGAAGAAGAATTTGATTTTATCTGCAACATATAAAAATCGTACTAAGTTGTAGAAATAAAAAGATTTACGTATATTTAACAATCCAATATACCACACCTTTTAATAGGGTTAAAAATAAATGCGAACGTCCTCACGGATTGCTCGCATTTCCGTTGTCGCTAAATCTTTGTACCTTTGCACTACTGAGGTTCCAACTCAGTAGCAAATATTGTTCAACCGTCTAAAATTGAAGCATTATCGAACATACAAAGAAACGCAAACACGACAACCAAAATTATGATGAATGCCCAGTGGGTGGGTTCTTTTGGATTGGTGATATGCTTGCCCATTGGACTAAACAGACACACTATTGATTAGTAATAGTTGGAAATGCAAATGCGAGCGTCCTCACGGATTGCTCGCATTCTTTATTCTCATAAAATCTTTGTAATTTTGCATCGTCAAGTTGCCGCTTGACGACTGTTCATATTTTACACATTATAAACTAAAAACAAAGAATTTATGGCATTAGAAAATCTACTGTTAAGTATTATAGTTGATGACCGCATGGGACACTTAAACTCTGCTATGGAAAAAGTCTATGGAGTTAATGCAGTGGGGGCCGTTTATTCTGAAGATGAGAAGTTAATTCAATACACAGAGGTATAACGAAATAGCAAGGCAGGATTTAGTTCTTGCATTTCTTTTTGCCTTTCTTCTTGTTGGTATGGAGCATCTTATCCATAGCCTTATCAAAATTACCACTATTGTTATCAATCTCCATAATCTCTTTCAGCCGTTCTTCGGGCATGTTTTTGAAAAAGTCAGGTAGTTTTGTTCTATCTATCATTATGCTTTGAGTTTGTTATACGTTAATCTACTCTTGCAATGCAGAATAGCCTCCGCAAAGCGTTCGTTTATAGAAACGTTGCGGGTATTATAGCGGAAACAGAACTCATCAAAATACCGTTGCATGTGCTTACGGCTAACCCAGTTGTATATGCCGTTGATAGCACGTTTGCAATAATTCCCCCAAAAGGCTTCAATCGTGTTCGTATATGCACCACCACTAACATAGATACCATGTCCGTGGTCAACAATGTGGTGCTTATAGACTTTCGGAATTAGTCTATATCCTTGCCACTCATCAGAATATATAGTGGCAGAGTGCTTAACTTTACACAGAATAGGCGGTGTTAGCTGCTTGTAACTCGTATTTTCTACCACTTTACAGAATACCTTACCGCCACGCTGCAATATACTCATTACGGGAACTTTATCAACGAATGCTCTGCCTTGGCATTTCTTCGCTTTTTTATTCCAATGGCGGTTTTTGTTCTTGCCACCAACGAATGTTTCATCAAGTTCAACCTCACCGTCAAACTTTTCTTTGTAGTCTTGCTTGAATGCTTCACGTATGCGGTGCGTCATAAACCAAGCCGTTTTCCGTGTAACGTGAATGTCCTTAGATAATTGCACAGAAGATATACCTTTCGTGTGACAAGTTACCATATAGACGGCATAAAACCACTTACGCAAAGAGATTTTAGAGCCTTCAAACAGCGTACCTATCCGTATGTTGAAATTCTTGCCAGTGTTCTTACAACGATACATACCATCACCCCTTCGGTAAACTTTTGAAGTTGGGTCATATGGAGATACTGGCTCGCTATTCTTCCAAAGTTTACTTTCAAGGTAACGGATACATTTCTTCTCTGTATCAAACACTTGCATAAGTGTGAATGCGGAGTTGAAATTGCCAAAGCTAATCGTTTTCATAATCCAAACATTTTAGTGCTTGGTTACATTAACTTTGGCAACAAAAAACTTTGAGGAAATAAAAAGCCGCACCGCCACAGAGGTCATTCAGATGATTTAGTGATACACCTTCTTGTAAAGAGTTTCAAAGGCGTATTTACCATTGATGAGAGTAAGATAAGTTCGTACCTTAACCCACTCAAAACATGAATTGTCCCTTGGTCTCATTATTGCAACACCTCCTTTCTTCAAAAATACTGCGTGGAGAGAAATTCGGGATTGTCAATGTATGAAGCGGTGCGGCTTATAGTATTAACTTGAGTGATATTTTGCGTTGAGCAAGAAAAAGGCTAAAACCTTGCGATTTTAGCCTTTGTAAATACGCAACTATCAGTGTATCAATCGTTATTGAGAGATAGTTAAACTTTGTAAAAGGAATTTTTCGGATACCCTGTTGTTAGGGGTATTGTCGTATATAGTCACCAATACGAAAGTGTCCGGTAAAATGTGCTATTGCACATTTTACCGGACACTTGCCATTTACGCGATATGCTAAAGGTACTTAGAGCACAACTTTAACTACTTGGCCATCGGCCACAACCACATAGGTGCCATGAGGCAGCGCAGTGCTGTTGTTAACCTGTTGGCCAGCTGCATTATAGATGCTGTAATGGTTGGCATTCTCAACAACTATGCCGCCAAACTTGGTATACACCTTTGCGGCAGAAGTTTGGTTGTTGTTAATTGAAGTTACCTCACCAAAGTTCTTGACAGAGCTGTCGCCCTGACCAGTCAGTTCGGCAACCTTGCCATTCAACACCTCTACGTCGTAAGCCACATCGTTGGCTGTAAGGTACGGATAGTCGAGTTCGCTTTGTGCCAAGGCAATGGCTTGCTTGAGAGCCTCAGCCTTTTCGCCCTGCAAAGTGGCGAGCACCTGCTGTGCACTGCTGACAGCCTGCTGCAATTTGTCGGTCTCAGCCGAAGCGGGAAGCGGCACCAAGCGGAAGGTGAAGGCGTTCTTTGCCACCTTGTTGGCTATGGTGAGCGCTGAACCAGCTGCATTGGGTGCAACGAACGAAAGCGTGCTGCCGCTCTTGGCATCGGTGGTGCTGCCGGCATGAATGGCCAGGTGCGAATCGAGCGTCCATTCGTCCTCGTTGAGGAACAAGACAAACTTTGATGCTTCGGCTGTAGTAGCAGACTTAACAGCGTTTCCGTCAACCGTTACATTGGCGCCTGATTGCGGCAGCGTGAGGGTGGCAACGCCTTCATCATTTGTACTAATGAGCAAGCGCGAGCCTTGGTAGGTGTAATCTGTGCTCAACGAGGCATTGCCGTTGGCATCGAACGACACGAAACGTCCCTCGCTATTGTAGTTGTAGTCGGGGAATACGCTGACTGCCTGAATGCAATAGTAACCATTGGCAACGGCATTAGCCAATGAAACGGGCTTAGCCTCAACCAACTTGACACGTACCGCGCTGGTCTTGTCCTGGAAAGTCATGGTGCCGTCTGCATTATAGCCATAGCACTTCTCAGCGTTTTCGAAGGGAACCATGTAATATGAGTTGTCATCAGCCTTCTCAAAGGTCCACTTTTGGTTGTCGCCACCACTTGTTTGCCACTGCAAGAGCTTGTGATAGTTTGCATTGTTTGAGGCTGATGGGTTGTCGATGTTGACATTGCCTACCGAGCTCTTTATGGTCCAATAATTTCCCGAACGGTTTATTTGCCATATCTGTCCTTCGTCCTTTACATCAAAAGGCTGCATGGTCAATATGGTGTTATTGGCCGTTGAACCATTGTTGCTTAATGCTGCCGAAGTGTCGAATGTGCAAATTTGGTAGTATTTGCCGCTGGTTATGCCATCAATGGTTATGACGGGTTCAACATACTTGACCAACTTGACACGTGTGTCGGCACCTTTGTCCTGAAATGTAAAGTTGCCATTGGCATCAAGCGCATAACATTTTGCGGCGTTTTCGAGCGGGATCATGTAATATGAGTCATCGTCTGCTGCCTCGAAAGTCCACTTCTGGTTGTCGCCACCATTTGTTTGCCACAAACAGAGTTTATTCTCGAATTTGTCGTGTGCCTCGGAAGGATTATCTATATTAAATGCCCCCATTGCCGAGGTTATGCCCCAATAGTCTCCGTTTTGGGTCAGTACCCACACCTGGCCTTCTTCGGTGTCGCTCAAGTTGGTAAGTGTAAGCCTGACATCGTTTTTGGCCACTTCGCCACAGCTCAATGCTTTTGTGCCATCAAGCGTTACTATTTTGTACTTTTGACCGCTCACAATGTTGTCGGCCTGCACATTAAATGCGAATGCCAACAATGCGAAGAGCGTTAGAAATATCTTTTTCATAAATCTGTTGTTGTATCGTTAGTAATGTATGTGCGGCCCTTTTACTGCAAGTCAATGTATTCGGTAGGCATTGAGAAGGTGATGCCGCGATGCTGAAGGTCGAGCATCAAGGGACGTGAACGCTTTAAGAAACCCTTCCACGAACGGTTCTTTTGTGCACTCCAACCTGCCTCGGCCAATATCAGCGAACGTGGGTAGGCCTGGTAGAATATGCGCTCGGGCGAGTTGATAGATTCGCTCCACAGAGTGCCAGCCACCCCAAAGAGATTGTTCTTTTCAAACTCCTCGCCTTTGCCCCAACCTGGGTCGAACTGGTAAACAGTCTCGAACGTGCGCACGGGCATACCCCAGTTTACCTCGGGCATATCGCCACTTGCCATGGGATAGTCAAAATAGCAATAGTCGCCAGGGCACATCATGATTTTGGCATTATTGTCGATAGCCGCCTGCACTGCAGGTTCTGTCAGACCATTACGCCAAGCAAATGTGACACAGCCCTCTTGTATCTCCTTAAAGTCGGTTTCGTACCAGAACATGGGTACCTTGTCGTACTTGGTGCGCAAGGTGTCAATAACACGGTCGAACATGTACTTTTGCAGTTTCCAGTTTTCCGAACGGTCGGTAGTGGTGATGCCAAGTTCTTTCTTGAGGGCCTTGTCCTTCTCGCAAGTGGTCCAACAGTCGAGTGCGGGATTACCTGCCTCATCGCCACCAAGGTGAACATATTTGCATGGGAACACGTCGGCCAACTCGCGGAACACGTTGCCAAGGAACTCATAAGTAAAATCGTTGCCCGGGCAAAGCAGTTCGTTCGACACGCCACAAGTGGTGCGGATAGGCACTTCCTTTCCACCACAAGTAAGTTCAGGGAAAGCATGAATGGCTGCCACTTCGTGACCCGGCATTTCGATTTCGGGCACAACCATGACGTGATATTGTGCACAGTACTTGACGAAGTCCTTCATCTGCTCCTGTGTGTAGTAGCCCGAAATGGGTATCAGCATGTCGTCCATGCCCACACGCGAGGTGCTTTTCTCGATAAGTTGCGGATACTTCTTTATTTCAATGCGCCATGCTTGGTCATCAACCAAGTGGAGGTGAATACTGTTAAGTTTGTAACGTGCCATTTCGGGCACAATCTCCTTCAAGCGTTCGTAAGGAACGAATATACGACAAGGGTCAACCATCAACTCGCGTACATGGGTGCGCGGTGCATCTTCGATGGTGATGGGGTTGGTTTCGATGCAACGGGCTGAAGCATTGTCGTCGATCATGAGTTGCTCCATGGTCATGATGCCATAGAACACACCCGCAGCCGTTTTGCCAGCAATGTTTACGCCGTTCTCGTCAATTGAAAGCGTGTAAGCCTCATCGTCGGTGAGCGAGGTGTCGATAGAGAGCGTAACTTGTGCTGTGCCGCTATCGTTGAGAGCGGTTATGCCTGCACGGTCGGCAAGAATGCGCAGCAAGTGCGCCTTTTCGTTGGCCAACTCGTCGGGGCAGTTAATTTGTCCAACGTTCTGCCATACAAGCGGCTGGCCCTGTGCTGAGGCCATTTTCAAAGGAATTGGCACCAAATTTTGTGCGGTGGCAGTTGTTGGGGCCACCAAACTTGCTGCACAAAGCAGTGCGATGGAAAGAAATATCTTTTTCATAAATATTGTGTCTGATTGAGGGTTAGTAATTTACTTTGAATGTACGATTGTTAACCTTGACAAGGTAAGCGCCTCTTACCTGTAAGGGCAAAGCAATTTCACCCTCGCCCTGCAATGACTGCAAGAGCTGGCCTTGTGCATTGTACAACTGCACACGGCTGCCCTGAGGCAAATGCTTGAGCCATACTTTGCTGCCCTCGACAGTGGCAGTAACTTTGGCTAATGCCTGCTGGGTGCTGACTGTGGTGACAGTACCGATGTTGAAGTTTTTCCACACCTCGGCCGATTTATAAGCCTCTTCGCTACCCTCGGGCACCAACAAGTCAACATTGGCGCAGTCTACCCCGGCAAAGGCTGTGGCATCGACTGCTGCAGGAGTTTCGGCATAAACCTTTATGGTTTTTAGTCCGGTACAACCGGCAAACGCACATGCTTTGAGTTCGGTGAGTTCGGCTGGCAGAATGACGCTTTCTATGCCACTGCAACCTGAAAATGCGCCCTTGCCAAAATACAAGATGCTGCCCGGAATGCTTACCTCGCCCCGCAAACCGCTACAATTCATGAAAGCGGCATCGCCTAACTGCTGCAGGGCTCTCGGCATGCTGATGTGTGTGAGGCCCTTGCACTCGGCAAAAGCTGAGGCGCCTATGCGGGTTACCATCTTGTCGAGATTGATGTCGCCCGAAAGACTGGTGCAATTAAAGAAGGTGTTGTTGCCTATCGACTGCAAAGTAGAAGGCAACTTGATGCCCTCGAGACTGCTGCAACGCGAGAAAACACCATCGCGCAACACAACAAGGGTTGAAGGTATGCTGACAGTGCCCGCCAAGCTTGTGCAACCCTCGAAAGCATACGAGCCAATGTTTACCAACTGACCTGAGCCAGCGAACTGAATGCCTTGTAACGACTTGCAGCCTGCAAAACAGCTGGCACCAATGCTGGTTGTTGTTCTCGAAAATGTCAGTGTGCCTGCCAAAGAGTCGCAAGCGAAGAATGCCTGCGAACCAATGGTTGAAAGGTTGTTGGGCAACACAAGACTCCGCAAGTGATGGCGCGAATGGAGCGCATTTTTAGGAATGTTCGGACAGTTGGCTGTCGACAGATCGAGCGAGGCCATTGAATAGCAAAGGTCACGCAGCTGACGGAAATCGCTGTTGCCAGTGGTGGTCAACGTTCCCGTGAGTTTGACATTTACCAGATTAGGCTGGTCTTTTGCCGCCACACTGGTTATGTTGCCAGTGGTCACATTTTGTGCCCAAGCGCATGCAGGCGAGCCGCACAACAATGAGCACATGAGCATGAATTGTAGACTTCTTCTCATAGAATGATGATGGGTAAAAAAGTTTGTATTCGCAAGTTTTAGTAGGTCGTATATACCGTCAGTTATTCATTTCAGAATAACTACCGGTAGCAAATGTACATAAAAATTATGTAACTGTGCGGGAATTACTTGCAAAATGGGGCATTTAACTGGCCAGAGCGCCACATTCACGCATAAAAATGGTGTGCCAAGGCCCTCCTGACTTCGTCAATGCGTCACCCAATCAAATGACGTAACGCTTCGTTTTTCAACATGCGCCATTCAATGGTACAAAAGAGCGATGAAGTCGGGATATTGTGGTGTTTTATGAGATCTGCCGCTAACGCGGAGAACATAAGGACAAAAGAACATAAGAACAAAAGAGCTTCAAGACATACGGGCATGGACTTGCGTCCATGTGCCCTCAAGAACATAAGGG
>ERZ1026776.15-NODE-15-length-123134-cov-23.260621_pt1 | contig 123134 bp, 106 predicted proteins | sample MGYA00380125_ERZ1026776 | MGnify/ENA primary metagenome ERZ1026776 (study PRJEB33269, sample SAMEA4719761) | human gut metagenome | biome: human-associated habitat; feature: organic feature; material: feces | place: Cameroon | collected 2013-10 ...
CGCAATGGCAATGGCTCTTGGTGTAACCGCATCCGCTTACGCTGCTAACCCGTTCTCTGACGTTCCTGCTGGCCACTGGGCTTATGACAGCATCAACAAGCTGGCTGCTGCTGGCGTAATCGAAGGCTACGGCGACTCCACCTTCGGTGGCGACAAACTGATGACCCGTTATGAAATGGCTCAAATCGTTGCTAAAGCAATGGCTAAAGGCGCTAACGTTGACAAACTGGCTGCTGAATTCGCTGACGAGCTGGATAACCTGGGCGTTCGCGTTGCTAACCTGGAGAAAAAAGCTGACAATGTAAAGATCACCGGTGAAATCCGTGCTCATTACGAAGACTACAAAGATACCGCTAACAAAGATAACTCCAAACTGCGTTCCCGTATTTGGATTAAAGGCCAAGTAAACGATGACTGGTCCTACACCGCAATGCTGCAAAACGAGCAAACATTTGTAAAAGATGGTAACAGCGATAACAAAGGTGACGAGGATACCAAATTCCAACGTGCATTTGTAAATGGTCGTTTGGGTGGTCTGGCTGTTGAAGCTGGTCGTAACAATGCTTCTCTGCTCGGTGGCGAAGTTCTCTCCAACCGTGCTGACCGCGTAAAGGTTACCTATGGTAAAGATGTAAAATTGGCTGCTGAATATGGTAAGCTGGCTAATAAAGATAAAGTAGAAGATCTTGGTCATGAATACGCTGCAGTATCTCTGTCCGGCAAACTTGGCAAACTGGGTGCTGAAGCTCTGTATGTTGATGTAAACGAAGATCTGAAACTTGAAGAAGATAACGATATTTGGGCTATTGCTGCAAACTATGCATTCGATAAGAATGTTGCTGTAAAAGCTGCTTACCTGAAGGGTGACGTAGAAAACACTAAAGGCGAAGATGACGGCTGGTTCGCAGTTCTGAACTACAAAGGCGCTAAAGCTGCTAAAGCTGGTTCCTTCGGCGTATATGCTGGCTACTATGACATGGCAGCATCTACCTTGATTGCTAATGGCTGGAACACTTCCTTTGCTAATACTCTGCGTAACGATAAAGGCGGTTTCGAAGGCTGGAAAGCTGGCGTAAACTACACCTTCGCTAAGAACATCGTTGGTACCGTTGAATATGTTGACCTGGATGGTAAGGACGATTCCACGAAAGACGACAAGACTCTGTGGTCTCAAGTAGTATTCACTTTCTAATTCCAACCACATACAACAACTTAACATTTAACACGCGCGTATAAGAAGACGGCCGCCCGCATGGGCGGTCGTTTTTTGATGTGGTGGGGGTGGTTTTGGGTAATGGGGATTTTAGTTAACAAGTGAAATAAGAACTGAAATAAGAAGTGAAATATTTCAGTTCTTATTTTACTTGTTGCAAAGAACTGAAATTAATGCTAAAATCTAAAATATAATAGTAAAATGTGAAATTTTGAAAGGAGAATCTTAAATGACAAATGAAGAACTCTTACAACAACTAAAGTACATTCAAAACATAAAGTGTGAAACACAGACTTTAGAATTGAAAAGTGCTGAAAAAGGCTGTCCTACTCGCTTGTATGATTCTTTATCAAGCTTCTCCAATCAGGATAATGGTGGCATAATTATCTTTGGTGTTGATGAAGCACAAGGCTACAAAGAGGTAGGCGTTTATGATGCGCAGGATATTCAGAAAAAGATAAATGAGCAATGTCTGCAAATGGAGCCGATTGTTCGTCCTATTTTGACAGTTGTTGAAAAGGATGGCAAGACTTTTGCTGCTGCTGAAATACCAGGTGTTGATCTTGCAGAACGCCCCTGCTATTACAAAGGTAAGGGACGCTTGAAGGGTTCATATACCCGCATTGGTGATAGTGATGAGCCAATGACGGAATATGAAATATATAGCTATGAAGCTTATAGGAAAAAATATCAGGATGATATACGCGAAGTAAAACGCGCTTCGCTGCAAGCACTCGATAAAACTGCTTTGAGTAAGTATATACTTTTGCTTAAAGAGGGCAAGCCCAAGTTGGCTGCTATGGATGAACAAAGCATTTATGAACTGATGAGTATAACCCGTAATCGCAATGTAACCTTGAGCAGCGTGCTTTTATTTGGTCTTTACCCTCAAGCTTATTTTCCGCAATTTTGTATTACTGCTGTGGTTGTACCGGGAAAAGAAATTGGCGAGGTTGATAGTGAGGGTGCACGTTTTTTGGATAATGCGCGGATAGAGGGAACAATACCTGAGATATTGGAAGAGGCTATCGCATTCGTAAAACGAAACATGCGCAAAAAAACAATAATAAACCCTGAAACAGGCAAAAGAGAGGATCGCACTGATTATCCTGTTACCGCAATCAGAGAAGCAATTTTGAATGCACTTGTTCATAGAGACTACAGCATACATACAGAGGGAATGCCCATACAGGTTTTAATGTTTGAAGATAGAATAGAAATACGTAATCCTGGTGGAATTTATGGGCGCATGAGCATAGACCAGCTTGGCAAGGTTCAGGCAGATACAAGAAATCCGGTACTTGCTTTGGCATTAGAGGTTTTAGGCATAACTGAAAACAGATATTCCGGCATACCAACCATCAGACGTGAAATGAAGGCTTATAATTTAGTGCCAGCAGAATTTTTGGATGAACGAGGTAATTTTATCGTCAAGTTTTACAAAAAAATGCTGGAAGAATCTAATGCTGATAATAATCTAATTGATTTTTGCCGCACGCCCAGAAGCAGAAAGGAAATATGTGAGTTTCTTGGGGTAAAATCTGTATCATACGCTATGAAAAGATACATCCAGCCATTAATTGAAAGAGGAGAAATAAAATTAACTATGCCTGATACTCCTAAAAGCACTAAGCAAAAATATTTCAGTTAAAAGTTTTACTCCCCATGACTCCCCAGTCAGAAAATTTTTAGCAAACACTGTATTTTTCTATAGATTTATGTTAAAATATACCTATATTCTGCATTACAATAATGCGTCTGGAGGAATAAGAATGAAAAAGGTTTTACGTTATTTATTGATGACTGTTATGGCTATCTGCTTCAGCATCCCCTGCTTTGGTGCAGCTGAAGCTGCCAGCGTTGCCCTGCTGCCCTTAATCAACAATGTTGAAGGTGGCGACGAGCTGGCAAACCAGGTTTTCTACAAAAACGCTCTGGCTGTGCTGAACAGCAAAAAAGGCTTTGTAGTAGTAGAAAACGACAAACTGACCGCTGTTATTGATGCTGCTAAGATCGGCAACAAGGTTCCTGACGCTGCAACCCTGGCAAAGATTGCTAAAGATGGCGATGTTGATATCGTTATCGCTGTTCAGCTGGACAAGCTGGATGACAAAGCTATCGATTCCAGCGAAGAGCGTAAACTGCAAATCGACCTGCAAGGCTATGCAGTTGCTTACAACAAGCTCACCGGTAAAGCTTACGAGCACCGCATTTACAGCGACAAAACCATTCCTGAAGCTCTGACCAGCCGTTGGGATTGGACTCATGAAGAATTTGGCCGTGCAGTACGCATCGAAGTAGACCGTGCTCTGCGTGTTAAATAATTCCACATTAGCTTAAAGCATCAGGCCGCTTCTGCAAATCTTGCAGAGGCGGTTTTTGTATTGCGAAGAAAGGCTTGCAGATAAATGATTGTTTGAAAAATAAAGTTTCTTTATTTGCATGAATTAAGAAAATTTTGTGAAGGACTTGTAGAGTTATTAAAAAAGTGGTACAATAGAGTCATGAAAAATTTGCTTATGCTAACTGCTGAGGGCAGCGAAAAATGCAGGCTGCAAAGAGTATGGTAGAGGAAACAAGGCAACTCTTACTGAAAGCTGCGGCGAGCCGAGTATCAAAGCCAAGGCGAAGAAGCATAGCAGAGTTTTTCAAATGTATTTTCCTAAAGGAGGAAATTAAAATGAAAAAATCTTTAGTATTAGCTATGGCTATGGCTCTGGGCGTAACTGCTTCCGCATACGCTGCTAACCCGTTCTCTGACGTTCCTGCTGGTCACTGGGCTTATGACAGCATCAACAAACTGGCTGCTGCTGGCGTAATCGAAGGCTACGGCGACTCCACCTTCGGTGGCGACAAACTGATGACCCGTTATGAAATGGCTCAAATCGTTGCTAAAGCAATGGCTAAAGGCGCTAACGTTGATAAACTGGCTGCTGAATTCGCTGACGAACTGGACAACCTGGGCGTTCGCGTTGCTAACCTGGAGAAAAAAGCTGACAATGTAAAAGTAACCGGCGAACTGCGTTACAAATACATGAGCAAAGAAAAAGATGCTGATGATGCAAACGGCAACTGCAAATCTTTTGAAAATGATCTGCGTTCCCGTATTTGGGTAACCGGTCAAGTAAATGATGACTGGTCCTACACTGGCATGATTGAAAATACCCAAGATTTTGCTGGTACCCCTAACTCCGGTGACGAAGAAACTTCCTTTGCTCGTGCATATGTTGAAGGTAAAATCGGTGGTTTGAACGTAACTGCTGGTCGTTACAATGCATTCCTGGCAAACGGCAACATCTATGATGCAAAAGCTGATGGCGTTGAAGTTTCCTATGGCGATAAAGTTAAAGTAACTGGCTTTGCTGGTAAAGGTACTGATGATGCTGAAGATGGTGCTGTTTCTTATGGTAACTACTGCGGTGGTGAACTGAGCGGTGCATTTGATAACCTGAATCTCGCTGCTGGTTATGTAAACTTTAAAGACATGGGTACCGATGGCACTGATACCAATGTTGATAATGCTATTTGGTATGTTGGCGCTGATTACACCATGGGTGATGTAAATCTGTCTGCTATGTACCTGAAAGGCGATATGAGCGAGAATGATAAAGATGTAACTGGCATTGATGACGATGGTTGGACTGCTGGTCTGACCTACAAAGGTGCTGAAGCTTCTGAAGCTGGTTCCTGGGGTCTGTTCGCTAACTACTATGATCTCGGCGGTCAAACTTATGTTGCACATACCACTGATGCTAACAGCTTTGGCGATTATGGTGTTAAAAACCAAGGCTTCAAAGGCTATGGCGTTGGCGCTAACTATACCTTCGCTAAAAACATCGTTGGTACTGTAGTTTACTACGACACCGAATCCAAACTGGACAGCAAGGTTGATGACCAACTCGTTTGGGCTGACCTGACCTTCACTTTCTAATTTAACGATTAGCAAGTAACACAAAATAATACACGCGCGTATAAAGGCCCCCTCGCCGCAAGGTGAGGGGGCTTTGGTTTGCAAAAATATTTGAATGTGGTATAATAAAAATAGAAAGACAACCGCCCACAAGGTGGGTTGCCGGTTCAAAGTGTAAAGAAAATCCGCCTCGGTGAACAGCAAATTACAGAGGCGGTTTTTCTATGTGCCTAGATTACTGTATTGCAAAAATATATGAATGTGGTATAATAAAAATAGAAAGACAACCGCCCACAAGGTGGGTTGCCGATTCATAGAGTAAAGAAAATCCACCCCGCTACCGGCAAGTTTTGGGGTGGTTTTCTTATGTCTGGATTATTTGCTGAACTGAAATATAAATGTCAGTAACGCCAGAATAAATACGCCAAAGGCCATAAGATCTTTGAAGTCGTAATTTTTCATAAGCATCACCTCCATTCCAACGGAATTTCGGCAACGCCACCCTGCAACACGGTTGTCTTTATTATTGTACCATGTAAACAAATTTTTGACAAGCAAGACAAAAAATGACCGTCCTCGCAGCTTTTGCTGCGCAGGACGGTCGTTTTGCTTTGTCAAATTACAGGCCGGCCTGCTCAATACCGCTGAACAGGAAGCCTAAATGATTGGTGGAGTTCAGCAGCACTACGCGCCAAACGCCTTCGTTATATTCCAGCACATTAATGCAGGTGTTATCCTGCTTAATCTGCCAGAAGTGCGACATATCAAGACCCAGCAAATCGCAGATAATAGCCTTGTTTACTGCATCATGCGCAGCAACCAGCACAGTTTTGCCTGCATATTTTTCCGCATAGTCATCAAAGGCAGCGCGCGCACGCTTGCGCACATCCTCCAGACTTTCACCGCCGTCAGGCATCTGCACCAGGTGCGGCTTGGTGTGCCACAGAGCAAACTCCTGCGGAAATTGCTTGGCAATTTCCGGCGCCAGCACGCCTTCCCAGCTACCATGATTGATTTCCAGCAGACGCTCATCTGTTGCTACCGGCAGCTGGTGCAGGTCAGCGCAGAACTTGCAGGTCTGATAGGAGCGCTGCAGCGGGCTGGAGATGCACACATCAATAGGGATGTGGTGCAAGCCCTCGGCCAGCAGGTGGCCTTGGCGCAGGCCACGCTCGCTCAGCGGCGTATCCTCCTGCCCTTGGTATCTGCCTTCAATATTCCAGGTTGTTTCGCCATGTCGGACTAAAATTATTCTCATAAAACTTCCTCACTGTACTTTATTTGGCTGTTGACCTTAGCCTTCGCAGTTGATAAGCTTAACATCGATAATGCCTTCTACACCGCGCAGCTGCAGCATGATATCGTTCGGAATGTCGTCGCCAACAGCAATCGCCATAATGTTGGTGTCGGATTTAGGAGTGCTGCCAACCTGCATGCCGTTGATGTTGATGCCGGCGCTGCCTAAAATGGTAGCCATTTGGCCAATCATATTAGGCTTGTTGACGTGCGGTGCCAGCAGCAGATAGCCTTCGGGATTGAAGTCAACATGATATTGGTCGATTTGGACAATCTTAGGCTGCTTGCCATCGAACAGGGTGCCTTCGATTTTATGTGTGCCCTTGGCAGTAGCGATTTTTACATTGATAGCGGTAGTGAAGTAACCTGGCTTGTTAGCCTTAACCTCTTTAACCTCCAAATTGCGTTTTTTGGCAATGCCGGGAGCATTGACAAAGTTAACGCTTTCCTGCAGAATCGGGTTCAGCAGGCCTTTGAGGAAGGCGGTGGTGAGTGCCTGGGTTTCGGTTTCAGCAAGCGCACCGGTGTATTCCACTTCCACGCTCTTAATCGGTCCGTCTGCCAGGTAAATGCCCACGGTACCCATGCGCTCTGCAAGCTTAAAGTAAGGTTGGATAACTGTTGCCACGCTTTTCGGGATAGGTGCCATGTTAACTGCGGTCATAACCGGACGTCCTTCGAGTGCATCGATTACGCCGTAAGCAACGTCAACAGCTACGCCGATTTGCGCTTCAATGGTGGAAGCACCAAGGTGCGGAGTTTGGACAACATTGAACAGTCCCAGGAAGGGGTTATTTTCTTTGGTAAGCGGTTCGGTCGGATAAACGTCGATAGCGGCGCCGGCAATTTTACCTGATTTAACGCCCTCAGCAATAGCCTCGGGATCCATGCAGCCGCCGCGGGCGCAGTTGACGATGCGCACGCCGTCCTTCATTTTGGCAATAGCTTCGGCATTCAGCATCTTTTCCGTTTCCTTGGTGAGCGGAGTGTGAATGGTGATGTAGTCGGATTTAGCCAGCAGAGTGTCAAAATCAACCAGCTCAACGCCAACCTGATGCGCACGTTCTTCGGTAATATAAGGGTCATAACCAATGGTAGTCATTTCCATAGCCTGCATACGTTTGGCAACGCGGCTGCCGATACGGCCAACGCCGATAATGCCCAAGGTTTTGCCCTGTACCTGGATGCCGTCAAAGGATTTGCGGTCCCATTTACCTTCCTGAATGGATTGATGGGCCTGCGGAATGTGACGAGTCATAGCCATCATCATAGCAACGGTGTGCTCGGTAGCTGCCATGGTGTTGCCTTCCGGGGTGTTGAGTACAACAATGCCTTTAGCAGTAGCGGCGGGGATGTCGATGTTATCAACGCCAACGCCGGCGCGGCCAATAACCTTCAGACGAGTGGAGGCTTCGATAACCTCCTTGGTTACCTTGGTCATGCTGCGGGTTACCAGGCCATCGTAATTATTGATAACCTTGATAAGCTCCTCCGGCTTCATGTTGGGCATTACATCTACATCAAAATGTTCGCGCAGCAGAGCTACGCCTTTTTCGCTGATATCGTTGCTGACAAAAATTTTCATGGTGATTTATCTCCTTTATGTATAATTTGTAGGTTATTGAACAACCCTCAGTCATCGCCTTTTGCGATGCCAGCTCCCTTGACACTAAGACCCGGTTTGCCGCAAACACAACCCTCAGTCAAAATCACTGCGTGATTTTGCCAGCTCCCTTTCATGGAGCATATAACAGATAGGCGAGCTTGTGAACGTCAATATTGGGCAAGAAGTTTATATCTTCCCTGAAAGGGAAGGTGGCTGCGAACGAAGTGAGCAGACGGAAGGGTTGTGTATATCTGATAGATTATGAATTGAAAATTATTTATTAGTTTTGTTTGCTTTCATATACTCTTCCATAAACTTCGCCAACGCCTTGCAGGCCTCCAGCGGCACAGCATTGTAGGCACTGGCGCGGCAGCCGCCTACCAGGCGGTGACCGCCGATGCCTACGAAGCCGGCAGCCTTGCCCTTAGCCACGAAATCCTTCTCCATTTCCGGTGTAGCCAGATTAAAGGTAATATTCATGTTGCTGCGAGCTTCGGGAACCGCATGGCCCTTGTAAAAACCATTACTGTTGTCGATAACGTCATAAATGAGCTTAGCCTTCGCTGCATTATTTTTGGCAATAGCATTTACGCCACCCTGCTTTTTAATCCAGTGCAGAGTTTTGTTAACCATATAAATGGCGAAGACAGGCGGTGTATTGTACAGCGAATCGTTATTGGCGAAGGTGCTGTACTTCAGCATCGTGGGCAGCTCCTCACGTGCTGTTGCCAAAAAGCTTTTTTTGGCGATGACGATGACTACACCTGCAGGACCAAGGTTTTTCTGCGCTCCTGCGTAGATGAGGTCAAAAGCCTTGACGTTCACCTTGCGTGAAAGAATGTCGCTGGACATATCGCAGATAACAGGAACGTCGAACTTGGGGAAATCCTTGTACTCGGTGCCGTAAATCGTGTTGTTGGCAGTAAGGTGTACATAAGAAGTGTCGGGGCGGAGATTGAACTCCTGCGGAATGTAGCTGTGGTTTTTATCGGCGCTGGTAGCAGCCTCGTAAACCTCGCCGTAGAATTTTCCTTCCGCCATTGCCTTCTTGGCCCAGACGCCAGTGTTGACATAAGCGGCGTATTTTTTAGTGTGGAAATTAGCCGCTGTCATCAGAAACTGAGTGCTGCCGCCGCCCTGGATAAACATAATCTCGTAATCCTCAGGGATTTCCATCAGCTCACGCAGCAGCTGCTTTGTTTCAGCATGCAGGGCAGCGTATTCGTTGCTGCGGTGGCTCATTTCAATGATGCTCATGCCGGTGTTTTTGTAGTTTAAGAACTCCTCCTGCGCTTCCAGCAGTACCTCGAGCGGCATAGCGGAGGGACCGGCGTTAAAGTTATATGCTCTTTTCATTTGTTTCTTCCTTCTTCCTGAAAATAAATATGGCAAGCACATCCCTTTGGGACGAGCTTGCCTTTATCTCGCGGTACCACCCAAATTGCCACAGCTAAATTGCTTCACCTAAAAAAATAAGCCCTTCATCCCTATCTTGGGACGAGGACTGCTCGCGGTGCCACCCAATTTGCCTATGGCCAACTCTGAACGCTGTATCGGGCGCACCCGTCAAATTCGTCATTTGCCGCTTCGGAGCGGAACTAGTGTGCTTCGCTGCTGCCTTGCATCAACCGCCAGCTTTCTGAAAAGACCTGCACATTGCTTCTCCATCATTGCGTTGCGTAATGTGATTTGTAGATGATTATAGCACGCCTGCTTTTAGAGTCAAGTGTTTTGGTAAAGATTTTTTATGTATACAATTTTTTAAGCTGTTTTGTAACGTAGGTTACAGAGTGTTGCTAAAAATATGTTTATATGATAAAGTGATTTTGACAACCGTGGTACAGGGTGGCGTTGCCTTCATTCTTAAAGAATGGAGGTGATGTCTATGGTATATTTTACATTCCAGGATCTTATGATTTTCGGTATGTTTATACTGGCATTGCTGACGTTCGTGTTTCAGAACCGTAAGTAAAATGCACATAGAAAAGCTGCCCCAATACTTTGACCGGTAAGGGCAGCTCTTCTGTTTCTTAGCGGGCAACCCACCTTGTGGGCAGTTGTCACTTTTCATCTATAATATAGCACACTGCCGTTTTTTTTGCAAGTTGTGCATATTTAACTTGCGTATTTTCGCTGTTCATGTTAAAGTAAGCATGTAAACAAAATAACGTAACCGCTAGGGGCGCAATTTGCTGAGAGGACTGACATCCGACCCTTTGAACCTGAATCTGGTTAAAACCAGCGTAGGAAAGCGAGCAGATTTCTGCAAAAAGATAATTCAACCGCTTTCCGACAGGAAGGCGGTCTTTTAATTATAAGGAGGAAAAATTATGGCAACACAAATGCAATTGGCACGCCAGGGCGTGATTACCGAGGCAATGAAAATTGTCGCAGAGCAGGAGCATGTAACTGCAGAATTTATTCGCGAAGGCGTAGCAAACGGTACTATCGCCATTCCCTGTAACATCAATCATAAAAATATTATTCCTCGCGGTGTAGGTACCGGTCTTACCGTAAAGGTTAACGCTAACATCGGCACCTCCAGCAGCTATCCTGATCCGGAACCGGAGCTGGCAAAGCTGCAGGCTGCAATTGATGCAGGTGCAGATTCTGTAATGGATCTTTCCACCGGCAACAATATCAGTGCCTCCCGCCAGGCAATTATTGCGGCTTCCACTGTAATGGTTGGTACTGTGCCGATGTATCAGGTAACGGTAGAAACTATCAAAAAGCGCGGCGCAGTAGTTGAAATGACCAAAGAGGATATTTTCGATGTCATCCGCCAACAGGCTGCAGATGGCGCTGACTTCATGACCATTCATTGCGGTATCAACAAAAATGTGCTGAAGGCACTTATTGACGAGGGCCGCGTTATGGACGTTGTCAGCCGTGGCGGCAGCTTTATCACCGGCTGGATGCTGCACAATGACGCTGAAAACCCGCTGTATGAATACTATGATGAAATTCTTGATATCTGTGCTGAATATGACGTAACTATCAGCCTGGGTGATGGCCTGCGTCCCGGCTGCATTGCTGATGCTACCGACAGAGCGCAGATTCAGGAGCTGCTGAACCTGGGCGAATTGACACAGCGCGCCTGGGATAAGGGCGTACAGGTTATGGTGGAAGGCCCCGGCCACGTGCCCTACAACCAGATTGCTGCCAACATGCAGCTGCAAAAACGCCTGTGCCATGGAGCACCGTTCTATGTGCTCGGACCTCTTGTAACTGACGTTGCTCCCGGCTATGATCATATTACCAGCGCTATCGGCGGCACTCTGGCTGCAGTAAGCGGTGCTAATTTCCTGTGCTACGTAACTCCGGCGGAGCATTTGGGCCTGCCTGACTTAAATGACGTGCGTGAGGGCGTCATCGCTACCCGTATCGCTGCTCATGCTGCTGATTTGGCTAACGGCAACAAGCAGGCATGGGAGTGGGACCTGAAAATGGCCAAAGCACGTAAGGTTCTGGATTGGCCGGCGCAGCTTGATCTGGCGATTGATCCGGTGAAGGCTAAGGAGTATCGTTGCCGCAAGAACAAATCTGATGACGAAGCTTGCTCTATGTGCGGTGATTACTGCGCTGTTAAAATTGTCGGTCAGTACCTGGAAGAGCATATGAGAAAGAACTGAGCCGTTACTTGAAAAAATAATATGAATGTGCTATATTAAATATAGAAAATGACAACCGCCCACAAGGTGGGTTGCCAGTTGAATTGACTTGAAAAGCCGCCTCGGAATCTGGTAAATTACAGGGGCGGTTTTTCTATGAGCAAATTACTTTTTGTTCTGAAAAATGAACGTCAGTAATGTCAGTATAAACATACCGAAAATCATAAGATCCTGGAATGTAAAATATACCATAGACATCACCTCCATTCGTTAAGAATGAAGGCAATACCACCCTGTAAAACGGTAGTCATGAAAATTTTAATACATAAACATATTTTTAGCAAGAATGCTTGGTGCTTATCATTCTGAATTATGCTATAATATAGGTAATAATAATATTTCTAGAGGTAACTGATGGAGAAAAATATTTTAGAATATGTTGGCAAAAGCTTATATCAGACACATATTTTGAAGGAAATGAAGCGTTACGTTGTATTCCGCACGCGTTGCGCTATGCATAGTGGCAAGGTTGACGAACTGCTGCAGTTTTTTGCTGCGAATAGCAAGCGTCAGGCGTGGCTGCAGGGAACACCTGCGCTTTTGGAACAGACTACCAGAGCGTTCTTCTATAAAGGCTCAACCTGGGATGAACGTGTAGAGCTGGTGCAGAATCATCTGCTGATTATGGAAGAGCTGTTCAAGCCGGAGCTGATGGATAAATTGTATAGCAAGGGTGAAATGGTGCAGCTGTGGGAGGACTCCTATGATGACAGACCGCTGACGCTGCAGCTGTGGTTTCATTCCGGTCAGCGCAAGGAAGGCTGCCTGTCACTGGCATTGTTTTATGAAGGTGAACCCTTATATCAGATTATGTTCTGGCTGGCTAAAAATAAAACAGATGGCAAGAACGTTATTTATATCGGCGCCCTGCAGGGACCGCAGAACGGCAGCGAGCTGATTAAAGGCATGACGAAGGCCTTCTTTGGCTATCGTACTAAAAACCTGATGTTCTATGGCCTGCGTTGCTTTGCTGATGCTGTAGGCATTGAAAATATTTTTGCTGTTACTAACGATGGTTACTATGCAATGAACCATCTTCGTGTAGACCGCAAGCTGAAAACAGATTTCGGCGCCTTTTGGCAGGAGTGCGAAGGCGTGATTTGCTCTGACCGCCGCTTCTATATTATGCCGACCGCAGAGCACCGTAAATCTATGGAGGAGCTGAAGCCGTCGAAGAGAGCACAGCACCGCCGTCGTTTTACTAAAATGGATGAGATGAAGGCAGCGGTTAAGACTGCTGTTGGCGGTTATAAAAAGTAAAGCTGGTGTGTTGCTTGTGATATAGAGGCGCAAGTTGCTTGTAATATTATTTATAGTAACAAACGATGCAAATTTTACATTGGATAAAGCAGAGGTTCAGAAGAGAACCTCTGTTTTTTTTAGACAAAACATGCTATAATAAAAATATATAGCTCTGATTGGAGGTAAGAAAATTGAAAAAACAGCTTGCAACTTTATTGTTGACCTTTATCTTTTGCTTTACAACGGTAATCCCGGGATTTGCAGCTGATGCTGCTGTTCCCATGGCTGAAAAAATTGGTGCTATGGAAAAAATGCTTTACGGTACAGAGCAAAGCGGTTCCCTGCTGCAGCGTATGGACAGCCTTGAGGATGACGTTTACGGCACTATTACAAGTGATGCAATAATCAACCGCGTTGATAATATGTACGATTACCTTGAGGGTACTCCTGATAACGGAGAGGCTTCCTTTGCTACTAAGCTTAATGTAGTAGAATGGAAGATGAACGAAAGCATGTCCGGTGGCGCAGCCAAAAACCGTATTGAAGCAACTGAAAAGCTTCTCTATGGTCAGAACCAGACCGGTTCTTTGAGCGGACGCCTGGAAAATCTGCTGAAGCTTGCTTCCTATGAAGATGGCAATGTGCCTGTACAGGAAGTGACTTTGCCGAAGGATTCTGTTTTGAAAATCACTTTTACTTCCGAGCTGAGCACTAAAATGAGTCGCCAGGGCGATACAGTGCACTTCAAAGCTGCTGATAACCTGTACGTAAACGATGTACTGGTGCTGCCGAAGGGTGCAACCGGTGTCGGTGAAGTAAAAAAGGTTGTTCAGCCTGGTATCTTTGGTAAGGATGGTCGTATTGATATCAACTTTACCTATATCTATGGTATAGATGGTACTAAGATTCCTGTTACCGTAGGCGAGCTGGCTAAACAAAAGGCTGAAAGCATCGCCGGTGCAGCCGGAGCCGCTATTGGCGGTATGATTATTCTTGGTCCTGTAGGCCTGGTTGGCGGTGCCTTTGTTAAGGGCAACAGTGTAACTATCCCGGTTGGCTGTGAAACCTATGTGCAAACTGCTGCAGATACTACCCTGCAGGGTGCAGTATATCAGGAATAAAATCGAAAATTATACGTGAAAAGCTCACTCTTTCGAGTGAGCTTTTGCTTTTTTTATGGTATAATGTTAAGTGGATTATTATGAAATTTTTCATTTGCAATTATAGAGAAGGAGTTTTTTCGTATGAATAAGACTTTTATAGCTGCCACATTAGCTTTGGGCATGTGCATGCCTGTTTATGCAGAACAGTTTAGCAACAGCAACAGCGATAGTATGCTGAGTCCGGTTTCTGTCAGTGAGCCGAATGCTGCATTGCCACATCGCGAAAAGCTGGATGCAGAAAAGCAGCAGGGACTGCCAATTCACCTGACAGGTGAGCATGCAGTATATGATACTGTCAGCGGCGATTTTCATGCCGAGGGTAATATCAGGGTATCACAAAATGGTCAGGATATTTATACAACGCAGGTAAAAGGCAACATGAAAACTGGCGATATCTGGTTATTAGAGGGTGGTAAGCTGGTAGAGGGAGAAAGTGAAACTCAGGCTGCCTGGGGCCATTATAACTTTAACAATAAGACCGGTGAAATGAAAAAAATGACCGGCAAGAACGGTAAGGACTTCTTTGCTGCTCCGCATGCTGCCATTTATCCGGACAAAATGATTCTTGATGAGGGTGGCTCTACCAGTCGCTGCCCTGCTGTAAAGCATCCTAAATGTTTGGAAATCAAGGCTAAGACCTTTGAAATTTATCCGCATGATAAAATGGTAGCACGCGACGTCAAGGTTTTTGTGCGCGGTAAGCATATCTATTCCCGTGATTATTGGGAAAACAGCCTGACGGAAAAATCCAAGGAACGTATCCTGCCGCATATCGGCTTCAAGGACAGCGATAAGGGAACTTATGTCAATGTTTCCTATGAGCGTCCGTTAGGTGACAAGGACACAATTTACGCTGATATAAATTATTACAGCAAGGCTGGCTATAAGCCTGTTTACGGCCTGGAGCATAACGAGCGTAACTTTAAGGTTACCTACGAAAACGGCTGGTATGAGGACGATGACGAATGGGTAGAGAAGCAGAACAATATACGCTTTAATTATAAAAATCATCATATCGCTCCTGGTTTACCTTTGACTTACAGTGCTTACTTTGAACGTGGCCTGTGGAAGAATGATGATACCGGACGTAAGAGCTGGCATACAGAATATGGCGCCTTCCTGAACCATGATCGTATTTATCTGTTCAACAGCAAGAATACATCTCTTGATCTGACAATCGGCAAGAAGTGGACACGTGAGAGTGCAGAGGATTCTTTGCAGTCTACCAATGTTTATTATGCAACCTTGGGACAGAAAATCAGCCCGAAGTGGAATACTTGGGTTGGCTATTATCGTGAAGATTTTACGACAGATGTATTCACCTATGATCAGCCTGATATGGCCAAAGAGCTGCGCAATGGTCTGCAATACATTATGGATGACAAGAACAGCTTTACCATTGTCAACCGCTATGATTTAGACCAAAAGGAAAATTACGAAACAAGATACAGCTGGACGCATAAGTTCTGCTGCTGGCAGCTTTCCTTGATTTATAAGCATAAAGATATTGATAGTAAAGACAGTGCTTTTGAAGCTAAATTTGATTTTGTAAACTGGTAATGAGGTAGAAAATGAAAGAGATTATTAAGCAACGCTTTCTGGACCATCTGCAGGTGGCAAATGCTGTGATGAACAGCGATATCCTGGCACAGATTGAGCGCATTGCTGTAGAAGTAAAAAAGGCGTTGGCCAATGGCAACAAGGTTTTCTTCTGCGGCAACGGCGGCAGTGCCGCTGATAGCCAGCATCTGGCTGCCGAATTTGTCGGCCGCTTCCAAAAGGAACGCGCTGGTCTGCCTGCTATCGCACTGACGGTGGATACCTCCATTTTGACTGCTGTCGGCAACGATTACGGCTATGATAAGGTTTTCGTGCGTCAGGTGCAGGCGCTCGCACGTCCCGGTGATGTGCTGGTAGGCATTTCTACTAGCGGCAACAGCGCTAATGTTGTGGAAGCTGTTGAGCTGGCCAAGAGCATGGGCGTGTTCTGCGTAGGCATGACGGCTGAGGGCGGCGGCAAAATGAAGCTGCTGTGCGACGAGTGCATCGCTGTGCCGGTGAAGGTTACTGCCCGTGCGCAGGAAATGCATATTTTGATAGGCCACATTTTATGTGAGCTGGTGGATGGTGAATAATTTGGCTGATTTAGCTGTAACAACTTTTTTAGCGGAACAGATTAAAAATGTACGTATTGCTGTTATTGGCGATGTGATGCTGGACAGATACTTCCAGGGCGAGGTAAAACGCATTTCGCCGGAAGCACCTGTACCGGTAACACGTATTACAAAGATAAATTCCGTGCTGGGCGGTGCGGCAAACGTTGCTGCCAACCTGGCACATCTGGAATGTCAGGTTTTTATGGGCGGTGTGACAGGTGATGATGAAAACCGTCTGCTGCTGGAAAAGCTGATGGATGATGCAGGCATCAATCATCAGGGACTGGTGAAAAGCAAACGCCGCAAGACCATTACCAAGCTGCGTGTTTTGGGCGGCAATCAGCAGATGCTGCGACTTGATTTTGAAGAAACCGGCGATTTATTCCCGGAAGAAATCATTGAGCTGCGTCATTGGCTGGCAGGACTGCTTGATGAAGGCTTGGATGGCATTATTGTTTCCGATTATGCCAAGGGTGTCTGCTCGGATGATTTTTGCCAATGGGTAATTGCTCAGGGCAAGGCCTATGATATACCGGTTTTGATTGATCCTAAGGGAGCAGACTGGTCTAAGTATGACGGCTGCGATTTTATTACGCCTAATCTAAAGGAAATGTGTGAGGCTGCAGGCTGTCAGCGTGAAAACTCTGATGAAGCCGTTGTCAGCATGGCGCAGACTGCACGCGAAAAATTTCATATTAAGAATGTTGTTGTTACCCGCAGTGAGCGCGGCATGAGTCTGGTTAATGCTGAACAGGTGCTGCACAGCCCTGCTACCGCCATTGAGGTGTTTGATGTTTCCGGTGCTGGTGATACGGTGGCGGCTACGCTTCTGGCAGGTGTTGCAGGCAAGCTTTCGTTGGCTGATGCTGTTTATATGGCAAACCGTGCTGCAGGCATTGTTGTGGCCAAGGTTGGCACTTATCCGGTGCACCGTGACGAGCTTTTGAAGGACCTACTGACGGAGGAACGCAAACAGGGCCGTGGCTATCGCACACTGAGCTGGCAGGAGATTGCATCTCTGGCAGCAACCTGGAGAGCATGCGGCGAAAAGATTGTGTTCACCAACGGCTGCTTTGATATTCTGCATGTTGGCCATGTAACGTATCTGGAGAAGGCACGCAATCTTGGCAAGCACTTGATTGTGGGCCTGAATACGGACGCCTCCGTTCGCCGACTGAAGGGTGAAACAAGACCTTTGGTGCATGAGCTGGACCGTGCGCGTGTACTTGCAGCGCTGGCCTGCGTAGATGCGGTAGTACTGTTTGATCAGGATACGCCTACCGAGCTGATTGAAAAAATTCGTCCCGATATTCTTGTCAAGGGCGGCGATTACAAGCCTGAGGAGGTTGCCGGACGTGAATATGCCGGCGAGGTGCGCATTATAGAATTTGAGGATGGTTATTCCACAACCGGTGTGGTGGAAAAAATTGCCAAAATGGTTAAGGAGGGCAAATTATGATTATCGTAACTGGTGGTGCCGGCTTTATCGGCAGTAATATTGTTAAAGGCTTAAATGACCGTGGTATTGATGACATTCTTGTTGTTGATAACCTGACCAACATGGTTAAATTCAAAAATATCCAAGGCCTGAAGGTTAAGGATTATATGGATAAGTATGCTTTCATGGATGCACTGAAGGAAGGCAAATTCAATCACGAAAAAATCGACGTTATATTCCATGAGGGCGCTTGCTCCGATACTATGGAATATAACGGCAAATACATGATGGAAAACAACTTTGAGTATACTAAAAACGTGCTGCATTTCTGCCTCGACAGAAAGATTCAGATGATGTATGCTTCCTCTGCTTCCACTTATGGCAGCGGTGCTCATGGCTTCCGTGAAGAGCCTGCGTGCGAGGAAGCGCTGAACGTTTATGCTTTCTCCAAGCTGTTCTTTGACAACTATCTGCGCCGTCTGCTGCCGCAGGCACAAAGCCAGGTAGTAGGCCTGCGTTATTTTAACGTATACGGTCCGCAGGAAAACCATAAGGGCAAAATGGCTTCCATGATTTACCAAATGTACAATCAGTGGAAGGCAGAGCACAAGGTGCGCCTGTTCGGTGAATACGCTGGCTATGGCCCGGGCGAGCATACACGTGACTTTGTGTATGTAAAAGATGTTGTTAAGGTAAACTTCTACTTCTGGGATCATCCGGAAATCAGCGGTATTTTCAACTGCGGTACCGGCCATGCGCATCAGTTCAATACTCTGGCTAAGGCTGTGCTGAACCATTTTGGTAGCGGCGAGCTGGAATATGTACCGTTCCCTGAAGTACTGAAGGGCAAATACCAGAGCTTTACCGAAGCAGATGATACCAACCTTTTGGCAGCAGGCTATGACGGAGGCTTTACTCCGATTGAAGAGGCTGCAGAGGAATATTGCCAGCTTCTCGACAAGACCGGCGGTTATTACGTTTATGAAGGCTAAGGCGGTATTTTTTGACAGAGATGGCGTGCTCAATGTTGATGTAGCCTATCTCTACAAAATTGAGGACCTGCGCTGGATTGAAGGTGCACGCGAGGCTGTGGCGTATCTGTCGCAGCTTGGCTATAAAATTTTTATTGTAACGAACCAGAGCGGTATTGCGCGTGGTTATTATACAGTAGAGCAGATGAATGAGCTGCATGCTTATATGCAAAGTGAAATTGCTGCGGCAGGCGGTAAAATAGAAAAAATCTATTACTGCCCGCATCATCCAGAGGGCAGCGTGCCGGAATATACCGGTGTGTGCGATTGTCGCAAACCCAAACCGGGAATGTTGCTGCAGGCGCTGGCAGAATATTATATCGACAAGGAGCAGAGCTTCTTGGTCGGCGACAGCAAGCGTGATGTGGAAGCAGCGGAGGCTGCTGGTGTAAAAGGCTATCTTTACACAGGGGGCAATCTGCTGGATTTCGTAAAAAATATTGTAAGCGAGAGATGATAATGGAGTATCAGAATATCCTGTTAATCAAAATGAGTTCGTTGGGTGATATCCTGCATACGCTGCCATTTGCGGCAGCGTTGCGCAAGCGTTATCCCAAGGCGAAAATCACCTGGCTGGTACATCCGCAGTTTGCGGGCTTTGTACCGGACCCGCCGGTGATTGACGAGGTGCTTTATTTTGATAAGGTAAAATTTAATAAGCTGGGCTTCAGTGATAAGCTGAAATATTTTTGCGAAATGCGCTCTTTGCTGCACAGCAAGCATTTTGACCTGGTGATAGATATGCAGGGCCTTTTCAAAAGTGCGATAATGGCTGCAATCAGCGGCTGTGATAACCGCATCGGCTACTGCGAGATGCGTGAGGGCAGCGGCTTTATCAGCAAGGCAATTGGTGGCAGTCATAGTAAGGACCATGTTATTGAGCGCTATCTTGACGTGGCACGTTATCTTGGTGCTAAGGTAGATTCGTTGGATGATGTGGAATTCCCAATGCCGGATTTGAGCAAGGAAACCGCTTCGGTGCAGCATAAGCTGCAGGAGGCAGGCTGGAAGGGCGGCGATTACGTTGTTATTGTCCCCGGTGCGCGCTGGTGGACGAAGGAATGGCCCGTAGAGCATTATATCGAGCTGGCGAAAAAGCTGACGGCTGACGGTACTGCTGTAGTGCTGGCAGGCGGACCTGATGATGCTGTCAAGGGGCAGAAGATTGCCGAAGGCACAGCGAGCTCACTGGTTATCGATTTGACGGGACAGACAAGCCTGCGTGAGCTGGCAGCGCTGATTAAGGGCTGCAGCTTCTACATCAGTGCGGATACCGGACCGCTGCATTTTGCGGCGGCTTTGAAAAAGCCTCTTGTGGCAATGTACGGCCCGACGAAGGCTGACCGCACAGGCCCGTATGGCAGCAAAAATTCCATGGTACTGCTTTCACCGGCTAAGTGTGCAGGCTGCTTGAAGAAAAAATGTGATAACTGGCATTGTATGCATGATATAACGCCGGAAATGGTTTATAAAATTTATCAGGAAAAGGTGGCAAAGGGCTGATGGCACAAGCTGTAGAATTAAATGGCAAAAAAATATTGGTAACATTTTTGATGCATCTGGGAGACCTGACGCTGACTACGCCTTTCATCCATGCGCTGCGTAAGGCAGCACCGGATGCGCATATTACTTTTCTGGCAGATGAGAAGCTGAAGGATGTAGTACTGCATAATCCGTATCTGGATGAGGTTATCACGATTGACAAGAAGGGCAAGGACAACAGCCTGCTGGCGCTGATGGCCTGCGCCCGTCGTCTGAGCAAGATGGATTTTGATGTGCTGATTAACCTGCATCCGAATGAGCGTTGCAGCTTTATTGACGCTTTCACCAAAGTGAAATTGCGTTGTGGTACAACACACACTTTGTTCAAACCGCTTTGGGATGTGTTTACACCGCTCAACCGCAAAATTCATGCGGCTGATATGTATCTTGATGTGCTGACGCAGCTTGGCGTACAAAAGCTGGAGCATAACGGTCTGGAAATTTTTCCGAGCGAGGAATATCAGCAGCATGCAGAGGAATTCTGGCGTGAGCACGGCGTGTTCGCTACCGATAAGCTGGTAGGCTTTAATATCGGCAGTGCTGTTGTTACCAAGCGCTGGGCGCCGGAGCGCTTTGCCAAGGTAGCAGATATTCTTGCGGAAAAGGGCTATAAGCCTGTATTCTTCGGCGGTACGATGGACGAAGAAATGGTGCAGGAGGCAGTCAGCTTTATGAAGACGACACCTGTGGTAGCAACCGGCAGCTTCCGTATTGGCGAGCTGGCGGCGGCAATGCGTCGCTGCAGCCTGATTATCACCAACGACAGCGGCCCGATGCACGTAGCAATCAGCCAGAAGGTGCCTATCGTAGCGATGTATGGCCCGTCCAGCCCGAAGCTGTACGGTCCTTATACCAAGGATGCAACTATTGTGACAGCGTTGCCGCCCTGCCCGGGCTGTGCAGGTGGCATGAAGCATAAGTGTGATGATATGCAATGCATGACACGTCTGACGGTAGAGCAGGTTGTGCAGGCTGCTGAGCAGATGCTGCAGCAAAAGGAGAAATAATATTGAGTAAGCAAAGCATTATTACCGGAGAGGTTTTATTGCTGTGTGAAAGAGTGGAGATGGCGCAGTTTATGCACGCTTATCTCCGGCATTTATTTAAGCAGGGTATCAGCTTGCCTAACATGCAGATTGTAAATTATCAGAGTATCGATAAGTTAGACTTGCTGACTAAACGCCTTATACAGCTGGAAGGCAGAGAAATAGTGCAAAAAGCAGTATTCTTTGCCGACGCGGCTGATGAGCGCGAACGCCGAATGCAGAAATTTTTTGCGGTGCGTGACAATACTTTCTTTAAAGGAGTGGAGTATTGCACGCACTTTTTCTTTCCCGGCAAAAAAGCTACTAAACGTTGGCAAAAGGGTTATCTTGAGGATATGCTGCTGCAGTCGCTGCGGCGGGAAAGCTCGGAGTGCAGTGATTATTATAATCTGTATAATATGAGCGCGGAGTATCTGCAGTCAGTAAATTGCTGCCGCGGGCGTGAGAACAGATTAGTGAATTATAGCAGGCATTTACTGTACACATATCTGGCAGGAACAGACAGGTATGTGGGCATGCGCTTGGGCGAGGCTGCCCTGGCAGGAGCCTTTGATTTGGAGCATCCGTGCTATGCAAGTCTTAAGGAATGCTTGCAAGGCTTAAACTAGAGCAGCAGAATGCGAGGTTATCAAAATCACTTAATTGATTTATTATATCGTGCTAAAGTGTTAGCTTTACAGGCCATCGTCCTTTCTGAATTTTGGAAAAGCAAATAAATATGTTATAATTAACAAACAAACTAAAAAAGGGGGAGCAACATTTATGTTCGGAGAAATCATTGGAGCAATCAGCAATTTTATGTATAGTTATTTGCTGATAATCATGCTCATCGGTGTAGGCCTGTACTACACTCTGCGTACTCGTCTGGTGCAGGCGCGTATGTTTAAGGAAACTATTCGTGTTATTTTGGAGAAGCCTGTTGAATCCGGTGCGGTATCATCCTTCCAGGCTTTGATGGTATCTACTGCGTCCCGTGTAGGTACCGGTAATATTATCGGCATTTCCACAGCTATCTGCCTCGGCGGTTATGGTGCTGTGTTCTGGATGTGGGTTATTGCTGTTGTCGGCGGCGCTTCTGCTTTTATTGAAAGCACCCTGGCACAGATTTACAAGAAACGTGGTCCGCACGGCAGCTACGGTGGCCCCGCATATTACATCGAAGCTGCTTTGGGCAGCCGCGGTCTGGCAGTGCTTTTTGCTGTGGCTTTGATTGTAACCTATGGTTGTGGCTTTAATATGCTGTGCTCCTACAATCTGCAATCCACCTTTGCTGCTCTGAGCTTCTATAATCCGGATACAACTCCCTGGATTATCGGTGCTGTAGAGGCTGTGCTCGTAGGCTATTGCCTGCTGGGCGGTGGCAAGCGCGTTATCAAAGCAACCTCTACTCTGGTTCCTTTGATGGGCGTTATCTACATTTCTGTAGCATTTATCCTTACTATTATGCATATCAACCTGGTTCCTGGCGTTGTAGGCAGAATTTTTGCTGAAGCATTTGACTTCACTGCAATTTTCGGCGGCTTTGCCGGCAGCTGCATGATGTTCGGTATCAAGCGCGGTTTGTACAGCAACGAAGCAGGTGTTGGTTCTGCGCCGAACGCTGCTGCTGCTGCTGACGTTTCTCACCCGGTTAAGCAAGGCCTGGTACAGATGCTGTCTGTATTTATTGATACTCTGCTGATCTGCACAGCTACCGCTTTCATGTGCCTGAGCTCCGGCATCGAGCCGACTAAAGAGCTTGCCGGTGCGCCCTATGTACAGGCAGCTTTGGCAGCAAGCATGGGCGATTATGCTAAGCTGTTTATCACTGTATCCATGGTACTGTTTGCCTTCACTACGCTGCTGGGCAACCTGTATTATGTAGATAATGCTTTTGCTTATGTTCTGAAGCATGTTCCGGGCAAAACCTTTACCCTGTGCTACCGCATTCTGGCTTGCGTACTGATTTTCATCGGTGCCGGCTCCAGCATGGGCACCATGTGGGATCTGGCAGATGTTACCATGGGCTTCATGGCAATTATCAACTTGCCGGTTATCTGCATTCTGGGCGGTCCTGCTCTGCGTGCTCTGGATGATTACACCGAGCAGCGCAATGCCGGTAAGAATCCTGAGTTTAAGGCCAGCAAAATCGGTCTGACTCAAAAGCTGGACTACTGGCAGGATTAATATTTGTTTATTGGAGCTGTTACGAGATTTCGTAGTAGCTCTTTTTTGCTTGTAAAGTTAATTTGGATATAGGATTAGCTTCTCCTTAGGGAGATGTGGACGTCGGTATATAACAAAACTTCGGTGAAAACAACATCGCGATGTCATTTTCACCGTAAAATAGTGATAAAAGCTTTGCTTGCTAATTATCATAGTGAATGATAAAATCATAAGTAAGAAGAATTTTTAGGAGGGCATGATGGGCAGATTTGTAAATCCTGATAATAGTGCGTTTCAGGTAGCAGTTGCTTCAGAAATATATATAGATAAAACTGGTATGCTGGCTTATACTAATAAAGTGCTGGGTACGAAGCAGGCTCTTATCTGCAACAGTCGTCCGCGGCGTTTTGGTAAATCAACCACTGCAGATATGCTGACAGCATATTATAGTAGAGGGGCTGATTCTAAGAAGTTGTTTGCTGGTTATGAGATTAGCAATGACAAAAATTTTTCTAAATACTTGAATAAATATGATGTGATTCATCTTGATATTCAGTGGTGTATGATGGACGCTGGTTCAGCAGAGAATATAGTTAGTTATATAAACAAAAATGTCATTGGTGAATTGAAAAAATTATATCCGGAGATAGAGTTTGCGGATGTTCAGCATCTTTATGGTGCGCTTTCCAAAATAAATGCTGCCTTAAAGCAGAAATTTATTATTATTATTGATGAATGGGATGTTTTGGTGCGTGATGAAGCCACAAATACTGCTGTTCAGGAAGAATATATTAATTTTTTGCGAGGCTTGTTCAAAGGAGCAGAACCGGAAAAATATCTTGCATTAGCTTATCTTACAGGTATTTTGCCGATTAAGAAAATTAAAACACAGTCCGCATTAAATAACTTTGAAGAATTTACTATGCTTGCACCTGGCGGTTTAGCTTCCTATTTTGGCTTTACGGAAGCAGAAGTACAGGGATTGTGCGCTAAATACAATGTTGATTTTACAGAAGTAAAGCGTTGGTATGATGGTTATTTTTTAGGCAATGAGCATATCTATAATCCTAAAGCGGTTGTCAGCGTGATGCTGCGCAAGGAATTTCAAAGTTATTGGTCACAGACAGGAACTTATGCAATGATAGTTCCATTGATTAATATGGACTTTGATGGCTTAAAGGCTGCTATAATAGAGATGCTGTCAGGAGATATTGTTAGCGTCAATGCTAAAACTTTCCAAAATGATATGGTTAACTTTACAGATCGTGATGATGTGCTGACGGTTTTGATTCATCTTGGCTATCTTGCTTATAACCAGAAGCTCAAGGTGGCGTTTATTCCTAACGAAGAAATTCGCGAGGAGTTTTTGGCAGCAGTAAAGCGAAAAAAGTGGAATGAGTTAGTTGATTTTCAACGTGCTTCAAAAGCTCTTTTAAATGCTACGTTGGATATGGATGCAGAAGCAGTTGCAAAATATGTTGAGAAAATTCACCAGGAATATGCGTCTGTTATTCAATATAACGATGAAAACTCTCTTAGCAGTGTTCTGGCGATAGCTTATCTGAGTGCTATGGAGTATTATTTTAATCCAATTAGAGAGCTGCCAACTGGTAGAGGGTTTGCTGACTTTGTGTTTTTACCGAAAGCAGAGTATGCTGAAGGCTATCCTGCGCTATTGGTAGAGCTTAAATGGAATCAATCTGCTGAAGCTGAGCTTGCACAGATAAAAGAGAAGAAATATCCTGAGTCACTTGTGCAGTACACAGGAAATATTTTGTTGGTAGGCATTAATTACGATAAGAAGAACAAAAAACATCAATGTTTGATTGAAGAGATGAAAAAATGATTTTCGCTGCGGCTTATGCCGCAGCTTTTTTCTTGCAAAAGTAAACTTTAGCTATACTGTTTTTACCATATCACTTATCGTATACTATTTTCACAAGGTTCTTTGAAAACTAAATAGCACAAAACATATTTAGTGAACTACTATTTTTGCCCTAGCCTGCTTGTTATAATGAATGCAAGAAGTAAGACAAATACTGAGTTGTTGGTAGAAGTTTTATATGTATGAGATAAGAGAGGGTGCAAAACATGAACTTAAAAAAGGCATTTCAATATCAAAAACAGATTGGCAAACTTATGACTGATATTGTTGGTGATGACTTGGAGATTATAAAAACACCTGTTAACACTAAAACAACAGCAGCTGCTAATCCCAATAAGTTTCTAGTGAATAAGGAAGTTTATAAACGTAGCGAATTAAACTACCTTTTTCCTACGGAGCAGCAAATCTATAAGGATGAAGTAAAGGTATTAAAATCATATAATACCAAAGGTTATGCATTGCCAAAACTGATTGCTGTTTATAATTATTTGGCAGATTGCCGCAGACTTTTGGCGGAAGCGATTGCTAAAACTAAGCTTAGTTTAAAGATTGGTGCTAATGCTTACAGTTATGATGCAGCAGTTATTTATGCTAATGATTTGCGTAAGACGCTTACATTATACGATTGTATTGCAAATATGGGCGAAACGGAAAAGGACGAGGTTCAAAAGCTTGCCTTTAGCCGTAATAATGAGAAGCTGATAGCAGAATATACAGTAACGCATGTTAAAACGCCTATACTTGAAGCGGTACAGGCTGCTAAAACTGAATATGACCGTCTTTTAGAGCTGACGAGTGAGTTGAGTGATGCGATTGAAGCAGCTGCGCTCACAAGCAGGATAGATAACAAGGCTGTACCTGCTTTCCCTGTTACTGCTGATCTTGATTATATTTACACACATCTGGAGAAGCTGCAAAATAAATAAACTTGTTTATACGTAGGCGTAATTTGTTTATGTCTGCAAGCAATTAAATATTGATAGTAAAGCTAACTGCAAACAGCTTTTGATTTATAGATTGCAACCATATTTCTTCCTAAATTATGGGAAACAAAGAAATTTTGGCTATATTAAGCTGTCTTGGCGGAGAGGTTAAGATACCTATGCTATGATTATTGGTCGTTAAAAGTGCAGAGCTAGGATAAAAATCGCAACTTGCTTGATGATATAATAAATATGCTGGATGCATATTATTATACTGCCAAACACCAAGCGACTAAACACGATAATCGTTATTCGTAGTTACGTTAAGCGTAAATAGCTAATCTTTGGTTTACATGATATACAGAGGCTGTTTTGCAGAGGACTTTATTATAACTGCTGGACGTGGGATGGGCAAGTCATCCTGCGTCTGGCTTTTGTTATTTTGCGGATTGCGTTTTGTTTACCGAAAATAAGCAAACATTATACACGTTACATCGCGCCATTTTTGCCACAGCTGTTGCGCTAAAATGAAGCTATAAAAATTTATTGCAGAAAATAGCTCAAGGAGGTCGCGCAATGCTGATTAAAGGTTTAGGACGTGTAGAAGGAACGGTAGAAGATTTACAACCTGTAACATTGAAGCAACTTATTCCGCTAGATTTGCTTGATTCGTTTATAGGGATTTATTGGCACGTAGGCAAGGGTAAGTTTATCATTTATAAAGCTCCATTGCTTGATGAAAAGTATGCTGTGGTGGAGAGGGGGCAGGATTATGATGAGCAGAGCAATACAGATGATTTGCAGATAGATTATAATGTCTTTCACATGGATATTTGGTATGAAGATGTATTAAAAAAATATCCTGAGTTTACAGGTTACGAGTTTGACTATCTTTCGCGTGGCAGAATACTTTACGAAGTGCAGCAGAAGAAGTTTGTGATTTATGGCTCTAAGAGGTTGTTAAATTCTGCAAAGGTAGTGGAATTTTTGGCGCGGGAGTTTATGCTGCCAAAAGGCGGATTTTTGGTTAATGATAAGATTTATAAGGATAAAGATGATGTGAGAAGTGTGGGAGATGGGGAGTGTGGGATTTATTCTTGAGAAAAGAGTACCTCCGCAAAATATAGAAGCAGAGCAGGCTGTATTGGGTGCAATGCTTATTGACTTGGAGCAGGATGCAGACATTGTTACTTTTCTTTATCGGGAGGATTATTATAAACCAGATACGGAGAACAAGCATACAGAGCTGATTATCGCCAAGCATCGTAATGGACCTGTTGATACGGTTAATTTGTTTTTCGATAAGAAGTGTACTAAATTTGTAGGATTTAGTAAAAGAGATGAAGCTTGTTAAATTAATAAAAGTGGAATGGTGGCAGGAGTTCCAGTTGATTGCGGAGAATATGTAAGTATCTTAGTTGTGATTGGAGGTTTTGAAGATGGCAAGAGCGATTTCTAAAGATTTTTTAGATGATTTGTTAACTGGTGAGTTGAAACCATTGTTAGATATGGTGCATATTGATGATACTTTGGATTTAGAGTTGCGTGGGAAATGCATCAATATTTATTATCGTGGTGGCAGCCTTTTTAGAATTACAGAAAAGGTGAGCAGAACGTATGAAATTTTTTTTGATTTAAATTATTGCGATACAGAGGCTTGGAGAAATACTGGGATTATAGTAATTTGTAACCCTACAATACAGCAAGCTGTCAAGGATATTCCGTATTATAAACAAGCGATGGACATGTGGCTTCATAAGAATCCTAAGTACGAAAGGGAATGTCAGCAGTTATTAGTGAGAGAAAACAATAACCAAGGAGATATTTCCAAATCAACAGACTATTATATACTTGATATTGAATATACAGATGATAGCGATAGAAGTAAATCACGTTTTGACATTGTGGCATTAAAATGGGAATCAAAGTCTTGGATTCGTAAAGATAATAGGAAATGTTCTGTTGTGCTGATGGAAATGAAATATGGAGACAAGGCTTTGGATGGGACTGCTGGTATAGAAAAACATCTTGAAGATTTTAAGAATTTTTTTGCCAAACCGTTAAGTGAGCGTCAAGCGATATATACGGACTGGGAAGAAGTATTTAAGCAAAAATGTAAGTTAGGTTTGGTTGATGGGCTTCAAGAGAAGCAATATGATGTAAAAATAAAATTCAATGAGCCGGAAAATGAGTCGGAAAATAAGCCTGAAGTAGCTTTGATTTTTGCGAACCATGACCCTGATAAAACGAAACTGGGAGATGTGTTATCTAAAATAGATTGTAATAATTACACGTTTAACATTTTGATTGCTAATGCGTCTAATGTCGGATATGGATTGTATGTTGATAAAATGCGTGATATTACCGAATATCAGGCATAAATAAAAGCAAGTATGAACTTCATTCGCTGCGGCTTAGTGCCGCAGCTTTTTTCTTGCAAAAGTAAACTTTAGCTATACTGTTTTTACCATATCACTTATCGTATACTATTTTCACAAGGTTCTTTGAAAACTAAATAGCACAAAACATATTTAGTGAACTACTATTTTTGCCCTAGCCTGCTTGTTATAATGAATGCAAGAAGCATAAATAAACTGTTCACGTGCAGGCGTGAGGGAGAGGGAGTGCAGAAGTTTCAGTTGATGGTGGAGAATATGTAAGTATCTTAGTTGTGATTGGAGGTTTTAAAGATGGCTAATCAAGATGCAGTTAAAATTTTGAAAGAAAATCTAGGAGTAAAATTGAGGGCTTTCCCTAGAGATATTACGATAGCTTATGATGATTCAGAGCATATTTTAACTATGACTCTTTTGCCTAAAGCTGTTGGATTAGGTAAAGGAGATGCTGTAAATATGCAAGATAATGCAGCAGCATTTGAAGCATGGTGCTTTATTATAAAAGCTTATACCAATATTAAGAACTTAAAAATTATGCTAGATATAGATGGCGTAGTTAATGATAGATATGTTGGTGGAATACCATCGAATGGGCATTTAGGCAGATTTTTGTATCGTATTTTAAAATTTAAAGAGCAATATGGCAAATGGTTTTTCTTATCTGATGAATTAGAAGCTATGAGAAAAAATTTTGCTGATTTTTTAAGTAGTGGTAAATTTGTCAATAATGAACCTTCAAAAGAAGCAGAAGATGATGAAGATGTGTTGGGTACAGAGGGCTATGTTGAAAAACGTTTTTGTGATGATGATAGTCTTGGAAAGTTGATATTAGATTTTTCAGATAAAAATGTTGTTATGAACAGACAACTGCCTGTAGGGTTGTTTAAAGATAAAAAGTCTGATGCAACTGCTGTTTTTACTGGTAAAAAGTCTGCAATAGATTTTTGGGTATTAGATGGAAATGAATTTAATATCTATGAGTTGAAGGCTAAAAACAAAATGGTGGGGATTTTGACAGAAATATTTTTCTACAGCAATTATATGCGCGATGTGTATTGGCATAATAGCTTGGAAACAAAACAAAATGTAACGATTCGTAGTCCTAAAAAGACAGATAGAAGCTACAATAAGCTATGTGATGGAATTAAAAATATTACAAAGATAACAGGCTGGATTTTAGCTGATGAGTTTCATCCTCTTATTACAGATGCTACAGATGCTGTGATAAATATTATGAACGATAATGGAATAGAAAGTGAATTACAGTATAATAAAAAGCAATATGATTTAAAGATTGATATAAACGTTCATAAATAAGAATAGCCACTCGCCCCGCGCTCGGGGCGTTTTCTTTACCCAAAAACAAGCATCAGCTATACCATTTTTGCCATATCACTTATCGTATACTATTCTCACAAAGTGTTTTGAAAACAGCATAGTTGATGCAACTACTAAAATGTTTTTTGTTAGGAAGGATGGAGCTAAAATGCAAAAGATAAATTTTCATAAAAATGATAATACAGAACAAAAATGTGAGCCTGATTATATCACAGCGCATGAATATTCTATGTTTAACAGAAGAATGCTTGAACATGATAAAAGATGTGGATGTTTTCATTGTCTTAAAGTTTTTGACACTAAAGAGTTAGAATAGGTTGATTTTGGCTTAACTGCACTGTGTCCATATTGTGGCATAGATGCTGTTATAGGCGAGAGTGCAGGCTATCCATTGACAGAAGAATTTTTGCAGAAGATGAGAGATTATTGGTTTAGCTGCTAAGATACAATGATAGTTTGAGATAAATAATAGGGAGCAATAAGATGTCTACTAACATAGAATTTCTTCATGCCGACCAGATTGGCGGCTGCGTTACTTTAATTAGCACAGACACAACGAAGATTTGCATTGATTTTGGCGAGAATCTGCCGGGCAGCAAGCATAAAGAAGAGCTGGAGGTCGAAGGCTTGACTTCTGGCGAGGTGCAATACGATGCGGTATTCTTCACGCATTATCATGGCGACCACATCGGGCGGTTCGATAAAATACTGCCTGGGATTCCTCTGTACATGAGTCAGATGTGCCGCTATGCGCTGCTCAATATTTACCACGCTTTGGCGAAGCACGATGCGCAGTACAAGAAGCAGATTGAGATTTTGGAAGACAAAACGCGTAATCATGTGCTTTGGCCCCAGCAGGCTGTGCAGGTTGGCGATATTAAAGTCACGCCTTACACCATCGATCATTCGGCAGAGGCGGCGATGATGTTTCTGATTGAAACGCCGGATAAGCGTATTTTGCATATGGGCGATTTCCGCACGCATGGCTTTATGGGCGAGAAGCTTAAAAAGCTGCTGCTGCATTATGTCTTGGGCTTGGAGCTGCGTTCTAAGCCTGTAGATATTCTGATTACCGAAGGCACAAATATGACGCGCGAGGAGGGCGAGCTGCTGACGGAAGATGAACTTCTTACGCAGGCTTGTGCGTTGATGCGAGAGCATAAGCTGGTCTTTTGCATCTGTTCGTCGACGAATTTTATCCGCCTGCGCAATTTTTATCGTGCTGCACGGGATGCGCATAAAATTGTGCTGGCAAGCAGATATATGCTGGAGCAGGTGAAGAGCTATTATCAATATAAGCAGGATTTGTATGCTTATCTGAATAATTGCCAACAGGACAGTCATGTCAGATTGCCGGGAATGTACAGCCTGCTGCTAGACAAGGAAGTGTTAGAGGATAAACTGGCCTACAAGTTGCAGGAAAAAAAGCTGCGTGAACGTGGCGCACTGATTTTTCTGAGCGGAACGCAGGCTGCGGAGAAGCTGCAAAAGCTGGCGACGCAATATAGCGACCTGCAGCCACTCGTGATTTATTCCCAATGGTCAGGCTATATTAAGGACAAAGGTGCAGAGTATTATAATGCGGAGCTGGCTGAGGCCTGTGCTGCTTGCAATACAGTGCAGCTGCATACGAGCGGGCACGCGTCAAAAGAGGTAGTGGAGGAGATTATCAGGTTTGTGAATCCACGCGAGTATGTGGCGATAATTCATTCAGAGCAGGCGGAAATCAGGTACAGACAGTATTGATTTTCTTAGCAGTTGCGTATATTATGAAAAGCAGAGTAGTGTGTTATTATCTACGCAGAGCGTTTCACTGGAAGTGAGGTTGATAGCATGGCAGAGCAGAACGCAAAATATCTTAACAAATGCCGCTTATTGCGCGTGTTTGAATATATGCAGAATACGGATGAGCAGCATCCGCTGAACATTACGCAGATTATTACGAAGCTGCTGGAGGACGGTGTGTGCGATCATGAGCCGGACCGCAAGTCGATTATGCGCGATTTGCAGACTATTGAGGCGTGTGGTTACAAGCTGGAAGCCTGTGAAAACCATAACGATGGCAAGTATCTAAATTATGAGAATAAGCCGTTCGGGTGTGACCAGCTCAAGATGTTGGCAGACGCAGTTGCTTCAGCCCGCTTTTTGACAGCGGAGGATGCGAAAAAGCTCGTGAATAAGATTTTTCAGTTGGGTACACCTTCTGACAGAGAGTTCCTGAAGGAGGTTGTTATTTGTGACGAAAGCTTGAATGTGGCTCTAAGTAAGACGAAGTATAACTTTGATAAGATTATGGAGGCGATTAGGGATAAAAAGCAGATTAGCTTCCAATATAACTATAAGTTTGTGCCCAATCCCCAGCAGAAGGATTTGAGCCATGAGGGAATGGAATATTTTGTGAGTCCGTATTATTTCGTGCCAATGAATGATGATTATTATGTCATTGGCTGCACGGGGGAATACAAAAATTTCAGTCACTACCGCCTGTCGCGTATGGTAAATGTGCGGGTGCAGGGAAAAGCAGCGAATAAGCTGACGGATAGCACGGATTACAAAATGCTTAAGGATTCTTGCAAAAATATCTGCGATTATCTGCGCGAGCATATTAATATGCGTTATGGTACGACGCAGCGAGTTAGTCTGCATTGCAAGCAGAAATGTCGCCTTGATATTCTGGCAAGGTTTGGTAATAGGATTAATATGTACGACTGCCCGGATGATAAGGCTTATTTTTCTACGAGCGTTGAAGTGCAGTCTGACGCGGGCTTTTTTGGCTGGGTGGCAGGTTTTGCCGGCGATGTAATTATCGCTGGCCCAGACAGCGTACGCGAGTCGTATAGGGAATATTTGCAAAAGCAGCTTGAGCTGTATAACAGCTAAGCTAAATAATTTTATCAATAAAGCATCGTTTGTACTGCGTTTTTGCAGTGCAGGCGGTGCTTTTTTGCTGTGGATAATTTGCGCTTTTACAAGCTTATAGCAATCACGTGTAGTGCTCCTATATGTTGCAGGCATTATTTCAGAAAATTTTTCTTTGCTACTAGCAGTATTTTCAGAATTAATGTAGAATAGATACGTAATAAAGCAATTTTTTGGTCAAGGTTGTTTTATGTCCTTTGCGAAGGAGGGAAAGACGATGATTTATAATTATTATCCTGGCTGTACGCTGTCAACGAAGGCGAAGCAGCTGGATATGGCAGCACGACGCTGTGCTGAGGTGCTGGGCTTTCCGCTGGTGGAGCTGCCAGAATGGCAGTGCTGCGGCGCGGTTTACCCGATGGCGCCTGATGCTATTGCCGAACGCCTGAGTGCGGTGCGTGCGCTTGTGGCGGCGCGTGAAAACGGCGGCGTTCTGGTGACGCTGTGCAGTGCGTGCCACCATGTCATCAAACGTGTGAACCACGATATGGCAACGAATGCGGAGATTCGCCAAAAGGTGAATAATTATCTGCAATTGGAGGAGCCTTATGCCGGTGAAACACGGGTTTTGCATTACCTGGAGGTTTTGCGTGATGAAATCGGTTGGGAAAAGCTGGCGCAGCTGGTGAGCCATCCTTTGAAGGAACGCAGGGTTGGCGCTTATTATGGCTGTTTGCTGCTTAGACCGGGAGCGGTTTTGGCCCTCGATGACGTAGAGGGTCCAACTGTTATGGAAGGCTTTATTAAAGCGTTGGGTGCAGAGCCGGTTATCTACAGCATGCGCAATGAATGCTGCGGCGGTTATCTGGCGCTGAAGGATAAGGCGCAATGCGAAAAGCTCGTCAGCGAAATTAAAAATAATGCTGCAAGCTGTGGTGCGCAGGAGCTGGTTACGGCCTGCCCGCTGTGTACATATAACCTGACGGCTAATGGTGCCGCAGGCAGCCTGCCGACGCGTTACTTTACGGAGCTTCTTGCTGAAGCACTTGGTGTTGCGGAGAGCGAAGGAGGTGCGGAATAATGGCTGTTGATGAAAAGCAATTGACAGAAGCTATTTTGCGCCTTGCTGCTACCGACGTGCGTCGCTGCATGCAATGCGGCCACTGCAGTGCGAACTGCGAAGCTGCGTCTAAAATGGACCTTTTGCCTCACCGCGTAGTGTGGGACTTAAACAGTGGTCATGCGTCCGAGCTGCTGGAGGCTGACGCACCGTGGCAATGTCTGTCATGCATGGCGTGCGAGGAGCGCTGCCCGCGCGGCGTGAGCCCGGCGCGCGTTATGGAGGCGCTGCGCCTGCTGCAGATTCGTCAGCAGGGCAACAACAAGCTGCCTGCCGAAAGCGTAGAGCATTATCCAAGCGATATGCCGCAGCAGCTTTTGGTGGCAGCCTTTAGAAAATACAATAAATAGGGGGAAGCTACGTGCAAAAGATTGGTGTTTTTGTTTGTTGGTGTGGCAGCAACATCGCCGGCACGGTAGATGTTGCCCAGGTGGTAGAGGCAGTGCGCCAGATTCCGGACGTTGCTTATGCCATCGATTATAAATATATGTGCTCCGAGCAAGGCCAGGAGCTGATTCGCAAGGCTGTTGCTGATTATAAGCTGGACAGAATTGTTGTCTGTAGCTGCTCGCCGCGTATGCACGAGGCAACCTTCCGCAAATGTGCGGAGGGCGTTGGCATCAATCCCTACATGGTGGAGATTGCCAACATCCGTGAGCAATGCTCCTGGGTGCTGAAGGATAAGGCCGAAGCGACAGCGAAGGCGATTAAATTAGCCAAGGCGGCAATTGCCAAGGTGCGCTTTAATGGAGCGCTGAAGCCCGGCGAAAGCCAGGTAGTGAAGCGCGCACTGGTTATCGGCGGCGGTATTGCCGGTATTCAGACGGCGCTGGATATTGCGGAAGCAGGATATAGGGTAGATATTGTGGAGAAGGAGCCGACAATCGGCGGCCGTATGGCGCAGCTCGACAAAACCTTCCCGACACTCGACTGCTCTGCCTGCATCCTGACACCGAAGATGGTGGATGCGGCAAATCATGAAAATATTACGCTCTATACCTATAGCGAGGTAGAAAGCGTAAGCGGCTTTGTGGGTAATTTTGATGTGACCATCCGCAAAAAAGCACGCAGTGTGAAGGCTGATATGTGCAGCGGCTGCGGTATCTGTACCGAAAAATGTCCGTCACGCAAAACTCCGAGTGAATTCGATATGGGATTGAAGAATCGCGGTGCAATTTATATTCCCTTTGCGCAGGCGATTCCCAAGGTGCCTGTTATCGACCGTGAGGCCTGCATCAAGTTTAAGACCGGTAAATGCGGTATTTGCTCCAAGCTCTGTCCGGCAGGAGCCATTGATTACACGCAGCAGGACGAGCTGATTACGGAAAAATACGGCGCGATTGTACTGGCAACAGGCTTTAAAACGATTCCTCTCGACAAGTTCGGTGAATATGGCTACGGTGCCAGCAAGGACGTTATCACCTCGCTGGAGCTGGAGCGTCTGACGAACGCGGCAGGACCGACCGAAGGTCATCTCGTTTGTCCGTCTACCGGTAAGGAGCCGAAGAAGGTTATCATCGTTTCCTGCGTAGGCTCGCGTGATGTGAGCGGCCGCGGCAAGAGCTATTGCAGTAAAATCTGCTGCATGTATAATGCCAAGCATGCGATGTATATTCGTGAAAAATATCCTGATGTGGATGTAACTGTATTTTATATAGATGTACGTACTCCTGGCAAGGGCTTTGACGAGTTCCAACGCCGTGCGGTGGAGGAATACGGCGTGCATTATGTACGTGGTCAGGTGGGCAAGGTTGTTGTCGACGGCGATGGCAAGCTGACGGTTTTCGCCAGTGATTTGAACAGCGGCCGTAAGCTGATGTTGAATCCTGATTTAGTAGTGCTGGCAACGGCTGTGCAGCCTTCTCCTGATGCACGTAAGCTGGCAACGATGCTGACTGCCAGCATTGACAACGATGACTTTTACGTAGAGGCGCACCCGAAGCTGCGTCCGGTTGAAAGTCCGACAGCAGGCATTTTCCTCAGCGGCATGTGCCAGGGACCGAAGGATATTCCGGAAACTGTTTCGCAGGCCGGTGCGGCGGCTGTTAAGGTTGTCGGCCTGCTGGCGAAGGATAAGCTGTTGACGAACCCCTGTACTGCGCAGTGCGATACAAGCATTTGCAGTGGTTGCTTGGCTTGCACGCATGTCTGCCCCTACGGCGCAATTACCGGCGAGAGCAAGCAGGTTATTACTAAGTTGGGCGTGCGCGAAACACGCACCGTTGCGGTGGTAAACAATGCGCTGTGCCAGGGCTGCGGTGCCTGCACGGTAGCCTGCCCCTGCGGTGCTATGGATTTGCAGGGCTTTACTAATCAACAAATTCTGGCAGAGGTGGATGCATTATGCTAGAGAAGAAAAATTTTGAACCGAAAATCGTTGCCTTCTGCTGCAACTGGTGCAGCTATGCCGGTGCTGACGGCGCCGGAACGGCCCGCAAGCATTATCCTGCTAATATCAAAATCATCAAGGTTCCCTGCTCCTGCAGAGTGAATCCGCTCTTTATCCTGCGCGCGTTTCAGCGTGGTGCGGACGGTGTCATCATGTGCGGCTGTCATCCCGGTGACTGCCATTATTCGACAGGCAACTATTATGCGCGTCGTCGTATGACGCTGCTGCTCAGTATGCTGGATTATCTGGGCGTGGCCGGTGAACGCTTCCGTGTAGAGTGGGTAAGTGCGGCTGAAGGCGCACGCTTTGCACAGGTGATGAACGATTTTGCCGAGCATATTGCGGCATTGGGTGAGAATGTAAAGTTGAGGGATTTGCGATGCAAAAAATAGAAAAGCTGCTGCAGAAGCGTGCAGCCGAACTGTTGGCAGAGGGCACAGTAGAGTGTGTGCTGGCTTGGCAGGCAGGCGAATTCTTTTACGATAACGCACCTGCTGCTGTAAGCAGCGCGGACGAATGCGACAAGCTGGTTTATAACGAGTTCTGCCCTGCCAATCTCTGCAAATATTTAATCGAAACAAGCCATGCAGGCAAGAAGACGGCTGTTTTCTTAAAGCCTTGCGATACATACGGAGTAAACCAGCTGCTGAAGGATAACCGCATTAAGCGTGAGCTTGTTTACGCCATCGGCACACCCTGCAGCGGTATGCTGGATATCAACAAGATTAAGGCTGCCGGTGCTAAGGGTATCATCAGCGTGAGCGTAGATGGTGAAGAGGTTGTTGTCAACACTGCTTATGGTGAAAAGCGTCTGGCGAAGGCTGACGTGCTGCTGAACAAATGCCTGATGTGCAAGGGTGCTGCTTATAAAATTGCGGACGAGGAGCTGGCTGAGCCGTTGCCTGTACCGCAGTTTACCGGTGATAAATTCGCTAAGGTCAAGGAGATTGAAGCGATGAGCGCTGAGGAGCGTTTTGCCTTCTGGCAAAGCGAGCTTTCCAAGTGCATCCGCTGCAATGCCTGCCGTGATATCTGCCCGGCGTGCAGTTGTGAGCAGTGCATTTTTGATAAGCCCGATACTCCGGTAGCAGGAAAGGCGTATGCCGACGAGGTTGAGGAGCAGATGTATCATATTATCCGCGCTTTCCACGTTGCCGGTCGCTGCACCGGTTGCGGCGAATGTGCGCGTGTTTGTCCGCAGGGAATTCATCTGGAGCTGCTGAACATGAAATTTATGAAGGATATCAACAGCTTCTTCGGTCAGTATCAGGCCGGAGCGGACAGCGAAACGCCTGCACCTCAGGTAAGCTTTAAGCAGAATGATCCTGAGGCCAACAGTGCGGTAGAAGGGAGGGAGCAGCATGTATAAGATAGCAAAGGATAAGCTGCCAAAGTTATATGACGCCCTGCAAAATATCGGTATACTGCTGCTGCCCTGCAAGAATAAGAGCGGTCATGCGGACTTCGCACCGTATCGCGAGGATGCGGAGATTGCGCTGGATGCATCGCTGACAAACCGCAGCGCGAAGGATGTTTTCTTCCCGCAGGTAGAAAATCTGCTGACCTTTAAGACGAGCGGCAAGGAGCTGGCGTTGGAGCAGAATGTTCCGCCTGCCGGCGTGACGATTGTCATGGGTGTGCGTGCCTGCGATGCGCGCAGCTTTAAGATTTTAGATAAGGTGTTTTTGAAAGCACCTGTTGATACATATTACAAGACAAGACGCGAGCAATGCGTGCTTATCGGCTTAGGCTGCAGTGCTCCCGAAGAAACCTGCTTCTGCCATGCCTTTGGCATTGACGCAGGCGCTCCGGAGACGGATGTGCAGACCTGGCTGGTGGGTGAGGAGCTTTGCTGGCAGGCTGTAACAGCTAAGGGCGAGGAGCTGACAGCGAAGCTTGTCGATGGCGGTGTGCTGGTTGAGGCAGCTGCGGATGCTGCGGCAGCGGTCAGCGAGCAGCAGGAGCAGACGCAAAAGATTTTGAGCGTGCTGCCCTTGCATGATTTTAAAGTAAATGACGAGCTGACGAAGGATGAGCTGAAGGCTTTCCACAGTAAAATATGGGAGCAGATGGCCGCAGGCTGCCTGTCCTGCTGCACCTGCACCTATGTGTGCCCGACCTGTCATTGCTACGATATCCGCGATTATCAGGAGACAGAGGAGCGCACGCAGCGTTATCGCTGCTGGGACAGCTGCATGGCGAAGGATTTTACGCTGATGGCGCATGGCAGCCCGCGTAAGACGAAGGTGGAGCGTTTCCGCCAGCGTTATATGCATAAGCTGGTGTATTTCCCGGAGAACAACGAGGGTGAATATGCTTGCGTCGGCTGCGGACGCTGCCTGCAGAAGTGTCCGGTGCAGCTGAATATTGTCAAGGTAGCCAAGGCCTTGGAAAAAGCGGAGGTGAAGCAGGATGTGTAATTGTCAGGATACCTTGATTCCGCAGATTGGCGTGGTGACGGATATCGGTACGGAAACAGCCGATGTAAAGACCTTTCGCGTGGAGAAAATCGGCGGCGGTAAGCTGTTTGAGCATCTGCCGGGACAATGCGCTATTCTTTCCGTTCCCGGTAAGGGTGAGGCGATTTTTTCCATTACCTCCTCTCCTACGAACGAAAAATATATGGAGTTCAGCATTAAACGCTGCGGCTCAATTACGAACTTTTTGCATTTTGATATTGAACCGGGCCAGCAGATTGCTGTGCGCGGACCTTACGGTAATCATTTCCCTGTTGAGGATAAATTGAAAGGCAAGGATTTGCTCTTTATCGCCGGCGGTATCGGTTTGGCGCCGCTGCGCAGTGTAATCAATTATATGCTGGATAAGCGTGAGGATTACGGCAGCATTGATGTTGTTTACGGCGCACGCAGCAAGGAAGATTTTGTGCGTTACGATGAGCTGACGAATGTGTGGCCGGCGCAAAAGGATACGCGCGTGCATCTGACGATTGACCGTGCGCAGGAGGGCTGGACGGGCAATGTCGGCTTTGTGCCGAACTTCCTGAAGGACCTGAAGTTTACGCCGGATAAGACGGTGCTGCTGTGCGGTCCGCCGATTATGATTAAGCTGTGTCTGGCGGCGTTGATTGAGATGGGCTTTGAGAAGAATCAGGTTTATACGACGCTGGAGCTGCGCATGAAGTGCGGTGTGGGCAAGTGTGGTCGCTGCAATATTGGCAAGAAGTATGTGTGCAAGGACGGGCCGGTGTTTACTTGCGATGAGCTGGACGAGATGCCGGACGAGTATTGATTATTCGCATACTAAAATTGCTATGCATGCCCCCTTTAGTCGCTAGCGCGACAGTTCCCCCGAGGGGGAACCAAGAATGTGCTAATGAAGTTTAACGAAAAAGCTATTAGTCTTGCCTGCCCCTTGGGGAAGGTGCCGAGCGTAGCGAGGCGGAAGGGGGCGTTACCATAAATATATCGTTTCTATCAGAAGCAATCCACGATATATTAATGGCTCATAACAAAACTGTTTCGTTTATAGCGGATTTTAGCTTTGTAATTCTGAAATACATTTTTTGGAGAAGAAAATATAAGGAGCAAAAATATGGAAGAAATGGTAACTGTTTACCTGCTGGGCAAAAAGTACAGTGTCCCGGCAACCCTGACCATTATGGATGCCATGGAATATGCAGGCTTTAAGCTGGTGCGCGGCTGCGGCTGCCGCAGCGGCTTTTGCGGAGCCTGCGCAGTAATTTATCGTCTGAAGGGCAGCACTGAGCTGAAGGTTGTGCTTTCCTGCCAGACGAAGGTTGAGGAAGGTATGTGCGTTGGCAAGATTGATTCCTTCCCAATTAACAAGCGCACCTTTAATATCGAAGAGATTAAGGCAAGCGATAATATTGTCGGTCAGCTGTATCCGGAAATTTTCAGCTGCATAGGCTGCAATGCCTGCACCAAGGGCTGCCCGCAGGGGCTGAATGTTATGCAGTATATTGCTTACGCTCAGCGCGGCGAATACGAGAAAGCAGCACATGCTTCCTTCGACTGCGTTGGCTGCAATATCTGCGCATCCCGTTGCCCGGCGCAAATCAGCCACAGCGCTGTCGGCCTGCTGTGCCGTCGCCTGACGGGCAAATATATTGCGCCGAAGTGCGAGCATCTGGCCAAGCGTGTTGCCGAAATTGAAAACGGCGATTATGTAACGCTGCTGGAAAAGCTGAAAAAGATGCCTTTGGACGAAATCAAAGACCTGTATAACAAGCGTGAGATTGAAAAATAAGGAGGTGCGGCAAGGTGAGTGCATTTACTGAAGATATGTTAAAATCTATGGCTAAGGTTGAAGCTACCCGTGCCCAACGTCTGCACGCTTCTATCGAACGCTTTACGGCAGAGGAAAAGGACGAGCTGCTGAAGGAGTTCCATCCGGACTACAGCTCCAAGGGCTTCAAGGTGCTGGAGGTTGGTCCCAACAAGGGACAGAAGGTGCCGGTAGAATTGGCACTGCTGTTGGAGGGCAAAAGCCGCCTGCAGGATGTAGAGCTTGATTTGGAAAAAGTGGACTATGACGTTGATGTGCTGGTTATCGGTGGCGGCGGCGCCGGTGCTTCCGCTGCGTTGGAAGCACATAACGGCGGTGCTAACGTCCTCGTAGTTACAAAGCTGCGCATGGGCGATGCCAACACGATGATGGCCGAGGGCGGTATTCAGGCTGCGGATAAGGGCAACGATTCCCCGGCGCAGCATTATCTGGATGCCTTTGGCGGCGGTCACTACAAAAATATTCCTGAGCTTTTGGAAGAGCTGGTAAGCAACGGACCTTTGGCGATTGACTGGCTGAGCAAGCTGGGCGTTATGTTCGATAAGGAGCAGGACGGCACTATGGTGACGACGCATGGCGGTGGCACGAGCCGTAAGCGTATGCATGCCTGCGCCGATTACACAGGTGCGGAGATCATGCGCGTGCTGCGAGACGAGGTGCAGAACTGTGGTATTCCGGTGCTGGAGTTTTCGCCCGCAGTCGAGCTGCTGCTCGACGAGGAGGGCAAAACTGCCGGTGCGGTGCTGTGGGATTTTGATGCGCAGGAGTACAAGGTTGTACGTGCAAAATGCGTAATTATGGCAACCGGTGGTGCAGGACGCCTGCATTATCAGGGCTTCCCGACCTCCAACCATTACGGTGCTACTGCCGACGGCCTTGTTATGGCATACCGTGCCGGTGCGCCGCTGATTTATGCGGACGCAATTCAATATCATCCGACCGGTGTTGCTTATCCGGCGCAGATTTATGGCGCGCTGGTTACCGAAAAGGTGCGCTCGATTGGTGCGCAGCTCGTTAACAGCGAGGGCGAAATTTTTATGCATCCGCTGGAAACTCGTGATGTGGCGGCTGCATCTATCATCCGCGAGTGTACTGCCCGCGGCAAGGGCGTGAAGGCTCTCGATGGCGTGGCGCTGTGGCTCGATACGCCGCTGATTGAAATGCTGCATGGCGAAGGCACGATTGCCAAACGCATTCCGGGTATGCTGCGCATGTATGCTAAGTTCGGCATTGACCTGCGCAAGGAGCCGATTTTGATTTATCCGACGTTGCATTACCAAAATGGCGGTATCCTGATTGACAAGGATGCGGAAACCAAGCTGCCGGGACTGTTTGTTGCCGGTGAAGCTGTTGGTGGCATTCATGGTACCAACCGTCTGATGGGCAATAGCCTGCTGGATATTATCGTCTTTGGCCGTATTGCCGGTACGAAGGCTGCCGAAGCGGCGAAGTCTGTTAAGCTGGGCAAGCTGAGCCTGGAGCATGTACGTCGCTACGCTGAGGAAGAAAAGGCTGCCGGCGTGCAGGGCGAGCTGTCGCCGAAGCTGCTGCCGGTTTATACTCATGGCAGAGATGTAAGGTAAAAACAAGATATAAATAAAAAACATACAACGGCAAACTTCACAGCTTGTTCGTTGTATGTTTTTGTTTTATATGCTAAAATATGTTTTAAGACAACCGTGTTGCAGGGTGGCATTGCCGAAATTCTTCGGAATGGAGGTGATGTCTATGGTATATTTCAGTTTTCAGGACTTAATGTCTTTTGGATTTTTTATCGTAGCATTGCTGACGTTCATTTTTCAGAACAGAAAGTAATCTCGGACATAGAAAAACCGCCCCAAAACTTTGCAGGTTTGGCGGGGCGGCTTTCTAGCTAAACACCAACAAGCAACCCACCTTGTGGGCGGTTGTCTTCTTTATTTATAATATAACATGAAGCAGAGTTTTTTTCAAGGAATTACTTGTGAACTTTTGGTTGCGCGGCGTATCATGATATGGTGCGCCGATTTTTTGTATATGATATAATGAGAAGAGGATAGGAGGATAGGTTGTGAATAGTATAGATTGGAATAATATAGTTATACGAGAAGATTGTCCTGTAAGATTTGAAGTTTTGCCGCGAGAAGCAGGTTGGGCTGATGTTAAGTGCTGCATAAATGCTATAGAATTTACGTCATATGTTGCTACAATTTGGCATACTAGTATTCCGACTGGTTTATTAGAAGCAGCTTATTTTTTCTTTGACTATGATAACCAGCATGAAAAATTTTTTATTGAAACAGAAGAATATTAAGGTCCATTTATCGATAATGATGGCAATGAATGGGCTAGCGTCCCTGAAAAAGTTAGCTTTATGTGGGACGAAGAGCCTGGAACTTATGAATGGAATATAAATTTTGATTTGCATTATTTTAATAAGCCTGATGCTATGCTGAATATTAATGTTAAAAGATCTAGTGATAGTGAAAACAAGGCGTATAAGACTAAAATTTGGTTAAGCGATTTTGCGTATGCTGTAGCGAAATGTTTTACGGAGTGTTTGAAGAAATATGGAATAAATACCTATCATTTTTATACTTGGACTGATGATATAAATATACGGCAACTGTTAGTTGTTAAAGCATTTGCTTTAGGCTTATTATCTAAGGGTGATGAAGTGCTTAATTTGAATTTTGAGGATGAGCTTAAGCTTTTGCAGATGGATATGTAACGTATTGAGGGAGCGTTTTATGGCTAACAAGATAAACATACCTGAATCTGAAGAGTATATCTTAATAGATGAGGATCGTATACCGATATATACCGGAGAACACGATGAACATTCTTATGTGTGGTACGGAATATCTGATGGTAATAGTGGTGAAGTCAATTTTAAGGTTCATATTTCTATAGATGAAGATGATTCAGCCTTTTTGCTAGAGGATATTTTTGTACGTTACTTTGATGCAAAATATAATCAAGACATTTATATGCCTGCTGATGAATTTGAGCATTGGGGTGATAATTTTTATCCGTTAAGTGTAGTTAAGCAGATATTACAAGAGCTGGAAGAGCTTGTGATGTTGTTGGAAGGTAATCCTCATAGTTCACGAATACATGAGATTATTGATTTGAATCGTGCCATTAAGGCTTATCGTAATATCAGCTTACGAATATGCTTTGATGATACAATACCTCTTGAAGAAAAATTAATATATATGCTTCCTAAAAAAGTCGTGCTTATAGATTTTTATAGTCGTTTTATTCATTATGTAAGAAAAATGATAGATGAAAATCAGAATGCGGAATTTTTTATAGTATCGGGACCTTGAAAAAACATAAACAAAAGAGATGTAAGGTAAAAATAGAAGATAAATAAAAAACATACAACGGCAAACTTCACAGTTTGTTCGTTGTATGTTTTTTGTTTTATATGTTAAAATATGTTTTAAGACAACCGTTTACGGGGTGGCATTGCCGAAATTCTCTAAGAGAATCGAGGTGATGTCTATGAGGAACTATGATTTCAAAGACCTGATGGCTTTTGGCATGTTCATTCTGGCATTGCTGACTTTTATCTTTCAGTACAGCAGATAGTCTAGACATAGAAAAACCGCCTCTGTAATTTGCAGCTACAAGGCGGTTTTTCAAACCAAATTCAAACGGCAACCCACCTTGTGGGCGGTTGTCTTCTTACTCATAATATAACATAAAGCGGAGATTTTTTCAAGGAATCACTTGTGAACTTTTGGGGGATGGCGTATCATGATATGGTGCGCCGATTTTTGTTAATCTAGTTTTTTATGAAGCTGGTATTTTTTTGGACTTACAAAGTAATTTTTCATTTGTAACTGATTATGGTGAATTTATTCATAAATCTTGAATTGTTTTCATGAAAAATATATAATATATTTAGAGGTGATTTTTATGATTTATTTCTTCGGTATAGTCTCTGGAATATTATTCTTGATTTTCGTTGCAATATACGCAATGATAGAAATGCATATTAATTACAAAAGAAGCATTCCGAAACTAAAAAAATTCACCCGAATCAATCCGGATGGTACAACGTCTACATATTATCGTAGAGTTGACAAATAAGAATTTTGATATGTCTTTGGCAGATAATTTTTCTATAAGCTAGTCGGCGCATTACGAGATGGTGCGCCGATTTTTGGTATATGATATAATGAGAAGAAGATAGGAGGGATAGGTAATGATTATCAGAAATGCAATCAAGTGTAAAATATGTGGCGATATAATAGAGTCATTTTCTGTTCATGACTATAAAGTTTGTTCCTGTGGCGCTTGTGCAGTAGATGGTGGTCATGAATATCTAAGACGTTTGGCAAAATCATTCGATGATATTATTGAGTTGAGCGAAGTTGTGAAAAATGATTTGTACTTTATGTGTTATATGGTGGAGCGTGTGGCCCGTAAGCTAAAGCAGCATAACGCTTATGTAGTTAATACTATAGGCGAGGCTGAGCTGCGTCATTTAATCAGCGTAGCCAACGTGCTGCACAGTGTTAATCCTATGCAGGTTGAAGCTGATTGGATTGCAGCTTATCACCTGCAACAGGGTATTTTTGATATCACTGCGGTTGATAAGGATTTATGCGAGCAAATTCCGGCGGCTACTGCGATGGGCAAGGTATATATGCGTCTTATTCTTGCTACATTGCAGCCTGATGAGGATTACGTTCAGGGCATGCTGCGGGTATATAATAATCCTATTTGTGAAGTGATTGATAATTATAATGCCAGTGCCTATTATGAGCCTTCGTATGTAATCGCAAGAGCTTATAATGATGGTGGTTTTTAAGAAAGGAGCATTCTTATGCAAAAACTTTTAGCGTTCTTCCTAGCGATGCTGCTCAGCGTCAGCATAATTGCCGGCTGCGGCAGTAACAGCCCTAAGACCAACGATAAGCAGACAACCCAGACAACAAATGTTAATACAACCAAAAGCAACAACGGCCAGAATACTGCGGCCAACGTCAAAGCAAACAGCGGCAAAATCAAAATCAGCGAAAGCGCTGCTTACACCGACAAGGTGCACGTTGCTGCCTATATCAACGAATATAAGCGCCTGCCACACAACTATATCACGAAAAACGAGGCCAAAAAGCTGGGCTGGCAGACAAAAGGCACCCTCGACAAGGTTGCACCGGGTAAATCCATTGGTGGAGACCGCTACGGCAATTACGAGGGCAAGCTGCCGAAGAAAAACGGCCGTAACTGGAAGGAATGCGACATTGATTATGTGAAGGGCAATCGTAATGCGAAGCGCATCGTCTTTTCCAACGATGGCCTGATTTACTACACTGGCGATCATTACAAGTCTTTCAGCAAGCTTTACGTAAAATAAGGAGATTATCATGAGAACAATTACATTAGACCTTGAGCGCATGACCTCTGTGCCTGCGCTGCATAAATATCTGCGCAGCGCGCTAGCATTGCCTGTGTACTATGGCGCCAATTTAGACGCACTGTATGATTGCCTGACGGAGATTGCCGAGCCGACGCAGCTCATTGTGCCTGCTGATATTACCGACAATGAAAAGCTGGGCCGGTATGGCGAGCAGCTGCTGCAGGTTTTGCAGGACGCAGCGGAAGAAAACGATAATTTACAGGTAACGGTAAAATAGCAATACGAAGGGCGAGCCTTGGCGGTTCGTCCTTTTTACTTTTATTCGCAGGCGTGATATAATTTTAGAGTGTAAATTTTTTACAGGGAGATAAGTAAAATGATTTTAAGTGCAGAGGATTTGTCGTACAGCTATGGCGACAGATTGTTGTTTGAAAATATTACATTTAACGTAGAAGAGGGCGACAAGTACGGTATTATCGGCGTCAACGGTACCGGTAAAAGTACTTTGCTGCGCATGATTGCCAATCACGAGGCCGGTGACGGCAAGCTGACGATTCCCGGCGGCGTGGTGATGGAATATCTGCCGCAGGATCCGCCGTTTGAGGCAGATGCAACTGTGTTGGAGCAGGTTTTTAAAGGCGATTCCCCGCTTATGGTGCTGTTGCGCGATTACGAAACTGCGGTGGAGCAGGCTGCAGCAGAGCCTGATAACAAAAAACTGCAGAAACATTTGCTGGATTTGCAGCAGCAGATGGATGATAAATATGCCTGGCAGCTGGAAAGTGAAGCGAAGGCGGTGCTCACGCAGCTTGGCATTACTAACCTGCAGCAGCAGATGGGCGAGCTGAGTGGTGGTCAGCGCAAGCGCGTGGCCTTGGCCGGCGTGCTGGTGCGTCCTTCTGACCTGCTGATTTTGGACGAGCCCACCAACCATATGGATAACGCTACTGTTGCCTGGCTGGAGCAAAAGCTGTTGGCGCGCAAGGGCGCTTTGCTGATGGTAACCCATGACCGTTATTTCTTTGACCGTGTTGTTAACCGCACCTTGGAGATAGATGGTGGTAAGGGCTATGTTTATGTCGGTAACTATAGCCTCTTCCTGCAAAAGCGTGAGGAACGCCGCATTGCGGAGGCCTCTGCTGCGCAAAAGCTGCGCAATATCTACCGCCGCGAGCTGGCGTGGATCAGTCGTGGTGCGGAAGCACGTCGTACCAAAAAGAAGGACCGCGTGGAGCGCTTTGCTCAGATTGAAGCGGAAGTGAAGAATGTGAAGACGGAAGCAAATCTGGAGATGTCCTCTGTCAGCAGCCGTCTTGGCAAAACTATTATCGAGCTGGAAGATATCGGTATGGTGTGGGACGGCAAGGATTATATCAAGGATTTCAGCTATATCCTGCTGCGTAATGACCGCATCGGTATCGTCGGTCCTAACGGCGCAGGCAAATCAACGCTGATGGATATCATTGCCGGTAAGCTGCAGCCTACGAGCGGCGAAATGCGCGTAGGCCAGACTGTTAAGATTGGCTATTTTGCACAGCACAGCGAGTTTCCCGACAGCAATATGCGTGTGTTGGAATATATCAAGGAAGCAAATAATTACATTGAAACGGCCGACGGTCAGCGCATCAGTGCGGCACAGATGCTAGAACGCTTCCTCTTTCCGCCGGAGCTGCAATGGGTGCCGGTGTCCAAGCTCAGTGGTGGCGAAAAACGCCGTCTGTATCTGTTGCGTGTGCTGATGACGGCACCGAACGTGCTGCTTTTGGACGAACCGACAAATGACCTGGATATTCCGACACTTTCTGTTTTGGAGGATTATCTGGACAGCTTTGCTGGTGCGGTTATCGCCGTTTCCCATGACCGTTATTTCCTCGACCGCTTTGCGCAAAAGATTTTCGCGTTGGAGCAGGATGGCAGCATAAAGCCGTATATCGGCGGCTACAGCGATTATGTAGAAGCTCTGCAGGAGGAAAGCGCGCAGCAGGCGCAGCCTGTTAAGGCTAAGCCGGTGGCTGCGGCGAAGCCTGCCGAAGAGCCTGCCAAGAAGAAAATGACCTACGGCGAGCGCCTGGAGCTGGAGCGATTGGACCAGGAGATTGCGCGTAGTGAGGCGGAGCTGAAAATGCTGGGTGCGGAAATCAACCAATGTGGCAGTGACTTCACCCGCTTGGCAGATTTGACGAAGCAGCAGGAGGCGGTGCAGCAAAAGCTGGATGAGATGGTGGATCGCTGGGCTTATCTTTCCGAATTGGCAGAAGCAGAAGGCTGAGCTTGACAAGCAGGCTGCTTATTGTTAAAATTAAATCTGAAAAATTGTTGTGGATTTTTTCTGATTCAAGAGTCATCTTTTCGCCACACGACTGTGTTTGCAGCCGTGTGGCTTTTGTTATATTAGGGAAAATGGGAGTAAGGATATGCTAAAAATTTTACACAAGGATTATAAGGATAAGGTTAAGCGTCTGCTGAGCGTTATGCTGCCGATTATCGGTACGCAGATTGCGATTATGGGCATGAACTTTTTTGATGCCAGTATGTCCGGGCAGGCTGGCGATGCGGATTTGGCCGGCGCTGCGATTGGCGGTAATATCTGGATGCCGGTGCAGACCTGCTTTGCAGGCATTCTGCTGGCGGCGATGCCTTTGATTGCCAACCTGTTGGGTGCAGGCGAAAAAGAAAAAATCTCTACGGTAGTACGTCACGGCATGCTGTTGGCTGTAGCCTTTTCCGTGCTGATAATTGTCGGCGGCGTTATCTTCCTGCCGCCGTTTTTGCAGGGCATGGGATTGGCGCCGGAGGTTTATAACATTGCGCTGTGGTATATGGCCGGCCTGGGCATAGGCGTGTTGCCGTTCTTTCTCATTACGCCGCTGCGCAGTCTTGTCGATACACTTGGCTATACTAAGCTTTCGATGAAGATTTATCTTTTGGCGCTGCCTGTCAACGCCTGCCTGAACTATGTGCTGATTTTCGGCAAGCTTGGCTTGCCGCGCCTGGGCGGCATTGGTGCCGGTGTAGCAACGGGCATTACCTTTTGGCTGCTTTTGGTGATGTTCGCGGTGGTGGTGATGAAGCTGCAACCGTTCAGGCAGTACGATGTGCTGGGCTTTGTGCGTCCTGTTAAGCATTTGGTGGCAGAATATCTGCGCATTGGCGTGCCTATGGGCGTGGCCATTTTTATGGAAACGAGTATTTTTGGTGTTGTGGCGCTGTTCATTGCCAAATTCGGCACGGAGGTGATTGCTGCGCATCAGGCGGCACTTAACTTCTCGTCGCTTATTTACATGTTCCCCATGAGCTTCTCGTTGGCGCTGACGATTGTGGTGGGCGTTGAATATGGTGCGAAAAACTATCAGGGAGCGCGTGATTACACTGCCCTGGGCCTGGAGCTGAGCCTTTTTATCGCTATAGTTTATATGGCACTAGAGCTGGTGGCACGTGAGTATATCGCGCTCATTTATACAACGAATCCGCATGTTATTGAGCTGGTGAAGGTGTTTATTATTTACGCTTTGCTGTGGCAGGGAGGCGACGCAATAGCGGCGCCGATTCAGGGTATTTTGCGTGGCTATAAGGATGTTAACGCTACATTTTGGTGCAGCATGCTGGCCTATTGGGCAATCTGCCTGCCGGTGGGCCTGCTTTTGGATTACAAGTTTAATAACGGTGCCTTTGCTTATTGGCAGAGTTTAGATATCGGTGTAATCTGCAGTGCTGTCGTTTTGTCGTTGCGTCTTGTTTTGCTGCAGCGCAGGATAAAGAAAGATGAAGAATAGATAGGGAGCGGCGTAAGCTGCTCCTTATTTTGTATTTGAAATGTAGTTGTATAATAGAATAATGTGCGCATACAATATTCGTTAGAAAAAATGATAGAATATTAAACAATGCCAATAGTTTAGACTTTGGGTGAAAAACGCCTAAACGCACTTCTAGTAGCAGGCAAAAAAGCAAATTTGAAATTTTATATGCCGTTTTCAGTAAAACATTTTCTAAAACAGGCTTATAAAATTGATTTTTAGCGTTTTTAATGTTACAATGAGCATGAAAGGAGTTGATTTCATGCTCTGTCAATTTTCATTTAAAAATTTCAAATCATATAAAGATGAAACAGTTTTTGATATGCAGGCAGCTAATCTGCCTGAGTTTGCCGAAAATATTATTTACTGCAAGCCAGCGAGTAATCTTTTACCTGTAGCAGCTATCTATGGACCTAACGGCGGCGGTAAAACAAATATGCTGCAGGCTTTAACCTGCCTTATCTCCACCGTGGTAAAACCCATCTACGATATGGAAAAAACTCGTACTAAGCTTATAGTACAGCAAAAAGTATCTTGCACGCCCTTCCTGTTTGATGAAAAAACCTCTAGTGAGCCTACAGAATTCCTGCTTTACTTTCGTACCAATGGCTATGAGTACCGCTATTATCTTTCTATGCTTCATGATGAAATCATGGCCGAAGCACTGGACAGAAAAAAAATAGGCGGCAAACGCACCGCCCATGTTTTTGACCGAGAAGAAAAAGTTATTACTTTAGGCTCCAGTATAAATAAAGCATCTATCAATAGAAACGTAAATCCCAAAATGCCCTACTTATCGTTCTTGGCAATCAACTATGATATACCTGCCATCAATGACGCCCAAAAATGGTTTGAAAGCTGCATTATCCGCAGCTATGCTAATCCTGAAGCTGAATTACAGATAATGCTGTCTGATAACAAAACCATACGCCGGCAATTTATCAGTGCTTTAAATGATATGGGTATTGATATCAACGGCTATCGCTACGACAACGATAGCAAACAACTCATCATGCAAAGAACGCTGCACGGCAAAACCTACGAGTTATCCTATAAAGATGAATCCGATGGTACTAAAAAGCTCATTGCTGCATTGCCGATACTACTGATGGCTTTAGCAGAAGGCAGACTGGCTGTTATTGACGAATTAGATGCCAAGCTTCATCCGAAGCTGCTGCGTTACATTATAGCTCTGTTTAAAAATCCTAAGCTAAATACGCATGGAGCGCAACTAATCTTCACCTCTCACGATATAGCAACTATGAAAAACACTGTTTACCGCCGTGACGAGATTTGGTTTGCCGCTGAAGGAGATAAACACAGCAGCGAGCTGTACTCGCTCTATGAAATCCGCAAAGAAAACAACGAGCGTATCAACAATACTGCAGCTTATGACAAGCAGTATCTTGAAGGACGTTACGGTGCAGACCCATACTTGCAGAATATGCTGAAGGATGGTGAATGGCAATGAGCTTAAAACCTCCGAAAAAAGGCGACTTGAAGAAATCCTGGCTTAAGCCTAGACGTGACACTCCTAAAAAGATTCAACCTGAGTATCATCTTATAACTACCGAAGGTATAAGCACAGAGCCGGCTTACTTCCAAGGTGTCAAAAACACTATCAACAGCAAATATCGTGGCAGAGTGCAGTTAGATATCATCGGTGTAGGTGATAATACTCTCAACCTTTTACAGAAAGTAAAGTAAAAAGTTGCCAAAAGCTCCAATATCTATAAGCACGTATGGATTGTCTATGATACTGACGATTTTCCTGCGCAAAACATTGATAAGGTTGTCGACCTTTGCCATACTTATAGTAACGAAGAAACTACTTATCACGCGCTTTGGTCAAACCAATGCATTGAACTATGGTTCCTGCTGCATTTCTCGTTTATTCATTCCGATTTACATCGTCAGGAATATTGGGCAAAGCTCAGTTCATGCCTGGCTAAATTAAATACAAGTGAATATAAGAAAAATAGGTCTGATATGTACCAGCTTTTGGAACCTTATATGGAGCAGGCTATTAGCAATGCCAAGAAACTTGCCAATATCAATAAAGGCAAGAAGGCTTCTCAATCCACGCCCGGAACAGAAGTATATCGCCTAATAGAAAAGCTGCTTCCGTATCTGAAATAATATAAGTTTATACAGTATTATCCCCTTGGCATTGATTTGTCAGGGGGATTTTTAGTACGATTGGCATTGGAGAGAGGTAAACGGAGAGATTTAGTAGTGATTAAATTTATTCCTTAATGAAAATATCTGTTTTGACGATTGGTAGTTAATTTTCCAAATTCATTATTTTTAAATTCAGAATGTAGTTGTATAGTAGAACAATGTACGCGTATGATATTCGTTAGGAAAAATGTCAAAAATTGCATTTTTTCGTAGGAAAAAGTGCAATAAATTACATTTTTCTTGACGAATGGGAGCGTCTGGTCTAGAATGATGAATATAGAAGGATAAAGAAATAGAGAGAAAGAGGGTGAAGTGATGCGCCGCAAGATAATGGAGCGCCTAAAAAAATGGCAGAATGATAAAAATAGATTGCCATTACTGTTGTATGGAGCAAGGCAGGTAGGTAAAACATATATTCTTCGTGAATTTGGCCGAAGTTACTTTGAAAATATGGTGTATGTTAATTTTGAAGAGGATAAAGCATTAGCCGGATATTTGGAAGTGAAGCTGACACCTGCCTATATTATCAAGGTTATTGAAGAACAGTACGATGTTAAAATTTTTCCGCAGAAGACGCTGATTATTTTTGATGAAATACAAAGCTGCGAGCATGCCTTGACTTCCTTAAAGTATTTTGCGGAGCAGGCTCCAGAATATTGTGTCGTTGCGGCAGGCAGCTTGCTTGGCGTAGCCATTAATCGTCAGCAATTTTCGTTCCCCGTAGGCAAAGTGCAATTGGAGAACTTGTATCCATTGGATTTAGAGGAATATCTTTGGGCAAGGGATAAGGATATGCTGGTAGATTTGATTCGCCAATGCTATGCTACCAATAAGCCTTTGCCGGAGACCTTGCATAAGGAAGCTTTGAACTTATATGAGGATTATTTGCTTACCGGTGGTATGCCTGCTGTTGTAGCTGCTGCCTTGAATGATGGCGATGCAGATGAGCTGAAGCGCCTGATTTATAATTCTTATGTAGCGGATATGGCCAAATATGCAGGCAAGGGAGATAGCGTGAAGATTGCAGAAGCCTATGATTCCTTACCGGTGCAGCTTGCCAGGGAAAATAATAAATTTCAATATAAGCTTATTCGCACCGGTGCGCGCTCTTCGCTTTACGGAGCATCTATTGATTGGCTGATTCAGTCAGGCATAGTTTTAAAATGTACTAAGTGTGAGCAGGGGTTAATGCCTTTAGCTGCTTATGAGGATTTAAGCTCGTTTAAGTTGTACTTTAGTGATACCGGACTTTTTAACAGCCGTCTGCAGCTTACAAAGCAAAGCCTGGCGGCAGCTCAATATATGGGTGCTTTAACAGAGAATTATGTGGCAATCCAGTTAAAGGCGAACGGGTATAAGCTGAATTATTGGACCAGCACAGCAACTGCAGAGGTTGACTTTGTTATTGTGCAAAACGGAGAGGTTGTGCCTATAGAGTGCAAGGCGAATATTCATGTAAAATCCAAAAGCCTGGATTCGTTTGTGAAGCGATATGGGATTAAGCAGAGTATACGTCTTTCAATGCGTAATTTTGGCTTTGAGAATAATATTAAGTCTGTACCGCTTTATGCTGCGTTTTGTGTGTAGAGGTGGATGGCAGGTTTAAATGAGATTGTCCGATAGTATGAAAAGGAGCAAACAATGTTTAATCAAGAAGAGTTTGAAAAAAATCAGTTTATAAAGGAAAAAATAAATTATGAATGCTTAGCCAGTAAAGCTGCTGATAAAATCATTCATATTGCATTTAATATCAACGATGCTTTTTTTATGCAGATGGGAGTAACAGTAACATCTGTTTTGGAAAATAATCCAGATAAAGACTTTGCTATCCACATTTTTTGTGATGGTGTAAGCAAAGAGAATTTGGCTAAGATAAAACAGATGGCAGAAAAATATCAGCAAAATTTTTATGTATACATTATGGATATGCAGCCGTTCCAGACGTTTCATATTAAAACAAGGCATTTTTCACGAGTGACTTATTTACGCTCAGTAATGCCTAAAATTCTTAAGCCTTTAACTGATAAGTATTTGTACATGGATGCAGATATGCTCTGTGTTGGTGATATCAGTGAAATCACTGATATAGACCTGCAAGGTTATCCCTTTGCTGCTGCCAGTGAAACACCTCAGGCAGTGGCATACAAAACAAATTTCCTGCATCAAAAAAGTGGTAAACATTTTAATGATGGCCTGATGTGGATTGATATTGCTGAATGGGAAAGAGAACAGATTACGGAGAAGGTTTTCTCCTATCAAGGTGCGGATCCTAGTCGTTTTTCCGGGCAAAGCCAGGACATTATGAATCTCGTTTTAGATGGGGATATACTATTTATTGACAGGCGCTATAATGGCGGTTCTGATAAGGGAACGTTAATTTATCATTTTTGCGGTAGGAATAAACCATGGCATATGGTTTTAAATGATGCTGATGCATTATGGCGGCATTATCTGGATTTATCTCCCTGGGACAGCATGCCAGATCCGTTGCCACCAAAAACTCCACAGCATTATTTTAATTATAAGCTGTTAATGGAGCGCTCGTGGCAAAAGAAGGAGTTAGCTAATTGCCTGCAGTATCTGTTTTGGTATGCGGTGCTGAAAATCGAATTAAAATTGGGCTTAAAGTAAATGTGAACAGGGAGTGATATACTGAAGAAATAGTGCTGGACGTAATGTTTAGCACTTTTTCTTTGGATAAAATATGTAGCTATGGTATAATATATTTACCTTAAAAAGTATACAGTAGTAGAATAACTACTATTTGCTAATATGTTTATTTTAAAATAAAGCAACTTTTGAACATGAGGAAAAATGAAAATGATTGACGTTACTGTAGTTATCTTAACTAAAAACGAAGAAAAGAATATAACTGCTGTTGTACAGAATGCTAAGAAAGTAGCGAAAGAGGTGCTGATTGTTGATTCAGGCAGTACTGATAAAACAGTTCAATTAGCAGAGGAAAATGGTGCAAAGGTTGTTTACCGTGCTTGGGATAATGATTTTTCGGCGCAACGCAATTTTGCTTTGCAGCATGTAAAGACTGAGTGGATACTGTATCTTGATGCAGATGAAAGAATGAATGATGAGCTTTGCTGCGCTGTAGAAAAAGCATTGGCAACAAAAACACAAAAGCAGTACAGCATTATGCGTCGAATTCATGCCTTTGGCTTTAATTATAAGCATGGCATTTTTAAACCGGATGAGGTTTTACGCCTTTTCCCTGTAAATAAGGTACATTGGGAAAATAAAGTGCATGAAAGACCAGTATGCGATTTGCCTAAAGAAAAGATGGCAGGTTATATCGAACATTATACCTATGATTCATGGCAGCAATGGTGGGATAAGGCAGGGCATTATACTACCATTTGGGCAGAGGATAATTTTGCCAAGGGTAAGCGTACATCGCTTGCAGCATGCTTTGCACACTCTGCTTATGGTTTCCTAAGAGCTTATATACTGCAGCTTGGGTTTATAGATGGTTGGAGCGGTTTGTATTCCAGCCTGCAGCATTTTATTTATACTATGCTGAAGTATTTGAAGCTATATGAGCTTCAGAAAGCAAAAAGCAAGTAAATCAGAATATTATATTTAATAAACTTGCGTTTTTAAAAATCTGATTTATAGTTTTCACTTTATAATTTTCCAATGATTATCGAATGTTTGAATTTAAGTCAAAATACAGATTGGCTAATGTTTAATAATTACGAAAAAAACAGCATGATAATGCTGTTTATAGTATAATAAATAAAAACCATGAGGAGATTCGTTATGGAGACGATAAATATTGCGTTAGCAGCAGATAATAATTACGCACAGCATGTTGCTGTAGTCATGGAATCAATTTTAGAGAATACTGACGAAGCAAATAAAGTGCGTTTTTTCTTATTGAGTGACGCTATTACTGCTGAAAAAATTACAGGTTTACAACAGACGATTTCTGGCAAGAACGCAGAGCTGGTTATTTGCGATTTATCTGCATATAAGGGCTTTGAAAAGTTGTATACAAGCGGACATATCAGTAAAGCTGCATATTTCAGATTAGATATGGCTAATATATTGCCTGCAGATGTGCAAAAGGTAATTTATCTGGATGTAGATTTGCTGGTCCTGCAGGATATAGCTGGTTTATGGAACATTGATATGCAAGGTAAAGCCATAGCTGCTGTGCCGGATTATGGCATTATGGCTTCCAAGCGACTGATGCAGCAGAAGCATGAGGTTATTGGCTTGCCATTAGATAAAAAGTACTTTAATTCCGGTGTTGTTATAATGGATTTACAGCAGTGGCGTAACAATGATTATTCTGCTAAAGTGATTGAGCTTGCTGCAACAGGCAATTTTCCACATCATGATCAGGATGCTTTGAACAAGCTCTTTATGTATAACTGGACGGAATTGCCGTTATCGTGGAATGTCATTCCGCCTATTTTTGATTTATTGCCGAAGGTTTTGCTTAATAACAGGTTTAGAGCTTCAGCTATTAAAGCAAGAAATAATATTGCTATTTTACATTACGCAGGGCGCTATAAGCCTTGGGAATTTGCCTTAAAGCCGGGCTTTAATGATAAGTATTACAAATATCTCAAAAATACTGCCTTTGCTGATGTAGATATGCCTCAGCCTGGCAAAAACATGCAGGGAAAATCGCTTGGCAGGCAGATGTTCAGAATACGTATTGCTGATTTCATTAGTCATTTTTGAGTTTGTGAAGGGTGAACATCACGAATATGAGCTTTTTATCTAAATCTAAAACATTTTTTATTAGTTTGATTATAACTTACATTTTACTGGTGGGAGTTTATTATTTTACTTCCGTTGGTATTCGTCCAACTACGTTATTTTTACAAATGCGTCGTTATCTTCCGTGTGCCTTGGCGGTAGCTATAGCTGTTTCGGCGTGGAAGCATGCCGGGTTGAATTTAAATAAATTGTTGCCTCATGCAATAGTTGGCGTTGCATGGGTTCTAGTGTATCCTATCTGCTATTGGCTGACTTATCATAGTACGTTGACTTTTATTGATAAGCATTATGATGAATCGTTTGGTGCGTATTTTTTTGCCTTTATCGTTTGCTTGCGCCTACTTTTAATTAAGTGGCAAGATAGCAGGATAATAGTCTTTGGTTTTGGATTGGTGGATACAATGGCAGCTTTAATACCATGCCTCCAGTTAGTTTACTTTGCAAACTATCAGTATCCTATTACAGAAGCTGCTTCTATTGCGTTATTGCAGACTAATCCTGAAGAAGCTAAGGAATATTTGTTGCTGAATCTTGGCTATTTTGGCATTACGGCGACAGTAGTTGTTTTAATTTTAATGCTGTTATGCTTTGTGCATTTAAACAAATTTCATAATAACAGTGCTGTAACTCTAAGCAAGAAGTATATTGCTGTAGCGATGCTTATATGCTTAGCTACCGTTGTTTATGGCAGTAAGATGTTTTTCAATACCGGTGTAATGCAGACATATGTGTTTGCCAAAGAGTATTTTGAAGGTGCTAATCGGTTTAAAGCTTATCATGAGCAAAATTTTGCTGATTTGACTGTATCGCCCTCTGAGCCTGTGTTCTCCAAACCTTCTACAGTGATTATGGTTATTGGTGAATCAGCTTCTGCTTATTATATGAGTGCGTATAGTGATGTAAAAAATGATAATTCGCCTTGGCTGAAATCTATGCGTGGCAACGATAATTTTATCCTGTTCAACCATGCTTATACAAGCAGATGTCAGACGGTACCGGCGTTAGAGCGTGCTCTGACGGAGAAAAATCAGTATAATAATAAAGAATTTAATCAAAGTGTTACGGTAATTGATATTGCTAAAAAGGCCGGTTATGAGACCTATTGGTTCAGCAACCAGGGCTATATCAGTGATGCAGATACTCCTATAACGATGGTGGCTAAAACGGCTGACCATGCAGAATGGCTTAGCGAGGATAAAAGTTTAAAGGGCAAGTATCAATATGACGGCGATTTGCTTAATTGCTTAAAAAAGGTTGATCCGACGAAGAACAACTTTATTGTTTTGCATTTTATGGGTAGTCATGAGGATTGCATTAATCGTTATCCGCAAACCTTTGCCAAATTTAGCAAGCCTGGTGAATTTGATATGGTATTGAACTATGATGACAGCATTGCTTATACAGATTATGTTTTAAGAGAAGTTTATAAGTATGCTAATGCAAATCTGAATTTACAGGCTATGCTGTATTTTAGCGATCATGGTGCTGATCCCTATCGTAAACGTAATCCTGACGCTGCTGGCTTTAAAGCATTGCAGATTCCTATGTTTATTTATGTATCTGATGAATACAAGCAGCTTTTTGGTGACAGTGTTGCTGCATTTAAGGAACACAGAAATGCTTACTTTACGAATGATTTGATGTATGAGGTTGTTTGCAATTTGCTGCAGATTAAATCTAATCATTATAATGAGGATGAAAGCTTATTAAATAGCTCATATAAGTATACAAGAGAGGATTTGACGACAGAGTTAGGAAAAATGAGATTAGTAGATGATAAAGAGCCGCGAAAGGCGCAATAGAGTATAATGAGTAGGTAACAATAAGTTGATTTGTCAGAAGTGAGCGTTCGCTATGCATCAATCTCAAAGTTTGGCAAAAATATGTCCTTGTAGATTTTAATAAGGCAGATACTGAGATTGAAAGCAACGTACTGTTGGTGTAAAATATTCTAATAGAAAAGGATGCTTGTATGGGAGTAGAGGGTATGAAAAATAATAATAAAACATTGATACTTGGATGGCCTGTAAAGCCGCCGCAAAAATGGTTACAGCGTTATGCAGATATTGAAGTAGCACGCATTTATAATGAGAACGTTAATTGGTGTGAAAAAAAATTTAAGGACTTGTCTTTTCATATGCCTAAAAGCATACAAGTATGTGACTGCATTAAGCCCAGCACCTGGTATGGTGCTTGGAAAGAGAAAATCAATGAATTTGACACAGTAATTCTTATAGATGAGATACGTGGAAGAGATGTTTTTGAATATATTTTGGAAAAGAATCCTCAATGTAATTTAAATGTTTTCATCGATTCACCTATAAAAGAAGGCTCAAAAAAAGAACCATTTTTGTACAAGGATTTGCCGGTAAGATTTTTTACCTGCGACAGAAGAATTGCAGAAAGATATCACATTGAATTTGCACCGTACTTTTATATTTTTTCACCATACGATTTTGATGAGTATCTTAATGACAGCTGGCTTGAAAACAATAATGATGTATTTTTCGTTGGGGAAGAAAAGGGTGATCGTGCGCAAAGAATTGCGCAAATTAAAAAAATCCTTGCTAAAGCGGGACTAACGCATGATATTCACCTTGTGCCGCGAAACAGGCGTGGCAAGAAGAAAGCTACCTATATGACATATGGTGATGTCATTGAACATGTTAAGCAGAGCAAGGCTATCTTGGAGCTTATTTCTGACGGACAGACAGGCATTACCCAAAGGCCTTATGAAGCACTTTTCTTTAAGAAGAAGCTTATTACGACAAGTGCGGAAATCAAAAATTACGATTTCTACTGTGAGCAAAATGTGTTTGTTTTAGGAGAACGTAATGTTGAGGAGCTGCCGGAGTTTTTAAATGCGCCTTTTAAAGAAATTGACAAGGAGATTGTTGACGAATATACGCTGAAAAGCTGGGTGGAGAGGTTTAAGAAGTAAAGATATTGTTGGGGGATTTAGTTAATGTCTAAAGATGATAATAGGAACAAATTAAAGTATGTTATAGTTTCTCCTAGAAATAATGGTGGTGGAGCTATAGTATTACACGTATTATGTAAGTACCTTAATGCTTTAGGGTATGAAGCAGAGATGTTTTATTCTGGTTATTTTAGTAAACCTGGTATCTTCTTTTTCTGGTATAAGTGGATAATGTTTACGATTAAAGACCTATGGAAATTGGCTTCAGCACCGTTATTGGCAAAAATGTTTAAAAGGTATTATTTTAATTATATCGATGTACCAATCAGGGGCTTGCCAAGAAAATATTTGCCTTGGGTTGATGATAATACAATAGTGGTATACCCAGAGATAGCTAAAGGGAACTTTTTGAAGGGAAAACATGTTGTAAGATGGCTATTATACCATCATACATACAAGGATGGAGAATATGACAAGGAAAAGGATCTGTTTGTATGTTATAGACATGTATTTAATGATCATAAGCTTAATCCAAAAGAAATTACGCTTTGCTGTCCATATTTTAATCTTGATTTATACAAACGAACGAATTTTGGAGAGAGGAGTGCAACTTGTTATATCGTAAGAAAAGGTCGCAATAGAAGCGATTTGCCTGCATCGCTTGATGGAATTATAATTGATGATCTGCTGGAGCAAGAAAAGGTTGAGGTATTTAATAAATGTAAGTACTGTATTAGTTTTGATACAGAGACGGCTTATTCGAGGATTGCTGCATTGTGTGGCTGTATATCAATAATTGTTCCTGAACCAGGAAAAAGTGTATCCTATTATCGCAATGAGTATAATAAAAGATATGGCATTGCCATAGGATTTACTGATACAGAAATTGATTATGCAAAAAGTACCATTGGATTATTGCAAAAAGAGCACGAAAAAATGAATGAAACGTCTAAAAATAGTGTCAAGGATTTTACGGAATATTGTTGTAAACATTTTGATAATAAATTAGGAAAAGATTAATAAAGGTGATTATTATGAAGAAAATCTTACTTTTAGGTGGCTCCGCGCAGCAGGTTATAGCTATAAAAACTGCCAAGCGTTTAGGGTATTACACAGTATTGTGCGATTATCTTCCGGATAATCCCGGTCAATACGCAGCAGACAAATACTACAATGTCAGCACAACGGATGTTGAGGCTGTGTATAAGGTTGCCATGGATGAAAAGGTGGATGGCATACTTGCTTACGCTTCTGATCCTGCAGCTTTGCCAGCGGCTATAGTTGCAGAACGTCTTGGCTTACCCTCGAATCCGTCTGCATCTGTTGCTGTTTTGGGTGTAAAGCATAATTTTAGAAAGTTTTTGAGTGAGAACGCCTTTGCTTGTCCTAGAAATTTTACCTTTAATGTTGGTGCGGATATCGAAGAAGTAAAAGAAAAAATTCAAGAGCTGGATTTCCCGATTGTTGTAAAGCCAACAGATTCATCTGGATCTAAAGGCGTTACTGTTTTAAAGTCCGCTGAAGGACTTAATGCTGCAATAGCATGGGCTGAAAGCTATTCTCGCAATAAGATTCTTATTGTGGAAGAATTTATTGAAAGTAACTTCCCCGCTGTAATTGGCGGCGATATTTTTGTTTGGGATGGTCAGATAATTTTATATGGTGAAATGAGCTGTTTACGTGGTAATCATGGTAATGGTTTAGTACCAATAGGCGAAAGATATCCAGGTGGTATGAATGAGAAGCAGATAAATAATATACATACTGAACTGCAGCGTCTTATCACAGCTTTAGATATAAGATTTGGAGAATTGAATATAGAAATTCTCTTGGATAAAGAAGATAACGTACACTTCTTGGAAGTTGGCCCTCGTGCTGGTGGCAATATGATACCGATTCAATTATCAGATATTTTTGCTATTGATTTAGTAGAAGCTAATGTTTTGGCTGCTATGGGTAAAAAACCTTCGATAAATCAACAAAAGAAAAAAGGATATTTCGTTACCTATGTGCTTCATAGTTATCAGAATGGTAAATTTGATGGGGTTTTTATTTCTGATTTAATTATAGATAATGTTTATCGTAAAGAAATTTATAAAGAAAAAGGGGATTTGGTTGAGCCTTTTGATGGGGCAGGAAAGGCTATTGGCATATTGTTTTTACGTTTTGATACAGAAATGGAATTAAATTTGTTCTGTGCTAATACAGAAAAGCTGATATCGATTTCTTTGATGTAGAGGAGGCAATAAAATGACATTAAGAAGAATTTATGCTCATTATTTGAAGATACGTTGGAAAATGAAAAGAGATGGAGCTAGACTACTTAGTGAAGAGTTTTTGCAAGACTATAAAAATCATAAATGGTCATTTTTTTCTGTTATGAAGATACATAATAAAGGTTTTTCTTGGGAAGATTGGAATATAAATGATTTTGGTAGAAAAAAATATGATAACTATTTAAAAACTACGGAATACTATGCTATGCATCCATTGAATGGCCAATATAGTCATTGGATTGATGATAAATTGACTTTGAAATATTTATGCGTTGGAACAAGCCTTGACAAATATATGCCTAAATATTACTTCCAGATAGATTCTTTAGGGAATGTATTGGGGTTATCTGATTATCAAGAGAAAGGAAAGCTTTCGATTGATGTACTCATAACCTTCTTAGAAAATATTGGGGAGTTAGCATTTAAGCGAGCAACTGGTTCTTTAGGAGAAGGATTCTACAAAGGTGTATATGTGGGGGGGATATATATGCTAAATAATAAGGCCTTTACTAGAGAAGAATTAAAGCATGAGTTGCAGAAGCTTCGTGATTATTTAGTTACGGAGTATTTGCATCCGCATAAAGATATGATTCCATTTTGTTCAGATACGGTGAATACTATAAGGTATTTAGTTGGCAAGAACGCAAACGGAGAGATGAGTTTGATAAAGAGCTTTATTCGTTTTGGTACTATAAAGTCAGGTTTCGTTGAAAATTACAATGCTGGTGGTGTGCTTTGTTATATAACTGATAATGGTGCTTTTGAAAAAGGAAACTTATATGATTTTGAGCTGAAGAAGAATAAAATGATTACTCATCATCCAGATACAGGAGTAGAATTAAAAGGTATAATACCTCTTTGGAATGAAGTACAAAAAGCTTCTGTGGAGTTTTGTGAGCACTTTCCTCAATTAAATTACTTAGGAATTGACTTTGTAGTTACAAGTAAAAATGAAGTAAAAATTTTAGAAATTAACTCTTTGACATCATTAGATTGTTTGCAGTTAGCAGGCTCTATTTTGGATAGTAAAAATGGAAGCTTTTACAAGGATAGGATGAGAGAAAGGCTTGTGAATGCTGATGCGTGAATATGGCGGATACATAGAACTAGAATCATTTCATGGGACCATGCTGCATGAAAAAGCAATAGCGCTGAACTGTGGACGCAGTGCGTTGGCATATCTTTGTGAAGCAAAGCATATAAAAAAGCTGTATATACCATACTTTCTTTGTTCTTCTGTGATGGATTTATGTGATAGAGTTGGTGTTAAGTATGAGTATTACCATATTACTGAGAGCTTTATGCCAATTTTTGAGCAAAAGCTTGCTGAAGACGAATATCTTTATATCGTAAATTTTTATGGACAGTTAAGCAATGAAGCTATTAGTGAATTAAAGCAGGTACATGACAGAATAATTGTTGACAATGCACAGAGCTATTATCAAATTCCTGTAGAGAATGTTGATACGCTTTATACATGCCGTAAATTTTTTGGTGTTGCCGATGGTGCTTTTCTTTATACAGATAGCTTTATTGAACGAGAACTGCCGTTAGATGAATCGTTCGAGCGAATGCATTTTTTACTGGGACGTTATGAACGCAGTGCAAATGAGTTTTATGGCGAGTATGTAGCGAATAACAAGTTATTTGCACATGAGCCTGTAAAGCGAATGTCTAAATTGACGCATAACCTCTTACGTGGAGTTGATTATTATGCTGTTGGCAAGAAGAGAGAAGCCAACTTTAAATTTTTGCAAGATGCTTTCAGAGATGTCAATAAGTTAAAGTTAACTGTTCCTTATGGTGCTTTTATGTATCCGTTACTGATTGCTGATGGTATGAAAGTACGAAAGCAATTACAGCAGATGAAAATTTATATTCCGACCTTGTGGCCTAATGTTTTGGAAGAATGTGAGACTGGTACATTGGAATATAATTTTGCAGCAGATATTTTGCCTATACCGGTTGATCAGAGATATGGCATTGAAGATATGAAGTATTTAGTTGATAAGATAAAAATGGAGGGCAATTATGGGAGCAACTAATAAAATTGCTATTATAGGAGCTGGCTATATGGCGAGAATTTTTTCAGACAATGCTCATCAACTAGGTATTGAGACGCATTGTTTTGCGTGGGAAAAGGGAGCGGTTGCAGCAGATTTTGTAGACTATTTTTATCCAATATCTATATTTGAGAAAGATCAAATATTAGAAAAATGTAAGGAAATAGAAATAACGGGCGTTGTTGCAACGACCGAATTAACAATACCAATTGCAGCATATATCGCTGAAAAACTAAATTTAAATGGTATCTCTTATGATGATGCTCAAAAGATAACTAATAAGTATCGAAACCGAATGTGTACTTTAGATGTTCAGAATTTAAACCATCCGAGATTTGCTTTGGTATCTACTAAAAATGATATATTTAAATTAGATTTTAAATTACCTTTTGTATTAAAGCCAAGTAATTTGGGGGGGAAAAGAGGCGTTTCGGTTGTTAAGAATTTAGATGAATTAGATTTGGCATTAAAATATACGTTTCAAAATGTAAATGATAACACATGTTTAATTGAAGAATATTTGGATGGTGGAATTGAATATTCTGTAGAGAGTTTAACATATCGTGGAACAAGTTATATAATACAAATTACTGAAAAAATTAGTTCTGGTCCTCCGCATTGTGTAGAATTAGGGCATAGTCAACCAGCTTGCATTTCTAAAGTTTTAAAGAAGAAAATTCTAGAAACGATTAGTGAAGCTTTAGAGAAAATAGGTGTTACTAATGGACCTTGCCATACGGAAATTAAAGTTATAAAAGATGAAATTTATTTAATCGAATTTAATGCTAGACCAGGTGGCGATCATATAGCGTGGCCATTAGTAGATTTAAGTACAGGTTTTCATTATATACAAGCAGCAATAAAAATAGCTTGTAATGATTTTACTGGAGTTGATTATGAAAAATTAAAGCAAAGATATGCTGGGGTAAGATTTATTACTGAGCAAACTTCATATCTTAAGCCACTGTTCGATGTTTGCGAAAAATTTGAATGGTGCTATAAGAAGAATGAAATAAATGAAGATTTGACTTGCTTAAAAAATAATAATGGCTATAATACTAACTATTTTATATATGCTTCAGATAAACCAGTTGATATAGATAAAATAAACGATGATATTTGTTGATAATATGAGGTGAAATGATTGTGGTAAATAATATTCTCGTCACTCGTTCTTCAATGCCTAGCCTTGAAGAATACGTAAATGAAATAAAAGATATTTGGCAGTCGCACTGGTTGACCAACATGGGTGTAAAGCATCAGCAGCTGCAAAAGGATTTAGTCGACTACATGGGTGTGGACAAGCTAGATTTGGTGGTTAATGGTCACTTGGCATTGGAGCTTTCTTTGCAGGCGTTGAACCTACAGGGCGAAGTAATAACCACGCCGTTCACCTTCGCTTCGACAACACATGCTATTGTGCGTAATGGCCTGAAGCCTGTGTTCTGCGATATTGATCCGGTGACATACTGCATGGATGCAAAAAAAATCGAAGCTCTGATTAATGATCGCACCTGCGCAATCATGCCAGTTCATGTATATGGTCATATCTGCGATGTAGAAGAGATCGAGCGCATTGCCAACAAGTATGGCCTAAAGGTTATTTATGACGCAGCGCATGCCTTTGGCGTGAAGTACAATGGCCGCGGTATTGGCAGCTATGGCGATGTTTCCTGCTACAGCTTCCATGCCACTAAGGTGTTCAACTCTATCGAGGGCGGTTGTGTATGTCATCATGATGATGAGTTTGGCAGAAAGCTGTACGAACTGAAAAACTTTGGTATTCATGGACCGGAAAGTGTTGAAGCAGTTGGCGCTAATGCTAAAATGAATGAGTTCTGCGCTGCAATGGGTTTATGTAATCTGCGTCACGTAGATGGCGAGATTGCTAAACGTAAGGCAGTAGTAGAACGCTATAGAAGCTATCTGGAAGGCGTGGAGGGCTTGCAGCTTAGTCCGCTGCAGGAGGGCGTACAGCCGAACTATGCTTACTTCCCGGTAATTTTCGATGAGAAGGTCTTCGGTGCAAGCCGTAACGAAGTGTTCGACGCTTTGGCAAACATCGGCGTAGGCGCGCGCAAGTATTTCTATCCGCTGACTAGCAGCTTTGAATGCTTCCATGGCCAATATGATGTTATGGAAACTCCTGTCGCCGTACATATCAGCAAACGTGTGCTGACGCTACCGCTGTATGCTGATTTGGCGCTGGAAGATGTTGACAGAATTTGTGAAGTTGTCTTGGATTGTAAAAAATAGAATATCTAATTATAGAATAAAGAGCATTGCTTTAAAAGGAGTAGATATGAGCATAAGGCGAAAATTAAAACAATTATGCAGAAAAATAAAGAATACCTTTAAAATCGCCAATGATAAAAGTAATATCATCAATATAGATACTGAGATTATGGGAAATATTAAAATGAAAATAGGGGGGGTAAATAATACAATAATATTAAAAAATATTCGAGTAGGGCAAGACTCTAGAATAAATATAGAAATCTATGGTAATAACAATATAATTTCGATTAATGATATAAGTTTAAACCAAAATATTTCAATTCAGATGGGACAACGACATGACTATTTTGGCGATATAGAAAATGCCCAGTTTACAATAAACAAGAATACTAGTATTGAAGATATGAAGTATATTACTTATAATTCTAATTCCAAATGTATTATAGGTGAAAAATGCATGTTTTCATTTGGAATTACAATTTATAATACAGATGCTCATGCTATATTAGATTATAAAACTAAGCGATTAGTAAACTTTGTTGATGGAATTTACGTTGGTAATCATTGTTGGGTGGGAATGAATGTAACTTTATTAAAAAATACAATTATACCGAATGATTGTATAATTGGAGCACAATCTGTAGTGTCTGGCAGATTGCCTGTTGAACATTCTGTTTATGCAGGCAATCCAGTGAGTTTAGTTAAAGAAAATAGAACTTGGGATGCTAATGGTAAAAAGTATGGGTATATAGAGAATGCTTACGCATCTAGTTATAAAAATTTATATAAATAAATCTGTAATAGTATTGAACAAGAACATTAAATGAAGATGGTGGAAGGATATCATTAATGGCGAGTATCAGAATTATTATGAGAAGATGTATGGAAATAGGTGCTCTCCAGGCGCTGAATATCCTGTATGCTTGAGATAGGCCTACTAGTAGCAAGGACATGGACTAAATACTTAAATGAATCCAAAGTAATGTTATTGAGTATGCTAAGTATTTTGAAGCTGATTTCTGATGTACAGGCCGGTATTACCTAAATCCTTAAGAAGCACTTTTCTTTTAAAAGAGGCTTATTACAACAAGCGCGGAAATAAAAAATTACGATTTCTACTGCGAGCAAAATGTGCTTGTTGTAGGAGCTGCCGTAGTTTTTAAATACGCCTTTTAGAGAAATTGACAAGGGGATTGTTGACAAATATACGTTGAAAAACAGGGTTGAGATATTTAAAAAGTAAGAGGATATTGTATGGACTATAAAATAGCTGGATGTGTAATTTTATATAATCCTAAAATAGATACTATCGATAATATATTAAGCTATATTAGATATATTGAACAGTTATATATAGTTGACAATAGTAATGGAGAGATAGTATGTTCACGGTTCGCTGATAATCCAAAAATTAAATTTATTCAGCATAAAGAAAATATGGGAATAGCGCACTCATTTAATGAAGTACTTAAATATGCAGATGGTAAGTATGATTTATTACTTACGATGGATCAAGATAGTTGTTTTTTTGATGATTCAATGGAGACTTATATTAATGAAATTTATTTGATTGGAGTAAGACATTAGCTATAGGACCGAAAATTGTAGAACCTGATTTTTGTATACTCGCTGATAGTAAAAAAAGTAGTACTAAATGGACTTTGGCGGAAAACATGATTACTAGCGGTAATATTATTTCTGTAAAAAATGCTTTACTTATAGGTGGTTTCGATGAAGATTTATTTATAGATGAAGTCGATTCAGATTTTATTTATAAAGGAAGAGAAGCTGGGTTCAATATATATACCAATGAAACCGGTATATATTTATTACATTCGTTAGGTAATCCAAGTTATCACATGTTTTTAGGACGAAGAACCAAGGTGCAGAATCATAATAAAATCCGTAAATATTATATGTTTAGAAATCGCTTTGTGGTGCTGAAAAAACATTATAAAATAATTGGCGTAAAAAGAGCGTGGAATTATTTTATAAAAGCTAATATAAGTTTGATAAAAGATGTATTGTTTTTTGAAGATGACAAATGGAATAAGCTTAAGTATATGGCAACGGGTTTTATTGATTTTATTATTGGCAGATTAGGGAAAAAATATTAATGATTTGCAACTATCGTTTTAATTATTTGGGAGATATACATTATGAAAAAATTGAGTATAATAGTTCCTATTTATGGGGTAGAAAAATATATTGGCAAATTTTTAGAATCACTAGTACCTAATCTATGTTCAGAAATAGAAGTGTTTTTGGTTGATGATGGTAGTAAAGATAATTGTGCTGCTATTATTGATGAATTTGCAAAAGCACATGATAATATAGAGGTAATTCATAAAGAAAACGGAGGAGTAAGTAGTGCCAGAAATGCTGGAATTGAAAAGGCAACTGGTGAGTATATTACTTTTCTAGATCCAGATGATTATATAGCAGAAATTTACGCAAGTACATTACTGGAGGCAGTAAAAAAATATGAAAGCCCTGATTTTTTGATTTATGATTACTATCGTGTGGAATACGATGGAGAAGTAAAAGATAAGAGTATCACTATATTTAAAGAAGGAAGAATTGAAAAGAATATCTTTTTAAAGGAGCTAATAAAACAAAAACATATTAATTGTTCTGTTTGTACCAGCATTATTAAAAGGAAATTTTATAAATCATTAAGGTTTGATGTTAAAACTAAATATGTAGAAGACTATTTGTTTTTGACAAATATTGCTTTGAACGTAAATGATATTGTATATTTAAAACGAAATTTATATTACTATGTTGGAAGGAAAAATAGTTTGTCAACAGGAGAGAGTTTGAGAGACAGGATTACTGCCTTTGAAATAGCACTAGATAGATATAGAAAATACAAGGATGTGTTAGGCGATGCAAGTATTGTTTTTCCGACAAACTTGGCTTATACTGTTTTGCAAAGAGGTTATTTGGGAGAATGGGATTCTCTAATTTCTGAATGTGAAGAGTTTATAAAAAAGAATATTGGTGAGATTTTATTTGATAAAGATATCAGTTTTGGTACAAAGCGGCAGTGTATGATGGTTTATTTAGGTGTTGCTGAAAGATATATAAAATTTAAATATAAGCGGAGAGAATAACAACCTTGTTGATAAACCGAGATATCATTTTATCAAAGTAAGTTTCGATATTTAGGAGTGGCTTTTAATGGATTATAAAATTTCTGTTTGCGACAAAATTTATTGTTTTTTAATACGCATAATTATAGGAACTAATAAGATACCTAAGTGTATTCTCAAACGTTCAAAAAAATATGGTAGAATAGATACACTGGGAAGATATTATTTCGATAAGTATAGCGGGATACCTGTAGGTAAATATACTTATGGTTATGAGCATTTATATAGAGATAGTGTAAAAAAGATAGGGGCTTTTTGTTCTATTGCTGAAGGACAGCTTTTAGTAGCAAACGACCATAGGTTAGATTGGGTTACAACTAGTCCAATTGCCGCGCTCAAGGAATTTTCGTTCGTAGAAAAAATTATATGAATAACTACATATCAGAAAATGATAGAGAAATTATAATTGGTAATGATGTTTGGATTGGAGCGGGATGCATTATTTTTGAAGGAGTAACTATTGGTGATGGCGCAGTGGTTGCAGCTGGTAGTGTAATTACAAAAGATGTTCCACCATATGCAGTAATAGGGGGCGTTAATCGTATACTTAAATATCGTTTTTCCAAAGACATTATAGAAAAATTGTTAAAAATACAATGGTGGAATTGGGATGATGAAAAAATACGAGAAAATGTTGTGTTAATGCAAGATGTAGAGGCTTTTATTGCAAAAAATTATAATGAATAAAAATTGGAGATTATTAATGTCGCAATAGTAATGAACGCAATAACCGTATGATTAAATAATAAAGAGGAGTGAAACTTTATGAAAGGCATAATTCTCGCTGGAGGTTCTGGCACACGTTTATATCCAATTACAATGGTAACAAGCAAGCAGCTGTTGCCTATCTATGACAAGCCGATGATTTTTTATCCGCTGTCTACATTGATGCTTGCTGGCATCAAAGATATTTTGATTATCTCTACGCCGCAGGATCTGCCAAATTTTGAACGTCTTTTAGGCGATGGCAGCAGATATGGTATTAATCTTAGCTATAAGGTTCAGCCTTCCCCAGATGGCTTGGCGCAGGCGTTTATTTTGGGTGAAGAATTCATTGCAGGCGATAAGTGCGCTATGATTCTGGGAGATAATATTTTCTATGGTGCAGGCATGACGAAGCATCTTCAGCAGGCTGTAGCCAATGCAGAAGGTGCAACGGTATTTGGTTATTTTGTTAATGATCCTGAGCGTTTTGGCGTGGTCGAATTCGATGCTGAGGGCAAGGCTATTTCGCTTGAAGAAAAACCTGCACAGCCTAAGAGCAACTATGCTGTTACTGGTTTATATTTTTACGATGAAAAGGTTTGTGAGTATGTAAAAAGCTTAAAGCCTTCTGCTCGTGGTGAGTTGGAAATCACAGATTTAAACAGAATCTATTTGGAAGATGACAAGCTTTCGGTAGTAACCTTAGGTCGGGGATATGCTTGGCTTGATACTGGTACTGTAGCAAGTCTTAATGAAGCTTCAGACTTTGTAAAAGCAGTACAAGAAAACGCAGGTATTCCTATTGCGGTTCTGGAAGAGATTGCATATCTGCATTGCTGGATTACGAAAGAGCAGCTTTTGGATGCAGCAAAAATGTATGGTAAATCTCCGTATGGACAGTATTTACAGAAGGTTGCAGACGGTAAGATTATTTATTAAGAAAGTGTGAAGCATATGCAATTTGAAAAAACTAAGTTAGATGGGGTTGTTATTATTACACCGGATGTTTTTGGTGATAACCGAGGATTTTTTATGGAAAGCTGGAGCCAGAGAAAAATGGAAGAGGCTGGTCTGTTCTATGATTTCGTCCAGGATAATCATTCCTTGAGTAGCAAAAAAGGTGTTTTACGTGGCATTCACTTCCAAAAGGGAGATAAAGCACAGGCTAAGCTTGTGCGCTGTGTACGTGGCGCTGTGCTTGATGTGGCGGTTGATTTGCGTCATGATAGTCCGACCTATAAGCAATGGGTGGCGGTAGAACTGAGTGCTGAGAATAAAAAACAGCTTATGATTCCGCGTGGCTTTGGTCATGGCTTTGTGACCTTGACTGATGAAGTAGAATTTTTGTATAAAGCAGATAACTACTATGCGCCTGAAGCTGATGGCGGTATTCGTTGGAATGATCCAGAGATTGGTGTTGATTGGGGTATCGAGAATCCTATTCTTTCTGCCAAGGATGAAAAAAATCCGTTCTTGAGTGAATTAGGTGAAGTATTTTAAGACTAACTGATTCGTAATCAGTAGGTAGTGAGGTGTAAATTATGAATATTATCGTAACCGGTGGTGCTGGCTTTATTGGCAGTAACTTCATTTTTCATATGCTGAAAAAATATCCGGATTATCGCATTATTTGTCTGGATAAGCTGACTTATGCAGGTAATCTTTCTACGCTTGAACCTGTAATGGATAATCCTAACTTTCGCTTTGTAAAAGCAGATATCTGTGACAGAGCAGCAGTGAATAATATTTTTGAAGAAGAAAAGCCTGATATCGTAGTAAACTTTGCTGCGGAGTCGCACGTTGACCGCTCTATTGAAGATCCCGGTATTTTCTTGCAGACGAACATCATGGGCACAGCAACCTTGATGGATGCGTGCCGTAAGTATGGCATTAAGCGTTATCATCAGGTGTCTACAGATGAAGTGTATGGCGATTTGCCGCTTGATAGACCTGACCTGTTCTTTACGGAAGAAACGCCGATTCATACCAGCAGTCCGTACTCTTCTTCTAAAGCAGGAGCTGATTTGCTTGTTATGGCATATCACAGAACCTATGGTTTACCTGTGACTATCTCCCGTTGCAGCAATAACTACGGCCCTTATCACTTCCCTGAGAAGCTGATTCCGCTGATGATTGCTAATGCTTTGGTAGATAAGCCGCTGCCGGTGTATGGAGAAGGCCTGAATGTACGCGATTGGCTGTATGTTGAAGACCATTGCAAGGCTATTGATTTGATTATTCATAAAGGCAGAGTAGGCGAGGTATATAATATCGGCGGTCATAACGAGATGCGCAATATAGATATCGTTAAGCTTATTTGTAAGGAACTTGGTAAGCCGGAGAGCCTGATTACGCACGTAACTGACCGCAAAGGCCACGATATGCGTTACGCAATAGATCCAACTAAAATTCATAATGAGCTTGGCTGGCTGCCGGAAACAAAGTTTGCTGACGGCATCAAAAAGACCATTAAATGGTATTTGGAAAACCAAAAGTGGTGGAAAGATATCATTAATGGCGAGTACCAGAATTATTATGAGAAGATGTATGGAAATCGTTGAGGTAATCTTATGAAGGTTTTAGTAACAGGCGTAGGCGGACAGCTTGGCTATGATGTTATGCGTGAACTGCATAGCCAAGGCATAGATTGCTGTGGAGCAGATAGAGCAGAATTTGATATTACTGATTTTGCTGCTACGAATAAATTTATTACCAACTATATGCCGGATGCTGTAATTCACTGCAGTGCTTATACTGCTGTAGATAAAGCAGAGGATGAAACGGAACTGTGCAGCAGAGTAAATGCTGATGGTACAGAAAATATTGCCAAGGTCTGCAAAGCAATTAATGCTAAAATGATTTATATTAGTACGGACTATGTTTTCCCTGGTACCGGAGAGCAATTTTACAAGCCTGACGATGTAACTGCTCCGTGTAATGTTTATGGTCAAACCAAGCTTATGGGCGAGCTTGCAGTAAAAAAATTATTGCATAAATACTTTATTGTTCGTATCTCCTGGGTGTTTGGTGTAAATGGCAACAATTTCGTCAAGACAATGCTCAAGCTGGGAGAAACCCGTAAGGAGCTGAATGTGGTTGCCGACCAAGTCGGAAGTCCTACCTATACAGCAGACTTGGCAGTGTTGCTTGTTGATATGGTGCAGACTGAAAAGTATGGGATATATCATGCTACAAACGAAGGAGTTTGCAGTTGGGCAGACTTCGCAGAGAAGATTTTTTCTGTAGCAGGTATGGATGTAAAGGTCAATCATATTACAAGTGCTGAATATCCTACGAAGGCTGTCAGACCGAAGAATAGCAGAATGAGTAAGGATAAGCTTGTGGAAAATGGGTTTGCACGTTTGCCGAAGTGGGAAGATGCTGTAGAGCGGTATGTAGATTTATTAAAAAATATTTAATAAAATAAAGTTTATCCCAATTTTGTGATTTATTTTACATAAATTGGGATAATATATTTTTTTGTAAGAAAAGGTAACTTGAAAGCAAGATGGTGATTAAAAAGTTATATGACTTAATGTTATATATGTTGTAAAAAACGATAGTATTATCAATTGATTGATTTGTGTTATTTATGGTGGCGCAGGATGAAAATCTTATTATTTAATTTATTGCCCATGATAGATTCCAAAGGTGGAGCGGAAAAAGTATTTTGCAATATGGCGAATACAATGGTAGAAAGAGGTCACGATGTAGTTGGAGTTTGCTTGGAAAATAAAGAAGGCAAGCTGTTTTATCCGCTAGATAGAAAAGTAAAGTTTATTAATGCGGGAATAGGTTTTAAAGCATCATTAAATGTATTTGAAAAACTAAAGACTTTTTTCATAATTGATAAAAATAAACGTGGTTTGTATCGTGAACGAATTTATGATTTAAAAAAAGCGAAAAGAATAGAAAAGATTATTGCAGAAGAAAATCCGGATGTCATTATTTCGTTTAATGATACCGCAACACGCATATTAGAAAATAATCTTCAAACTAGAATACCTGTGATAACTATGTTTCATAATAGTGCTGAGCTTATCTTAAAAAATGCCTCTGCAGATACGCTTAAAGCTCTTGTGAAGAGTAGTGCAATACAAGTTCTTATGCCAAGCTACCGTAAGGAAGTATTGAAGTATATTAAACATGAGAATGTCATTTACATACCTAATGTTGTGCCTCGGTATTCAGCCGGTGAATTCATAGGCGCTAAAGAAAATGTAATTATCAATGTTGCAAGATTTGATAAAGTACAGAAAAGACAATATTTGTTGGTAGAGGCGTTTAGTTTAATTGCTGCAAAGTATCCGGATTGGAATTTAGAGCTTTACGGGCAAATTGATTGGGATGCAAATTATTTTAAGGATATAAAGAGATTGGTTTCTGAGAAAAAATTAGAGAATAGAGTTTTATTTAAGGGAACAACAATTAATATTTCACAGGAACTTTTCAGAACTAAAATTTTTGCTTTCCCAAGTACTTTTGAAGGTTTTCCTCTTGCTTTAACTGAAGCAATGAGTGCAGGATTGCCTGCAGTTGGTTATAAGAATTGTACTTCTGTTAACGAACTTATCAAGGATGGTGAGAATGGCTTTTTATGCGAAGATGGAGTAGATGCATTTGCGCAAGCTTTAGAAAAGCTTATTAGTGATGAGGAATTGCGTAATAAGATGGGAAAAGCTGCAAAAGAAGACATGAAACAATATGATTCTGAAAAGATTTGGGATATGTGGGAAAAGCTGATTAAGCAGGTCGCACAAGGAAAGCTCTTAAATCATTAAATTAATGACATTTAAGAAAATGTTATTTAAAATTGTAAGGAGCTGTTGTTCACGCTAATAGGTGAGGTGCGGTAATATATCCTTTTTCCAATTGTCCTTTTTGTTAACATTATCGTAACCGACGGCGTTGTATTTATAGTAAGTAAAAGCAAGGGTGACAACGTGATGTTGGCTCTTGCGGAACATATAACACGTAAGTATATCGCATTGAAGATAACCGGCAAAACGTTAAAGAAGGCATTACTTACATAAAGGAATACTATGGTACTAAATTAAGCCAAGTGGTTAAGATATTTATTAGCGATAATGGAAGGGAGTTATCGGAACTCTCGCAAATGGAGAAAGACACTTCTACAAAGATAGGATTAGTGCATCATTACAGTTCTTGGGAAATAGGCAGTAATGAGCGCTATAATGGTTTGCTCAGAAGATTCATCCGTAAAGGAAAGAGGATGGACAATTATAGCCGCGAAGATATTATGTTTATAGCTGATTGGTGTAATGCACTTTCTAAAAAGAAAATATCAGATGAATTATTTGACCGTGAGCTAGATAAAATCTATGCATCCTATTTTTCAAAAAGTGTGCAACTGCTTATTGTAATTTAGAAAAAATTTTAATATAATAAAAATCGAATACATGCTATACTATTATGATTAGTAGAAACGTGAGTGAAAAAATGTTGTTATTACATTAGTATCTATATTATGGTCATATGAGGATTTAATCGATAAATAGATTTTAGAATGGAGATAGTATTAATGTTAACAGTAGACTATTTAAAAATAAAGGCTTTTCGTAAATTTGAAGAAGATTCAAAAATAACAATTGGCAAAAATATTACTTTGATAGTAGGTCAGAATGCAACATCTAAATCAACTGTTTTGGGAATGATTTGTCAGCCTTTTGAATTCACGCAGAAATATAAATCCTACACAAATGTTTATGATGGTATAGAGAAAAGTAAGACTAGAACAATTTCTGGTGATACATTTGAATCTGATTATTCCAAGGTATTTCGTATGTCTCTAAAATATGATGATCCTGAAGTAAGACAATATATATATGAAGTTGGCTTAAAATCAAATGAACAAGAACAAGTTTTAGAAGTAAAGTCTAATAAAAGAACCGATCAAACCAACAATAAATTAAGATTTGTTGTTGGTAGAACGAGAAAGAAAGGTGAAGGTAATTATCCACACCCTGTTATATATTTAGGGCTTAGCAGATTGTTTCCTTTAGCTAATTCTAAGAATGTATCTTTAAATGAAAATTTTAATCTTACTGATGATGAAAAGGAGTTTTATTCAAAGTGGATGGCTTCGATAACAGTTGTTCAAGAAAACACTACACCAGAATATGTATCTACAGAGTATAAGGAATTTTTAGGTTTTAAAACAGACTGTTATGATGCTGAAGCTATTTCTGCTGGACAAGATAATTTAGGACAATTTATTACAGCTGTATTATCATTTGATAGACTAAAAAAGAAGTTGGGCGAAAATTATCAAGGTGGATTATTAGTTATTGATGAGTTGGATGCTACACTGCATGTTTTAGCGCAGGAAAAGCTGTTAGAGTTTCTTATTTGGGCGTCTGAGAATTTACAACTTCAGATTGTTGCTACTACTCATTCTCAACATATAATTAAATTATGTTGTAGAAACTATAAAAATATGTCTAAAGTAATATACTTATTTAAACGTGAGGGAATTGTAAAAGTAGCAAACAATCCAACATTTGAAGCAATGTCTGCGGATTTAGAGGCTATAGTAGCTAAAAAAGAAGTTGCAAAGACAACAGTTTTATTTGAAGATGATAGGGGCGCAGAATTCTTTAAATTTATAACACAGAATAAATTTAGTGCTTACTTAAATATTCCATCTTATTCAAAAGGTAATGAGGTGTCATTATCATCAGATGTTTTATTAAAACTGGCTGCAAAGCGAATTAAAGAATTTGAAAATATTATTTTTGTTATAGATGGAGACAAAGGTAATGAAATAACACGTGCTCATAGAAATCTTTTAGCACTACCATGCAAATTAGCACTCGAACACCAAATGTATTTGTTGTTAAAGGATTTGCCTGAAAATGATTCTTTTTGGGGACAAGAGCTTGGGGAATATAATAAACAGATTTGTTTTAGAAATTTTGGTAGTATTCCTAGTGCAAGTCACACTCAAGAATATAAAAACTGGTTTCTTTCACAAAAAGCATATTGGGGACGTGCCAATAATAAACTTTATAAGCGCTGGCAGATAGATCATAAAGATGAGTGTGTGACATTTATAAAGAAATTTGTAGAAAAACTTAAAAAAGTATCTGTTTACTCCAAACAGTTAGAGGAAATTGAAAAAGATTTACTCAAAAGCCTAGTACAGTAATTCTAATATAAGGAGCATAAAAAAATGCCTACAACACCTTCACCGTTACGATATCCAGGTGGGAAAACAAAACTTTACGATATCGTGCGTGATATTATCAATAAAAATAATTTACATAATACGTATATTGAACCATTTGCTGGTGGTGCTGGTTTGGCATTAAAGTTACTTTTTAAAAATGATGTAAAAAAAATTATTATTAATGATTCAGACTTAGCTATATATGCATTATGGTATTCCGTTTTGAATCATACTGATCAACTTTGTGATTTTGTTAAAACAGTAGAGTTTAGTGTAAAAAAATGGCGTGATATGCAAAGAATATATTATAACAAAGAAGAATATGATTTGTTAACAATCGGTAAGGCAACTTTGTTCTTAAATCGCGTTAATGTATCAGGAGTATTAAAGGGAGGACTGATTGGAGGGATTAACCAAGAAGGAAACTATGGCATGGATGCAAGATTTAATAGAGTATCACTTGTAGAGAAAATTAGAGAGATAGGGGAAAAAAGGGATAGAATTTTAGTATATGGACTAGATGTATTTGATTTTTTGGATTCCGATATTTTTAAAGGACAGAGTAACGGATTGGTAAATTTTGATCCGCCTTATGTTGGTAAAGGCGGACAGTTGTATTTAAATTACTTTACGGAAGCTGATCATACTAGATTAAAAAAACGAATAACTAAGATAAGAAAAAAATGGATTGTAACCTATGATAACTGTGAATTTATTGAAAAACTATATTCTAACTATCGAAGTTCTCTTATTGATGTTACTTATGGTACTAATGTAGGTAAAAGAGATAAAGAATTTATGTTTTATAGCCATAATTTGATTATTCCTTGACATAATAGTGGTTTTTATTTTTTGTGAAAGTGAAACCACATTAAATATTGTGTTTAGGAGGGAGATATTATAGGGAGGTAGAAGAATGAAAAATAGGCACATAGATCGATGTTCCATGTGCCTATTATATATTATTGAATTGAGATTTTATATTCGCGTCATATTTGATGATTACGACCAAACTGCAAGTAATAGACTAATGCAAAAAACTTCCGCTCTTGATTATTTAAACATCAAAAGGTTTAACTTGTAATACTTGACTCTGTTGACAGTAGTAATTAGCAAATGTTCCCTAGGCATTGACTCAAGGCGTATTTTTATAGTTTTTTGAGATTTGTCAGTCATTTTTACTAGTTGAGCCATCGGGACACCTTGACCATAAAATAAAGCTGCCTGCAAGAGAATGTAGTAAATATTTTGCAGTAAATCATCATCACTGATAAATTTATCAACTTTAGCTCTGTATGTTTCCAACTGAGCCTCTTTACGTTGAAGTACTGCAATTGTATCATTGAAAGTAGATAACAAGAGTCGCATAAAGCCAGTGACAAACGGAGTCATATCGCCTCTATTTCTTTCACTGTCAGCTTCCTTGAAAAGAGCGTAATAAGTTGCACGATTTTTCTTTATAAAAATAGATAACCTTAATGAAGCTAATGGGTGGAAGTGTTTAGATAGAAAATAAGAAGTAATAAATCTATCCGTTCTGCCATTACCATCATAAAAGGGATGGATATAAGCGAAAAAATAATGGAATATACTTACCCTAACAAGTAATGGAACGCTTTCATCGTTTAAAAGCTCCAAAGCATAATGCATTAAACTTATAATTTTTTCTTCAGGCATAACTCCTTGATGAATGGTTTTGCCAGTACCTGAATCAATATCAACAGAAAACTTTCGGAATAATTTACCGTCTAATTCGTTGTCAGAATTTTCTGCAATAACTTCAGCATGTGCAAAATCATCGTAAAAAGCTCTTACGTCTTCACATGTTTTGAATTCTATATCCGTTCTCCCCAGCAAATCTTGGTACTTATGAATTACTGAAGTGAAACGTGCCGAACGTGGTGCCGTACCGTCAATGATATCCCGCAATTCTTTCCTTGTGCTATGGATACCTTCTATTTCATTGGTAGATTTAACTTCTTCAAGTATAGATAATAACGTAAATTGGTCTAATACTACATTAGGTACAGAATGTATTACATACAGCAGCGTTTCGTATGATTTGTATATTTGCTCCGTGAGCAACGCTATTTCTTGCGTGTAAATGAGAAATGCTGAATAAGTATTTTTGCGATTATATTCTTTGATGGGCATATCAAAATGTTGGGTAAAAGGTGCGGCATAGCGTTTTGAATACTCTAATTCATAGCCGCTTTCGTTGGTGTAATATACTTTTTTTAGTGGTTCGTATTTCATATTTACTCCTAACGTCTTTGGTAAAAAAGGCCGATTTTCCAAAAGACAGCAAACGTCTTTGGTAAAAAAGGCCGATTTTCCAAAAGACAATTAACGTCTTTGGCAAAAAAGGCCGATTTTCCAAAAGACAGCAAACGTCTTTGGTAAAAAAGGCCAATTTTCCAAAAGACAATTAAAATCTTGCGAATTGATGTGCATACCGTAGAAAGAAGATATTAACGGCATACTGTTTTCTCTCCTTTAATTATAATATTTGCTTCAGCAAAATACAACATAAGCTGCCAAACAAAAAAGCAGTACACATAGCATCCGGAAAATCCGGATACCATAGGTACTGCTGCTAATAATATTATGCTAATTTCTGTAACCTACTTTACAAAAATTAGCGTATTTCCTTTTTTTTACGAGAAAACTGCAACTTTTTGTTGACAGTTACAAAGAATTACTGTATTATCATGCCTATAGCTTAATATTGAGCGATGAAGAGAAGAGTAAATGTACGAGCCTGGCAAAGAGAGCCTTCGTGACGGTGCAAGAGGGAGCAGGTGGTGACATTGAAGATGGTCTTGGAGCCGATGGGCTGAGATGCTTGCATTTAGGCCGTCCGGGTGCACCCGTTACAGTGCTGGAGTATTAAAGGGTAAACAACCCCTGCGTACTTGATGAGGTCCGTGTGGTGACATATGGATGAATTAGGGTGGTATCACGAAGCAACGCTTTCGTCCCTGTATTTTTACAGGAACGGAAGCTTTTTTATTGCTCTTCCTCCTGTAGCAAGTCGAAAATCTAAGTTAGGAAATGTAGGAGGAACAAACAATGCCGATTAAAATCAATGACCATTTATCCGCTATCTGCCAACTGCAGGAGGAAGGAATTTTTACCATGACTGAGCAACGCGCGACGACGCAGCGTATTCGTCCGCTGAAGGTGTGTGTGCTGAACCTGATGCCGCTGAAGAAGCCGACGGAAATTCAGCTGCTGCGTCTTTTGGGGAACTCTCCACTGCAGATAGAGGTTGATTTCTGCCGTACTGTGAGCCGCGAAACTACGCATACCGATAATTCGTATCTTGACCGCGCTTATCTGGAGTTTGACGATGTTAAGGACCGCTATTACGATGCGTTCTTGATGACGGGTGCGCCTGTAGAAACTATTCCCTTTGAGGCTGTAGATTACTGGAAGGAAATCGAAGCTTATCTGGACTGGGCGGAATATCACTGTTATTCTACGATGACACTTTGTTGGGGCGCGCAGGCTGCCTTGTATCATTATTACGGCGTAAACAAAACGATTTTGCCGGCGAAGATGTTTGGCATCTTCCCCTACGGCCTGACGGTGAAAAATCATCCGCTGCTGCGTGGCTTTGACGACAGATACTTTATTCCGCAGTCACGTCATACTGCTGTGGATGATGATGCGATTGATGCCTGTAAGGCACTGCAGGTGCTGTCACGTTCGGTAGAAAACGGCATCAACATCTGTGCTACCAAGGATTTGCGCCGCATCTTCGTTTTAGGCCATTTCGAATATGATCGCTATACTTTGGCTAATGAATATTTCCGCGATAAGAAAAAGAATTTGCCTATTGATTTGCCGGAATTCTACTTCCCTGATGGCGATACAACGCAGGAGCCGGTATTTAAATGGCGCAGCTACGCGCATTTGTTCTATATGAACTGGCTGAACATCGTTTACCAGGATACGCCGTATGACTTGCACGAGCTGGCACCGGCGAGCGGTAACAAGCTGGATAAGGCTATAGGCGAATATAACAAAATTCTTTTGCAGCTGCAGCGCATGGGTGCCGCAATTCCTGCCAACCAATAATTTGAAGATGATAAATTGTTAAAGGAGCGATAGAAAATGAGTGATCTTAAAATCAATACCAAATGCTTAGTAGGCGGCTACAAACCGGGCAACGGCGAACCGCGCCAGATTCCGATTATCCAATCCACTACCTTTAAGTATGATACAAGCGAGGCGATGGGCAAGCTGTTCGACCTAGAGGCTACAGGATATTTTTACTCCCGCCTGCAAAACCCGACCTGCGATTTCGTAGCAGCTAAGATTGCGGAGCTGGAGGGCGGCGCTGCAGCAATGCTCACATCCTCCGGACAGGCGGCGAACTTCTTTGCCCTGTTCAACATCTGCGAGGCGGGCAGCCATATTGTTGCTTCTTCTTCGATTTACGGCGGCAGCTATAATCTGATTGACGTAACGCTGGCGAAGATGGGCGTAACAGCGACATTTGTTTCTCCCGATGCTACGGACGAGGAGCTGGACGCTGCTTTTCAGGATAATACTAAGGCTGTGTTTGGCGAAATTATTGCTAACCCCGCATTGACGGTGCTGGATATTGAAAAATTTGCCAACGCTGCGCATCGTCATGGTGTGCCTCTGATCGTGGATAACACCTTCCCGACACCGATTAACTGCCGCCCGCTGGAATGGGGCGCAGACATTGTAACGCATTCTACTACGAAGTATATGGATGGTCATGCTGCCTGCCTGGGCGGTGCTATTATCGACGGTGGCAGGTTCGACTGGCTGGCGCATGCCGACAAGTTCCCCGGTCTGTGTGCACCGGATGAATCCTATCACGGAATTACCTACGCCGAAAAGTTTGGCAAGGAGGGTGCTTTTATTACCAAGGCTACGGCGCAGCTGATGCGTGATTTCGGTGCTATGCAGTCGCCGCAAAGTGCGTTCATCCTGAATCTTGGCTTGGAATCGCTGCATGTGCGTATGCCACGCCATGTAGAAAACGCTCAGGCTATAGCGGAATTTTTGGAGCAGCAGCCGCAGGTTGAATATGTCAATTACCCCGGACTGAAGTCCAATAAATATTATGCTCTTGCGCAAAAATATCTGGGCAACGGCGGCTGTGGCGTAGTTTCCTTCAACCTGAAGGGAGGACGCAAGGCGGCGGAAGCATTCATGAAGCGCTTGCAGCTGGCGGCAATTGAAACGCATGTTGCCGACGCGCGTACCTGCTGCCTGAACCCGGCAACTACAACGCATCGCCAGATGACGGATGAGCAGCTGGCGGCGGCCGGTATTCCTGCAGGCTTGGTGCGTCTGTCCTGCGGTCTGGAGGATAAGGAGGATTTGCTGGCAGATTTGCAGCAGGCTTTGGCAGGCATTGAGTAAAAAGTATTAAAATTTCTAGCGGTACGGAAAGCAGTACATATTTTGCGGCTTTCCGTATCTTTTTTATTTTTATAATGGTATAATAGAGTAAAAATATTTTTATAGGAGGGCGGCTCGTGTTTTACAAATTAATTGAGCGCAAGCGTGATGCGTGGCTGGCGGATAGGCTGTGCCCTGTTGCTGATTTGCTGAAATATATTTTGCAGCGTGGAATGTTGCGAGATGTGCAAATAGAAGCGATAAAGACATATCTTTATTTGAAAATAGCCTGTGGCAATAAAAATTTAGCTCAGCTTTTTATTGATGGAACATTTAATACGCTGACGGAAGCAGAGCTTGATGCCATGCCATTATCTGTTGCTGCGCGCAGCTGCTTGCAGAAGAATAAGGCGGCGCTGGCTTTATATGAATATGCTTCGCTGAAGGATGATAGCGGAAATATGCTTTCGGCAAAGGTCGTTCAGGCAATCAAGGATACACCGGAGAGCATTGATTACGCAAAGGTTTGGCGAGATGCTTTCTATGGCGTAAGCTATACGGATTATCTTTTTAGTCTGCCTATGGGTGCAGGCAAAACGTATCTGATGGCCATTTTCATCTATCTTGATTTATATTTTGCTATGAACGAGCCGTCAAATACTGCTTTTGCACATAATTTTATTGTTTTTGCTCCTTCTGGGTTAAAATCATCTGTTGTACCAAGCCTGAAAACAATTAAGAATTTTGATACTTCATGGATAATTCCAGAGCCTGTAGCTTCTAATTTGCGCAAGCTGCTTATTTTTGAGGTACTTGATCAGAGCAAGACGGAGAAAAAATCTAATAAGGTTAAAAATCCTAATGTACAGAAGCTAGCCTTACATCAGCCATTTGACGATTTGTTTGGTCTGGTTGCGGTGACTAATGCGGAAAAAGTTATCTTAGACAGGGTTCAGGCGGACAAGGGCGGAAATATTAATTTGTATGTTGATTCCGCTGATGAAAAAGACAGGCTGGCGAATGAGCTGCGTAATCTTATCGGTAAAATTCCGCAATTAGCGATTTATATTGACGAGGTGCATCATGCTGTGAGCGATGAAATTAAGCTGCGTGCTGTCGTCAATAAGTGGGCGGAGAATGGCTCATTCAACAGTGTAGTCGGCTTTAGCGGAACGCCATATCTGGATAAGAAGGAGAAGCTTGCCGTTACCGATACCCTTGCCATCGGTACTCAGGAAATTAGCAATATCGTTTATTATTATGCTCTTGTTAATGGTATTGGCAACTTTTTGAAAAAGCCTGAAGTGAAGATTGCCAAAAATGCTGATAGCAGCGAAATTGTAGAGGCCGGTGTGCGTTTATTTTTAGACAGATACAAGGATAAGGTGTACAGCAATGGCTGCTGTGCCAAGCTGGGCATTTATTGCGGACGTATTGAAAAGCTGGAGGAAGAAATCTATCCTGTAGTGGAGCGCGTGGTGCGTAATTATGGCTTGAATCCTGAAGAAGTCGTTTTGAAATTCCATGAAGGAAATAAGGAATACAAGGCTCCGGAGCGAGCACGTCTGGAGTTTGCGACATTGGATAATCCAATTAGCAAAATCAAAATAATTCTTCTAGTACAGATTGGTAAAGAGGGCTGGGATTGTACAAGCCTTACTGGGGTTGTTTTGTCGCAGGCCGGTGCTTGTCCTAATAACATGGTGCTGCAGACAAGCTGCCGCTGCCTGCGTCAGGTGGATAAGCATACGCAGGAAACAGCGCTTATTTATCTAAATGAGAGCAATGGCGATTTGCTGAACAAGCAGCTTAAAAAGCAGCATCATATTGATATTACGGAATTTGAACGTGGTGGCCTGGCCAATAATATTATTTTAGACCGCTTCGACCGCACGCAATATCTGCATTTGCCTAAGGTGGAATTTTGCCAGCTGAATGTGCGCTACGAAACCTTTACGCAGGATGAGGATGCACATACGGCTGAGCGTATTGCTATGGCGGCAGGTGATGCGCTGGCGCAAGAGGTTTATGTGACGACGCAGACTGATTTCAGTGGCAGGGGCGTTAATGATGTGGTGGAGCGTTATGGTTATGACAAACGCCCTGAGCATGATGAAGAGTATTTTGTCCGCTATGGCAGGGTGACAACCTTTAATAATTGGCTTTATGCTATATCTAAGGGCAGCTTTGGCAGCGTTACAATGAAAATGCTGCGTGCCTATGAAAAGGAGCTGCGTAGCTTATTTAGCAAGATAACCGTCAAGGAGGGCGAGGTTACGCGCTTCAGTGGCAGGTTTAATATTGAAGCTGTCAACAGCAATATCAGAAAGGCTTTTTATCCGGTGCGAGATTTTGTTGTGAAGGAAGAAAAGCTGCCGCAAGAGGCAAGACTTTTACAGGTGGAGCACTTTACGCCTAAGGTTATGACGAATGCTGTGGATGTTGCGAGGTTTATACCGGAGCAGCAGCTGGTGCAGAAAATTATGGAGGCAGACAAGGGCATTTTGGCGCTGCCGGAGGATAAACAGAAGAAGATAGATTTGCTGGAATCCTTGGGAGAGCATGAGCTGGCGGAAAAAGTGCGTCAGGAATATACTAACGAGCCTGATGCCAGACGTTTATGCAGCTATCACTATCTGCCCTATAAGACAGACAGCAGCTTTGAGCAAAGGTTCTTTGATGAGGTCTTTAAATTAAAAACCGTGCAGCATAAAAGGCTGGAGGTTTATTATAATGGCGATGGCGAGCTGACGGAGTTCAAAATCCGCTGCTATGAAGGTGGCAAGGGACATTGGCGTTACGTTGGCCTATATACGCCGGATTTTTTGATCATCGAGCGCAAGGAAAATAAGATACACAAGGCGCTGATTGTTGAAACAAAGGGCATCCTTTATGCGCAGGATAAAAATTTTTTGAAGCGCCGAGCTTTTGTGGAAAAGTATTTTACGCCGGCAAATAATGCTGAATATGGCTATAAACGCTTTGATTATTTGTATCTGGAGGACAGCCTGAGCGAAAATGCGCGCTGGGAACGCATGGCGACGATGGTGGACAGCTTTTTTGAGGAGGCGGACTGATGGCAGTTGAGTATATACCGTTTTATCCTGAACCGATTGAAGGTCAGGCGATTTTAAATAATTTCCGGCGCACGCTGCGCTATAAGGGAGCGAACGACATCAACGCTCACCTTTTGCGCGGAATGCCTTTGTACGAGGTGCAGGAAACAGAGCAGGTGGGCAGCGACAGCGGGAATATGGTTATTCGCGGCGAGTGCGTGAGCACCTGCGCTTATCTGAAGGAGCAGGGAATCAGCGTCGACCTTGTGTATATTGATCCGCCCTTCGCCAGTGGTGCTGATTATGCCAAGAAAATTTATCTGCGCCGCAATCCCAAGGTAGCCGAGTCTATCGCGCAGGCCGAAACGCAGGTGGACAGCGAGGAGCTGCGCACCTTTGAAGAGAAGATGTACGGCGACGTTTGGGATAAGGAAAAATATCTGAACTGGATGTACGAGAATCTGCTGGCGATTAAGAGCGTAATGAGCGATACGGCGAGCATTTATGTGCATTTGGACTGGCATATCGGACATTATGTGAAGATTTTATTAGACGAGATTTTTGGAGAAGAGAATTTTAGAAACGAAATTACGTGGGTCCGTACAGCATCTCATAACGATAGTGTGGGAAACTATAGTAGAGTAAAAGATTATATTTTTTTCTATACAAAGTCGGATGATTATAAATTTAATGTTCAATATACAGATTATACAGAGGAGTATATTGATAGTGAATGGACTAAAGCTCCGTCAGGAAGATATTATAAATTTGAAAATATGTTAGATCCGCAAAATAGAATGAATGCTTATGACTTTCATGGAACTGTGGCAAGGTGGAGAACAACTCCTGAAAAACTTGAAGCAATGTGGAATGCTCCACAAACAGAAGTACCTAATAGTCATGGTAGAATTCGTTTAGGTAAAGACGGAAAGCCAATAAAGCGTTGTAGAATAGTATTTATGGATGAATTACCGGGAGTGCCTTTAAGCGATAATTGGACTGATGTTTCTTATGTTGCTGGTAGAGCAAAAGAGGCTGTTGGTTACGCAACACAAAAACCCGAAGCTCTGCTTGAACGCATCATCAAAGCGAGTAGCGACGAGGGCATGGTCGTAGCCGATTTCTTTGGCGGCAGCGGCGTGACGGCGGCGGTGGCGAACCGCTTGGGGCGCAGCTTTATTCACGGTGACATCGGTATCAACAGCATTCAGACAGCACGCGACAGGCTAGCAGCGGCGAAGGCAGCCTTTAAGGTGCTGGAAATCAAGGACGGCGTGTCGCTGTACCGCAATCCCGTACAGACGATGGATAAAATCAAAAGCCTTATCCCCGGTCTGCGCAACGAGGACGCAGTGGATGAGTTTTGGGAGGGAAGCATTCATGACAGCAAGTTGGGCATGGTTCCTGTATATGTGCCTAACCTGATGGACAGCGCAAGTCGTGTGTTGGACAAGGTGCTGGTCAACCGCATTATCCACGAAGCGATTCCTGACTTGCCGGACAGTGTGCAAAAGGTTATCGTTTATTATGTGGACATTGAAGATAAAGTAGGCGTGCAGAAATTTATCGCTGATGATGACAGCACGCTGGTTAAGATTGAGTTGCGCGATTTGAAGGCTGTGCTTGACGATGTTGTTATTGCGGATGAAGCAGAGTTTACGGTGAGCGAAACGGTGGAAGGCGTTTTGCCAATTTATAGGGTGAGTGTGGATTGCTTTGCGAGCGACAGAGTACAGCAAAAAATTGACGCTTATAATCAAAAGGGCAAGCTGAACCAGAAAAAGCCCGGGGCCTTTAAGCCATTGCTGCTGAGCGAGGAAGGCCTGGAGCTGATTGAATACATAAGCGTGGACTGCGAAAGTGCCGAGAAGGGCGCTGTCTGGCATTCAACGACGGAAATCAAGCTGGATAAGTTTGGCTACGTCATTCGCGACGGTGTAAAAACAAAGGAGCTGTGGGACGGAAGCATTACGTCTGCTAATAAACCTTTGCGCATAAAGCTGCGTAATATTTGCGGTGATGAAAGCCTGTGGCTTTTATAGTGAAGTTTGAAGGCTGGTCCTGTGGGCCGGTCTTCTTTTTTGCGTAGTTATGCTATACTATTTATTTACATCTTGCTTATTAAAGTGTACAATAAATGTAATCAAGTCTGGCAAAAAACAGATATTTTGCTTAGATAAAGCTGTAATAAATGGAGGAAGGGGCTATGTGTATGGATTTGTATAATGTACAAAAGCTGCTGCAGGCCAAGGTTCTGACCGGCAGTGAGCTGATGCACCGCAAAATTGAATCCTGCTGCGGCAGTGACATGATGAGCGATGTTCTGGCCTTTACCAAACGCAACACCTTGCTGTGCACGGGACTGACGAATATGCAGGTAGTGCGCACCGCCGATATGACGGAGCTGAGCGCACTGGTATTTGTGCGTGGAAAGGTGCCTGATGCTGATATTGTGGCAGCGGCGGCGGAAAATAATCTGCCGGTTCTGGCTACCGATTATACCTTATTTGAAGCATGCGGCATTCTTTACGGAGCAGGTATCCGTGGCTGCAGCAAAAAGGAGTAAGAAAAATGACAGACAGTAAATCAGTAAAATTAGCATTTGACTGCGTGGGCGGCGATTTTGAACGCGCAGGCGAAGCTTCTTCTAAAATAAAAAAAATGCTGCAGCGCCTGGGAATTCCGGCAGATATTGTGCGTCGTATTGCCATTGGTACCTATGAAGCGGAGATGAATGTTATCATTCACGCCGGCGGCGGCAATGTAGCGGCTGAGGTTTTCCCGGATGCTACGGTTATTACTGTAACCGACCACGGCCCCGGCATCCCTGATATCAATAAGGCCTTGCAGGAGGGCTGGTCTACTGCGCCTGATTATGTGCGTCAGATGGGCTTTGGCGCCGGCATGGGCCTGCCTAATATGGTAAAGTGCTCCGATAAGTTTGATATTCAGTCCAAGGTGGGTGAAGGAACCTGCATCACGATGCAGTTCAAGCACCAGAGCGAGGATTTGTAAGAGATTTTAGGAAACGAGGTGATACGCAATGGCTCCTCAACCAACAACATATTTCCATTCGGTGGAATTGCAGCGGAATAAATGTCAGGGCTGCGTATCCTGCGTCAAGCTGTGTCCGACAGAGGCCATCCGCGTACGCAACGGCAAGGCGGAGATTTTGGGAGACCGCTGCATTGACTGCGGTGCCTGTGCTGCAGGCTGTCCTTACCATGCCTTTAGCGTGAAAACAGATACGTTGGAGGGCTTGGCTGATTATGCTTATAATATTGTGCTGCCCGCACCCTCTTTGTATGCGCAGTTCCCGGATAATATACCGTTGGAAAGCATATGGCAGGGATTGCATAATATAGGCTTTGATGAAATTTTTGATGTTTCACTGGCTTCGGAGTATATCGCCCTGGAAATAGAAGAATATGTAAAAAAGAACAGCAACGGACGCAAGCCGTTGATTTCATCTACCTGTCCCGCAGTTATGCGCCTGATTCAGGTAAAGTTCCCCGAGCTGATTAAGCAGGTGGTGCCTGTGCTGCCGCCGGCAGAGGCTGCCGCAATTTATGTGAAGCGTGAAGCGGCGGCGCGCAAGCAGCTGCCGAAGGAGCTGATAGGAGTATGGTTTATCTCGCCCTGTCCTTCCAAGGAAACTAATATCCGCCAGTCGGTAGATGTGCATCATACAGAGCTTACCGGCAGCTTCAGCCTGTCGGAGATTTACGGACTGCTACTGAAGAATCTTGGCGGCACGCATGAGCTGAATGTGCGCACCGGTTCTTCCTATGGCATGGCCTGGGGAACCTATGGCGGCGAAATTGAAAGCGCCGGTATTACCAATGGTCTGGCAATTCATGGCATTGATAATGTGTATGACCTGCTGGAGCAGGTTTCTATGAATAAAATGCCGCAGCTTGATTATGTGGAATGCAGTGCCTGCAAAGGAGGCTGTCTGGGCGGCCTTCTTGCAGCAGAAAACAAGTTCGTGGCAGAATGCAATTTGCGCAGGCGTATCGCAGGCCTGCGGGAGCAGGAGCCGGCGGACAGGCGTGAAGCTATGGCGCGCACGATGGTGCTGGAGGATTTCCCGCATTCGGAGGCCTATCGCAAGAAGCTGGTGGCGCGTCCGATGATGCAGCTTGATGATGATATCATGGAAGCGATGAAAAAGTTCGAGCGCATGGAAGAGGTGCTTTGCTCCTTGCCTGGTCTGGACTGCGGTGCCTGCGGTGCGCCCAGCTGCCAGGGACTGGCGGAGGATATCGTGCAGGGCAAGGCGCATGAAATAGATTGTATTTTTAAATTGCGTGCCAGTGTACATAAATTGTCACAGGGCATGTTGGAGCTGGCTAAGCAGATACCTATTTATCACGAGCCGGCAGAAATAAATAAAACGGAGGCAGACAACGATGAAGGTTAAAGAAATGATTGAGAAGCTTGATTTGAAGCTTCTGACTAAGGATGTAAGCGAAGACGCTTTATATGCAGAGGTAGAAGGCGGTTATGCTTCCGATTTACTGAGTAATGCAATGGGCCAGGGTCAGCCCGGTATGGTTTGGGTAACGATGCAGGGACATCAGAATGTTGCTGCCGTTGCTTCGCTGATTGGCTTTGCGGCAGTTATCGTAGCAGGCGACGGTCCGGTAGCGGAGGATACACTGCATAAGGCAAATCTGAATGATGTAGTTGTTGCAGCAACCGAAGAGCCTGCCTTTGAGGTTATCGGCAAGCTGTACGAATTGGGTGTTGGCAAGAAGGACTAAGCAATGCAGACAGTTCTGGCGGATTTACATGTACATACGCTGCTTTCGCCCTGTGCCGAGGTAGAGATGACACCGCATCATATTGTGATGCGTGCCGCCGAGTATGGCATTGGCGCTGTTGCTATTACCGATCATAACGCCAGTGCCAACGTGCCGGCTGCGCTGGAGGCAGCGCAGCGCTACGGCGTGAAGGTATTTCCCGGTATGGAAGTGGAAAGCAGTGAAGAGGCGCATATTGTGGCGCTGTTTGACACGCTGGAGCAGCTGAAGAGCTGGCAGCTGGTAGTTGATGAGCATATGAACGGTATGCTGAATGATGCGGAACGTTTCGGTGCTCAGTATGTAGTAGATGCCGAGGACGAGTTTGTGCGCGAGGAGCAGCGCCTGCTGCACGCACCGCTGTCACTGACAGCGGCGCAGGTGGTGCAGCAGGTTGCAGCCTTGGGCGGCCTTACCATTGCCGCTCATATCGACCGTCCTTCCTACAGCATTTTGGGACAGCTGGGCTTTATTGAGCCGGACTTCGGCTTTGCTGCTGCCGAAATTTCTGCAGCAGGCTGGCAGCGCAAGCTGCAGTCGAAGCTGCAGCGTCTGGCAGGCTATCTGCCGTTTATTACGGATTCCGATGCACATAATATTTATGATTTTGTGCAGGGACCGAAAAACCTGCTTCATGTAGAGGAATTAACGATAGCAGAGCTGAAATTGGCCTTGGCAGGTAAAGGGATGCGTTCTGTCCTGGTGGGACAATTTTCAGATTTTTGTAAAGAATAATGCAAATAGAGTATGCTATATAGCGAAAATAACATAAATAGTATTGTGCATTTGCTTGTAAAATGGTATACTGAGTTGGTAAGTTTACAAAAAATCCTTTAGAGGAGGGGTAGTATGAACAATAGTGAAAACCGTCTTGAGCGTAAATGTAGCTGCTGCGGCGGCGATAATCCGGAAAAGCAGCGTATAGATGCCATTCTGGAAAAATACGCAGATGTTAAGGGACCGTTGATTCCTATTCTGCAGGAAGTGCAGAACCTGTACAACTATTTGCCTAAGGATGTACTGGAGTATATTGCCGATAAAACAGGTACGCCGATTTCCGAAATTTACGGCGTAGTAACCTTTTATTCATTGTTCCATCTTAATCCGCGCGGACGCAATGTTATCCGCGTCTGCCAGGGAACTGCCTGCCATGTGCGCGGCGGCAAAACAATTCTGCAGGCCTTGGAAAAGCAGTTGGGCATTAAAGCAGGACATACGACCGATGACCTGCGCTTTACACTGGAAACCGTAGCCTGCATCGGTGCCTGCGGTTTGGCGCCGGTTATGCAGATTAACGACGATACGCATGGACGCCTGACTACCGATAAGCTGGCAGGCATCTTGGCAAGGTATAAATAAAATGCGGGAGCTGGCATTACACATCTTGGATATAGCCCAAAATTCTGTGGCTGCCGGTGCCCGTCATATCTGGCTGACTGTCAGCGAAAATGAACAGGGGTACTTTGTTTTCAGCGTCCGCGATGACGGCAAGGGCATGGATAGCGAGATGCTGCAGCGGGTGCGCGACCCCTTTGTTACCAGCCGTACTACCAGAAAGGTAGGCATGGGAATTCCCTTTATCGATATGGTTACGCAGCAATGCGGCGGACACTTGGAGCTGCAGTCTGCGCCCGGAAAGGGAACTGAGCTGACTGCATATTTTGTGGCAGATAATATTGACCGGCCTCCGCTGGGAGATATTGTGAGCAGTGTGCAGGTGCTGTTGGCGGGGGCGCCGCAGCTGGAGCTGGAATTTGCCTATAACGGCGCCAACGGCTCGCTGGTGTTCAGAACGCAGGAGGTCAGAGAAATATTAGGCGAAGCGTGTGACTTTGCCAATCCTGAAATATATGCCTGGCTGGGAGCCTATTTGCAGGAGCAGATGGCACAGGTGCAGGGTAAGGAGGTATAAACGAATGAAAAGCTTAGCGGATTTACACGCTTTGAGAGATAAGCTGAAAGCAGATATCAAGCTGCGTCAGAGTTCAGGTACAAAAATTATTGTAGGTATGGGTACCTGCGGCATTGCTGCCGGTGCGCGTGAGGTTATGAGCGCTATCCTGCAGGAGCTGAACAAGCGTCATTTGTTTGATGTGCAGGTGCAGCAGACAGGTTGTATCGGTATGTGCGAAAAAGAGGTGCTCGTGGATGTAGTGCGTCCGGGTGAAGCACGCATTACCTATGGCAAGGTAACCCCGGAGGCTGTGCCCAAAATTATCGCAGAGCATGTAGTAAACGGTCACATTGTGGAAGAGCTTGTCGTAGGCAGGCTGGATCAGGAATAAGCCGCAGGCAGGGTACACAGTAGTTGGAGAAGCTGATGTATCATAGCTTGTAAACAAAACAGGTGGAGGAAAAATATTATGCAGCATATAAGAGCTCACGTTTTAGTGTGTGGCGGTACGGGCTGTAAGGCTAACGGCTCGAAGGAAATCCAGCTGACTTTTGCCAGAGAGCTGCAAAAGTTCGGCCTGCAGGATGAGGTTATGGTTGTTGAAACAGGCTGCCATGGCTTTTGCGAGCACGGACCGCTGGTTATCGTTTATCCGGAAGGCACCTTCTATTGCGGTGTAAAGCCGGAGGACGTTAAAACCATCGTTGAAGAACATTTATATAAAGGACGCATCGTACAGCGTCTGCTTTATCGCGAACCCATCAATCAGGAGCAGGTTCCGCGTTATTCTGAAATCGGCTTCTACAAAAAGCAGCATCGCCTGGTATTGGCTAACTGCGGTGCGATTAACCCGGAGGCTATTGAAGAGTATATCGCTGTAGGCGGTTATGAGGCATTGGCTAAGGCTGTTACGCAGATGACTCCGCAGGAGGTTGTGGACGAGGTCAAAAAATCCGGCCTGCGCGGTCGTGGCGGCGGCGGCTTCCCGACCGGTATGAAATGGCAGTTTGCCAAAAACTCCGAGAGCGATAAAAAGTATGTTATCTGTAATGCGGACGAGGGCGACCCGGGCGCATTTATGGACCGCAGCGTTCTGGAGGGCGACCCGCACCGTGTATTGGAAGGCATGGCTATCTGCGGCTATGCTATGGGTGCGGATGAAGGCTATATCTATGTACGTGCGGAATATCCGCTGGCTATCAAACGCTTGCGTACCGCCATTGCTCAGGCTGAAGAAATGGGCCTGTTAGGCGAGCATATTTTTGAAAGCGATTTCAGCTTTACTATTCATATCAAAGAAGGCGCCGGTGCCTTTGTTTGCGGCGAAGAAACTGCCCTGATGGCTTCTATCGAAGGCAAGCGCGGTATGCCGCGCCCGCGTCCGCCATTCCCTGCGGTCAGCGGCCTGTGGGGCAAGCCGACTAATATCAACAACGTAGAAACCTTTGCCAATGTTGCGCAGATTATCGTTAACGGTGCAGACTGGTACTGCCAGCTTGGTACCGAAAAATCCAAAGGCACCAAGGTTTTCGCTTTGACCGGCAAAATCAATAACACCGGTCTGGCAGAGGTGCCGATGGGTATTACCATGCGCGAGATTATTTATGATATCGGCGGCGGCATTACCAACGGCAAAAAGTTTAAGGCTGTACAGATCGGCGGTCCGTCCGGCGGCTGTCTGCCTGAAAGCATGCTGGATTTGCCGGTCGATTATGATTCCCTGATTGCTGCCGGTGCTATGATGGGCAGTGGTGGCCTTGTTGTTATGGACGAGGATACCTGCATGGTTGACGTTGCCAAGTTCTTCTTGAACTTTACGCAGTCGGAATCCTGCGGTAAATGTACTCCCTGCCGCGAAGGCACGAAGCGTATGCTGGAAATCCTTACCCGTATTACGGAAGGACAGGGACGCGAGGGCGATATCGAGCTGCTGGAAAACCTTGCCAAGAATATCAAGGAAACAGCTCTTTGCGGCTTGGGACAAACCGCTCCCAACCCTGTTTTGAGCACCCTGAAATATTTCAGAGATGAATACGAGGCGCATATCAAAGAGAAGCGCTGTCCTGCAGGCGTCTGCGAAAAGATGCTACATTACGAAATCAGCGATGCCTGCCGCGGCTGCGGTCTGTGCGCCCGTCAGTGCCCGGTACAGGCTATCAGCGGTTCACCGAAAGCAAAACATGTTATTGATCAGAATAAATGCATTAAATGCGGTGCCTGCATGACGGTGTGCCCGTTTAAGGCAATCAGCAAAGCATAAGGAGGGGACTGATGATGCAGATGGTTAATTTGACAATAGATGGAAAACAGATTCAGGCCCCCGCAGGCTCCAGCGTTCTGGAGGCTGCACGCAGCGCAGGTATTTATATTCCTACACTGTGCTATCATCCGGACCTGCGTCCGGAGGGTGCCTGCCGCCTGTGTATGGTAGAAGCTAGCGGTGCGCGCACTCTGGTTGCTTCCTGCGTATATCCTGTAAGCGAGGGTATGGTAGTAAAAACCAATACATCTAAGGTACGCGAAGCACGCAAAACTGTGCTGGAGCTGCTTTTGACCAATCACCCGAAGGACTGCCTGTGCTGTCAGAAGAATGGCGACTGCGAGCTGCAGAAAATTGCCGCTGATCTGGGCGTGCGTAAGCTGCGCTTCGAGGGTGGCGAAACAAGGGCGCGTACTATTGACAACAGTAATCCTTCTTTGGTACGCGATCAGGAAAAATGCATTCTCTGCGGACGCTGCATTCGTGTTTGCCGTGATGTGCAGGGCATGAGCGTTTACAGCTTTGCCGGCCGTGGCTTCAATACCATGGTATCCACAGCCTTTGAGCATGACCTGCTCAACAGTGCCTGCACCTACTGCGGCCAGTGTGCTGATGTCTGCCCGACAGGCGCTATCGTGGAAAAAGATGATACCGACAAGGTTTGGGATGCAATCAACAATCCTGAGAAGGTTGTTGTAGTACAAACTGCTCCGTCAGTGCGTGTTGCTCTGGGCGAGGAGCTGGGCATTCCGGCAGGTCAGGTTGTTACCGGCAAAATGGTAGCAGCATTGCGTCATTTAGGCTTTGATAAGGTTTTTGATACCAACTTCTCTGCCGACCTGACGATTATGGAGGAAGGTCATGAGTTCCTGCAGCGCTTGCAGAACGGTGGCGTGCTGCCGATGATTACCTCCTGCAGTCCGGGCTGGGTAAATATGATTGAGCTGAAATATCCTGAGCTGCTGCCGCATCTGTCTACTGCCAAATCTCCGCAGCAGATGTTTGGTGCTGTTGCCAAAACCTACTTTGCTGAACGTGCAGGCATTGATCCGGCAAAAATAGTCAGTGTGTCCGTAATGCCCTGTACTGCGAAAAAGGCGGAGGCTGCACGTGAGGAAATGTGCGCCAGCGGCTATCGCGATGTAGATGTGGTTATCACTACACGCGAGCTGGGACGCATGATCCGTGAGGCTGGTATTGACTTTAATGCGCTGGAGGAGGCAGAGTTTGATTCTCCGCTGGGTACCGGTACCGGCGCTGCCGTTATCTTCGGTACGACCGGTGGCGTAATGGAAGCGGCTCTGCGTACTGTGGCCGAGGTTGTTGCCGGCAAGGAGCTGCCTAAGGTTGAATATAATGAAGTACGCGGCATGGAGCAGACACGCGAGGCGGTTATTGATGTTGCAGGTACAGCTGTAAAGGTTGCTGTAGTACATACGCTTAAATCTGCCAGGATGATGCTGGAACGCATTAAGACAGGAACTGCAGACTACCAGTTTATTGAGGTTATGGCCTGCCCGGGTGGCTGCATCGGCGGTGGTGGTCAGCCTGTGCCGGTGGATGCTTCCATCAGGGAAAAACGCCGTGAAGCGATTTTTAACTGCGACCGTACAAGCGAATTACGAAAATCGCATGAAAACCCGGAAATAAAAACACTTTATGATACGTGGTTAGGCAAACCTCTTTCTGAGAAGGCTCATAGTCTACTGCACACACATTACCACGCGCAAAATCGTTAATTGTTCTATCTGGATAATACAAAACCCCCTTTTTTTCCGCAGAAAGAAGGGGGTGTTTTGTAAATTTGTAAAGAAAAAGCTTGCAGTGTTACAATTTTGCTGGTATTATATATAGCGTTGAGTGCATTTTACCTGCTATGTAAAACACAGGAAAAATTTGACAGAAAAAAGTGAAGTTTTTCTGAAAATGTGTTATAATTGTAGCAGAACAAAAGAAGCATTTAAAAAAATATTTATAGCATAAGCAGGAGTTTTCTGTTATATGTCGAAATGACTAAATAGTCAAGTATGAAATATTTGTGAAGTGCTTGAAAACAGGTAATATCTTATTTGTAATGTCACAAGGCATTGCTGATAAGTTATATGCACAGGGGTAACACCCTTATAAAACACAATGTCCTAATTAAAAGGAGGAAGGTAAACATGATCGATATTAAAGATCGCATTTGTGACGTAGTAGCTGATAAAGTGATGAGCGCTGAAGCTGCTGCAGAATTCGTAAAAGATGGTGACAATTTAGGTGTCAGCGGTTTCACCCCGTCTGGCTATCCGAAAGCTGTTCCTCTGGCTCTTGCTGAAAAGGGCAAAAAAACTCCTTTCAAAGTTAACGTTTGGACTGGCGCATCTGTTGGTCCTGAAATTGACCAAGCAATGGTTGAAGCTGACATCATTGACCGTCGTCTGCCTTACCAGACCAACGGCACCATGCGTAAAGCTATCAACGCTGGCAAAGTAAAATACGCTGATATTCATCTGTCTCACATGGCTCAAATGGTTCGCTATGGTTACATGGCTGGCCGTCCGACCGGTCCGGATGTTGCAATCGTTGAAGTTTGCAAAATCAATGACCTCGGCAATGGCATGGTTGGCTTGATTCCGACCACTTCCATGGGCAACAGCTCTTCCTATGTAGCTGGTGCTAAAAAAGTTATCGTTGAAGTTAACACCACCCAACCGGTAGGCCTGGAAGGCATGCATGACTCCTATATTCCTCTGGATCCTCCGAATCGTCAACCGATTCCTATCACCGCTCCGGAAGACCGCATCGGTACTACCTACATTCCTTGCGAAGTAGAAAAAATCGTTGCAGTAGTTCCTTGCGACCGTCCTGACATCGTTCGTCCGCTGGGCGAAATCGATGACGACGCTAAACATATGGGCGCTAACCTCGTTAACTTCCTGAAAAACGAAGTTAAAGAAGGCCGTCTGCCGAAAAACCTGCTGCCGTTGCAATCTGGCGTAGGTTCCGTTGCTAACGCAGTTATCAATGGTCTGGTTAACTCCGATTTCGAAGACCTGACCGTTTACACTGAGGTTATTCAAGATGGTATGTTCGACCTGATCGACGCTGGTAAACTCCGCGTTGCTTCCGGTACCGCTCTGACTCCGTCTCCTGAGTGCCAAAAGAAATTCTACGAGAACGTAGAACACTACAAAAAATACTTGCTGCTCCGTCCGCAAGAAATCTCCAACAGCCCTGAAGTTGCTCGTCGTATCGGCGTAATTGCAATGAACACTGCTATTGAAGTTGATATCTATGGTAACGTAAACTCCACTCATGTTTGCGGCACCAAGCTGATGAACGGCGTTGGTGGTTCCGGCGACTTCGCTCGTAACGGCTACCTGACCGTATTCTTCACCAACTCCCTGGCAAAAGGCGGCAAGATTTCTTCCGTAGTTCCGTTCTGCAGCCATATCGACCATGCTACTTTGGACGTTGACGTTATCGTTTCCGAACGTGGCGTTGCTGACCTGCGTGGCCTGAGCCCGAAAGAAAAAGCTCCGATCATCATCGATCAGATTGCTAACCCGAAATATCAACCTTGGCTGTATGACTACTTCAAACGCGCTTGCGAAGCTTGCGGCAACAGCCAAACCCCGCACATCCTGGCAGAAGCATTCGATTGCTACAAACTGTTCGCTGAAACCGGTTCCATGGAAGGCATGGTTGAAGGTAAATAATTTTAAAAAAACTTTGCGAAACCCCTTGTTAAGTTTTGCAAAATAGGTTAAACTATGTAATGTGCTTGCCGGTGGGTGAGATTCCCGCCGGCAGGTATATATAGACAGAGCCTCACCCAAGGCTTTGCCTGATAAATTCAGTTGACGAAGTCTCACCCTAGACTTTGCCATATATAGCCGTCATAGACGGAACACTCTCACCATCATTTCGGAACCGTCCAATCCGAAATATGAAACACAAATATTTTAAGGAGGATTTGAGAATGGCATTTGAAGAAATTAAAGCTGGTTTAGAAAAATATCATGCTGAAGTTGAAGCTAAACTGGTAAAAAACCCTGAACGCGCAAACCTGGTTCCTAACAGACTGTACACCCCGGTAGATCTTGGTGAAAACTTTGACTACATGACTAAACTGGGCTTCCCCGGTGAATATCCTTACACCCGTGGTGTTCAACCGACCATGTATCGTGGCCGTTTCTGGACCATGCGTATGTATGCTGGTTTCTCCACCGCTGAAGAATCCAACAAACGTTATCGTTACCTGCTGGCTAACGGTGGTTCCGGCCTGTCCTGCGCATTCGACCTGCCGACCCAGATCGGTTATGATTCCACCGATCCGATGGCTGAAGGCGAAGTTGGTAAAGTAGGCGTAGCTATCGACTCCCTGGCTGATATGGAAATCCTGTTCGACCAAATTTCCCTGGATAAAGTATCCACTTCTATGACCATCAACGCTCCTGCTTCCGTACTGCTGGCTATGTACATTGCAGTAGCTGAGAAACAAGGCGTTTCCGCTGACAAACTGCGTGGTACCATTCAGAACGATATTCTGAAAGAGTATGCTGCTCGCGGCACTTACATTTTCCCGCCGAAACCGTCCATGCGTTTGATCACCAACATTTTTGAATATTGCTCCAAGAACGTACCGCTGTGGAACACCATTTCCATCTCCGGTTACCATATCCGTGAAGCTGGTTCCACCGCTTCTCAGGAAATCGCATTCACCATTGCTGATGGTATCGCTTATGTAGAAGCTGCTATCAAAGCTGGTCTGGACGTTGACGCATTTGCAGGCCGTCTGTCCTTCTTCTGGAATGCTCATAACAACGTACTCGAAGAAGTTGCTAAATTCCGCGCTTCCCGTCGTGTATGGTCCAAAGTTATGAAAGAGCGTTTCGGTGCTAAAAAACCGAAATCCATGATGCTGCGTGTACATACCCAAACCGCTGGCTCCATGCTGACTGCTCAACAACCGAACAACAACATCGTTCGTGTTGCTCTGCAAACTGCTGCTGCTGTAATGGGTGGTACTCAATCCCTGCACACCAACTCCAAAGACGAAGCTTTGGCACTGCCGACCACTGAGTCTGTAACCATCGCTCTGCGTACCCAACAAATCGTTGCTTACGAATCCGGCCTAGCTGACACCGTTGATCCGTTGGGCGGCTCCTACTATGTAGAAGCTCTGACCGACAAGATCGAAGCTGAAGCTTGGGAATACATTAAGAAAATTGACGAAATCGGTGGCGCTCCTGAAGCAATCGCTAAAGGCTACATCCAAAAAGAAATCCAAGACTCTGCTTACAAATGGCAGATGGAAATCGAAAAAGGCGACCGTATCATCGTTGGCGTTAACAAATTCACTCAAGAAGAAGAAGCTCCGAAAAACCTGCTGCGCGTAGACGGTTCTGTAGGCAAGCTGCAAGCTGAAAAGATTGCTGCTCTGAAAGCTCGCCGTGACAACGCTGCTGTAGAAACTGCTCTGAAAGCTCTGGAAGCTGGCTGCGCAGATGAAAATGTAAACCTGATGCCTCTGATTCTGGATGCAGTTCGTGCATACGCAACCGAAGGCGAAATCTGCGGCGTAATGAGAAAAGTATTCGGCGAATACCAACCTCATACCACTCTCTAATTTGTAATTTGTAAACACAACCAATATACGGAGGTAAACTATAATGGCTAACGTTAAAGTTTTAGTTGCTAAACCGGGTCTGGATGGCCATGACCGCGGTGCTAAAGTTGTAGCTCGTGCTCTGCGCGACGCTGGTTTTGAAGTTATCTACACCGGTATCCGTCTGACTCCGGAACAAATCGCTGAAGCTGCTCTGCAAGACGACGTAAACGTTGTTGCACTGTCCCTGCTGTCCGGCGCTCACAACACCCTTTTCCCGAAAGTAGTTGAACTGCTGAAAGAAAAAGGCCTGACCGACGTTCTGGTTATCGGCGGCGGCGTTATTCCTGACGCTGACATCCCTGGCCTGAAAGCTGCTGGCATTGCTGAAGTATTCACTCCGGGCACCCCGACCAGCAAAATTGTTGATTTCATCAACGCTAACGTAAAATAATTTTATCCCTTAAAGCAAGCCGGGTTTGTCCCGGCTTGCCTTATAAAATATTCACTATCCAAAACAAGGCGGTGTGAATTATGGAAATAGTAGATAAGTTATTAAATCATTCTCGTCTTGCATTATCTAAAGCAATCACTGCTGTTGAAAATGAATACGATGATGCTGTCAAAATTATGACAGAGATTTATCCTCATACTGGTAATGCTTATGTAATTGGTATCACCGGCCCTCCGGGTGCTGGTAAAAGTACTCTGACTGATAAATTGGCTAAGGAATACCGTAAACGCGGCAAGACCGTAGGTATCGTAGCAATTGACCCCACTAGCCCGTATTCTGGCGGCGCTATCTTAGGCGACCGTATCAGAATGATGGATCTGACCGCAGACGAGGGCATTTTTGTACGCTCTATGGCAACTCGCGGCAGCCTTGGCGGCCTGTCTCAAAAAGCAGGTGACGCTGTTAAATTAATGGATGCTTTCGGCATGGATGTAATTATCGTTGAAACCGTAGGCGTAGGACAATCTGAGGTTGACATTGTAAAGACCGCAGATACTACTATGGTAGTAGTAATTCCTGGCATGGGCGACGATATCCAAGCTATTAAAGCAGGTATACTTGAAATCGGTGACCTGTTCACGATTAACAAAGCTGATCGTGAAGGTACAGACAAGCTCAACATTGAGATTGAGATGATGCTCGAATTAAATCCCGAACATGTTGGCTGGCGTCCTCCGATTAACAGGACCATTGCCAGCAAGGGTGAAGGTATAGAGGCTGTTGTGGACTCTATTGAGGCTCACAAGGCATATTTGATTGAGAGTGGTAAATTAAACGATATCCGTAAAGCTCGTATTAAAAACGAGGTTACCGCTATGCTTAATGACCATGTAAATCGCTACATCGACAAGAACGTCATTCAAACGGATGAATTTGACAACCTGGTTGTTAAAATGCAGTCCCGCGAGATTGAGCCGTACTCTGTCGTTGATGATATTGTTGGTAAGGTTTTAAAATAAACCACCAATAAAAACAATTTTAGGAGGAATTTATTATGGCATTCAAAACTATTTGTGTTGACCATGTAGGTATCGCTTGCGCTGGTACCTTGGAAGAAGCTGCAAAAATTTACACTGAGGTACTGGGCCTGAAAGCTACCGGTACTGAAGAAGTTAAAGAACAAGGTGTTGCTACCGTATTTGTTCCCTGCGGCGAGACCCTGATTGAGCTCCTTGTTGATATCACTGAAAACAACGATGGTCCTATCGGCAAATACATTGCTAAAAACGGCCCTGGCATCCAACATATGGCTCTGCGCGTTGACGACATCAAAGCAGCTATCGCTGACCTGACCGAAGCTGGCGTTCGCATGATCGACAAAGCTCCTCGTAATGGTGCTGGCCAAATGAAAATTGCTTTCGTTCATCCGAAATCCGCTGGCCTGCTGCTTGAGCTGTGCCAACCGGCTGCAACCTACAAAGACTAATTTATTAGCTGCGTAGATTTAGGGCGATTTAAGGTCCCATAATTTAAGCTACATAATGCTGGAGATATACAAGTGATATATCTTCAGCATCTGTGTATAAATTTGTTCTCCCAATAATGATGGAGGTGTAAGATTTGTCTACTCAAGAAAAAATTGAGAAAATGCTCAAAAAAGCCGAAGTAATTCTGGCTGCTGGTGGCGAAAAACGTGTTGCTAAACAACATGAATCCGGCAAAATGACTGCTCGTGAAAGAATCGCTGCTCTCCTCGACGAAGGTTCCTTCGTAGAACTCGACCGTTTTGTACGTCATCGTTGCTACAACTTCGGTCAAGAAAAGAAAGAACTGCCTGGTGAAGGCGTAACCACCGGTTACGGCACCATCGATGGCCGTCTGGTTTATGTATTCGCACAGGACTTCACCGTTGAAGGTGGCTCCCTCGGCGAAATGCATGCTGCTAAAATCGTTAAAGTACAACGCCTGGCACTGAAAATGGGTGCTCCGCTGGTTGGCCTGAACGATTCCGGCGGTGCTCGTATCCAAGAAGCTATCGACGCTCTGGCTGGCTATGGTAAAATCTTCTTCGAGAACACCATTGCTTCCGGCGTAGTTCCTCAGATTTCTGCAATTATGGGTCCTTCCGCTGGCGGCGCTGTATACAGCCCGGCACTGACCGACTTCATCTACATGGTAAAGAACACTTCCAAAATGTTCATTACCGGCCCTGCAGTAGTTAAATCCGTTACCGGTGAAGATGTAACCCAAGAACAACTGGGTGGCGCTATGACCCACAACAGCACTTCCGGTGTTGCTCACTTCGCTGCTGAAAACGACGAAGACTGCCTGCAACAAATCCGTTACCTGCTCTCCTTCCTGCCTTCCAACAACGTTGAAGGTGCTCCGATCGTAGAGACTGGTGATGACCCGATGCGTACCGACGACAGCCTGAACACTCTGCTGCCGGACAACTCCAACCACGCTTACGATATGTATGATGTAATCAGATCTATCGTAGATAACGGCGAATTCTATGAAAACCAAAAATACTGGGCAACCAACATCATCACTTGCTTCGCTCGTATGGATGGTCAAACCGTAGGTATCATTGCTAACCAACCGAAAGTTATGGCTGGCTGCCTGGATATCAACGCTTCCGATAAATCCGCTCGTTTCATCCGCTTCTGCGACGCTTTCGGCATTCCTCTGCTGAACCTGGTTGACGTTCCTGGCTTCCTGCCTGGCTGCAACCAAGAATACGGCGGCATTATCCGTCACGGCGCTAAGATGCTGTATGCTTACTCTGAAGCAACTGTTCCTAAAATCACTCTGGTTACCCGTAAAGCTTACGGCGGTTCCTATCTGGCAATGTGCTCTCAAGACCTGGGCGCTGACCAAGTTATCGCATGGCCGACCGCTGAAATCGCAGTTATGGGTCCTGCTGGTGCTGCTAACATCATCTTCCGTAAAGATCCTGATGTTGAAGCTAAGACTAAAGAGTACATCGACAACTTCGCTACTCCGTACCAAGCAGCAATGCGCGGCATGGTTGACATGGTTATCGAACCGAAAAATACTCGTCCCACCATCATCAACGCTCTGCAAATGCTGGAAAGCAAACGCGAAACCCGTCCGGCAAAACGCCACGGCAACATTCCTTTGTAATTCACAAGCAGTTGCTTAGTGCTTAAACAACCTATTTTAAGATAAGATGAGGTGAAATAAATGGGTCCTGTTACTACTAATCCTTGGTTGATTGCTTTAATCAATATGACCATCGTATTCGGCGTACTGATCGCTCTGGGCATATTGATGAACTTACTCCAAGTTATCGATCCGACTAAAAAAAAAGTTGCTAAACCGGCAGTAGCTCCTACACCGGCAGCAGCTCCCGCTGCAGCTCCGGTTGCAGCAGCTCAAGATGATAGCGAAATTATCGCTGTTATCGCTGCAGCAGTAGCAGCTTGCGGCGTTAGCGCAGACCAAATCGCTTGCGTACGTCGTATTGATGCTAAATCTGCATGGACTGTAAGCAGTCGTGTTGAAGCTATTAGCGTTCGTAAAGAATGCTTCTAATGCATATAGTTTGCAATTTTAATTAAAAAACGAGATTTTAAGGAGGATTATATCCATGAAAAAGTATACTATCACCGTAAATGGTACCGCATACGAAGTTGAAGTTGAAGAAGCAGGCGTTGTTGCTTCCGCTCCGAAAGCTGCTCCGAAAGCTGCTCCGGCTCCGGCTGCTGCTCCGGCTCCGAAAGCTGCTCCGGCTCCGGCTCCGAAAGCTGCTGCTCCGGTTGCTGCTGGTGCAACCACCGTTTCCGCTCCTATGCCGGGCAAAGTTCTGTCCGTTAACGTAAAAGCTGGCGACGCTGTTAAATCCGGCGACGTTCTGCTGATTCTGGAAGCTATGAAAATGCAAAACGAAATCATGGCTCCGGCTGATGGCACTGTTTCCGACGTTCGCGTTTCCGCAGGTCAAACTGTTGCTACCGGCGACGTTATGATCGTTCTCTAATTCTTACTCGATAGTTCGCAATATCAGTAAGTCTTAAATACCCTTGATCTTTGGAGGGGGCTTTTCGCAGAGCCCCTTCCACAAATTGAAAATTGGGAGGATATTAAATGGAAGCATTTCTCGTTGCTTTGTCTTCCGTATGGGCAGATTCCGGTTTCTCCGCTTTGACCAGCGGTCACGTAATCATGATCGTTGTAGGTCTGGTTCTGCTTTATATGGCTATTGGTAAAGGTTTCGAACCTTTGCTGCTGTCCCCGATCGCATTCGGTTGTATTCTTGCTAACATTCCTAAAAACGGTTTCGAAGAACCTGGTGTTATGTCCGTTATCATGTATGGTATTCACCACGAAGTATTCCCTCCGTTGATCTTCTTGGGCGTAGGCGCTATGACCGACTTTGGTCCTCTGCTGGCTAACCCGAAAACCCTGCTCCTGGGCGCTGCTGCACAGGGCGGTGTATTCGTAGCTCTGCTGGGCGCTATGCTGCTCGGCTTCACCGTACAAGAAGCTGCTGCTATCGGTATCATCGGTGGTGCTGACGGCCCGACTTCCATCTACTTGGCTGCTAAAATGGCTCCTCAGCTGTTAGGTGCAATCGCAGTTGCTGCTTACTCCTACATGTCTCTGGTTCCGCTGATTCAGCCTCCTATCATGAAACTGTTCACCACTGAAGCAGATCGTAAGATCGTTATGCAACAGCTGCGTCCGGTTTCTCACTTTGAAAAGGTTGCTTTCCCGATCATGTGCACCATCGTTATTTCTCTGCTGTTACCTTCCGTAACCGCTCTGATTGGTATGCTGATGCTGGGTAACCTGTTCAAAGAAGCTGGTTGCCTGGATCGTCTGTCCGACACCGCACAAAACGCACTGATGAACACTGTTACCATCATGCTGGCTACCGGTACTGGTCTGACCATGAGCGCTGAATCTTTCCTGAACGCTAAGACTCTGCTGATCATCGTTCTCGGCCTGGTTGCATTCGTAGCTGGTACTGCTGCCGGCGTTATCTTCGGTAAGCTGATGTGCATGATAGACGGTGGCAAGACCAACCCGTTGATTGGTTCCGCTGGCGTTTCCGCAGTTCCTATGGCTGCTCGTGTATCTCAAAAAGTTGGTCAGAAAGCTAACCCGGCTAACTTCCTGCTGATGCACGCTATGGGTCCTAACGTAGCAGGCGTTATCGGTACTGCAGTTGCTGCAGGTACCATGCTGGCTATGATCGGTCCTGTTGGCAAATAATCATTAGCTAACTTCAAGAGCTCACACATTAGTGTGAGCTCTTTTTTGTATCTAAAATGTAAATTTTATTGTTGGCGATACTCTTAGGCTAATATTTATAGTATAATAAAAAAGAACTGTTCAAGAATTGAATAGCATTTCTTTACAAGAGGAGTCTTGAGTATATGCAACGATTTAATCTGACCAGACAGTTTTTTAGGGATGTCTGGTATCTTACTAAAAGCTATTGGCAATCCGAAGAGAAGAAAAAGGCTTTCTTTTTATTGGGCTGTATTATAGCACTTACACTTGGCGTGGTTTATATGCTTGTTTTGCTTAACCAGTGGAATAACAGCTTCTACAGTGCCTTGCAAAACTATGATGCTAAGAAGATTTTTGATGAACTCATTCATTTTTCGTGGTTAGCTGCCATTTATATCTTATTGGCAGTATACTCATATTATCTGCAGCAGACATTGATTTTGAATTGGCGTCGTTGGCTGACAACGCGTTTTATCGACATCTGGCTGCAAAACAAAACATACTACAATCTGCAGATGTTCGGTAAGGATACGGATAACCCTGACCAACGTATCAGTGAGGACGTGCGTCAGTTTGTTGAAATGACCTTGAGCTTTGGCATAGGGATCCTCAAGGCGTTTTGCACGTTTGCATCCTTTGTTGTCATTTTATACAATCTTTCCGGCAGTCTTAGCTTTACCTTTATGGGCAAAACGTGGACTATAAATGGCTACATGCTGTGGGCATCATTACTTTATTCTGTCATTGGTACCTATATTACCCACATTGTTGGCCGCAAGCTGGTAAAAATCAACTTCATCCAACAGAAATATGAGGCGGATTTCCGTTTCAGTATGATTCGCCTGCGTGAAAGTGCGGAAAGCGTTGCCTTCTACCGTGGTGAAGCGCAGGAGGGCAGTGTATTTAAGCTACGCTTTAAAATGCTCTTGGATAACTTCTGGAAACTGGTTAATAAACAGAAACAGCTTGTCTTTTTAAATTCCGGTTATTCTCAAATCGCTATCATTTTTCCCTTTGTTGTAGCCATGAACCGTTATCTTACGAAAGAAGTAACACTAGGCGGACTGATGCAGGTTGCCAGTGCCTTTGGCCGTGTGCAGGATTCGCTTTCGTATTTTGTTGATATGTATAGCAGTATTGCTCAATGGCAGGCTGTTGTAATGCGTTTAACTTACTTCGGCCATCATATGCACGAGGTTTCTCAGCAGGCGGAACGCTTTCATGTGGAACGCTTTGCTGCTGCCGATGTGGTCGAGGTTAACGATATGCAGATAAATCTGCCGGACGGAAAGCCGCTTCTGGAAAATATCAGCTTTACTCTGCATCCGGGGCATAATGTTTTGATTAAGGGTGTCAGCGGCAGCGGTAAAAGTACCTTGCTGCGTGCTATCGCCGGTATCTGGCCCTTCGTCGACGGCAAAATCTTTCTTCCGTCACGTGATAAGCTGATGTTTATTCCGCAGAAGCCTTATCTGCCATTAGGTACACTGCGTGCTGCGCTTAATTACCCGGGAAATAAACCGATAGATGATACTGAATTGATTTATCTGATGGATTTGTGCCAGATTGGTTATCTTAAGGATAAACTTGATTTGGAGGCTGACTGGAGCCATGTGCTTTCTGTCGGTGAGCAGCAGCGTTTGGCCTTTGTACGTGCCCATATCCAGCAGCCACAGTGGCTTTTCCTGGATGAAGCAACCTCTGCTTTGGATGAAGACACTGAGGCGACTATGTACAGCCTGCTACAGGAGCGTTTACAGCAGACTACTGTTGTAAGTGTCGGTCATCGCAGTACGCTGAATAAATATCACGAGCTTGTTTTACGCTTAAATAAATTAACTCATCAAGTTACTTTTGAAAAATTATAAGGAGGTTTTCAGATGCTGCCGGTACAAATTGCAGAAAACATTTATGACGTTGGTGTTCAGGATTGGGCTGTGCGTGATTTTCACGGCTACAAAACAGAGAGAGGTGCAACCTATAACTCTTATCTGATTATGGATGAAAAGATAACCTTGATTGATACTGTTAAAGCGCCCTTTACCGAAGAGCTGTTTGCTAATATCAGTAAGGTAACACCGTTGGATTCCATTGACTATATTGTCATCAACCATGTTGAGCCTGACCATTCCGGTGCTATGCCTGCGTTGGCCAAGGCTTGCCCCAAAGCAAAGTTCTATATTACGATGCAAGGTAAAAACGAGGCGATTCAGCATTACGGAGATATTTTTGCTTTTGAGGTTGTAAAAGACGGAGCAACCTTAAATATCGGCAAGCGCACCTTAACCTTCGCTTCCATGGCAATGCTGCATTGGCCTGACAGTATGGCTACCTATAGTGAGTATGATAAAATACTTTTCTCTAATGATGCCTTTGGTCAGCATTATGCTACCAGTAAGCGCTTTGACTGTGAAGTAAATCAAGAAGAGCTGTTCTACGAAGCTAAAAAGTATTTTGCCAACATTCTCTGGCCTTATGCCAAGCTGATTGGCAACGCGCTGAAAAAGCTTGGCGGTTTAGAAATTAAAATGATTGCTCCCTCGCACGGTGTCATCTGGACCGAGCATATTCCCGACATTCTGCGCTGCTACAGCGAATGGGGCAGCGGTGTACAGGACGGCAGTCTTGTTATTGCTTATGACAGCATGTGGGGCGGTACAGAAAAGTTGGCGCGGGCGATTGCGCGTGGTGCAGCTAATGCCGGCATTGTTGTTAAAGTATTTAAAATGGGCGCTACACCTAACAGTACGGTAGCAGCAGAGCTCTTTACTGCCTCCGGTTTTTTGGCAGGCTCTTCAACTCTTAATTGCAGCATGCTGCCGAATATGGGTTCCCTGCTGATTTATCTTAAAGGACTCGGCGCTAAAGGTAAAAAAGCTGCAGCCTTCGGTACCTTTGGCTGGGGCGGCGGTGCGCAGAAGGATATGGAAGAGCTGCTTGCAAAAAGCTGCTTCGATGCTGTAGAACCCGGTTTTAACTGCAAATGGACGCCGCAGAAGGCTGAGCTTGAAGCTGCAGAAAAGTATGGTTATGAATTTGCGTTAAAAATAAAAGCTGAATAAGCTGTGAATTTTGTGTAAAACAAATATATTTACTAATAAAAAAAGTACACAAATAACGATAATAGTGTATAATAGTATTATAACAATGAAAGCGAGGTCTTATGATGAATAAGAAAGCTGAAGTTTACAAGAAATTCCTTGAAGAAAACAAAATTAACTGGGGCGATGTATTCGAAGTTCCGAAGGCAGACGAGGTTCCTGAAGAAAGCTTCATGCATCCCGTTGTTTTCCGTTCTGCTATCGGCATCCAAGGTCAAAACCTGCCGACTATGCTGGTAATTGACGACAGCATCTATGTAATGCTGCAGGTTCGCGTAGGCGCTGGTCTGGTTAAAGAAGCTAACAAGGCTGCAGTTCTGGCACATTTGAATGCTCTGAACGAAAACTACAAGGTGTTTAAATATTATGCTGATGAAGCTGGCAATATCATCATTGAAAGCTGCATTCCTTCTACCGATGAGCAATTCGTACCGCAAATGATTCATGCAGTAATCGACGTTATTGTTGACCACCTTAACACTGAATATCCTAAGCTGATGAAAGCTGTTTGGGCTGAATAAGCTGAATAAAAAATATGGTGCTTTCTTAGATAAGGGGAGTAGCCGGCACAAGCCTTAGGGCTGGTGTTTACACTGCCGTCAGTACGATTCGGAAGAATCCGGCTTTGTAATTAAGTGGCGAGACTTTGTTGTAAAATTTTTATTTTACAGCATTGTCTCGCCCTTTTTTAATATATAATATAAGGTGAAGAGTGTACTTGCACGATTTACCGCAATTTTCGACAAGTAGCAGACGTAAGGTCAAAGGAGAAAGAAAATGAGTAAATATGGCTTAAGCAAGGAGCAGATTGAAGAGTCACGGCGCAAGTACGGTGATAACACGTTGACGCAGCCGCCGCGGGAAACCTTTTGGAGCAAGCTGCTGGGGAATTTTCAGGATCCCATTATTCGCATCCTGATAGTAGCGCTGCTGGTAAATGCTTTTTTCGTGTATCTTGGCCATGGTGATTGGATTGAAACAATAGGCATTTTCCTGGCAATTATTTTGGCAACCTTTGTTTCCACATGGTCCGAATACAGCAATGAGAATGCCTTTCAAAAGCTGCAGGAGGAGGCGAGCCGCATTCGCTGCAAGGTGTGGCGTGACGGCGAGCCGTTGGAAATCGCTATTGATGATGTTGTAGTTGGTGATGCCATTATCCTGGAGGCAGGTGATAAAATTCCGGCAGATGGTATTTTGCTGGATGGTACGCTGAAGCTGGATCAGGCAGCGCTGAACGGTGAAAGCGAGGAAGCTAAAAAAACTGTTGCACCTGCTGAGTTCCAATGGGATGACGGTAAAATTGATTTTCTGGATGAACATAAGCTGTTTCGTGGCAGCGTTGTGGTAGAAGGTACTGCTGTGATGCAGGCTGTGAAGATAGGTGATAATTCCGTTTACGGCCAGCTTACGCAGGAGCTGAAGGATGATGAACGTGACAGTCCGCTGAAGCTGAAGCTGAAAGGACTGGCAGAGCAGATAAGTAAATTCGGCTATGCCGGCGGTGTTCTGATAGCAGTTGCGGTAATACTGCATAAGATATATCTGGCAGGCAGCTTTGCAGTATATTTTGCTGATATGACAACAGTAATTGCCGATTTGGTGCAGGCTGTAATCTTGGCGATTATTATTATTGTTATGGCAGTACCGGAAGGCCTGCCGCTGATGATTGCGATAGTTTCTTCGCTTAATATGCGCAAAATGCTGCATGACCATGTATTGGTGCGTAAGCTGGTCGGCATTGAAACTGCAGGAAGCTTAAACCTGCTGTTTACCGATAAGACAGGTACTATTACTAAAGGACAGCTGGAGGTAGTACGCTTCTTAACCGGCGATTTACAGGAAATTACTGATTTCACATCATTGCCTGCACGTCTTAAGGAGCTGACCTGCCAGCAGGTTTTAATCAATACTTCGTCTACCGTTACCGACGGCAAGATTGTCGGAGGTAATATGACGGAAGCAGCGTTAAACAATTATGTCGGTACCTATCGTTTGCCGCAACTGCCGCAGCGCCGACGTTTTATTCCGTTTAACAGTGCCAATAAATATTCCTGGGCGCAGGTTGCTCCTGCTGATGGCTGTGCGGAATATTGCCTGATTAAGGGTGCACCGGAAAAGCTGCTGCAGGCTACCGATTGGTATTGGTCCAATGACGGTCAGCGTTTGCCGTTGACTGATGAGATGAAAGCAGCTCTGGATAACAGAATGCTGGAGCTTGCGGGACAGGCAATGAGAATGCTGGCCTTGTGCACCTATGAGGGAGTACCTGCTGATAACCTGCCGGATAAAGGACTGACGCTTGCCGGTGTTGTTGCCATCCGTGATGACGTGCGTCCGGAAGCAGTGGAGGCTATTAAGGCTGTACAGCAGGCTGGTGTGCAGGTAGTAATGATTACCGGTGACCGTAAAGAAACTGCAGTTGCCATTGCCAAGGATGCAGGCCTGCTGCAAAGCGCGGAGGATGTAGTCTGGACCTCCGACGAGCTGGCACAGATGAGTGATGATGAGGTCAAGGCTAAGCTGACGCATCTGCGTGTAGTGGCACGTGCTTTACCGATGGATAAATCGCGCCTGGTGCGCTTGGCGCAGGAGCTGAATCTTGTAACTGGTATGACCGGTGACGGCGTAAATGATTCGCCGGCGCTGAAAAAGGCTGATGTCGGCTTTGCTATGGGCAGCGGTACAGAGGTGGCCAAGGAAGCAGGCGATATTGTTATCATGGACGATAATTTCCTCAGCATCAAGCAGGCAATTTTGTACGGAAGAACGATTTACAATTCTATCTGCAAATTTATTGTTTTCCAGCTGACGATTAACTTCTCAGCTGTGGCAATTAACTTTATTGCTCCCTTCATCAATATTGATGAACCGCTGACGATTACACAGATTCTATGGATTAACCTGGTAATGGATACCCTTGCTGCGCTTGCTTTCGGCGGCGAGCCTGCATTAGCACAGTATCTGCGCGAGGCGCCTAAGCGCCGCAGTGCACCGCTTGTCAGCAAAAAGATGCTTACGAGCGTTATTGTAAGTGGTCTTTATATGACGATTGTGGGCATTGCCTTTTACAAGAGCGCGTGGGTTGACCATCTCTTCCGTGATGCCGATAACCATATCTATACCTATACAGGCTTCTTCTGTGCCTATATTTTTATGGCGGTAGCCAATGGCTTTAATGTGCGTACCGACGGTTTGAATCTTTTGAAGAATGTCAGCTTGAACAAGGGCTTCTTACAGGTAATGGCGCTGATTGTTGCAATTCAGGTGCTGCTGACCTTTATCGGTGGGCGTGTATTGCGTACAACGCCGCTGAATGCGCATGAATGGGGCGTTGTCGTCCTGTTTGGCGCTTCCATTATCGTTGTTGATTTACTGCGCAAGCTCATCAGCAGCAGGTAAAGTTATACACAACTGTTGATAACTCTGTTGATAAACTGTGGGTAAAATACATAAGCTGTGGATAACCTTTGGTGGATAGAAGCACACAAATTGCTGTTACATTGTTTACAATATTGCTGTTAAAAAATTAATTTCTAAAAGAATGTTGACAATTAAAAGCAGAGTGCGTATAATAGCATTCAACGAATCAAATATCGTCCCTAAAAAAACGGTGAAGGGAAGAAGATATGACTGGATGGGCTAAGAGAGTCGCTGGCTGGTGTAAAGCGATGCCAATGGTTATATGCATACTGATCCCGGAGTTGCCTTTCTGATATGTAGGGAAGGACGTGTGGTCACGTTACAGGCAAAGGCCTTGTTGGAGGCTGAGAGGACAGTGCTGTTGAGGTACTGTTGAAATAGGGTGGTACAGCGTGGAATTGTTCCCCGCCCCTAATTGTGTTATTAATAAATAACACAGGTTAGGGACGGGGATTTTTGTTTATAATTGTTAAGAAAAGCTAGGGGGAAATTAATCATGCAGCAGGAGAAAAAATATATTCCGTTTGAACAAATAAAAATTACCGACCGTCAATGGCCTGATAAAACGATTACTAAAGCACCTGTATGGTGCAGTGTTGATTTGCGCGACGGCAACCAGGCATTGGTAACACCGATGGGCATTCCGGAAAAAATTCGCTTTTTCCATACCTTGGTAGATTGCGGCTTTAAGGAAATCGAGGTTGGCTTTCCTTCCGCATCGGAAACAGAGTACGAAATTCTGCGTACCTTGATTGAAGGCGGCCATATTCCTGATGACGTAACTGTGCAGGTTCTGGTGCAGGCGCGTGAAGAGCTTATCCGCAAAACCTTTGAGGCAGTACGCGGTGCGAAGAATGTTATCATCCATTTTTATAACTCTACTTCAACACTGCAGCGCAAAATTGTTTTTGGCAAGGATATGGACGGTATCACCGATATCGCTGTGCAGGGCGCACGCCTTATCCGCCAGCTGACGGAAGAAGAGGTTGCCCGCAGCGGTATGAACATCCGCTATGAATATTCTCCGGAAAGCTTTTCCGGTACGGAAATTGATTTTTCTGTGGCAATTTGCGAGGCTGTAATGCAGGAAATGGGCTCTAGCAAAGAAAACCCCATTATCCTCAACCTGCCTTCTACTGTTGAAATGTGTACGCCGAACACCTATGCCGATCAGATTGAATACTTCTGCCGTCATATTAAAAACCGTGAAGCAGCAATTGTCAGCGTGCATCCGCACAATGACCGCGGTACCGGCGTTGCCTGCGCTGAGCTGGCACTTTTAGCCGGCGCTGACCGTATCGAAGGTACCTTGTTCGGCAATGGCGAGCGTACCGGTAACCTTGATATCGTAACTGTAGCCCTCAACATGTTTACGCAAAATGTTGATCCCGAGCTGGATTTCTCGCATATCCTGGATATCAAAAAGGTTTATGAGGAATGCACAAAAATGCATGTGCCTGAGCGTCAGCCGTACGCCGGTGAGCTGGCCTTCACCGCCTTCAGCGGTTCGCATCAGGATGCTATCCGCAAGGGCTATGAGTACATGAAAAACAGCGGTACAGAATATTGGGAGGTACCGTATCTGCCGATTAATCCTGCGGATATTCATCGTGAATACGAGCCGGTTATCCGCATTAACAGTCAGTCCGGTAAGGGCGGCGCTGCCTTCGTGCTGCAGCATACCGTTGGCTACAATCTGCCTAAGGAAATGCATCCGGAATTTGGCAATATCGTGAAGGCTGCGGCTGACGAATACGGCGACGAGCTTTCCAGCGAGCAGATTGTGCAGCTCTTCCGCAAGGAATACATCGACTTTGCCGGCAAATATCAGCTGCTGCGTCATCGCTTCACCGAACTGAACGAAGCTGATGGCAGCATCCACAGCCGTTTTGAAGGTGAAATTTCGGTTGCAGGCGAAAATAAGAGTGTAGTTGGTGTAGGTAATGGTCCTATCGATGCCTTCTTCCAGGCGCTTACCGGTGTCGGAATTAATGGCTACGAATTTGTCAACTATCATGAGCATGCAATTTCCAGAGGCTCTGACGCCAAGGGCATTTGCTACATCGAGCTGAAGCAGAAAAACAATGGTCATATCTTCGGTGTAGGCATTCACTCCAACATCAACGTGGCAGCGCTGCGCGGCATTATCTGCGCTATCAATCGCGCGGAGAAGTGATTAATAGTTATCAGTGAATAGTGTTTAGTGGTTAGTAAACAGTTGGCAGTACGGGGCGAAGAGAAAATATATTAGAAAATCGCTCCTGCAATATATTATTTTGCTAAAGGCCGGCGCCAGAAAAACAGATAAGCCGGCTTTGATAACCTCCAAAATAAGGGAAAGATTTTTTGGAAAAACAAGGGAAAGAACTAAAAATAAGGGAAAGAAGCAAACGCCGCTGGCCGTAAGGCTGGCGGCGATTTGATTTAATAAAAACATATTGCGGAATTTTCTGAATTATGATAAAATACGTCTTAGGTACTGGAGATGTATCTAAAGCGTTAAGGAGTGATACTTGTAGTGAGTGTTGCTCCAAATTTTTTAACGAAAAATGCAACTAAAAATAGTTGCATAGGTACTCGGAAAAGTTTATAATAGAGGTGAAAAGATGGGACAAAAAGAAAAGCTCATAAAAAAGTTAATGAGTAAACCAAAAGACTTTACGTTTGCGGAAGCAGAAACATTGCTTAATTATTTTGATTATGTGAGAAGTAACAAGGGTAAAACAAGTGGATCACGGGTAATATTTATTAAAGAGGGATGTCATGCTATTTTATTGCATAAACCGCATCCCCGCAAGGAGTTGCTGGCATATCAGATAAAAACTCTGATTTCTGCATTAGAACAGGAGGGATTAGTGTGAAGAATACTATGCAATATAAAGGCTATGTCGGGTCTGTGGAATTTTCGGAGGAGGATGGACTTTTTTTCGGTAAGGTTTTAGGTATACGTTCTGTAATTTCCTATGACGGTAAAAATGCACAGGAATTAGTAGAGGATTTTCATGGAGCGATAGATGATTATTTAGCTATGTGTGCTGCCGAAGGTATTACACCGGAAAAGGCGTATAAGGGAAGCTTTAATGTGCGTATTCCCGCTGAGATGCATAAGCAGGCGGCGATTTGCGCTTTACAGAAGAACATTTCCCTGAATAAAATTGTGGAGCAGGCGCTGCAGCGCTTTTTGCTGACGGAAAATTAGGTATTGGAAAAATTTTTTAGATGCATCATAGCAGGCGAGTTGTATTATATCATAATAAGAATATAGATATTTGTTGGTTGACGTGTAACTATAATATAATAATGCTTTAAACATTCAGGACTTCGTTTTAAAATAACGAAGTCCTTTTTGATTTATCAGGTGCTGTAAGCACCTGCAAGTCAAAAGTACTCGATGTACTTTTGCTTGACGGGGGGGGGACAACATGCTATAATTCTACTTGTGAATAATTACGTAATTAAACTTATTGTAAAATAAGGAAAAAAGCAAATATATACAAGCAATAATTTAGAGAGCTTTATATCTAAGCAACATCATCTGCAAAAGAACAGAAAATTATTGGTTGGAAAAATTGAAACACAATGTTAAACAAGAGAATACAATCGTATCAGGTGTATTTATACTTAATAGGTAAACAGGTGCAAAACCTGTGCTGTCCCGCAGCTGTAATGTGGAGCCGGCTTTATAATGTCACTGGGAAACCGGGAAGACAAGGCTGGCGGTGAAGCAGAGCCAGAAGAACTGCCTGATATAGAGCCTTTTAAACAACCTGCGATGGACAGTTTGTACTTTTCTAGGGATAAGTGCGTCTTGCCGTCAAAAAATGGCAAGACGCTTTTATTTTAACTGCAATATTTGCATAAAGTATATTTATTATTCTTGCATATTAACATCTGACAAGCGGAACAAGGATAGCTTGGTCAGATGCTTTTATGAAAATAAATATTGTCCCAGTATGCTCAAGAATTACGAGAGAAAGGAGGAGCTATGAAAAGGATATTTATGCTGCTGACCTTAATTTTGGCGCTGATGTGCCCAGCACTTGCCGGTGCTGCAGAGGTATCAAGTGACAGAATGATTTTGGACTGGACAACATCCAAGGTATGGGTTAACGGCGGCGAGCTGTGTGTAACAGGCACCTTTGTCAACAAGCGCAGTGATTTGACTATCACCAAGCTGAACGACTTTATTATGCGTGTGACCTACACAGATAAAAATGGCGAGCAGAAGCAGTTTACCGGCAGACCGGTAAAGTTTCCGCTGTGCAAGATTCCTGCCAATGGTTCACGTAAGCTGAACTTTAACTTTGGCAAATTTGCTGACGAAAGCGTTGGTAGCTGGGTAACGGCGCAGACCTATACGTTTACGTATATTAACGGTGCGCGGTTCTGATAATGTTTTTGATGAGTATTAGGCGTTGAGTTTGCAAGAAACTCAAATTTTACAGAAAGAAGTGTATGAGTAACATGAAGAGAAGATATACAGCTGCGGCTGCTATGATGATGGTACTGGGCCTGTGCGCAAGCGCAAGCGCAGCATTTGACGAAAACCTGAACGATTATACCTTGGATACAATTGTAGTAGAGGCTGACGCAGTAAAAAACAAGTTCGGCGATACTATTACCGAGCAGTCCTACTATCGTACCGGTGGTGACGTTAAGGTTATTACTCGTGAAGAAATCGAAAAACGTCATTATACTGATGTAAGTGAAGCTATTAAGCGTATTCCCGGCGTTACCTTCCAAAACTCTGGCTATCGTGGCGGTGAATATGGCTACAGCTTCTTTAATAATAGCATGTCTATTAATGGCGATAGTCGTGTAGTTATTTTGGTTGATGGTCGTCGTGTAGATAACTCTGTTAGTACTAAATTTGGCTCTGGAAGTGCAAATGCAACCAAGACGATGGCAGATTTAAATGCTATTGTAAACATTGAAACCATTGATAAAATTGAGGTTATCAAAGGACCTGGCGCTTCTGTATATGGTACTGACGCAACTGGTGGTGTAATCAATATCATTACTCGTAAAGGTGGTACTGAGAATCATGGTTCTATAGATTTACAAACAGGTTCTTGGCATAAACATGTTTATAATTTGACGTATTCTGGTGCTGCAGGAGAAGATAAGTCTTGGCGTTACTTTATTTCTGCTAGCCGTAATATGGCACAAGATAGCAAGTACAAGGATGCTGTTTCTGGCGGTAATCGTACCTATTTGAATACTAGATATAAAGAAGAAAGTACTAATATTCGTGTAGATAAAGACTTTAATGAAAAACAAAATTTAAAAATCAGTTATAATCACCAAAATGGTGTAGATCATTATCCTATTCTTGCTCCTAATTATGATTATTGGAGCGAAGCTGGTTGGAAAGATATGTATGATAAGTATTATGGTGGTGTAACAACTAAGGATAATCCGGCATATAGAAACTTTTTTATGCTCGATGCTCTGAGCAATTCTTATAATGCTTATCGTAAAAATGATATTGATATCAGCTATACTTTTGATAAAGAGAATGGTATGGAAAGCTTTATCAGAGTATATCAACAAAAGCATCATTATGATGGTTTAGACCATTATCCTCAGTGGATTCAACCGGATGGTAATCGTGTCCCGTTCCCAGGTGGCCCAGATTGGGAAAAATTCTTTAACAGCAATTTTAAATGGCAGTCTGATAAAGATTTTACTAAAGTGAGTCATTATCTGGACGAAAATAAAGGTGTTCAATTCCAATATGCAAAAGCAGTTGGTGTAAATGACTTGATTTTTGGATTAACTTATGATAAATCTGAATCATCTAGTAATGAACCTGTAAGAAATAGTGATGCACGTACTACTAGCAGTGTTAAACGCGATAGCATTATGGGTTTTGTTCAGGATAAAATTCATGTTAACGACAAATGGGATTTGACACCTTCTGTTAGATATTTGCATATGAGCAGCTATGAGAATACAAATGAAAATGGCAAAACTTCTGAAGTAGCTGATAGTGACATTAGTACTGTAACTCCTAGCATTAATACACAGTATGCTTTTGATGATACAACGAGTGCTTATTTTGGTTGGTCGAAAGTTTATAGACCTGTAAAAGCAAGTGACCTTACTAAAGCTGATAAGTATCTTTTTAATGGTCAGAGATTGGAAGACGAGAAAGGTAATGCTTTTACCATTGGTTTCAAAAAGGATCTTTCTGATAAAACAAGTGTTGCTGTACACTATGATTATACCGATATGAGCAATGCAGTTACGCAGTATCGTGTTTTTATAGCATCTGAGAACGATTATAAGCAAAAATTTATTAATGCTAAAGAGAAAAAGAAATCTTTCAATTTAACTGCTGATCATACATTTGATGATCATTGGAATTTAAGCCTTGGCTATTCTCATCTTAAGGATGAATGGAGTGCAAAAAATGGCATGACATTTGATCCTGATTTAAACTGGAGTGGTACAACTAATGTTAATACAATGATTAACAAATATAGACCAACTAACCATTATACAGCTAATTTGTCTTATGAAAATGATAGCTTCTATGCTGCATTGTTAGCTAACTATTTTACTGGATGTGATAGAACTGTATTTACTGATAGTCGTTTTATGGTTTTTGATTTAAGCTTAAACTATGCAGTAAACAAGGATTTAACTACATACCTTACAGTAAACAATTTAACTAATACTGCGTATGAGAATGCAGCATCATATGTATATGGTCCTGGCGCTGCTCCGCAAGCTGGCCGCTGCATTATGGTTGGTATGAAATACAGCTTCTAACCCCTTAACTAAATAACACTATTTAAAGTTTATCATACTCCATCTCACTCAGGTAAAGCACTACTGCTATTTTTAGTGGTAGTGCTTTGCTACAAAAAAAGCATTATGCTAACAGTTTATGAGTTAACATAATGCTAAATATTATTCTAGTTCTTGTAGAAGATAGTTTTTTATATCGGTTATGTGTTGACGGAAGTAATTTTTGTTTACAGCTTCATAAGAGAGAATGCGTTTTAATTTTCTTTCTAACTCAGCTATGAGATGCTTATTTTTTATAATGTAGATTTGTGAATTATAGCCTAAATATTCACGAGCAATATACTTATCAGTTATAGGAATAACATCGCTAATGAAAAAAATAGATTTTGTCGTTGTTTTGCCTAAATGGTAAAAACAGGAACGGATGTGTCTGGTGTCAGATTCAAGATAACTCATAATTCTTGCCTTGGCTTTTTCATCTCTGTGCTTCCAATTACCAACGGGAATTGCCCAATACAAATTAGGATTTTCTTTTGCTGGCAATAAACAGACTATAGGGCGTTCTTTGGCATCATTCCATTGGCCACCTAATTTTCTTATTAGTTCATAGAGAGCTGCATCTCCAAAATACATTCCGTTTTTAAACATTAAATTTCTCCATAAATAGCAAAAGCTCCTTTATGGAGCTTTGCTATTTCTACGATGTTTTGGCGCACATCGTGAAGCGTAATTGTAACTACAATGTTAATCCGTACATTGTGAAACGTAATTGTATCATTACGATGTTCTGCGCACATCGTGAGGCGTTCGATATATATAATATCTTCACTTATATTCTATAAGAAAAAAACTTAAATGTCAAGTAGATGATTTGTTGATGCACTTTAATAATTAGTTATAGATTTCTTGATGAATTAAAGGAAAGGGGATAGTTTATGCAAAAATGTGTCGCAATTATTACATTACTTATTTTAGGGTTAGCACTCACCGGCTGCGAACGCAACATCCTTACCCTGCCGGTAAAGGAAAACCCGGAAGCGTTGCTGCGCTTTAACCAACCGGTAGAATATGCCTATAATCCTGCGCATTATCCCGTAACGATTGAAAACTTTAATACGCAGGGAGAACCAGAACAACAAACCTTCACCAAGCCGCCGCAGCGAGTGGTGGCAGTATGGCAAAATAGCATTGAAACACTGCTGGCTTTGGGTGTGGGCGACCGCATTATTGCCGGTAACGGCGTGCCGGACAAAAAGTTTTTCCGCAAGGAATATCAGGAGCAGTACAGCAAAATACCTTATACCGGACTACAGCTTTTAGACCTGGAAACAACCATGATGCTGAAACCGGATTTGCTTGTCGGCTGGCATTCTACCTTTGGTCCCAAGGTGTTGCGTACAACCGATTTTTGGCATAAGCGAGGAGTTAATACCTTTATCGCACGCTCGTCTATAGGTGACGGAAAACCGCGTACTCTGCAAAATGAATATAAGGATATTCTTGATTTAGGTAAAATCTTTGATAAAAATGAAAGGGCGCAGCAGCTTGTCGGACAAATGCAGCAGGAGGTTAATTTTGCCATCAGTCAGACTGCCAGTTATAAAAAGCGCCCGCGGGTTCTGGTGTTGGAATTTTTAGGCAAGGAGCCGACGGTTTATGGTGAAAAATCACTGGCAGGCAATATCGTCAAAGAGCTGCACGGCGAATTGCTGGCAGAAAAGCAGCGTTCTATTGGCTTCGAACAGGTCGTGGAGCTTGACCCGGATGTTATCTTTGTGGTTGTGATTGAATCGCATTACGGACATGAGCAGGATATGGTTGACCGTGTTACAAAACACAAGGCACTAAAAAATTTACGCTGCGTGCAGCAGGGACGTGTGATTCCCTTACCGTTTTACGGTATTTACAGCTCAGGCGTGCGTACCTATGATGGCATAAAAATTATTGCGGCCGGAATGTATCCGGATTTGTATAAGGAGAAATAATTATGGTTGATTTTTTGAAGAAGCAGGGGTACCTGTTCATCTGCCTGGGATTGCTTGCTTTGCTGGTAATTGCCTTGTTTTGGGCGTTGTCCATTGGTACAGTTAAGCTGCCGTTGGTAAATATTTATAATACGGTTATAGAGCAGCTGTTTAGCGGACAGCCTATTGAAGGTGTTGACCGCGGACCGGTGCATGATATTGTCTGGCTGCTGCGTTTGCCGCGTCTGGTGCTGGCTGCCTTAGTAGGCATGGGGCTTTCGGTCTGCGGCGTTATCATGCAGGCTGTAGTAAAAAACCCCTTGGCTGACCCATATATACTGGGTATTTCCTCCGGCGCTTCGCTGGGTGCGACGGCAGCGATTCTGCTCGGTATCGGCGTAGCGTTGGGGGAAAACTTTGTCGGTATAGCGGCCTTTATCGGTGCCTTTGCCATGTCGCTGGGCGTACTGTTTATCTCTAACCTGGGTGGTCGCAGCAATTCTGTAAAGCTGCTTTTGGCAGGCATGGCGCTGAGCGCAGTCTGCGGTGCGTTTTCCAGCTTTATCGTTTACTTTGCCAATAATAAAGAGGGCATGCAGACTATTGCCTACTGGATGATGGGCAGCTTTGCCGGTGCCAAGTGGGAAACACTGGCAGTCATCGGACCAATCGTAGTGTTGGCAGTAATGTTCTTCTGGACGCAGAGCCGTATGCTCAACCTGATGCTGCTTGGTGATGAATCTGCTTTGACCTTGGGCACTGATTTGCATATTTACAGACAGATTTATCTGCTTGTAAGCTCTCTTATCGTCGGCTTTGTAGTATATGCTGCAGGTATGGTTGGCTTTGTCGGCCTTGTAGTACCGCACGTTATCCGTATGCTGGTGGGTACCGACCATAAAAAGCTTATACCTGTCAGTGCTTTGACCGGTGCGGTATTTTTGGTAATCGCCGACGGCCTGTGCCGTGTAATTATTCCGCGCACGGAGCTGCCGATTGGTATTTTGATATCCTTAATCGGCGCGCCCTGCTTCGTTTACCTGATGATTAAGAAAACCTATGGCTTTGGAGGTAACTGATAATGGAGATTTTAGCAGAAGCAGTAAAAATGGCCTTCGGACCAAAGGAAATTCTTAAGGGAATAGATTTCAGCCTGCATAATAAGGAATTTGTGGGCATTATCGGGCCTAACGGTAGTGGTAAAAGTACCTTTCTGAAATGTGTTTACCGTGTGCAGAAGCCTACAGATGGTAAAATTACCTTTAACGGAACGCCGTTGGACGAGCTATCCTACCGTGAATCGGCGTTGCAGCTGGCGGTAGTAGCACAGCATAATGTTTACAGCTTTGATTTTTCGGTGCTGGAGGTTGTGCTGATGGGACGTTCGCCGCACAAGAAAATGCTGGAGCGTGATAATCTTAAGGATTACCAGATTGCGCGTAAAGCGTTGGCGACTGTAGGTCTTGCGGACTTTGAAGAACGCAGCTTTGCTACCTTGAGCGGCGGCGAGCAGCAGCGCGTAATTTTGGCGCGGGCGCTGACGCAGCAGACGGAATGCTTGGTGCTGGACGAGCCGACGAACCATCTGGATATCAAGTACCAGCTGCAGATTATGGATATTGTAAAATCTCTTGATTTGACTGTTGTGGCAGCAGTGCATGATCTGAATATCGCTGCTATGTACTGCGACCGTCTGGTTGCGATTAAGGACGGACAGATTGTAGGCATGGGAACTCCGCGTGAGCTGCTGACGGAAAAATTTATTTATGATATGTATGAGGTGCGCTGCAGAGTGGATGAGGACGCCTCCGGAAGAATTAATATTGTGTATCTGCCACAACATTGGATGTAGGATGGCGGCGGATAAGGCGCCGTCTGCGGCTTCACCGCTCCTCGACGTACTAAAAGTACGCCGTCGTCGCGCTTCAA